>Ga0256914_1004228_pt1 | contig 10903 bp, 7 predicted proteins | sample HulkmetaG_FD_191571 | JGI IMG/M metagenome (GOLD analysis project Ga0256914, IMG submission 191571) | Hydrothermal chimney microbial communities from Main Endeavour vent field at the Juan de Fuca Ridge, Pacific Ocean - Hulk | ecosystem: Environmental > Aquatic > Marine > Hydrothermal vents ...
CAACCCCAACAGGTAGCGCAACACGAACTCCAACCCCTGTCGATCCCCGATCAGCGACGACAGCGCACCGTCACGGGCCACCGGTTCAGGCTCCCCCTCCAACTCGACCACATCACCCCCCACGGTCGTCACCAGCTCGAGGGGCTCTCCGTACACCACAAGCCCACCCACACGCTGACGCAGAAGCCGGTAAACCTCCCCACCCCCCCGCGCCATCTCCACCACCTCCAGCGACGCAACCGTGCCAGGCTCCATCCCGGCTGCCTCAAGCTGGCTCCGCCACACATCGGCACTCGAGCCGTCCGCAGCATCGATCCGCCCCGCCAGGGCCGCTGCAGGGGTTATCAACAGGAGACACGTGAGGGAAGCGGTCATTCGAAGCATGGGAACCTCTCCTCGCATGGTCGCGCATGGACACGGGTGCTGGTCGGTATGCGTACAGTATTATAGCAACGGTCTACAAATACTGAAACAAAAAATCGCAGTACACCCCGGGCTCGAGCACCTGATGCGAGTCGATTTCACTGGAGGTGGACGCCGAAGAAATCTGCAATCCTGTTGTAACACCGGACGCGGTTGCCAAACTTGAGGACATCGTGGCCCTCGTCCTCGAACAGGAGGTATTCGACCTGCTTTCCTGCGGCGCGCAGGTCGTCGACAAGGTCTTGAGATTCCTGGGCGACGACCCTTGGGTCATTGGCGCCCTGGATGACGAGCAAGGGGCAGGCGAGCTGGTGGAGGAAGCGTCTGGGGGATCGTTCGGCGAGGAATCGGCGGCCCTCCTCGGTGGTGGTGTCTCCGACGGCGACGCGGAAGTAGGGTTTCCATGAGTCGGGGATTCGTTCGCTGGTTCGGAGCAGGTCGTAGACGCCGAACATATCGACGGCGGCGGACCAGAGTTCGGGGTGACGGCCGATGAGGGTGAGGGTCATGAAGCCACCGTAGGATCGGCCCATGACCGCGGCCCGGGCGGTATCGATTCTGGGGTCCCGGGCGAGGTGTTTCATGGCGGTGACGTGGTCGCGGCGGTCGCCGCCGCCCCAGTCGTTGTCGACGAGGCTTGAGAACCGGAGGCCGTATCCGGTGCTCCCTCGAGCGTTTGGGACGAAGACAGCGAACCCCCGGAGGGTGAGGAACTGGATCAGGGGCATGGAGAACCAGGTGAAATCGGGCCGTTCCTGGCTCTGTGGACCTCCGTGGATGTAGTAGACGAGGGGGAAAGGAGTCTGGGCGTCGGTTTCTGGAGCGGGCAGGTAGAGTCGAGCGGAGATGCGCTCACCGTCGAAGGAAGTGAACGATGCGTCTTCTCCCGGGGACAGGTGTGAGGCGGGCACGCCGAGCACCCGTTCGCGGGTAAGCCGGTGAATCCTGGGGGTGGGCCGGGGTGCGATGGAGAGGAGTTGTGACGGCGAGGTGGCGGAGGAAAAGGAGAGGATGTAGGTTCCGGACTCGAGGTCATGGTGGATCGACTGGAGTGTGCCGTCGGCCAGGTCTCCCTCGCCGCAGAGTACGTCCAGGACCTCCATGCGGGGGGTTGGTTTCGGCACGAATTTTGCAACATACAGCCACGAACATCCGTCGATGTTGTACTCGAGGCCGTAGGAAGACCCGAACCGATGCAAGTGCACCATCTCACCCCAGCCCTCATGTCGAAGTCCGGTGACCGGTACCGGCGTCACACGTCCGGGGGCGTTCAGGTCGAGGAGTCCCACCCCGAACGCGTCGTCGAACAGGGCGGTGACCACCAGGATGCCGTGCCCATCCGGTGTGAACAGGGGCGAGGCGAAGCCGGTGCGCGGTACTTCCTCTTTCGGATCGCGATGTTCCAGCGGTGTTCCGAACAGGATTCGAGGCCGGGGCTGGCCTTTCTCGAGAAGGTAGAGGACCCGGTCACCGGCGAGGTATTCGTCCACCAACAGCACGGTGCGATGGTCCGGGGCGAAAGCGTCGGGCGAGGAACCCCATCGACTCCGGGTCAGGGTTTCCACGTCGCCGGTCGCCGCATGAAATCGCAGGGCCTCGAGTCCCTGTCCGTGGTCGAGTTCCCTGGACAGGTAGACCACATGGTCTTTTCCGGAATAGGCCGTGATGTGGAACCGTCCGCCCCGGAACCGTTCCGGGAAGGCCGGTTCTGGAAAGCCGCCGTCGATGGGAATCCACCGAGGCTGGTAGCGTTCGTCCCCTTCGTGGTCGATCATCACCAGGATGCGACCCAGGTCGGGGAAGACGATGTGGCTGTGTCCCCCCAGAAGTTTGGGATTGTGAAGGGAGATATGCGGCGGCAGCAGAGGATAGGGCACGCTGCCCCGGGCGTCCATACCATACAGGCTGAGGCGGCCGGAGAGGTCGGAGATGAAGGTGACGAGGTTCCCGTGTCGTTGGGGGTTGCAAAAGATACGGGCTGAAAGGAGGGCTTCGATGCGATACATGGTCATTGCTCCGTGGAAAGCGTCATCTCGTGCCGCAGGTGGTGAGAGTGTAGTGGGCGTGGGTGTGGTGTCAAGCGTGGCGAATCTGTGGGCAGGCGTTGTCCGGACGAAATTCCGGTCTGACCGCGTCGCAGGTGGCCGGGGATGGTCTGTGCTTGTCGCCCTCCTCCCATTCCTGGCCGTGCCAGGGTGTGGCCCTCCGCCTCCCCCGACCCCCCTGGAAGAGAGCCTGTTTGCCGACCCTGGGGTCAATCCAGCAGTGAACCCGGGGTACAATCCGAACCTGGACACCCGCCCGCCACGAGCCACGGGCAAGCCGGTCGCCCCGGATGGAGACTGGCTGGTGCACCTGCGCGCTCTGGATGGCACGCGAATCTCGCCCGAAGTGACCGATCCGGACCGCCTTCGACTCCGGTTGAACGCGGCTCGAGACGGAGACCCGAAAGCCCAGTACCAGGTCGCGGTCATGTTCGCCACCGGAACCGGGACGTCGCCGAATGCTGTGGAAGCCTACTTCTGGGCATCGCTCGCCTGTGCGAACGGGTACGCGGACGCGAACGCACTGAGGGACGACACCGCGTCCGCCCTGACGCTCGAGCAGCAACAGCAGGTGAGGGTGCGGGTAAACGAGTGGTTGACGCGAGCCCGGGCGCCCTGATCCCGTGCGCCGGAAGTGCCTTGGCACCAGGTTCCCCGTGTACGGGGGGAGGCAGACGGAGCGTGGGGTACGCAGCGGAGGAGCCGGTGCGACCGGGTCGGTCACCACGGTGCGAAGGTGGGGAGGATGGGTTGGGTTTCGATCCTCGAGACGAAAACGTCGGTATTGGACGAGGAGGCGTCTGCCGCCTGGGGACCGGATTCGGTGGTCGAGAAATCTGATGACTGCGTGGTGCCGACGACCACAGCTCCGTTCGCCGCGGACGCGATGGCGACCCCGATGTCGTATCCGCCACCCCCGAGGTAGGATACGAGCACCACCGCACCGTCGGAGGCCACCCGGGCCACAAACCCGTCGCTGTCTCCTCCCCCGAAGGATTCCTGGAAGACGCTGCCCTCGATCGGGAGGTCGAGGGAGGTGGTGGAGCCAGCAATCCAGGCGTCCCCGGTCGTGTCCATGGTGACATCGCGGGCCTGGTCCGCGCCGGTTCCCCCCAGGTAAGTCGAGGAGAGGATCCCGTCTGGTCCGGGGATCGCGGGGTCGATCTGGATCAGGAAGGCGTCGGTGCCCCCCTTGGCTGCGTACATGAACGCTCCAGGCGTGACCGGAAAATCGGTGGAGGTGGTGGCGCCCACCAGATGAGCGGTTCCGTGGGGGTCGAGGGCCAGGCCGGAGACCGTGTCCATGCCGCTTCCGCCGAAGTAGGTGGCGTACTCGAGGCGTCTTGCATCGGAGGAGAGGACCACGAGAAAGCCGTCATAGGAATCGGCCCGGCTCCACTGGGCCGCATCGCTGGAAACCGGGAAGTCGCTGGAAAGGGTGTGACCGGCCACGAACATCCTCCCGTCCGGGGCGACTGCGACCGCCTTGCCATAGTCGCCCCACCCGCCACTGCTTCCAGCGCTGCCCCCCACGAACGTGCTTGCCTCCAGGTGCGCCCCGTCGAGACTCAAGCGAGCCACGATCATGTCGGCGTAGCCCCGGTTGGAAGTCTGGAACGCCTCTGGAGAAACCGGGAAGTCGCTCGAGTAGGAATATCCTGCCAGGATCAACCGACCGGTGCTGTCCACGGCCACGGATTCGCCGGCCTCGTTGTCCGTCCCCCCCAGGTAGGTGGAGAAGCGGATCTCGTCGGCGGTGCTGGAGAGCTTGCAAGCGAAGATGTCCGTGTACCCACCGGCGAACCCTGGTTGAAACGCCCCCGGTGTGGTGGGGAAATCGGTGGCATAGGTGTATCCGACCAGGTAGATGTCGCCTCGAGCGTCCATCGCCACGTCGCGAATCATGTCCCATCCGACGTACCCGCTGGTGCCTCCGGTGCTCCCTCCCAGGAAGGTGAACGAGAGCAACCGGGCACCGGAAGGGTCGATCCGGGCCACATATCCGTCCGTGTTCATCCCGTTGAAGGTCTGATCCAATCCAGAGCCGCCCACAGGAAAGTCGGGCGACCAGGTCTGGCCGACCAGTACGATGCTCCCGTCCGGCCCGACCGCAGTGGCGGTGACCGTGTCGTCCTGGCTGCCGCCGACCACTGTGGAGAAGGTCAATGTGGTGCTCACCGACAGCGGGAGCGGGAGAACCTCACCCAGGTCGGGGGAGAACGCCACGCGCCCCCCTGCGGTTGTCACGCCCCAGGTCTCCTCTAGACCGGCGCTCTCCTCGTCGACCGGGTACCGACGGGGGGGTGAAAGCCGAAGTCGGGTCCTCCCCAAGGTCAAGGAGACCGCCCCGTCGTCCTCCGGGATCACGCGCGAAGCGCCTTCCAGGTCCAGGCCGACCCCGGCCGGATCGGCGCCCGGAGCGAGCACCCAGGTGAAGGTGATGGCGTTGCCGTTCGGGTACACCTCGAGGTCCATACCCTGGGCGACATCCGGGTAACGCAGGCCCCGATAGACAGGCAGGTTTTCGGCCCAGGCAGAGGGTCGGTTCCCGGTGAACCAGGACACTCGAGTCGCGGTCTCGTCAATCCCTTCCGGAACCCCCGGCCGCCCGCCCAGGGGAACCAGGCGAAGCACCGGGGATTCATCCCCGACTCGCCCCCCATCTCGAACCACCAGGACCAGTTCCCCTGCGGTGGCAAACAGGGCGTGACCATCCCCCATCGCCGCCAGGACCACTTCCGGGTCCGCCTGACCCATGTTGGGCACAAATCCCCGCGGCGCCCACGAGGCCCGGACTGGGCCCCGGGCGACGCGCGGCTCCACGCCGTGCCACGCCGGGGTCGCCTCTGTCGCGCCTGTGGATGCCGGCACCACGCCATCGGACCAGGCGCCGTGGCCCACGCCCGCGCCCTCGCACCCCCATGCGGCAACGACGGCGACCATCATCCACCATGCTGTCCTGTTGCTCCGCTGCGCACACATGGTCGATACTCCTTGTCATGCGGTGAGGTGTCGGTGGGTCGTTCCAGGACCTGTCCCCCTGTTCATCGGCACTGGATGAGGCCGGGCACAGCATTTTCTCGGAAAGGTGCGGAGGGGCGATCGGGCGGGACACGCCACACCGGAGCCATCCCGGAGATCCCGGAACCATGCCCTGTGTCCCGCGGTACCTCACGATGTGGTTGACGGCCCAGGCGCCTTGAGCCAAGTTGAAGTGCGTGGCACCGATCCCTGGCAGGACGGACGTTCCAGCCTGCCCCACAGAAACCCTTCGGAGGCGCGCCATGGAGTGTCACCGTGCCTCGCCGGCCCGGCGGGGTCCCGGTCCTGGACGATGGCCCGTCGTACTGGCCGGGTTGTGCGTGGTCGCAGGTCTCGCGGGCGTGGGCACCATCACCTGCCTGGTTCATCCCGTGTGCACCGACGACGCCGCTTGCCCTCCGCCGCTCGTGTGCCAGGATCAGGCCTGTGTGTTCGTGTGCGAGACCGACGCGGATTGCAACCAGGGCGACATCTGCGAATCCTACCGGTGCATGCCCGACCTGGAATGCCTCGCGTGCGACTTTCCCCATGCCGTCACGTCTTGCCATCGAGGGGACTGTCGCATCGAACACTGTGAAACCGGTTATCAGGATCTGAACTCGGCGCTCGAGGACGGGTGCGAATATGCGTGTACGCCCACCGGGCCGGAAACGTGCAATGGCAAGGACGACGACTGTGACGGCGCGGTGGACGAGGATTTCGACCTGCTTGCCGACCCATCCCACTGCGGCGGTTGTGACGCCGTCTGCCCCGACGCCCCGGCTCATGCCCAGGCGGTCTGCGCCAACGGGAGTTGCCGCTATCAGTGCGACGCGGGCTGGTACGACCTGGACGGCGACCTGGACGCGGCCTTGAACGGGGAACGGTCGAACGGCTGCGAGGCGGATGTCTGCCAGGAGACCTTTGGGGGCGAGGAAGCGTGTGACATGCAGGACAACGACTGTGACGGCGAGATCGACGAGGGTGTGGTCAAGGATACGGTCGAGCACTGCGGCGCGTTTTGCACGGACTGCACCGGGGTCTATCCCAACGCCACCGCCACGTGCGACGCGGGCCGGTGTGAGATGGGTGCGTGCCTCCCCGGATACTGGAACAACGACCGGGACGTGACCAACGGCTGCGAATACGCCTGTGAATACGAAGGGGAGGAGGTGTGCGACGACCGGGACAACGACTGCGACGGTGCGGTGGACGAGGGCCTGCTCTGCTGCCCGGACGACATGGTTCCAGTGGAAGGCGCCTTTTGTATCGACCGCTACGAGGCGTCCCGGCCGGACGCCACCGCAGCCTGGGCCGGCGCCGACGACAGTGGACCGGCCCGGTCGGTTCCGGGGGTGCTTCCGTGGCAAGTCGGCGAGAACAACGCGCTGGCCGAGGCAGCATGCGAGCGAGCCGGGAAGCGCCTTTGCACCGCGGTGGAGTGGGAATTGGCTTGCCGCGGCCCGGACCAGACCCGGTACAGCTACGGGGACGAGTACGAACCTCTCACGTGCAACGGTATCGACGCGCACTGCCAGGCGGAACCAGCTTACGCGGGGTGCGGCCTCGACGAGTACGACTTCCAGCTCGAGCCCACTGGCAGCTATCCAGGGTGCACGAACGAGTATGGTGTGATGGACATCAACGGGAACGTGTGGGAGCACGTGGCCGGGGGAGACGGAACCATGGTTCGTGGAGGGGCGTACAACTGCGCGGACTCGGAAAAGCTGCATGATTGTGGCTACATCCCAGGGGACTGGACCCCTGCTGCTCTCGGATTCCGCTGCTGCCTGGACCCGTGACAGCGTTTCTGCTCGAGCATGCCTCGAGCCTGGAGCAGGGGGAGGGCCGACGAAGGGATGCGCACTGGAACAGAGGAGGAACCGCCCATGACGACAACGGGAGGTCGCGGCGAGCCCTGGCCTCGAGTCCTGGGGCAAACCCTGGTCGTGCTGGCCGCTTCCACGGTCCTGGCCGCGATCGTGAACCAGGTGCGGGACGATGGTATCCCCTGGCGCATGCCCTTCCCCCCCGAATACCAGTGCCCATCCCTGGTCGCACCGGGAACGCCCATCAGCGTCGCTCAGGCCCTCGAGGTGTTCGGCCGGGACGACATCGCCTGGGTGGATGCCCGGAGCCCCGAGGCATTCGCCCGTGGACACGTTCCGGGCGCCATGAACATCCCCTATTCGTTCATCGAACCGGTCCCCGATGAAGCGGTTCAACGTCTGCGCCCTTATGAGACGGTCATCGTCTACTGCAACACCGAAGGAAACGAACGCAGCGAACGGATGGCCGGTGAACTCACCCTGGCCGGAGCCGAAGGGGTCACCTACCTCGAGGGCGGTCTTCTCGAGTGGCTGAAGGCCGGGGGAGCCTTCGAAGGTGAGCGTCCCCAGACACTGGACCCGCTGTTCAACCAGTAACAGAGTCACCCTTGCCGGGAGAGTCTCATGCAAGCTGGAATCGCACGCCGACTGATCACCCACCCCTTGCTGGCGGCCCTCCTCCGCGCCGCCCTCGGGGCCGTGTTCATCGTGGCCAGCCTGGACAAAATCGGCTCCCCTGCTGCATTTGCCCAGAACATCGCCAACTACCGCCTGCTCCCGTACCAGGCCATCGACGCCCTGGCCATCGTTCTGCCCTGGCTCGAGATGGTCGTCGGCGTGCTCCTGCTCGTCGGCTGGTGGACTCGAGCCGCCGTCTTGATCGTGAATGCCCTGCTCCTGGTCTTCATCGTGGCCATCTCACAGGCCATGGCTCGAGGCCTGGACATCAGTTGTGGCTGCTTCGACACCGATCCAGCAGCGCACAAGATGTCGCGGTGGACCCTCTACTGGGACATCATCTGGCTCGGGTGGGGGATCTGGGTGCTCGCATTCGACCGCGGCGCCTGGTCCCTGGAGGGACGGCTCCGCAGAAACAGGACCGAATCCCCGAACAGGACATGATACGGAAAGGGCCGAAGCACCCCGGCACTCTGCGTGCCCGGAAGTACAACGTTGAGGAGGATACCGAATGCAACGCACCACGCCACACGGACAAGGCGGCCGCCGCACCGTCCCGCTCTCCCGTTTCGTGCCGGGCTGCCTCGCCGCCCTGCTTGCAGGCGTGCTCGTCCAGGCACAAGAAAACCTCGAGATCCCCTGGGAACGCCTCCCGCGGGCTGCTGCACTCTCGGCCGGCCAGAAACAAGACCTGGCCGCCACGCTCGCCGAAACGTTCGGGTACGGTACCTGTATCGATACGCTCGCCTCATGTGTTCGAGCACCGGACCCGGACCCGATTGCGGTCCGGATCGCCGACTTTTGCGCCTACCTGGTGAGCAAGGGCGTGCCGGCGTCCGACCTGAAAGGGTTCCTCGAGGAGCGGGCCAAGTTCGCCAATCCGCCCAGGACCTACAACCTCCATGTGGAGGGCCGTCCCACCTATGGCAACCCGGACGCCCCTATCGTGATCGTGGAGTTCGCCGAGTTCAAGTGCCCCTACTGCCAGAAGCATGCTCCCACGTTCAAGGCACTGGTCGACGCTTCAGGAGGCAAGGTACGCCACGTGTTCAAGCACTTCCCACTCAAAAAGCACCGGGGCAGCGTGCTTTCGTCTCGAGCCGCTGAAGCGGCGCACCGCCAGGGACGCTTCTGGGAAATGTACACACTCCTGTTCCAGGACCGGGAACGTCAGCAGAAAAAGGACTTGCTGGGCTACGCCGAGTCGTTGCAACTCGACATGGCACAGTTCAAGGCCGACCTGGAGGACGAGGCCATTCTCAAGCTAATCGAAAATGAGAAGATCGAAGGACTCCAGGCCGGGGTGAAGGCCACGCCTACCCTGTTCATCGACGGCAAACGGTACGTACTCCGAATTGACGAGGCCCACTTGAAAAACGTCTTGAACGAGGAGGCGCTCAGGCTGGGGATCGAACCGCCATACGAGGGAGCCTGACAATCTCCAGAGACCGCCGGGAACGGGCCGACCAGGCCCGCGACACGCACGCGGGTGGGTCGAAACCCGGCTCGGGCCGCGGTTTCAGGGCACACCCGGCCGACGCAGACCGAGAAACAACATGGAATCGCGCAGCGCCAGACCGAACTCACCCCTCTGCCACGTGGGAAGGACTGCGTTCGTGTGCCTGTTCGGGTTCCTGCTCGCGTGCCCGTGGCCCTTTCCGGCCCAGGCGACGGCTTCGCAGCTCGAGGTGGACCCGGTCGATCTCGGCCGGACTTTCGTTCGTCTTCAGGCCGTGAATGACCTGGAAAACGGGCGGCCCGAGGACGCGGTATCCCGCCTGACCCAACTCCTCGAGCACGAAAAAGGAGAGGATGCGCGCGATACGTCCCTGCTCCTGGCGCGCGCCTTCCTGGCGTTGGGAGAACGGTCCAGGGCACTCAGGATACTCGCACCTCTGGCAAGACGATACCCGGACGACTCGACCGTCCACGCCCTGATGGGACAGGTCGCCTTGGCGTCCGGCAACCTGGCGGTTGCGGCTCGAGAAACCCGGATCGCAGCGACGCAGGCCCCGGACGACCCCCTGTTGTGGGTACGTCTGGGAAGCATTCTCTGGGAAATGGAGGCATACCGGGAAGCTGCAGAGGCGTTCCGCACCGCGTGCACCCTGGACGGGGCCGCTTGCACTGAAGCCGGGGTGGCCTCGGCCTGGGACAGGTACCAGAGCGGCGATGTCACCGGAGCACTGGATCAGATCGCCCGGACCAGGGAGACGCTGCCTGCCTCAGACCCTGCCGCGCCCCTTGTCCATGCCCTGGAACGCCGGCTCCTCCAAAGACTCTCGCCCGACCCTCCGACCCACGCCCTGCTCCGGGCAGGAGTGGGGTTCGACACCAACCCGATTTACGACCCGTCCCAACCCCTCCTCCCGGATGCCTCGCTCGCAGAGTCCCCCGCCGGGGACGGCCTCGAAACCGGTGGAGGGGCTGCTGCAACCTATGCAACCCTCACGGTCACTGCGGGCGCCACCCCGGTGCGGGCCGGTCGACACGCCCTGGGGGGCGACCTCGCATTTTCCCGCACCGCGTACCTGGCCGACGACCAGGCCGATGACTTCGACTCGACCTGGGGCCGGGTCCTTGTCCGGTACCGAGTCACCCTGGCTCACGCCCCCCTCCGTCAGGACCTCCTGGTTCGTTACCGGGGCGCCGTCATGACTTTCGACGGAGGTCCGCGGGTGGAAGAGCCCGAACGCTATGTCTTCTCCGAGACGCATGCCGGTCTCCTTCGGTGGACCCTGTCCCCAAACGAGGACACGCAGGTCTATCTGGAGGCGCACCACGCTTGGGAGGGTTACCGGGATATCCGCCGCGTCGGCCCGGCCGAAGGCCTGGAGACCGGCTTCCACCGTTTCCTCCAGGGCGGTCGTGTAAAACTCTATGCCGCCGCCTCGTTGACCGCAAAGC
>Ga0256914_1004229_pt1 | contig 10902 bp, 10 predicted proteins | sample HulkmetaG_FD_191571 | JGI IMG/M metagenome (GOLD analysis project Ga0256914, IMG submission 191571) | Hydrothermal chimney microbial communities from Main Endeavour vent field at the Juan de Fuca Ridge, Pacific Ocean - Hulk | ecosystem: Environmental > Aquatic > Marine > Hydrothermal vents ...
ATCGGTCATTTTCTATTGCTTCTTGTATAGCAATCTCATCTATTTCCACTCCAAAGCTACGTGCTCCCAAATACGCTGCAGCTACTGAAAGTATACCTGATCCGCTCCCTACATCCAATACATAATCTCCAGGAGATACATACTCAGATATAGCCTTTAAGCACAAGTAGGTGGTAGGATGATACCCCGTTCCAAATGCCTTACCCGGCTTTATAAATATCCTCCCGTCTTTCTGTGTAAACCATGGTGGAGCTATTTCTATAAGCTCACTAACAGATACAGGCTCATACTCTTTTTTCCAAACACTCTCCCAGTCCTCTTCCATTATGCTCTTAATTTCAAACTCACAATCACCAACCCGATTATACACAGCATCTTTCAGCTCGTATATTCTATTCACAAATAAGGGATCTGCATACCCCTTTACAACCACATTCTCATCCTCAACCTGTATCCACAAACTATCTATCCCAAAAAGGGAAAGAAGCCCTAGTAGGGCTTCTTCATCTTCTTTGGATATCTTCACAGTAACCTCCAAATACCTCCTATCCACCAAACGCCCCCCTAAACCTATCGAAAAAACTGTGATTCTCACTATTAAACTTTATACCACTCTCTTTTGCCCATTCCCTTAGCAAATCCTTTTGCTTTTGCGTGAGTTTCTTAGGTATTTCAACATCCACTTCCACATAAAGATCTCCCCTCTTGTTGCTGTTCAGCCTGGGCATCCCTTTACCTCTTAGTCTAAACAGAGTCCCACTATCAGTACCAGGAGAAACCTTAAGCCTTGTTTTACCCCACAAAGTATCCACCTCAACCTCATCACCAAGAACAAGTTGAGGAAAAGAAAGCTTTACCTTAGTATAAAGGTCATCTCCTCTCCTTTCAAAGACAGGGTGGGGTTTCACAGTTATGAAAATGTATAGGTCTCCAGGTGGTCCACCATTTTTACCCAATTCACCCTGTCCGGCTATCCTAAGCTTGGACCCCGTATCCACACCCGCTGGTATCTTTATCTTAACCCTGCTATCTTCACGAATCTTTCCTGTACCACCACACCTGGGACACGGATTATCAACAACGACACCCGTCCCACCACACTTAGGGCAAGTTCTAACATTTACAAACAAACCAAATATAGATTCTCTCCTCTCCTCTATTTGTCCGGTACCATGGCACATGGGACATGTATGCGGTTGTCCACCACCTTTAACACCTGTACCACCACAGTCGGGACAGGTTTTCCACTTAGGTATCACAATCTCCTTTTCAGTTCCATGAGCTGCCTCTTCAAGGCTTATTTCGATGTCATATCGCAAATCTGCACCTTTTTCGGGTGCAGCAGATCTTCCCGTTCTATAAGAAGCCCTCCTCCTACCACCAAAAAAAGAATCAAACAAATCATCTATGTTAAATCCAAAATCTGCCCAATCCCCAAAACCCTGTCCAAATCCTTGCCCATATCCACCAGTAGAACCCTGGCTATCTCCAACAAACCCAAATCTATCATATTGTTCCCTCTTCACAGGGTCACTAAGTACCTGGTATGCCTCGTTTATTTCTTTAAATCTCCTCTCTGCCTCAGGGTTATTGGGGTTAGCATCTGGATGATACTTTCTAGCAAGACGCCTATAGGCCTTCTTTATCTCCTCCGCCGAAGCGTTCCTGTCCACACCCAGTATCTCATAGTAATCCTTTCCCGCCATCACACTATCACCACCTATCGAGCGAAACAGGAGGCCCTCCTACAGGCCTCCCTAAAGCTAACTACTGCTTATTATCACCCACATCCTCAAAATCAGCATCCACCACATTGTCTTCCTTCTTTTCAGCACCTGTCTCGCCCGAAGTAGCACCTGTCGCCCCAGATGCACTAGTAGACGGACCTTCCGCCTGCTGATAAATCTTAGTACTAACCTTATGCAGTGAATCGGTTAAAGCATTCATAGCGTTCCTTATCGCATTTGCATCGTTACCATCTTTCACCTTTTTCAGTTCCTCTATCTTATCTTCTATCTCCTTTTTCTCTGCATCTGTAATCTTGCTACCAAACTCGCTAAGGGTCTTTTCTGTTGTATAAACCATATTATCTGCCTGATTCTTCAGTTCAGCAAGCTCTCTTTTCTTCCTATCTTCTTCTGCGTGCATCTCAGCCTCCTTTTTCATCCTTTCTATCTCTTCCTCACTAAGGCGAGACGCCTTTATAACTATAGATTGCGCCTTACCTGTAGCCATATCCTTGGCCGACACATTTAGTATCCCGTTTGCATCTATATTAAATGTAACCTCTATCTTGGGCACTCCTCTCGGTGCCGGAGGTATACCATCGAGTATGAACCTACCTAAGGACACGTTGTCTGCAGCCATTGGTCTTTCACCCTGCAGCACATGTACCTCCACCGATGTTTGATTATCAGCAGCAGTAGTGAATACCTGACTCTTAGACACGGGTATCGTGGTATTTCTCTCTATTATCTTAGTAAACACACCCCCCAATGTCTCAATACCCAAAGATAAAGGTGTAACATCCAGCAAAACAACATCCTTGATCTCTCCAGCCAAAATTGCAGCCTGAATTGCAGCACCTATGGCAACACATTCATCCGGGTTTATCCCCTTATAAGGGTCTTTCCCAAGCAGCTGCCTCACCTTCTCCTGAACAGCAGGCATTCTGGTAGCACCACCAACCAGTATAACCTTATCTATATCCTGAGGAGTGAGTTTTGCATCTTCCAAAGCCCTCAAGGTAGGTCCCTCAACTGCTTCCACGAGATCTTTTGTAAGTTCCTCCAGTTTCGCTCTCGTGAGTTCCATTTCAAGGTGCTTAGGCCCTGTTTGGTCTGCCGTAATAAAGGGCAGGCTTATCGTTGTCGTCAGCATAGAAGAAAGCTCTATCTTTGCCTTTTCAGCCGCTTCCTTCAGCCGCTGTAAAGCCATCCTATCTTGTCTCAAATCTATACCATGCTCTCTTTTAAATTCTTCTGCCATCCAGTCTATTATCCTCTGATCAAAGTCATCTCCACCAAGATGGTTATTACCACTGGTTGCTTTAACTTCGAACACGCCCTCTCCTATCTCAAGTATAGAAACATCAAAAGTGCCACCTCCAAGATCAAATACGAGTATCTTCTGTTCTCCCTCCTTATCGAGTCCATAAGCAAGTGTAGCAGCTGTAGGCTCATTTATAATCCTCAATACATCTAAACCCGCAATTATACCCGCATCTTTCGTTGCCTGCCTCTGCGCATCCGTAAAGTAAGCAGGAACTGTTATAACTGCCTTCTTCACAGTAGTTCCCAAATAAGCCTCTGCATCTCTTTTAAGCTTTTGCAGTATCATAGCAGATATCTGTTGTGGTGTATATTCCTTACCATCTATATTCACCTTATAATCGCTACCCATCTTTCTTTTAATAGAGACTATCGTCCTCTCCGGGCTTATTATGGCTTGTCTTTTTGCAAGCTTACCAACGAGTATTTCGCCATCCTTCTTAAAAGATACCACAGAAGGCGTTAATCTATCTCCCTCCGCATTAGGAATCACAACGGGTTGTCCACCCTCCATAACGGCAACAACAGAATTTGTTGTACCAAGATCAATTCCAATTATCTTTTCCATATCCTATCCCCCCTTACGAATTGTTCTCCTCACTTTTTTCTTTCTCAAATTCTTGCTTCTTAGTGGAAACTGCAACCTTGACAAGCGCTGGTCTTATAACTTTACCTCTCATAAGATAACCTTTTCTAAGTTCTTCTACTATCCTACCGTCCTCATACTCATCTGTCTCCTCTCTACCTATAGCCTCACATGTATTAGGGTCAAACAGTTCGCCTTCTACCTTTATAGGTTCTACACCCTCGTGAAAGAGTACATCCATAAACTTCCTCTCAACCATCTTTATACCTTCCAACAACCTGTCTGCATCCTTAGAATGTTCCTGAGATGCAATAGCTCTGTGCAAATCATCAAGCACGGGTAATAGCTTCTTTATCAGCTCCTCATTTGCAAACTCTATCAGTCTCTTCCTCTCACTCTCAACTCGCTTCTTGTAGTTGATGAAATCCGCTTGCGTATGCTTAAGCATATCAAGATATCTCACAGACACCACAGTTTGCTCCTCCAATTTCTGTATAAGCTCTTCATTTTCTGCTCTGAGCTTCTCCACCTCTTCCTTGAGCTCTTTTACTTCGTCCCTAACCTCACCTTCCCTCTCCTTCTCTTCTTCCTTCATTTCTTTATCTATCTTATCTCTTTCCTTTTCATTTTCCAACATCGGCATAACACCCCCTTATTCCCCCTTTACATCAGAAAGTTCTCTTGCTATTTCGTCAATCAAGCCTATAACCTTTCTGTAGTTCATTCTCGTAGGCCCAAGAATACCTATTACTCCCACTAACCTACCATTTATATAGTAATTATCAGTTATAAGCGTACATTCCTTTATCTCGTCTATAATGTTTTCTTCCCCTATTCGAACCTTTATCCCCTCTTTTTTTACATCTTCTAAGAGAATATCCTCCAACCTATCTTCTTCTTCCAATACCCGGAGTATGAGCTTTATCTTCTCCACATTTCTGAATTCTGGCAACTTCAATATGTTACTCATACCCATCCAGTACAACTTTTCGTCCACAGAGCCCATTTCCATACTATCTATAGCTTCAGCTGCCGCAGAAAACAGAGAAACATAACTCCTCAACTTTTCATCCATCAGATAGAGCAAATGTTTTTTAAACTCACTCACATACTCCACACTCCTATCCGCCAAATGGCGATTCAAAAACGCCTCAACTTCATCTAAATCACTAACATCAAAGCCATCCACAAACTCTATTACCTTACTCATAATACCGCTCCTCTTAGAAACAATCACGAGCAGCACATGTTTGCTATCCAGTGGCACTAATCTCACCTTCTCCAACACTACCTCTCTCATCAGAGGAGAAAGAACCAAACCAAGGTAATCGGTAGAATCTGACAAAAGCCTTGCAACCCTTTGCAGAAGTGTATCTATTTCTATCTGCTGTTTCTTTATCTCTTCCCGCAATAACCCTCCCTCTACTTCTCTAAAAAGCTCATTTTTCAAGAGATAATCTACATAAAACCTATATGCTTTATCCGTGGGCACCCTCCCTGCAGATGTATAAGGCTGATAGAGATAACCCATTTCTTCAAGGTCAGCCATCTCGTTCCGTATAGTAGCAGGACTAACATTACCCATATACCTCTTGGCAACATTTCGCGATCCTACTGGCTCCGCCATCAATATATAGTCCTGAATAACGGAGAGCAACACCTTCTTCTGCCTCTCTGTGAGCTCTTCACCCACGGCTTACTTCACCTCCTTTAGCACTCACCATATTAGAGTGCTAACATCAACCACAAATAAGATACCACAAAGGTCAAATTTTGTCAAGGCATATTTAAAGAAAATTTTCTTCTAAAGTTTCTTACCCGTTATGTAATGATACCACCTTTTCCTCACAGCAGACTTTATCTCCGAAAGCGATGCGATAGCAGCCTCTTCACCTAATCTTATTATCTCTCTTGCTTTTGAGAATGAATTCGAGGGTATATCTCCAACCTTCGGTCTTACAACAATATCTACATACGATCTGCTCAATGTGTCTTCTGTAATTCTCCGAAACATTATATCTATTGCTTGAAGGAGAACCATTCTGGGGGAAGGAACGGGTAAATCTACCACATCTTCATCTTCAGCACCAATATCATCAACACTTGCATCTTTGCTTTTTAGGAGGCTACTCATAACCTTTCCCCAACTTGATGAAAGAATCCTCCTCCAGAACGAACGGTAAACCCCTTCCATATACCTTTCATACTTCAAAGACAAAGACGGTGAAACATCAACACCTATTACCACTTCAGCTCCCATGCCCTTTACAACATCAACAGGTACGGGGTCTACAACTCCACCGTCTATCAAGAATCTCCCTGCATAATACACAGGCGAAAACATCCCGGGTATTGCTATAGAGGCCGATAATGCTTTAAACATGCTACCCCGCCTAAAAACTACACGTGCACCCGAAAACAGGTCTGTAGCCACTATAGAAACTGGAATCGATAAGTTTTCTATCTTTTTGTCTTTCAGCCTCTCTCTCAGGAAAGAGAGTATGCCTTCGGGCTCCGGTGTCTTTATCTTGGGAAGATACAAACTCATAAACCTAACCATGTATCTCCAATCAAACTCACGAACCATCTTCTCTACATCGGACGCCCTTCCACCTCTGCATGCATAACACGCACCTACAACTGCCCCTATACTTGAACCCGCTATGTAATCAACAGCAATTCCTTCTCTCTCAAGTACCTTTAATACCCCTATATGCGCAAGCCCTCTCGCAGAACCTGCACCCAGCGCTACTCCGACCTTCCAGTGTCCCTTTCTCATCTGAAGCTTCTCAACCACTCCACCCAGTTAGCTATCCCGTCTCCGGTAAGAGAATTTACCTTAAATACCGGAATATCTTTTATTTTCCTAATATCCGAAAGGAATCTATCTTCGTTAAAGTTGAAGTATGGTAGCATATCTACCTTTGTTAAAAGCACTGCCTTGGCAAGCCTGAAAAGGAGAGGATACTTTCTTGGCTTGTCATCTCCCTCAGTTACACTCAGAACACCTATCTTAGCGTGCTCTCCAAGGTCAAACTCCGTGGGACAAACTAAATTCCCAACATTTTCCACGAAAACAAAGTCTACATCTCTAAGGTCAATCTTCTCGAGTGCTCTTTTTACCCACAAAGATTCAAGATGGCATGACCCTTCAGTCTCTATCTGAACAACTGGTACATTAAGCTTCTTAATCCTTTCAGAATCGGTAGTAGTAGTTATATCTCCTTCTATAACTGCCACTTTGTAATCCGGTAACATCCGTATCGTAGCCTCAAGCAATGTCGTTTTACCAGCTCCAGGACCGCCTATAAAGTTCAACATCACCGTACTACTGTCATCAAGTATCCTCCTAACCTCTTCTGCAACCATTTCATTTCTCTCAAGCACTCTCTTAATTACAGGTATCTCCACCCTAAATACCCCCTTCAGCATCAAGTCAGTTCAAGCTTTGCTCTATTATAATCCTCAGGGATACCTATGTCTATAAAGTAAGCATCAAAGGCAAAACCAAACAACTTCAACCGTCGACAAAACAGCTGAAGAAAGTCCCTCTCAAACGAAAAAGTTCTACCCATCGGATACCCCCGAAATATGTCTCTATGTAAAATATACACCCCTGCATTCACATACCCATCTCCCCTCATACCCTTCTCAGAAAAAGAAGTTATTTCCCCGTCATTCGATATCTCTATCCTTCCATACCTTGAAGTATCAGCTACCCATCTCAGAGCAATACTCACATCTGCCCCCCTATCTATGTGAAGTTCGTAGAACTCAGAAAGGGAAATTCTAAACAGCGTATCACCATTAAACACAAATGTATACTCCCCCTCCACAAGTTTTAGTGCCTCTCTAATGGCACCACCAGTACCAAGCAAAGAGTCCTCAACAGAATACAAAATATCTATATTTCTATACTTCCCACCAAAATACCCTTGTATCACATCTCGCTTATACCCTACTGCCAGAACTACCCTACTTACGCTTTGAGAGTCAAGATAATCCAAAAGATGTGCTAGAAACGGTTTACCACCAATGTCCGCCATTGGTTTTGGCACATCCTTGACCACCTTTCTAAGTCTCTTACCCAATCCCCCACACAGAACTATACCCTCATCCAGACGGCTCATATCTTCCATGTTGTCAAACCTTCAGAGGTAAAGCTATACCTCCTAAATTCCCCACCAAACTTCCTAAGTGCCTCTATAACAGCATATCGAGTTACACCCGGACAGTATAACATCATAAACCCACCTCCCCCAGCACCTGAAAGTTTTCCACCCACAGCACCCGCTTTAACTGCCGCCTCATAAATCTCATCTATGACTGGATTTGTTATACCATCTGCCATCTGTTTCTTATACCTCCAACCATAATCCAGAATCTCACCAATCACATCAAGAGACCCTGTAAGTATCGCCTCCTTCATTCTAACAGCCTGATCTTTAAGTCTATGCATAGCCTCCAAGGAAGGGGCGTACCCATCTTTTACATTTTCCACCTGCTTTTCTATAATCAATGAAGAAAGTCTACTCGTACCTGTATAAAAGAGCAAAAGGTTAAACTGTATCTCATTTATATAATCCCGTCTTACTCTTAATGGGTTAACGATAACCTTTTCATCCTTGTAAAACTCCATAAAGTTGAACCCGCCAAAGGTGGCAGCGTATTGGTCCTGTTTTCCTCCTTTCATGCCCAACTCTATCCTTTCTATCTCAAAAGCAATTTTTGCTATATCATACTCTCCAAGCGGCAAGTTTAACCACTCAGAAAATGCACCAACTACCGCTACTACAAGTGTAGAAGAACCACCTAGTCCAGACCCAGGAGGAGCATCCACATAGGTAGTAAGCTCAAAGGACAGGGGTTTTTTAGAAAACTCCTTTACAATACGATTATACACACCTTCAACAATACTAAAATCACCATCCACCTGCAACTCATAAGCAGAATCACATATCTTCTCAATTCCCCTATCTGCCAGCCGAAAGATAACCTTACCATCATCACGGGGTATTATAGTTGCATACGCATACATACTTATTGTCGCATTGAGGACATAACCACCATACAGATCCGAATATGGAGCAACATCTGTTCCTCCCCCTGCAAGACCAACTCTCAAAGGTGCCCGAGAACGAATGATCACACAAATCCCCTCCCAAGAAATTTATCTTACGCCCCTTTCTATTATACCTCCACCAAACACATACCTACCCACATAAAACACTGCAGACTGGCCTGGTGTAACCCCAAACAGCTTAACATGAAACCTTACCCACAATCTACCATCACTCCAATACAGAGTAGCAGGCACATCCTCCATACCGTATCTAACTTTCACCATAACATCTCTCTCGCCCACAAAAAAATCTTCATATATGATATTCACATCTCTCAAAAGCGCTCCTGAGAAGAGACAATCCTCCCTCCTTCCTGCAACTACCCTGTTATTGTCTATATCCTTCTCCACCACATAATAAGGTCCCCCTCCCCAACCGCCAAGTCCTTTCCTCTGACCAATGGTGTAAAACGGCAAACCACGGTGCCTACCAATAACACTACCGGAGACGTTCACTACATTACCGGGTTCACACCTAATACCTGTTCGAACCAGCCATTCCTCATAGTTACCTTCAACAAAGCAAATGTCTTGACTCTCCTTTATTCCCTCAAAATTAAGTCCAATATCGGTAGCTATTCTCTTAATCTCACCCTTGGTATACCTCTCAAGAGGCAAAAGAAGTCGGGAAAGTTCCTTCTGAGTAAGCATATAAAGGAAGTAAGACTGCTCCTTTAAAGCATCACGACCCTTCTTAAGAAGAAATCTCTTTCCCCTCTGTTCCACACCGGCATAGTGGCCCGTAGCAACCAAATCCACATTAAATGCCCGCATAGCGTAGCCAAGAAGAAAATCCACCTTTACTAGTCTGTTGCACCACACACAGGGATTAGGTGTATTTCCTTTCTCTATTTCCTTGAGAAACCTATCAACCACATACCTCTTGAAGTAGTCCCTTGCATCAACCTCATACACATCTATCTTGAGTGCATCTGCAATCTCACGGACTCTACAACGCAGCGCACTCCACTTATCTCCATCATACAACCTCAAGAATATGCCAATCACATTATATCCTTTCCTTTTCAGAAGATAGGCAGCAATACTGCTGTCTATCCCCCCACTCATCGCAACAGCCACTTTACTAAGTGTGACAGGTATCCCCATCAAAAAGGCACATCCAATACATACTTCTCTTAGTAAAACCTCTTCCTCAGCTTAGGAGTTATGCTCGCCTCAAATGCAAACTTTATTCTCTTGTGAGCCTTATCAAGCCACTCAGAAATAGACTCCAAATCAACGCACCTTGCGTCATTTCTACTATATGCAATGTCGAGCAAAAAGGCAATGCTGGCAGGTGCCTCAGGGGTGACCATTGAAGAGGACATAACGAGCATTTCCCCACCTTCCTCGTAAGGGATGCTGATTACCGCCATAACCGGAGTCCATCTCCTCGGTAATCTCCCCGGAGCAACAACACGGAATCTGAAGTAATCCGCAAGGTTTATCTCAGATTCGTAAAACTCAACCAAGTTCACATACTTCACCACTACAGCCTTGAAACCACTTGGAGAAGCAACATTCACATAGGTACTCAACACATCCAAGACCATCTTCTTGAAAACACTCCACGATGGATAAGGCCTCCCATGTGTAACAACCAAAGTCCTTGAATCCAGCTGAACCGAAGCAGTATCATCCTTCCTGAAAAACTGATATCTAACAGAAGCTGGCGTCTGCATCTCTTCTATGCGAACCTCCCCAGGCCGCACTACCATTTCAACATCTACATCCCGCATCTTCTTAGGAAACATGCCTCTTACTCTGTTATATATCAAATTCGGTGCGTTTTCGTCCCACTTCTTTACACCCTCAAAGCTAAATTCACATACCACCGTCTCAATTGGTGGGTTTTTGTATCCTCTCTTCATAACACACCTCCCCCAAAGCAAAATCAGGCTCATTCTTACCCACTCAGTCCTGTTTTTTGGCTTTATCCAATAAGCAAAGCCCTTAACATAATGATATCCTACCGAAAGACAAAGTCAAGCACACTTCGATAAATCAGCGGGTAGATTAACATATCAGCACCCCAAACAAGCGGAGTGGAAGCGGAGCAGGTGGATAAGTAAAAAGTTTGATACTTGACAGTTTTTGAATTTAGGTGTAATATCTCGAAAATTTCATCTAACGGAGGTGAATTA
>Ga0256914_1004230_pt1 | contig 10899 bp, 9 predicted proteins | sample HulkmetaG_FD_191571 | JGI IMG/M metagenome (GOLD analysis project Ga0256914, IMG submission 191571) | Hydrothermal chimney microbial communities from Main Endeavour vent field at the Juan de Fuca Ridge, Pacific Ocean - Hulk | ecosystem: Environmental > Aquatic > Marine > Hydrothermal vents ...
TCCCTTTGCTTCGCAACGTTGCAAAACTTCCGGAAGATCTTTTACGTCAAGACAGAAATGGCTCATTCCCAGGTTAAGTTCTACTTTTTTACCGGGAACAAACACTTCGATTTTTACTCCGTCTTTTTCGAACACCAACACATCACAGGCCGTTGCCATGCCAAAAATTTGACGGGTTTCATCTTCCTTTAACGTAAAGGAATATTTTTCGTCCAATCCCAAAATTGTGTGATAAAAGGTTCGGGCGGCTTCTTTCGAATTGTTCACCAAGCCAATGTGATTAACGCGCATTTTTACCTCAAGAGAATTTTACTAAATCAGATTGCCCCTTTCCAGCGTGCTCTGGAAATGGAAAAGAAACGATCTTTGGCTTCCTGTGTCATCTCAAAATAATCGACATTCAGACGCAGGCCCAAGGCTTCGATTGGGCCGCGCAGGCTTTCGACCAGGGCCATCCGTACTGCTTCGGGAATACCCAGCAGCGGCAGGGCCATTGCCACATTTGCCTGATCGCCATTTACGGCCACATCTAAAATCATTCCCAACTCAAAAAGTGTGGCGGCTATTTCCGGATGTTCCACTTTTTCAATCGCTCTCAAAACATCTTCTCTGCTCACGGTTTGGGCCATTTTGTTTTTCTCCCTGTCGCTAATTTACTTACTTTCTTTCAACAACGCGTTTTACGTCCGCTTAGTTCAACAATTGTTATGCAAATTTAACAAAATATGCCAACCAAATCCAAGAAATTTTATTCCGCAAAAATCAGGCAACTGCACGTTGAATCTTCCAAAATTTTGCTTGCATTCAAAAAAGCCCGATTCTAAATTTCCAAGCTAATTTGTAACTGCCCGGCAGCCCATTGTTTTTGAGATAAAGGAACCGATTGCACATGGAACAGTTAAGCCTTTTTTCGGAGCAAAACATCCACAAGAACACCTACACCGCCAATCTACGAAAATTCAGATTGGATAAGGCCTTAAACGATCTGCAGATTTTGGAACGTACTTTTAACCCGCCTTCGTCTTTGAACGAAAAAATGCAGGCCTTGCAGCAATTGATCGATGTACTTCCCGAAAAGAAGGAAGCCCAGATTTTGTTTCTGGCCAACCTGCGCAAAGATGCTTCTCTGCCCGCTTTTTTACAACCTCTGGCAGAAGATTTTCACTTTTTGCGTCAGGGCATCGACAAAAGGCTTTATGATTTACTGGACAAAACGGAATACGAGTTTATCGTGGAAGGAGTGCATCCTGCGGAAATTTTTATTTCTCAAAATGATTTTCAGAACGCGTTACAGGTGGTAGAAAAATATTTTGCAACGTATGGTGAGCATGCCTATCTCCGGCAATTACATGGTTTTGCTCTGTGGCAATCGGGAGAAAAAAATCGGGCATATTACGATTTTACCTTTGCCCTTTTCGACGGGCCTGCTCAATGTAGGCTCACATTTCTGGCACCCAAGACCTATCGCAACAAATTTTCTTATCTGGTGGCCAAACTGGGGAATGCAGAAAAGGCTCTTCTTCGTTTGCCATTCGCCCTGTGGTTAGACGGGCAGACCTACATCGATGCGGAAAACGAACAATTTGAGCAGCGGATGCGCCAAAAATCAGAAGGCTACGCCCAAATTCCCACTTCGAGCGATGAGATTCTTGAGCGTTTCAATACTCTGCTTTACCTGGCTGAAGTGTTGCGTTTACGCGCCGCGCCGCGCCATCCCGGAAGAGAATTCGAAACGTTGCAGGAGAAAATGCAGGCGCTTCATCTGGAATACTTCAGGCAATACTACGAAACTTTAAAACGTTTCCGTAATATTGCCTAACTCCAAAGCCAGCCAACCCGGTATTCGCTGCCGGGAAAATGAAATTAGTTTTAGAAGCGATCTCCAAAAGGGAAAAGGCCGAAAATCCCTCCGGTGTGAATGAAAAGCACTTTTTCACCCGGAATCTTTTTCTCGCGCAATAGCTGCTCGAATCCCAGCCAGGCCTTTACGCCATAAACCGGGTCCAGAACAATTCCTTCCAACCGGGCGACCCGCTTAATGGCCGACAGTTCTTTTTCTTCGACCTGGCCGTATCCCTGGCCCACAAAGCCGTCGATTACGACTATCTCTTTCTTCTCTACATCGAAACGCACATCATATTCTTTTTTTACGGCTTGCAAAATGTGCCGAATCTTGTCCTGAAAAAAAGGCGCATCGTCACACACATTAACCGAAAGAATCGACACGGGGCTATTCGTCAACTTTTTGCCCAGAAGCAGACCGGCATGCGTTCCACCGCTGCCGGTAGCCACCACAATGGTTTCCACATCCGGCATTTGCTTTGTAATCTCTTCAAAGGCCCGGGCGTACCCCCAGGCACCGACGTGATTCGACCCGCCTTCGGGGATAATGTAACACGGTTCGTCGTAACCGTTCGCTAAATCCTGCATAATCGCATCTACCTCACGGTATTCTTCAGTGGAAATGATTTTCATATCCACCCCCAGCAACGTGTTCAGCAAATAGTTGCCGGTTAAATGATCCGGAGTCTGCCCTTTCAGAACCAATGTGGTCTTTAATCCGAGCTTTTGGGCGTAAAATGCCGTAGCCCGGCAATGATTCGATTGAATGCCTCCGCAGGTAATCACTCGTTTTGCGCCCTGCGCTATTGCCCGGGCCATTAAAAAATCGAGCTTGCGCACCTTGTTGCCCGAAAGTTCCATGCCGGTCAAATCATCCCGCTTGAGAAAAATCTGGTAGGGTGCGTGCATTTCGGAAATTTTGTGCAGCTTTTGGATCGGGGTTGGTCGAAATGTAAAATTTAAATGTTGAGGGAATTTCATTTTTATTTCCTTATCTATTTTGAAATTTATTCGAATTATTATATAAATATTTAGTAAATTAATGCATTCATTGCAACATCGTTTGGTCCTTTAAACTTCGGGAAACAAAGCAGCCATGCATGCAAATCATTTTTCTGATTATTTGACGCCAAACCAACGAATGGACAATTCTGTTTTTCTGAAAATTGACGATTCATCGCGGCACATCGACCTGGCGCTGGTAACCAAACGCCTCAAACGTTTCAACGTCAAAAGGATTCTGTTGTACGGCACCATCTCCGATATCGAGATGTTCCTGCAGCAGGGCAAAAGCGATTTGGCTCACCTGCACGGCTTTGAATTTTCCGTCATTTTCAAGCCCGATCTGTACACTTTTTTGAAGGAAAATATTTCGAAGATTGAAAATTTTCTATTAAAACGTCTCTTTTGCAATGTTGCCTATTTTAAACGGCATCTCCTTCTTTCTCAGGATGTGTTTCATTTTTTTGACAGCCAGCCCGAAGTTTTGACCGTTCGTGCCCAATCCGACCCGGTAGTTATCGACTTACCCCATGCAGAGGATGTGGACTCGCTTTTCCTTTTGGCCAATAGCAACAAAGGCAATATTTACGAAGAAGTAACAGAGGTGACTCGGCATTTCAATCCGCTTACTGGTAAGCTTTCTCTTCCATTAAAACGAGGAAAAACATATCGGCTTATCGTTTTGCGCAAATATTATTTTGATCAGGAAACCGATATTTCCCATGCCTTCAATTATTACGATGCCACTCCGTTTGCCGCTTTACAAAAATGGTTCAAAAAGCGCCTTTTGCGTTTGCCTGTGCCTGTTAACGGCGTTGTGTATCATCTGGAAGAGATGTTCGATGTAACGCAAAAAATCAATGGCGTTTACTATTCGGCCAATCTGGAAAAAGTTCTGCACGGCATTAAAAAGACCATCGCCTTTTATTACGCCAACAATCCGAATGGCTCCATTAACAATATCTTCCTGAGTATCGTTTTGAAACGCTATTTCAATTCCATGCTTCGGCCCCGGTTTAACATTATTTCGCCTTCGGTACGCTATGTGGTAGCGCCCGATTCTTCCCTAACACGCATCATGGATGTGGATCATCAATTTCTAATCGAGCTGGATATGGAACGTTTTGAGCCCCACACCCCTTATTATTGGAAAGCCGTGGCCACCTTAAAACGGGCACAAAGTCAGCTTTTTGCGGAAAACCAGCAAAAATTGCCGGTCATCGCCCACTGTTTAATGCAGTCACATTTTTCCATTCCCGAGCAAAAAGTGCACATCGATTTGCTGCATCAGGCCGGTGCCTCCCAAATTTGGTGGAAAGACAAAGCCGACAATACGGTAATTTCCGAAGCCAACGGACAATTTATCCTGAAAAAGCTGGGCTACGCCAATCACCTGAGCACCTTTCTGGCGCAAGGGCTGCCGGTTAGTGAGGTATTGATTCTTTATCCCTCTCTTGATCAGAATCAGCAAGGATTTCTGGACGTGCTCAAAGAACTGTACCATGCGGGCATCAATTTCGAACTCATCGATTACGATTTATTCAACTCCAACCACCTGTGCAAAATTGAAGGCGATAAACTCGTTTTTAATCAAAAGTCTTATCGTTTGCTTCTTTTACCGGCCATACAGGTAATTCCCATCCTTACCATGGACAAACTTTTGCGTTTTTTTAATGAGGGGGGCCACATTGCGGCCATTCAGAAAATTCCCGTAAAAGTGGAATTACGGGAACGACAGAGACGCTTTGAAGCTTTGAGAAAAAAACTCTGGCTGGTTGAGCCAGACATGACAAGTATTACCTTCATTAAAAGTGCCGCCGGTGGGAAAAGTTATTTTATTCCGAAACTGTCTTTGCTGAAAGATTTTATTCAGCCCTATCTTTACAACCAGCCGGTTTTTGCTCAGGCAAACACGCCTTTTTTGGCCCACATTCGGGAAACGCACAACGCATTTTTGGCCTTTGTTTCGAATATTAGCAAAGATACAGAGCTTTCGGTCGAGCTTTTGGCCAGAGAAAAATGGCAGCCATCTGAATGGAATGCGCAAAAAAATATTCGCGAAGCAATCCACTTCTGGCATTTTGAGGGAGGAAAACTTCGGGTTCCATTGCACCTGTTTCCGCTGGAAAGCCGCCTTATTGTTCTGGAAAAGAATTCGGGCAGTGAACCCTGGCATGTAAGCGCCTGCCCGGCCGGGCACTGCCACATCGAAGCACCCGAACCGGAAGCCTTTATTGTGTATTTGCACCACGAGCGGCCGGCTACCATTCCTTTGAACCTTACCCGCCACGAAGAAATGATCAAAATTCCTTTGCAAATCAGCGAAACATTGCGTCCCATTTTCATCACTCCGGATCATTGGGTGCTAAAGGCGGGTAACAAAAAACAAATTTTGCATCTTGACGATTTGAGAAAGGTAATTATCGAGCCGGAAACAACAATTCTGTTGCAAAAGACTTTTGTACTGGGAAAATTCCAGCCCAATTTTGCCTATTTTCTTGATCTGGGTTTGGCGCCCCATCCCTGCAAAATCCATATTAACGGGCAATCGGCCGGACTTTTGTGGTTCCATCCGTTCCGAACGGATATCTCAAAATTTTTGCGAACCGGAGAGAATACGCTGGAAATCGAATTTATCGGGCCGGTAGGCACAAAAGCCCCTTTTGTTCCCAGTGCGGGCTACGTGTTCCACACACCCATTAAGATTGTACCCTACCAAAAATTTTACATTCGCGCCGAAGATTACTCCGAACGCTCTCGTCAGATCACTCAATAAGGAAGACCAACATCATTTTTTAAAGTAACTGCGTACTTCCACAAAATCTTTTAGCAAATTCGGATCGAAGTCATCCGCACCTTCCACGAGCGAATTGATTTTGATCTGACCGCGCGCATGAATCATTTTTCCCTGTCCCAGAGCAAGTCCCACATGGGTGATTTTATTTCCGTTTTCAGCAAAAAAATAGAGGTCACCTTTTCGGGCCTGCAAGGGATCCTTGCTTACCGGTTGCGCATCTTCAAATTGCATCCAGGCATCCCGACGCAGCGGTTTGCCGAATAGTTTGAACAAAAGCTGGACAAATCCCGAACAATCCAGGCCAAATGCGGTTTTTCCGCCCCAAATGTACGTTGTCCCTAAAAATTCTTTGGCCTTTTCCACCAGTTGATCAGGCGTGAGTGCAGGCAAAGCCTGTAAAATGCGACGCTCCACCCAACCTTTGCGTTCATCGGGCAAAACAATTTGTGCCCAGTCCCCTTCTTCTTTAATAACCGGCAATGTGGTGCCCGCGCTTACGCCCATTATCGGTGCGGCGTTTTTGTTCGGTTCAACATAGATGTACCCGATGGGCACACTCACGGTTTGCCAGTCGGCTTGTGGCGGTTTTGCATAGGTAATCTGATGTTCATTCACCCAGCCTTCGTAACCGTCTTGCGTACGCACACGCCAGAACGAATCTAATTTTTCCTGAGTTTCCAGGCCCTCCCACAGAAACGTTTGCGTGTCTACTTCGCTGTGGAAAGAAGGTTTACGATACACATTGGCAAAACTTACTTTCGTAAAATAGCGCATTCTTACTCCGAGTTATTTGTTTGCGCAGAATCTACAACACTTTTGATCTGCTTTCAACGAAATCTTTAAGCGGGCCTTTAACGCTTTGCTTTTTAAAAGAAATTCCCCTATCTTTGCACCTTTTAAACTAAAGAGGCGCGCATGGAATTTTCATCTCAACTCATAAATCGCATTGGCCAAATTCAGGCACTTGTTCTGGACATGGATGGCGTTTTGGTCGATACCGAACCTTTGCACATGGAGGCCTTTCGCCGATATTTGCAAAAATTAGGTTTACCCCATGACGATGCCTACATTTTTTCTTTTATCGGTTTTTCCGTGCCCGACAACATTCGCAATGTTTTTCATCGCTTTTACCAGAATCCATCGGAAGAAATGATTGCGCAGGGAATTCGGGAAAGAGACGCCATCTATTTGCAGCTTCTGCACGATACGCCGCTCCGCCCTTTGCCCGGCATCCGGGAGTTGATCGATTTCTGTCAGAAGCAAAATTTAAAAATCGCGCTGGCTTCATCTTCCGATCGGGAACAAATCCTGACCATTTTTGAAAATCTGAAACGGACTTCGCAAGGTTTGTTCGATCCTTCTGCCATTTTCGATCTGGTTCTGTCCGGTGAAGACGTGGCTCAGCGCAAACCGCATCCGGCCATTTATCAACAGGCCAGCGAAAAGCTTGGCGTTGCGCCGGAAACGGCTTTGGCCATCGAAGACTCCCCGGCCGGAGTGCAAAGCGCAAAAGAAGCCGGGCTTTTGTGTTTGGCATTGAAAAGTAAATTCATCGAAGATAAAAAACTTGCGGCGGCCGACGCCTTGCTCGATTCCGTAAATGATGCCGTGCAATTGTGCCGCAAAGCCTTTTCAACCAAAAAATGAACTCCCGTCTATTTTAAAAGGCGCAAAGATTCCAGCCTTACTTCCCGCCCCAAATGGAAATTTAGATAGCGCAGCAAAAAAGAGAGGGCATCCCAATTTTGAGGAGGCAATTTTGCAAATTCCTGAATGCGGCGATGCGGGAATTTCTGCAATTCTCTCAGGAAATCGATTGCTTCGGCACTTAGCGGCAAAGAGACGTCGGCCGGGGCAGCACAGCCGCTGCAATAAAGCGCGCCCTCCCGGAAAATAAAGCGTCCGCCCTGTGCAAAATCGCTGCGACCGCACACGGCACAGCGTTCGAAATTCGGTTTAAATCCCAAAAACGACACCAACTTGAGAAGAAAGTACAGAAACACAATCACCGGATAGGGGCTTTTTTCCATGGCCTGCAACATTTTGACCAGAAATTCAAAGAAAATTTCATCTTTGTGCCCGCTTTCAAATACTTTGTTAATCAGTTCGAGAATGGCCATGGCAAACGGGAATTTATTCAAATCGGTTTTCAAAACGAGAAAAGGATTAAGCAAATCGGCTTGAGTTAAAATTTGCAGTTCTCTCCCGGCTTTCTGCGAAATAACACAGCGCACCAAACTTAAAGTTTCCAGCCGTCCGGCGAACACACTTTTGGGCTTTAGTGCGCCGCGGGCAATGGCTTTTACCATGCCCTCTTCACGAGTGTAGAGCGTCACGATTTTACTGGATTCATGCCAGCGGATGGAATGAATGACCAAAGCTTCGCTTTTAAGCAATTCGGGCATGCTGTCGCCTTGAGTTAACTTCTGTAAAATGCGTTTTAAAGTTAGAAAGGAATGGAGTTTAATGCAAAGGCTTACATGGGGAAATCGTCTATGCTCACTTTTTTGTCGAAAAGTTTAATTTGGTTGCGGCCGTGACGTTTGGCGTAATACAAAGCGGCATCGGCTTTTTTGGTGAGCTCTTCGGCACTGGTGGCATCTTCGGGAATAGAAGCCACACCAATACTAACCGTCACCTTTCCCAACGGTTGAATTTCTTCGTGCTCAAACGGGGTTTTCTCGATGTTCTCACGAATACGTTCGGCCACAATTCCCGCACCTTTCTTTTCGGTCCCGGGCAAGATGATGGCAAATTCTTCGCCGCCGTAACGGGCTACGATATCGTTCTCACGGGCGGTTTGCTTCAGAACCATTGCAATTTTGCGCAATACTTCGTCTCCGGCGGGATGGCCAAGCGTGTCGTTGTAATTCTTAAAATTATCGACATCCAGAATGAGCAGAGAAAGCGGACTTTTCAAACGCTTGTGGCGAATGGTTTCTTCTTTGAGACGTAAATAAAAATAGCGGAAGTTGTGCAAGCCGGTCATGCCGTCGGTGTAGGACATTTGTTTTACTTCGTTGTACAAATAGGCATTGGATACCGAGATGGAGATAATGTTGTTCAAAATACGGAAATGTTCCCATTCAATCTTGTCAAACGGTCTTCCGGAAACTCTTGAGCCAATCGCCACCAGAGCTTCCAGCTTATTTTGCACGAAAACCGGAGCAATAATTTCCAATCCGATTTTTCGTAAAAACTCCAGACCCGGCGAGGCCGCCTTAAGCTGCAAGTCGATGGCCTCAAGACTGGCAGGCGTGGGATTCTGACGCAAAACATCCACCAAAGGATCGTTTTTGTAAATGACAAAATCTTTGTATTCTTTTTTGTGCAAACCTTTGGAATTAAACACTTCCAGATAGTCGGCATCGGGTTTAAGAGTCATCATGAACAACGCACTTTTCGTGGAAAATTGACCGACCAGCGTCAAAAGGATGGAATTGACCAGCCGATCTAATTCTAAGATGGAATTCAATTCAATCGAAATTTCAAACAGAGAATGGAGATTGAAAACACTGCGTCGCAATTCCTGATTTTTTTGCAACAAACGTTCGTTTAGATGATAGATCTCTTTATTGGCCTTTTCCAGTTCTTCGGTTTTGTGGAATAGGGCATCGTTTAGCCCTTTAATGCGGAGTGCCGTATTAATACGTGCTTTCAATTCTTCCAGGTTAAAAGGTTTGATCAGGTAATCATCGGCCCCAAAGCCCAGACAGGTAACAATGTCATCGATGCTGTTTTTTGCGGTAATAATGAGTACGGGGATGTAAGAATGATGATTATCGGTTTCCTGACGAATAATTTTCAGTGCGTCAAGCCCTTGCATCCCGGGGAGCATCAAATCCAGTAAAACAAGGTCTGGTTTAGTTTCTTTGAATTTGTCCAATCCCAACTCTGCGGTTTCCACTCCGATTACGGAAAACCCTTCTTCTTCCAGGAAGCGGTTGAGAATCAGGAGCATGTCCGGGTGATCTTCAATGATAAGAATCTTTTTTTCTTTTTCTTCCATATTGCTTCATTCGCAAATAGATGTTAAGTTCTCTTTACTCGGTAACAAATTTTCCGGACGCAAGCGTATTTGTACCTGGTCGTTCCGGTATTGGGAACCATAATTTAGTTTTTAAGTTAGCAAAGTATTGTTTTTTTTACAAATTTGTACCACTAAATTTTCGAGTTAATTATGTTTACTAATCTATCGTCACGAATGCGACAATTTTTTAATTTTTTTATCGGTTTTGGCTTTATTACGTTGTTTTTTCTTGTATTGGCGTTTTGTTCTAAAAATAGTACTAATAATGACGATAAGTTTGTGTTCCCGGACAAAAATATCAGCTTTTACAAAAATGTGGAACCGCTTTTTCAGGTGCGCTGTGGTCTGGAATCGGGCTGCCACTCCCCTGCCGATCAACCGACCTCAACCAATCGCCTGACTTACGCCATTCTCACGACCAAGGCGTTGTTGCTCGACTTTCAATTAAGTTCGACCGGCGAGAAGCTCATTGACCTGAACATCCATAAAAAGCACCCGGAAATCGCTCCTTTGTATTTAATACTTTCTCAGGGCTATCCGAGGCAACGCGAAGACTTGATGCCGCCCATCCCCCGCGAGCCCCTGAACGCAAATCAGCTAAACGGTATTAAGGAATGGATTCGGGAAGGTTGCCCGGATTAGCAGCAACGGCTCCTCTTTGGAAAAAGCCGTTATTGTTTGTTTTGCCCTCTCAATTGTAATAATCCAAACTTTTTACTCAAAATTTTATCGACCGTTTTTATCGGAAGCGCCCATCTTAAAAAGGGCATTAACTTACTTTTTGAGCCAAGGCGCACCACCGGCGGCGGATTGTCCGTCAAAATTTTGTCCAGCAATTTGCGGGCGAATACCTCGGCCGGCATGGCCTTTTCCTGCGAGGCGGCGGCGCGCTGCTCGATAAAAGAACGAATGGGGCGATACCAGGAATCTTCCTTTAGCACCTGTTTGGCCAGTTCTCCGGCTTTTTGGCCGAACTGCGAACGCACGCCTCCGGGTTGGACGGTAATCACATTGATGCCGAACGGCGCCAGTTCCATGCGCAGGGCATCGGACAGGGCATGCAGGGCGGCTTTAGAAGCGCAATAGGCCCCGGAAAAAGGCGTGGTGAGCACGCCGGATACGCTGCCGATATTAACGATAGTCCCCTGCCCTTTCTCTTTCATCGGCGGAACGAATTGGCGGACTATTTCCAACGGGGCAAAAACATTGGTTTCAAATTGCTTGATCA
>Ga0256914_1004231_pt1 | contig 10899 bp, 9 predicted proteins | sample HulkmetaG_FD_191571 | JGI IMG/M metagenome (GOLD analysis project Ga0256914, IMG submission 191571) | Hydrothermal chimney microbial communities from Main Endeavour vent field at the Juan de Fuca Ridge, Pacific Ocean - Hulk | ecosystem: Environmental > Aquatic > Marine > Hydrothermal vents ...
CAGGCCCAGAGCACCGATGGCGATAAAAATCCCACGGGATGGTTTTTCCTTGATAAGGATCAAGGCGAAAAAACCGAAGAAGGCATAAATGTAGCGTTCGTCGCTCACCAGGGGCATGAGTTGGTCTAGCCAGGGGTGGCGGAAATGGTTGATCCAAAGAAGGAGTCGCTCATCAAGGAGACTTAAAATTTTGAGGAAGCTGACCTTCTCAGCCATTTCAACGTATCTCTTCAAAATGGTATGTTTATATCTATCAGATCCTTTGTCTTTTTTCTACTTTAAATTGCTTATTTGTTGAAGCTACAATGTTGAAGATATTGATCACTGTAGACGTTGAAACCAGCATAGGTGGGGCTTTTGCTTACCCTGATAAATTCCGACCCGTGGGACCCGAAAAACGTATTTACGGTCGAATTGGAAGTAAGGAATATGGTATTCCTCTTATCATGGATATTCTCGAATCTTTTGGTTTGAAAGGGATCTTTTTTGTCGAAGCCCTGTGCAGTTTCTATTTTGGTGAGAAAGCGGTGCAAGAGGTGGCACGCTATGTAGCTTCTAGGGGCCATGAAGTTGGACTTCATCTGCACCCCAATTATCAAATTTTTCAATTTGAAGATTGGCCGGAGAGGGTCCGGAAAAAGGAACTTTTTTCAGATTTTATGGCGCGTTATCCTTTTGATCATCAAAAGGAACTTATTTCTTACGGACGACACCTCTTGGAAAAAGCAGGTGTTCAACCGATCTCTTTTAGAGCGGGATGTTTTGGAGCCAATAATGATACTCTCAAAGCTCTGAAAGAAACTGGATTTTTTTTTGATAGCAGTTTTGATTTGAGTATGCAAGGTGTTACATGCTTTATTAAGAGCCATAAACCTTTGAATGATATCGCAATTATTGAAGATATTGTAGAAACACCCGTTACCAATTTTTGGACAAAAAATTATTTTTTGAAATCGGTATTGCGCCATTTTGATTTATGTGCTGTCTCTTTTTCTGAGATTAAATATCTTCTTGAGAGAATGGCGAACAAATTTCAGCTTGTTACTTTTATTTTACATTCTTTTAGTTTTCTTAAGAAAAGAGATGTCCAATATCATACAGCCAAGCCAAACTATATTTTAATCAAACGTTTTGAAAAACTATGTCGTTATCTATCAAATAATTCTGATAGATATCAAGTAATTACTTATCATGAACTTCAAAATTTTAATATTTGTCCTTCTGATGAATATAAGATTCCTAAGGGGAAAACTTCTTTGGCCTTGATTCGATACTTTTCTCAAGCCTTACAATATATGTGAGAGGTTTTTTGATGCAAGAATTCTTGATCAAGAAATTTCTTTTTCCTCTACATGAGAAACTTTTAAATCGTCCTACATTAAAAGCTCTTAGAGAATTGGAATCTCTTGAAAATCTCACATTTTCTCAAATTCGCGAATATCAGTGGTTGAAATTAAAAAGCCTGATAAGGCATGCTTACCATAATGTTCCTTATTATCGTTACCATTTTGACCATTTAGGATGTCATCCTGAGGATCTTAAATCTTGGGATGATTTTTTTCGTTTGCCCTTTCTTACAAAAAATAAAATTAGAGAAAATATTGGTTCTTTAAAAGCGGCCAATTTAAAGCCAGTTGATTTTATTCGTATGAATACTGGTGGTTCAACAGGAGAACCTTTGATTTTTTATGTTGATCGTCGTCGAGTAGCTTATGACCGTGCTGCTCATCTTCGGTCAAGACGTTGGTGGGGTATTGACATTGGTGAACGAGAAGCTGTTATCTGGGGTTCTCCTATAGAATTATCTGCTCAAGATCGTTTGAAAGAATTTCGAGATTTGCTTTTTAATACCAAGCTTTTGTCTGCTTTTCGAATGGATGAAAAAACCATGAGAGATTATATATTATTTCTAAAACGATATAAACCAAAACATATATTCGGTTATGCTAGTTCTATTTATCTTTTAAGTCGTTTTGCAGAGACTGAGGGTTTTAGTTTGAGAAATTTAGGAGTAAAGTCTATTTTTGTGACTGCAGATACTCTTTATGATTACCAGCGAGAGACAATTTCTAGGGTTTTTTCTTGTCCTGTGGCTAATGGTTATGGAGGAAGAGATTTAGGTTTTGTGGCTCATGAATGCCCATTTGGTTCTATGCATGTTACTGAAGATATAATTGTTGAGATCCTTCGAGGAGATAAGCCAGCTCCTCCTGGAGAATTGGGGGAGATAGTTGTAACACATCTTGACAATTATGCTATGCCCTTTATCAGGTACCGTTCAGGTGATTTAGCAATTCTGGGTAAAGATTTTTGTAATTGTGGTAGAAATTCTTTGGTTTTGATACGTGTTGAAGGACGTGCTACCGATTTTGTAGTAACGCCAACTGGTAAAATTATGCATGCTCTTTCTCTGATTTATATCTTAAGAGATCTGTCTGGTATTAAATCATTTAAAATTATTCAAGAAAACAAAGAACTCTTTCGCATTTTGGTTGTGAAGGATAGAGCATATTCTTTAGATTTAGAATCTGTAATTCGTCAAGAAATTAATAAGCTTATGGAAAAACCTGTTGAGATAATTTTTGAATATGTTGACGAAATCCCCCCTGAAAAATCTGGTAAATATAGATATGTTGTGTCTAAGGTGTCCATTCCATGGTTAATGTCTTGAACGCTCTTTCTATAGATGTTGAAGAGTATTTTCAAGTAGAAGCTTTTGCAAAAGCTGTTACTTTTTCAGATTGGTCTAAATACCCTTTACGGGTAGAAAAAAATACTTATGAAATACTTAATTTATTGGAAAAAGAAAATGTTAAGGCAACATTTTTTTGTGTAGCCTGGATAGCTGATAAATTTCCTTCCCTTATTCGGCAAATTGCTTCATTCGGTCATGAAATTGCTTCTCATGGTTATACACATCGTCCAGTTTTTCGTTTGACTCCTGAAGAATTTCGGAGAGAAGTTAGAAAGAGCAAAAAGATTTTGGAAGATATTTCCGGAAAGGAGGTTTTAGGTTTTAGAGCTCCTACCTATTCCATTACCAAAAAAAACCTCTGGGCCTTAACGATTCTCAAAGAAGAAGGCTACAGGTACGATTCGAGCATCTTTCCCATTCGACACGACCTTTATGGTTTCCCAGAAGCACCCAGGTATCCCTTTTTGATTGAGGATTTGGGGCTTTTGGAATTTCCTATTTCTACTTTTCGTTTTGCTGGTATAAATCTGCCAGTTTCAGGTGGTGGTTATTTTCGTCTTTTTCCTTACGCTTTAACTCGGTATTTCCTTTCCAAAATTAATATTTCCCAAAAACCTTTTGTATTTTATTGTCATCCCTGGGAATTTGATCCTGATCAACCCCGTATCAAAGGTATCCCTTTGAAGTCTCGTTTTAGGCATTATTTCAATCTAAACAAAACGAAAGAACGTTTCGAAAGATTACTGAAAGATTTTTCTTTTGGGCCCTTGAAAATCGTTCTTGAAAATCTGGAAGGGATCCGATCTTTTTCTTTGGAAGATTTACAAAGAGGTTCAAAAGATGGCAGAGATTAAAATTCTTACCCCCGAAAATTATACCAGGTGGGATGAATTCGTCAGAAATCACCCCGAAGGAACTTTTTTTCACCTTACAGGTTGGAAAAAGGTTATTGAAAAAACTTTTGGTCATGAGGCTTTTTATCTTTACGTAGAAGAAAATAACGATTTTCGAGGGATTCTTCCGCTTTTTCTTCTGAAAAGTCCAATGTTTGGTAAATTTTTAGTCTCTAATGCTTTTGCTACTTATGGGGGTATATTAGCTGTTGATGAAATAGCAGCTAAAGGTCTTTTAGAAGCTGCCAAAAAATTAACTCAAGAATTAAAGTTAGATTATCTAGAATTGAGGAATTTACATAGAGATGAAAAATTACCAACAAAAGATCTTTATTATACTTTCCGCAAGAAGATTTCTTCTAATGAAGAAGATAACTTTAAAATGATTCCACGAAAACAACGACGTATGATTCGTATAGCCAAAGATAAATATAAGCTATCATCAACTTTTGGTCGTTTGGAGCTTCTTGATACCATGTATGAAATTTATGCAAGAAGTGTCCATAATCTTGGCAGTCCTGTTTATCCTAAAAAACTTTTTCGCTTTTTTTTACAAGAATTTCCTCAACAATCTGACATTTTGGTTGTTTCATCTCCTGCCGGAGAACCTTTGGCAGCGGTTCTTAATTTTTACTTTCGAGATGAAGTTTTACCTTATTATGGAGGCTCTGTTCAGGCTGGAAAACGTTTAGCAGCAAATGACTTCATGTATTGGGAGTTAATGTGTAAAGCTTCAAGAGAAGGTTATCGTATCTTTGATTTTGGTCGTAGTAAAAAGGGAACAGGGTCTTTTTCTTTTAAAAAACACTGGGGTTTTGAGGCTACGCCTTTGAGATATCAATACTATCTCTACAAAGCTAAAGAAATTCCAAACCTTAGTCCTGCTAATCCCAAATTTGAAATTTTTATAAAAACTTGGAAAAAAATGCCTTTTGTCTTGACGAAAATCGTTGGTCCAGGCATAGTAAAATATCTACCGTAGGCGGGTAGCTCAGGGGTAGAGCACCCGGTATACTTCCGGGAGGTCGCGTGGTTCAAATCCCGCCCCGCCTACCAGATTCTTTTCTATGAAACGACTTCTTTTTCTTTCACATCGTATTCCATACCCGCCCAATAAAGGTGATAAAATACGTTCGTTTCATGAGCTTCAATTTTTAGCTAGATATTTCAAATTAGATTTAGCCACTTTAGTTGATGATCATAAAGACTTACAATTCCTTTCTCGATTAGAAAAAATCTGCGAAAAAGTAGCTGTTTTTCCCTTGAATCCTTTTTTTTCCCGTTTGAGGGCTTTATGTTCTTTGTTTTCCTATTGGCCTCTCTCTGTGAGATATTTTTATTCTCCCTCTTTGGATAATATTGTTAAATACTGGTTAAGTGTTAAACGCTATTCTTTAATTTTTTGTTTTTCATCTCAGACGGCTCAATATTTACCTTTAAATGATATTCCTTTTTTTATGGATTTTGTTGATGTTGATTCAGAAAAGTGGTTTCAGTATTCGCGTAGAACTAAAAATCCAATTTTGAAAATTTTTTATAGAATGGAAGGAATACGTTTGCGTCGTTTTGAAATATCTGTGGCGAAAAAAGCTCGAGCCTGTATATTCTCAGCTCAAAGGGAAGCAAACTTATTTTGTCGTTTTTTCAGCGATGTTAATCGCGTTTATACCATAACAAACGGTGTGGATTTTAATTATTTTTCTCCTTTTAGACATTATTCGAGTCCCTATCCCAAAAATTGTTTTATCATTTTATTTTCTGGTGCTATGGATTATTATGCCAATATTGATGGTGTTTTATGGTTTGTAAAAAATGTTTTCCCTTATGTGAAAAGTGCTATTGCTAATGTAAAATTTTATATTGTTGGACGTAACCCTTCTTCTAAAATTAAAAAATTATCTGATGATCCAGATATTGAAGTTACAGGTTTTGTTGAAGATATTAGACCCTTTTATGCACATGCCCATATCTGTGTTGCTCCTCTTTTGGTAGCTCGTGGTATCCAAAATAAAATTCTTGAAGCTATGGCCATGGGCAAGCCTGTTGTTTGTACTCCTCAAGCTTTTGAGGGAATAGATGCTTCTCCTGATATAGATATTTTGGTAGCTAAAAACTCTCAAGATTTTGCTACGAAAATTCTTTCTCTTCTGGAGAATCCACTTAAAAGTAAGAATATAGGTGAACAGGCTCGCAAAACAGTTGAGATTAAATATTCTTGGGAAAGGAATCTGTCTTCTATATTAGATTTAATCAATGCTATCTAGGTAGAAAGCATATGTGTGGAATTTGTGGTATTATTGATCTGGATGGTTATCCTATAAGTCCCCAGCTTTTGGAAAATATGAATAATATTTTGAAACATAGGGGACCAGATTCCAGTGGAATTTACCTTAATTTGCGAGCTAAAGAACGATCTTCTTGTGGACCTAGTGTTGGTCTTGCTCATCGTCGTCTATCAATTATTGATATTTCTACTGGGCATCAACCTCTTTCAAACGAAGATGGAACAGTTTGGATTGTCTTCAATGGAGAAATATACAACTTTCAATTTCTTAGAAATGAGCTTATTTCTTTGGGACACAAATTTCGTACCAAAAGTGATACAGAAACTATAGTTCATGCGTATGAAGAATGGGGAGTGTCATGTGTAAATCGTTTGCGAGGTATGTTTGCTTTTGCTATTTGGGATGAGAATAGAAAAACTCTTTTTTTGGCTAGAGATAGATTAGGAATTAAACCACTCTATTATTTCTTTGATGGAAGATTTTTCCTTTTTGCTTCAGAGATTAAATCAATTCTTGTTGATTCTAGAGTTCCGCGTAAGTTAGATTTTGAGGCGCTATCTGATTATTTATCTTTGCTTTATGTCCCGGCTCCTAAGTCTATGTTTCAGCATATTAAAAAATTACCACCGGGACATATATTAATTTTAAATTCTAAAGGTATTAATATTTCTCAGTATTGGGATATATCTTTCGCTTCTGTTGAGGAAAAATCTGAAGAAGAGTGGGCTGATATTATTTTGGATAAGCTTACAGAAGCTGTCAAATTACGTCTCATAGCAGAAGTTCCTTTAGGTGCCTTTCTTTCTGGGGGAGTTGATTCTAGTGCTATTGTGGCAATTATGTCTCATATTATGTCTAAACCAGTTGTTACTAATTCTATAGGTTTTGAAGAAAAGTCTTTTAGTGAGCTTCCCTACGCTCGAGAAATTGCCAAGCGCTTTAATACGAAACATTATGAATATATTGTAACTCCAGAAGCTGTTAAAATAGCAAATGAGTTGGCTTTTTATTTTGATGAACCCTTTGCAGATTATTCAGCTATTCCAACCTATTATGTTTCCATGGTAGCTAAAAGAAATGTAACAGTTGCTCTTTCTGGTGATGGAGGAGATGAAAATTTTGCTGGCTATCGGCGTTATTATTTTGATCGTTTGGAGAACAAGATTCGTTCTTTTATACCTGATTTTTTTAGAAAAACTTTCATTTGGGGACTAGCTCGCTTGTATCCCAAAGCAGACTGGCTTCCTCGGCCCCTCAGAGCCAAATATTTTTTGACCAATCTTTCGCTCGATCCAGCTAGAGCTTTTTTTAATTCTGTGGCCCAGATATTGCCTTGGGAAAAGGCAAAAATTTTGAACTCTTCGATTAGAAGGTATCTTAGAGATTATGATCCTGCAGAATTGTTTCAAAAACTTTATCAAATCGCTTCTGAGCAAACCCCGGATCCTCTCTCGCGCGTTCAATACGTAGATATCAAAACCTATTTGGTAGATGATATCTTGACCAAAGTAGATCGGGCTAGTATGGCCCACGCCCTTGAGGTTCGGGTTCCTTTGCTCGATCATGAATTTATGGAAATGGTCGCTCGAATCCCTTCCCATCTAAAATTGAAGGGGCGTCAAAGCAAATACATTTTTAAGAGGGCCATTTCTCGTTATATACCGCTTGAATTTTTGGAACGTCCCAAACAGGGCTTTGTTGTCCCTTTGGCTCAATGGTTTCGGAAAGATCTGAAAGATGTAGCACAAAAAACTCTTTTTTCTCCTGTTCTCGGTGAAATTTTTGATTTAAAATCTGTGCGGCGTCTTTGGTCTGAACATCAAAGAGGTCTAAGGGATCATAGTTCCACCTTATGGGCTCTTTTTATGTTTCAAAAGTGGTATGAAAAATGGCTGTCTTAGTAATCGGAGTTTCAACCCAGATAGGATTGGAAATTATTAGAAGTCTTGGACGTCAAGGTATCGATGTTTATGCCCTTGGTTCTGGAAAATGGGATATAGGTTTTTTTTCTCGTTACACTAAAAGAAAGTTTTTAGTTTCTTTTTCTCCTGAAGAAGAGTTTATTAAAAAACTAATTCATATTTTGAAGAATCATCCCGAAATTGAAACTATTTTTGCAATTGCTGAACGGATGTTGGTGCGTCTTAATAAATATCGTGACGAATTAGAAAAATATGTAAAGATACCATGGCCTTCTCAAGAAATTCTGGATTTTGCTCTTGATCGTCGTAAAACCATAAAGATAGCCAAAAGTTTAAATATACCTGTTCCAGAAACGATCTTTTTGGATTGCTTTGAAGATATAGAAAAAGCGAAAAATTTATCATTTCCTGTTATTACTAAACCGGCTCTAAGAAATTTTTCTCATCCCATTCAAGATGTCTTGGATTTTAGAGTAAAATATTTTGAAAATTATAAAGATTTAAAGGAACATATTAAACATTTTGAAAAGTATAATTGGTTTCCAATGGTTCAGACTTGTTGTCAAGGAGAAGAGATAGGATTTGCGATAATTATGGCACAAGGTGAGGCAGTTACCTGTTTTCAATATCATAATGAACATCTATCACCTGTGAAAGGTGGAGTTCCTATCTTGAGAAGAAGTCTTCCCATTGATCCGATGATTAAAAAATATTCTATTCGACTTTTAAAAGAAATTGGCTGGCAAGGTGTAGCAGAAATTGACTATATCCGGGACCATAGAGATGGTCAATTCAAATTATTAGAAATAAATCCCCGATTTTGGGGAGGCACTCCCCTGCCCAGTAAGGCAGGATTGTCTTTCCCCTGGTTACTTTACAAATCCTTGATTAAAGAAGAAAAATTTTATACCGAAGATTATCAAATAGGTATTAGATGCGCCCTTCTGGGTGGAGAAATAACTCGCACTTTAGAACTTATAAGGGATAAAGATTCTTCATTTGGTATATCTAAGCTCAAAGCCGTTCTTCAATTTTTGAAACTTTTTGTGGATCCATATACTAAATTCGATATTCAGGATAAAGAGGATTTTTTGCCAGGATTTTTGGATTGCGCCTTGATGCTTTTAAAACCTTTCTCTAGGAGAAACTGAATGGGAGCTTTCACTATTTGGTTTACAGGTCTTTCTGGTTCCGGAAAGTCGACTCTATCGCGTCTTACTTATTTAGAAATTAGACGCAGAGGTTTAAAGGCGGAATTATTAGATGGAGATATTATACGGTCCAATTTTAGCCAGGAGCTGGGTTATACCAAGAGAGATAGGTATATCAACGTGAAACGTATTGGCTTTCTATCCTGGGTTTTGAATAAGCACGATATTATCAGTATTGTTGCAGCTATTGCTCCTTATGAAGAAGTTCGTCAGATAAATCGTAGATTAATACCCAATTATATTGAAGTTTATTGTAGTTGCCCTTTAAATGTTTTGAAGGAGCGAGATCCTAAAGGTCTTTATGAAAAAGCTTTGAAAGGCGAAATTCCAAATTTTACAGGTGTATCTGATCCTTATGAGGTTCCTTCTAATCCGGAGATAGTGTGTTATACGGATAGAGAGAGTGTAGAGGAAAGTTTGCAAAAAATAATCACTTATCTTGTAAAGCGATCTTTGATTCCGGAAAAACCTCTTATGGAGGATCTTTCATTACTATATGAGCAAGAAAAGAGATTGCGGAATCATTTATTAAAATTAGGATTTGCGAGGGAAGCATGGTAAATCTAGAGAATCTCTTGAAAAATGAGGAAGAATTTGTTTCATTGATGCTTCAACGTACTTCTTTAGTTTTTTCAGAGGATAAAATCCATAAAGTAAGGAATTCTGTTGTTGGTCTTTGCGGTTTTGGAGGGGTTGGTGCGATCTGTGCTGAATTAATTGCCCGTTGGGGAGTAAAAAAAATTCGTCTTTTTGATAAAGATTTTTATGAGCCAACAAATTTAAACCGCCAACTTTTTGCAACGACTAAAACTTTAGGCCGCCCAAAAACCCAGGTAGCAGCCGAAAGAATAAAAGAAATTTACCCATTTGTTGATATAGAATCAATAGTGCAAGATCGTGTTTCAAATGATAATGTTTATGAATTTGTTGACGGATTAGATGTTTTAATTCAAACAACTGATTCTCCAAGTAGCTTATTATTTTATAAAGCTGCAGAATTGAAAAAAATCCCACTCGTTAATGGTTACGCTTCTGTCATAGGAGGTTTTGTAACCGTTTTCGATTTTAGAGATAGGATTAAAAGGTCTATTTGGGAAAGATTGAAAGATTTTTTGAAGTGGAGAGGGCGAAAAGATATTACCAAAATGACACGCGAAGAACTTGATGAACTGGATGAAAAGTGGGGTATTGGTACAGCTCCAAGTATAAATTTTATAACTAATATGGTAGGTTGTTTCATTGTGGCTGAAACTATCAAGCTCCTTACTGGATATGGTAAAGTGGTCAAATATCCTTATCGCATCAGTTTTAACGTTTTTGAACCTTCTTTGAAAATTGAAAGATCTGGTTCTTTTCGTGAGTATTTCCAATTTCGTAAAATTAAGAAATTTATCAGAAAATAATTTTAGATAATCATTTTGAGAGACTATGTTTCAGGAGGAGTTTTTGATTATCCATGTGGTTGGGGCTCGGCCCAATTTTATGAAAATCGCCCCATTGATTCGGGCCATTGAAAGGCACAACCGGACTTCCTCTCCCAGATTGCGGCAGATCTTAGTTCATACAGGTCAACACTACGATGAAAAGATGTCATCGCTTTTCTTTGATCATCTTGGTCTTCCCCGGCCGGACATAGATCTTGGAGTTGGCTCTGCTTCTCATGCCGTCCAGACAGCCGAGATAATGAAGCGCTTTGAAAAGGTCCTTTTAGAGTATCAACCGGATGCCATCGTGGTGGTGGGAGATGTAAATTCGACTATTGCTTGTGCTTTAGTGGCCGCCAAAATTGAATATACCAATCATCATCGGCGAAGACCTTTGATTGTTCATGTGGAAGCCGGGCTGCGAAGTTTTGACCGTACCATGCCCGAAGAGATCAATCGCCTCCTGACA
>Ga0256914_1004232_pt1 | contig 10899 bp, 10 predicted proteins | sample HulkmetaG_FD_191571 | JGI IMG/M metagenome (GOLD analysis project Ga0256914, IMG submission 191571) | Hydrothermal chimney microbial communities from Main Endeavour vent field at the Juan de Fuca Ridge, Pacific Ocean - Hulk | ecosystem: Environmental > Aquatic > Marine > Hydrothermal vents ...
AAGAAAATAGCCTTGGCTCTATCTTCGGTAAGCTTATTCCGCATACAGGACACGCAAACCTTTCACTAAACATCAGTTCCTCTTCATCAACGAGCACCAATACCGTACCTTCTGCAAGCTTTAGTGGTACTTCCAATGAATCTGCAAGCCTGACAAGGACATCCTCCTTTAACACTACTCTATCAACCACAACTTCTATATTATGTCTCTTGTTTCTATCCAGTGGTATCTCTTCCTCTACCCACATGGTAACACCATCAACCCTTACCCTGACAAACCCTTCCCTCCTTATTTTAGCAAATAGGTTCTTAAACTCTCCTTTTTTCCCCTTGACTACAGGTGCAAGTATCTGAATCTTTGATCCATCTGGGTACCGTTTTATCCTATCTACCATCTGGTCTACGGTTTGGCGCTCTATCTTTCTTCCACACTTCGGACAGTGAGGTACACCAATCCTCGCAAACAAAAGCCTCATGTAATCATATATCTCTGTTACAGTACCCACAGTGGAACGGGGGTTGTGGCTCACTCCTCGTTGATCTATGGATATAGAAGGTGATAATCCCTCTATATAGTCCACATCTGGCTTTTTGATCTTCCCAAGGAATTGCCTTGCATAGGCAGAAAGGGATTCTATATATCTACGCTGTCCCTCTGCATACAAGGTATCGAAGGCAAGGGAGGACTTTCCCGATCCCGAGATGCCCGTTATTACAACAAGCTTGTTCTTTGGGATTTCCACATCTATATTTTTTAAATTATGCTCTCTTGCTCCTTTTACTACTATTTTGTCCATACTTCTTCTTTATCTCATCCCTTATAAACGCTGCCCTTTCAAAGTCAAGATTGTCTACAGCTTTCCACATAAGTTTTTCCAACTCTTTCAATGAGAGTTCGGTAAGTTCCTTATCTTCCTCCATGTCTTCTCGCATACTTACTTCAGGTATCAAGTCTTTTATAGGTTTCACTATACTCCTTGGCTTTATATTGTGTTTTCTATTATATTCCAACTGTATTTTTCTTCTCCTATCTGTTTCTCTCTTCGCTTCTCTTATAGCCGGAGTAATCTCATCTGCATATAAGATCACCTTTCCTCTGACATTTCTTGCTGCTCTGCCCATTGTCTGTATGAGAGATCGAGCACTCCTAAGGAAACCCGTTTTATCTGCATCCAATATAGCGACCAAGCCCACCTCAGGAAGGTCTAAACCCTCCCTTAGGAGGTTTATACCTACGAGGACATCGAACTCACCCATCCGGAGGGATTTAAGTATAGCTGCCCTTTCTAACGCATCTATCTCTGAGTGCATATATCTTACCTTTATCCCAAGCTCTGCAAAGTACTCGGCAAGATTTTCTGCAAGTTTCTTCGTAAGTGTAGTTACAAGGACTCTTTCCCCTCTATCTATGGATTCTCTTATCTCTCCAAGGAGATCATCTACCTGACTCCTTGCAGGGCGAATCTCTATCTCCGGGTCTACTACCCCTGTTGGCCTTATAAGTTGCTCAACGACCTGAGAGCTTACCTTTAATTCATAATCCCCGGGAGTAGCCGAGACAAATATTATCTGCCCAGTAAATTCCAAGAATTCCTCAAATGTTAAAGGTCTATTATCCAGTGCAGATGGCAACCTGAATCCGTAGTCAACGAGCGTCTGTTTCCTTGACCTATCCCCCCTATACATACCGTTTAGCTGTGGAATAGTTATATGTGACTCATCGATAAATACAATGAAATCTTCAGGAAAGAAGTCAAGTAAGGTTCCGGGAGGTTCTCCAGGCTCTCTTCCACTCAAATACCTTGAATAGTTCTCTATCCCTGCACAATACCCTATTTCCAACAGCATCTCCATGTCTCTTCTGGTTCTCGTTTCAAGCCTCTCTGCTTCTAAGAACTTATTGTTTGACCGAAAGTACTCCAACCTCTCCTCCAACTCTATTTCTATTTGTTTTACTGCCTTCTTTATTACATCCCTATCGGTTACAAAATGCTTTGCAGGATAAATACAAACTCTGTTCTTCTCCTCTAAGTGCCTTCCAGTTAGAGGGTCAACCGTATATATTCTTTCTATCTCATCACCAAACATCTCTATGCGCGTCAAGTTTTCTTCATAAGGGGGGAATATGTCTATAACATCGCCCTTTACTCTAAAGTTTCCAGGTTCTAATGTTACATCGTTTCTTTCGTAATACAGGTCAACTAATTTAATCAGAAGTTCCCTTCTATTTAATGTGTCACCAACATTGAGACAAAATACAACTTTCTCGTAGCTCCTCCTCGAACCTATACCATATATGCAAGATACACTTGCTACTACTATTACATCTCTTCTCTCCAAGAGAGCTTTGGTGGCAGCAAGCCTTAGTCTGTTTATTTCATCGTTTATAGAAGAATCTTTTTCTATGTATATATCAGAAGAAGGTATGTACGCTTCTGGTTGGTAATAATCGTAATAACTTATGAAGTACCTGACTGCATTGGAAGGGAAAAAACCTCTAAACTCACTGTAAAGCTGTGCAGCAAGAATCTTGTTGTGTGATATTACCAACGCAGGCCTGTTGATTCTTGCTATTACATTTGCCATGGTAAAGGTCTTTCCGGAACCTGTCACACCTAAAAGAGTTTGAAATCGGTATCCCTTTTCAAGTCCATCTATTAACTTTTCAACAGCCTGCTCTTGATCTCCCTGAAGTCCATAGGGAGAAACAAGCCTGAAGGAGCTCATTCTATATCCTTTTTCTCTCTTCTATCTTCCTATTAAACCTATCCACATTGACTACAAATCTTTCAACGATGCCCTCTCCTACCTTTTCCACCTCATCATATGCTTCTACTTTAAATACAAGCTTTAGCCCTTCCACCGAAATAAGCTCAGCCTTAGCTGTAACCATCATTCCTAACGGCGTAGCTGCCAAATGTCTTACATTGACCATAGTGGAGACGGTTATATAACCCTCTGGCAGGTAATCTTTAACTGCATTATATGCCGCTACACTCATAAGGTTTATTAACATTGGGGTACCCAATGAACGCACACTACCCGTTACAAACTTCGTGGCAAGGTAATCCTCGGTAACCTGCATCTGCGCAGTTCCTGTCATCCCAACACTCAATTCAAGGTTCTCCACTACTACCGCCCCCCCTATGTCCCCATTAGAGGTTTCTTTACAGGCGTGATAATCTTTCCCTTCATTGCTGCTTCTTCCTCCTGAGCCTCTTTGCTACCCGGACTCTCTTGTTCTACCTCCTCCTCTATCCCTAACAACTCTCTGAGCTTACTACCTTCCAATACTTCTTCTTTCATGAGTTCTGTTGCTATACTTTCAAGCTGTTCTCTATGCTTAAGAATTATATCCTTTGCACGTCCATAACACACTTCCACTATCTCCTTAACCTCTTGATCTATAGCATAAGCAACCTCTTCGCTGTAGTTTTTGTCCTCCACTATGTCCCTACCCAAAAATACCTGGTGATGCTTTCTTCCAAGAGTGACAGGACCTAACCTATCACTCATACCGTATTCACACACCATTTCCCTTGCCATGCTCGTAGCCCTTTCAAGATCGTTTTGCGCACCTGTTGTAATATCTCCAAACACAATTTCCTCTGACACCCTTCCTCCCAGCAGAACTGTTATTTTGTCCATAAGCTCACTCTTACTAACTATATATCTGTCTTCCGTAGGTAGCTGAAGTGTGTATCCCAATGCAGCGTACCCTCGTGGAATGATCGATATCTTATGCACAGGATCTGCATTTGGCACATACCTTGCTACAAGTGCATGACCTGACTCGTGGTAGGCTATAACCTTTCTTTCTTTTGGACTTATGAGTCTGCTCTTCCTCTCCGGCCCTGCTATTATTCTGTCTATTGCTTCCTCAAACTCAGCCAGCGTTATCTCCTGCTTTCCACGTCTTACAGCCAGAATAGCAGCCTCGTTCACCATATTTGCCAAATCTGCCCCAACAAAGCCCGGTGTCCTCCTTGCTATTACCTTAATATCTACATCTTCAGCCAGCTTCTTATCTCGCAGATGTACCTTGAGAATAGCCTCTCTCCCACGAAGGTCGGGCTTATCCACAACTATCCTCCTATCGAACCTTCCCGGTCTCAGAAGTGCCGGATCCAAAACATCCGGCCTGTTAGTTGCCGCCATCACTATTATGCCAGTATTAGCATCAAAACCATCCATTTCCACCAACAGTTGGTTAAGCGTTTGTTCCCTCTCGTCATGTCCGCCTCCAAGACCTGCTCCTCTCTGTCTCCCAACAGCATCTATCTCATCTATAAACACTATGCACGGTGCGTGCCTTCTTGCCTGCTCGAAGAGATCCCTTACCCTGGAAGCACCAACGCCTACGAACATCTCTACAAAATCTGACCCACTTGCGCTAAAAAATGGGACGTCTGCTTCTCCTGCAACGGCTCTTGCCAAGAGGGTCTTACCTGTACCAGGCGCACCGAGTAATAAAATACCCTTTGGTACTTTTGCACCAAACTTCTGGAATTTCTTTGGGTTCTTAAGGTAACCTATAATTTCTTGAAGCTCCTCTTTTGCCTCTTCAACTCCTGCTACATCAGCAAATGTCACCTTTGGTCTATTATCAAGAAACAGCTTTGCCCTGCTTCTTCCAAAGTTCATAACTTTGCTTCCACCACCTTGCATCTGGTAAAGAATAAATATCCACGCTCCTATAAGAAGCAATGTAGGGAATAACGAAGAAAAGAATTGTCCCCACCAAGATGGTTTCTCTGGGAGCTTAACATCTATCCTTACACCTTTTGATACAAGTTTCTTCACCAGCATGGGATCATTTAAAACATTCACCACAAAATATGTCCCATCCTTCATAACTCCGTGAACTACATTTCCCTGTATAACCACACTTTTAACCTTCCCATTATCCACGGCATAGATAAAATCGCTGTAAATCATCTTCTTCTCCACTATACCCCTATTAGGCGGAGAGAAGAAACTACTGACAAGCGATATCACAATTATTATTAACATCAAATATATACCCAAATTCTTAAGTAACCTATTGTTCAACTACTACCATCTCCTTCCACTTAGTAAACAACATAACTATATAATAATAGCACATTTTTAGTCTCTTGGGAAGATGAAAAGTGCTCTTGAGCCTTGGGGTTATAGATGAGGATAGCACAAGTCTAATCAAGTGCTTTTGGTTTATACCTCCTGTCGCACTATTGAGATCCAAGCTAAATTATAAGGCTTAAACTATCAAAAGTCAAGAAGGAGGCTCTACTCCAGGGTGAATAGGTATGAAGATATTTATCAGTTCTGGGATAGAATAAAGGAGGCAAATATCCCCACAGGATATTACAAAACAAGCAGCAATGTTCTTAAGATTAGGATCCACAATTTTCTCTTCGGGAACGTAATGTGGTATAATGTAGAAGCTACAGGACAAACCCAAAGGAGGGACCACACATTGGGAAAGTTGGTGCTGTTTGACATAGACGGAACATTGATAAGAAACACCCAGGCTCACAAAATAGCATTTTCCTCTGGATTCAAGCAAGTTTATGGGATAAGTGCCTCCATAGATTCTATAAACCATCATGGGCTAACAGATCAGCAGATCATAAAAGAAGTCCTTTCAAAGCATGGGCTAAAGGAAAAAGTCATAGAAGAAAAGATAAAAGAATGCATGGAAGCTATGGTAAATTCTTTCAGGGGAGCCATAAAAACTGAGGAGATATACCTGTTACCTGGTGTAAAACCACTTCTGGAAACCTTACACAAAATGGGATTACTACTTGGACTTGTCACAGGAAACTTGCAAGAAATAGCAGAAGGTAAACTTCGCAAAGCATCCATATATCACTACTTTAAGGTCGGAGGGTTTGGCAGCGATGCACCCCAACGCGCTACAATGCTGAAAATAGCGATAGATAGAGCAAGCAAAATTATAGGAAAAATACAGCCACAAGATGTATTTCTCTTTGGTGATACAATATACGATGTCATGGCAGGGAAGCAAGTTGGTGTCAACACTATAGCTGTAGCAACTGGGAGCTACAGCGAAGAAATGCTGAAAGATGCAGACATTGTGGTATCCTCCTTAGAAGACACACAAAGTATCGTAAACATTATCACTCGAACATAGAACAAAGTCTTCTTATCAACCCTTTAACATCATCTACTTTTCCAGAATAGACCTCAACATTATACTTTCTATCAAAATGCAACTTTATCACAATGTTATTTTTTATGTACCGGTCAGTGGCAAATATATCAACATATGGGAGAACAGTAGCAGTCATTAAAAGGTCTATCTGGTCACTACCACGGGGGCGTCTGTTTCCGTCATACAGCACAAAACAGGCATCAAGAGAAGCAAATATGTCTACAAATGGAGCATTTCTGATAGCAAAAGAATTTAAGTAGCTCGCAACTCTGCTATCCTCCAACCCTTTAAGGAGCTCACCAGCATATTTATTTACAATCGTGTCTTTATTCCGCGACACAAGATCATATAATGTTGAATTGGTAGAAGTAGACTTCAATCTCTCCATCTCAACAACATAGCTCCTTTTTGTTTCCTTTAACTCCTTCTGTTCACCAGAAGGATAAATCTCATCCCACCTATGGTTCGTGTGAACAAGCGCTTCGTAATAACCCTCGTACTTTTCCTTCATACCGATAAACCTGTAGAAGCCATTAACAAACTGCCTTCTAAGAACCTCCTTCCAATGCAAAAAAGAAAACCCCTCAGAAAGATAACCAACCACCCATCTTATCTCCTCTGCCAACTTTAGGTCCACATCAGTCTCCACAAAATGAAAGTAAGAGGCCGGACACACCAGCCTCTTACTTTTAAGAAGGTCTTCTAACACAAGGAAGAGCTCTAAAAACACATCATAACCCTTCCTTCCCAATCTTGCCTTAGCTATATTGCTAACAAAGTTCTGGTCAAGATAAAGTAATATTATCTACTACTCCTCCTCAGACTCTTCAACCTTTATAACTTCCCTACCATTGTAATACCCACAACTCGGGCACACATGATAGGCAAGCATAGGTTCTCCACAGTGAGGACACAAGACAATGTTATTTCGCTTCCCAATTCTTCTAAGCCACTGAGCTCTCCTTGAAGCACTTCTGGCATGCGATGTTTTGTCCTTTGGAACCGCCACTATACCACCTCCTTCTGCAATAGCAACTTCAACTTTTCCAGCCGCGGATCAATTTGCTCCAACTCGCAATTACACTTCTCACGGTTCAAGTTCGCACCACACACTGGACACAAACCCTTACAATCCTCTTTACAAAGTGGCTTCATAGGAATAGAAAGAACTATAACTCCAATAACATCATCGTCTATCTGTATCTCATCACCATTATAATAAGATAAAGAAACATCTTTCTCATCCATGCACTTCTCTCTTGGTTGGGTTCGTGGAAGCTTATCAGTATAAATGACACTTAGTGGCACATCAACCTTAAACACAAATCTGTCAAGGCACCGCGAGCAGGTCAAAACAAGTGCAGTAATCACTCTGCTTCTTAAGTGGTACCCCTTCTTCAGCTTCCGAAGCCTACCCTCAACCCGTACTTTCTCGGCAAACTCTACAAGATCTCCTCTAAATTCGAAAGCTTGAAAATCTTCCTCAAATTTCACGCTTATCTCTTTCTTTGAACCAAACTCCTTAAGAAATATGTTCAAACCTATCTTCCTCCAACAAGTTTCATGGTATCCCTTGCTATAACAAGCTCTTCATTCGTAGGTACTACTACTACTTTGGTCACAGAGTCCTCAGCAGAAATTATAGCCTCTTTACCCCTAACAGCATTTCTATCATCATCCAACTTTATGCCGAAAAACTCCATCCCATCGCACACTTTCTTCCTGATTACCGGGCTATTTTCTCCTATACCAGCCGTAAAAACAACAGCATCTAACCCACCCATGGCAGCGGCATAGGCACCTATGTACTTCCTAATACCATATGCAAAAATCTCAAGAGCTAATTCGGCTCTCTTGTCTCCTTTTTCAGCCGCCTCCTCAACATCTCGAACATCACTACTTATGCCAGAAACCCCCAAGAACCCGCTCTTCTTATATATTATTGTTTTTATCTCATTCTCACCCATACCAAACTTCTCCATCAAGTATAACAAAATCGCAGGATCAATATCACCAGCTCTTGTACCCATCATCACACCACAAACCGTACCAAAGCCAAGACTTGTATCAACTGACTTACCACCATCCACAGCAGCAATACTGGAACCATTACCCAAATGACATGTAACTATCTTCAAGTTTTCTATAGGCTTATTAAGTATCTCTGCACACCTATACGCAACATAGTAGTGAGAGGTACCATGAAAACCATATCTTCTTATTCGGTGTTCTTCATAGTATTCATACGGTAATCCATAAACATACGCCCTTGGTGGCATCGTCTGGTGAAATGCAGTGTCAAACACACCTACCATAGGAACTCCTGGCATCAACGCCATTGTAGCCTTTATACCAAGCAGATTAGGAGGATTATGCAAAGGTGCAAGATCTGCATACCTCTCTATCGCAGCAATAACATCGTCATTGATAATAACAGAACCTGCAAACTCCTCTCCTCCATGAACAACTCTATGCCCTACAGCTTTTATTTCAGACATGTCTTTGATAACACCATACTCAGGATGGGTAAGCGCATCCATCACCATCTTTATACCCACATTATGGTTGGGTATATCAGCAGGTATAACAACCTTATCTCTACCGTACGGAGTATGATTCAACCTTGAGTCCGGTATTCCAATCCTCTCCACAATCCCTCTCGCCATTACACTCTCATCTCTCATATCAAACAGTTGATACTTGATAGATGAACTCCCACTATTAACAACTAAAACTTTCACCTTTTGACCCCCTTTTATATTATGCTTTTTCGTCTTTAACAACTACCGCTATTGCATAATCCCCATCATGGGAGATGGAAAGATGATAACACCCAGAAGACTTACCCTTATACTTAATCGTAGGTGCTCCATCACTTCCATGCACTATTTCAACATCCTTCCATCTAAAACCAACAATGCCACTCTCAGCCTTAAAAAAAGCCTCTTTGGCAGCAAACATGCCTGCAATTGTTTGAATAGACCACTTCTTTCTACCTATTATATACTCTATCTCCGGGTCTGTAAATATCCTTTTCAAAAATGCACTCATATCCCTCACAGAAGCTATTCTACTAATCTTCACTATATCTATACCGATGCCGCTAATCATTCCAGTCAAACCTTTCTGGTTTCAGTGGCCTCTTCATAAGGTCTTTAAGAGCATCTAAAGGAGATTTGCCTTCAAACAGAACCCTGTAAACTTCTGTAGTTATAGGCATACTAACCCCTAACTGCTTACTCCACCAATAAACCGCCTCAGTAGTAGATATACCCTCAGCTACCATTCTCATATTAGCAAGGATATCTTTCAATCTATTTCCTTTCCCTATCTGGTAGCCAACAAATCTGTTTCTACTATGCTTGCTCGTACATGTGACAATCAGGTCACCAAGCCCAGAAAGTCCAGAGAACGTAATAGGGTCTGCCCCGAGTTTTACACCAAATCTGGTAATCTCCACAAGTCCACGCGTAATTAGTGCAGCCTCCGTATTATCTCCCATCTCAAGCCCTTTAAGTATTCCAGAAGCTATAGCTATTATGTTCTTTAGTGCACCTCCTACCTCTACACCGACAACATCCACAGATCTGTACACCCTAAAGTAGTCCGTACTAAATACATTTTGCACCACTTTCGCAGTATCATCTCTAAAGGACGCAGCAACCACACTTGTGGGAATCGTCCTTGCAACTTCTTCTGCGTGGCTCGGACCAGAAAGCACAACAATACTATCCACAGGCACAGAAAGGGTATCTCTAATTATTTGGGAAGCTCTCCTATTTTTCGATACCTCTATACCCTTAGAGAGGCTGACGAATATCACATCCTTAGAGAAAGTATAAGGGCTTAGTTTATCAAGAATAAAAGCCAAAAACTGTGTAGGAACTGCAAGCACGATAATACTCGCACTTCCGACTGCATCAAAGTCATCAACGAACTGGAGAGAACTAGAAAGCTTTACACCTGGAAGATACGGTAAATTTTCTCTATAGGCAAGCAAAAGCTCCTTTAGTTCCTTCCTACGACACCACAAAGCTACCTTATAGCCCTTCATAGCGAGAAGGTTTGCTACAGCTGTACCCCAACTCCCCGCACCAACAACAAATATATCCAAGATTACTTATTCCCCCAAATATGCCCTTCTTACATCTTCATTTTCAAGCAATTCCTGGCCTGTACCCTCCATGACTATTCTGCCCGTTTCAAGGACATATCCATAATCTGCAATCTTCAAAGCCGCTTTTGCATTCTGCTCAATGAGGAGTATAGTGGTACCTTCTTCTCTTATCTTCTTTATTATCTGAAATATCTCCCTGACGAGGTTGGGTGCTAATCCTAAAGAAGGCTCATCCATCGTCAACAGCTTGGGCCTCGTCATCAAAGCCCTCCCAACAGCGAGCATCTGTTGTTCACCCCCAGATAGGGAACCCGCAAGCTGCCAACTTCTCTCCTCCAACCTCGGGAAAAGCTCATACACCCACACTAAATCTCTCTCTATACCCTCCTTATCCTCCCTGTTGTAAGCCCCCATCATAAGGTTCTCATAAACTGTAAGGTTAACAAAAACCCTCCTACCTTCAGGAACCATTGCTATCCCTTTCCTAACTATTTCGTGAGCAGGAAGTCCGAGTATCTCCTCATCCATAAACTTTACAGAACCACTACCTTCCACAAGTCCAGATATAGTCCTCAGTGTAGTGCTCTTACCTGCACCATTAGCACCTATCAATGCAACAATCCTTC
>Ga0256914_1004233_pt1 | contig 10894 bp, 9 predicted proteins | sample HulkmetaG_FD_191571 | JGI IMG/M metagenome (GOLD analysis project Ga0256914, IMG submission 191571) | Hydrothermal chimney microbial communities from Main Endeavour vent field at the Juan de Fuca Ridge, Pacific Ocean - Hulk | ecosystem: Environmental > Aquatic > Marine > Hydrothermal vents ...
TTAAATTGTAAGTTTATCGATTTTTACAGCTTTTTTCTCAATTGGGCGTAAATTTCTCTTTAACTATTCGTTTCTAAGAGTAGTCAATACATCAATCTGAGTAGCTTTTTTTGCCGGATAATAAGAAGAAACAAGAACTATCGCAATAGCACCGACGATAATGGAGAAGAAATCGGTGGCGGATAGATCAAGAGGGAGTTTACTCGTTCCGTAAACATCGGCAGGAAGAGTTACTATATCAAAATGTCCAAGCAGATAAATTCCAAAAAGTCCCAAAAAAACGCCAAAAACTATTCCGGCTCCTCCGATAACGCAACCAAGCCAGAAAAAAGCTTTTTTTATCTCATCTTTTCCGGCTCCAAGAGAAAGCAAAAGAGCTATCTCTCTTCTTCTGTTCATAACAGTCATTAAAAGCGAACTGACGATATTTAAAGAAGCGACTAAAATTATTAACATCAAAACGATAAAAAGGGCTTTCTTTTCCATCGCCATCGCCGAAAAGAGATTGCCGTTTTGCTGCCACCACCCGACCGCTACAAGATATGGCGGTAAAAACTCTCTTATCTCTTTGATTTTTTGCATAGGGTTTTCGCAACTTACATGAATACCGTCATATCTGTCGCCCTCAACCTTCAATACCTTCGAAAGAGCCCGAATAGTCGTATAGATGTAAGCATTGTCGTACGCCTGCATACCCGATTGAAAACTCCCCTTATACCGAAAACGTTTCATCGTAGGCATAAGCGAAAATCCTCCCGGCTGTGATTGCGTAAAGATAAGCGTGACTTTTTCGTTCATATCCAGCATGAAGCTCTCGCTTATGCCCTGCCCCGTTATGATCTCAAATCCGGATATATCTCTGTTTTCAACGGCTTTCGCGACTATAGAATTGATTTTGGCTTCGGCATTAAAATCGACACCGAAAACTACCGCACCCTCCATCTTTTCGCCCATTTTAACGATCGCTTGCGTATTTAGATACGGACTTAAAATAAGATCCGGAAACTTTCTCTTCAAAGCTATAAGAGCGTATCGATCGATGTTTCTATTTTCTCGAGGCAATACGGTTATGGGATAACTCATAGTCGATATCTTCTCTTTGAACTCTTTAGAAGTACCGTTCATGATGGCCATAGCGATAATAAGTACCATAAGCCCGACAGAAACTCCCAAAAATGCGAGAATCGCACTTATAGTGATAAAGGGCTGACTCTTGTCAAAACGCAAATACTTTTTTACTAGATAAAATACCAGTTTAGAAGAGCTCAATCCGTTTTTTTCCTATTTATTTGCAAGAAGTCCTTTTTTAGGACCGCTCTTTCCGCAACAATGTTTATATTTTTTGCCGCTACCGCAAGGACAGGGATCGTTTCTTGCGATCTTTTTACTCCTTACCACACTCTCATGCTCGCTGTTTTGAGGCTCTAAAACGCTCTCTTTGTTCATCACCGCATCTTCCGCGGCGTTTTCCATCTCCTGAAGCATCTTCTGCATCGCTTCTTCACGCTCTTTCTCTTCACTTTCGTCTCTAAGCTGAATATTTTGAAGCATCTTGATGCTGTCGAACTTGATACGGTTGATAAGTTCTACAAAAAGACCGTAACTCTCTTTTTTATACTCGGTTAACGGATCTTTTTGGTTGTAACCTCTAAGCCCTATACCCGTTTTTAGCGTATCCATCTGATAAAGATGTTCTCTCCACGCGTTATCCACGGTTTGAAGATAGATCAACTTTTCTATATCTCTTCTTTGTTTCTGATCAACGACCGACATTTTTTGTTCGTACATATCCGTTAGAATCTTTTCTATTTTATTTGCTATATCTTCACTCTCAAGAGACTCGAAATCCTTTCGTTCGAACTCTATCAAAACCTCCTCTTTCAAAATAGCGATCAACTTATCTATATCGTACTCATCCTCGGATATACCTTCGTAAATACCGGCTCTGGAGAGAAGATCGTCGATATACTCTTTTCTATTTTGAGCTATTTTGTCACTTAGATCAAACTCCGGATCGAGAAGTTCGTTTCTGTAAGCGTAGATCACTTTTCGCTGCTCGTTCGCCACATCGTCGTACTCTAAAATATGTTTTCTGGATTCATAATGAAGATTCTCGACCTTCTTTTGAGCGTTTTCAACGGCTCTTGTAACCATACCCGACTCGATATGCTCACCCTCTTCTATTCCGAGTCTCTCCATGATCGATTTTATCTTGTCGCTTCCGAATATCCGAAGAAGATTATCTTCGAGACTCAGATAAAACTGACTGGCTCCGGGATCTCCCTGACGACCGGATCTTCCTCTTAATTGGTTATCTATTCTTCTTGATTCGTGTCGTTCGGTTCCGAGTATGAAAAGACCTCCAAGTTCCCTGACTTCATCGTCGATCTTGATATCGACTCCCCGTCCGGCCATATTCGTAGCTACGGTAATCGCCCCTTTCTTACCGGCATCGGCGATAATCAAAGCTTCGCTTTCATGATTTTTAGCATTTAGCACCGAATGCGGGATTTTTTCCTTCTTCATCATCTCATGAAGAAGTTCGCTCTTTTCGATGGATGCGGTACCGATTAGAACAGGCTGTCCTTTTTGGTGCAGTTCCTTTATCTTGTTGATAACGGCTTCGAATTTCTCTCTCTCGCTTTTATATATAAGGTCGTTCAAATCTTTTCTCATCACCGGAACGTTCGTAGGTATTGAGATGACATCCAGTCCGTAAATTTGCGCAAACTCGGTAGCTTCTGTTTGAGCCGTTCCGGTCATTCCCGCCAATTTTTCATACATTCTAAAATAATTTTGAAAAGTGATGTCGGCTAAGGTCTGCGACTCCTCTTGAATTACGACGCCCTCTTTCGCCTCAAGCGCTTGATGAAGGCCTTCGCTGTATCTTCTGCCTTCACTCAATCGTCCCGTAAATTCATCGACGATTATCACCTCACCGTCTCTAACGACATAATCGACATCTTTTTCAAAAATATTTTGAGCTTTCAAAGCTTGATCGAGATGATGACTTAACGAAGCGTTTTCAAGACTGTATAGATTGTCAACGTTAAAAAGCTCTTCGGCTTTTTTGATACCCGACTCCGTTAAAGTTACCGTTCTATTTTTCTCATCCACGACAAAATCGCCGCTTTCTTGTTTAATTTCACCTTTTTCATCTTTTTGCGTCGCTCTTTTTAGTTGCTTCGCCACTTGATTGGCTTTGTGGTAGTTATCTAGCGTTCTGTTCGTGGGTCCCGAAATGATCAAAGGAGTTCTAGCCTCGTCGATCAAGATGGAATCGACCTCATCCACTATGACGAAGTTATGTTCCCTTTGCACCTTTTCGCTTAAGTCGTACTTCATGTTGTCTCTTAGATAATCAAAACCGAACTCGTTATTCGTTCCATAGGTAATGTCGGCATCATATTGCGCTTTTCTCAAAGCGTCATCTTGAATATCGTTCGTAATAACGCCGGTCGTATATCCTAAAAATTTATAAATACGTCCCATATCTTCGGCATCCCTTTTCGCCAGATAGTCGTTTACGGTCACAAGATGAACGCCTTTTTGAGTCATAGCGTTCAAAACGATCGCAAGCGAAGCGACAAGCGTTTTACCTTCACCGGTTTTCATTTCGGCGATTTTTCCGTCATGCAAAACCATACCGCCGACCATCTGTACATCATAGTGTCTTAAGCCGGTGGTTCTTTTACTAACTTCTCTGGTTATGGCGAAAGAGTCGAATAAAACATCGTCCAAACTCTTTTGATTCTCTTGAACGCTCCGCTTCAATTTGGCGAAAGCATCTTTGAGCTCTTGGTCGCTCATCTTCTCGTATTTTGATTCAAGAGCGTTTATATTTTGGACTTTTTTTAGATATTGTTTGACTATTTTATCGTTTTTAGTACCGAACACCTTTTTTACGACCGAGGATATCATCGTAGTAGATCCTTTATGTAAGTTATTTTGATTTTAACAAAAGTTTAATATTAATTTGCTAAAGTTGAGTTGTTATACTATATCGACTAATATGATATACAATTTAATATTTATAAGGAAAACATTGAAAAAGAGAGTATTTTTATTTCTTACATTCATGGGAAGCAGCCTTTTTTGCTCCGATCTCTCCAGACTCGAGAGTTTCGAATCGGATTTCAAGCAGATAATCACAAACGATCAAAATTCAAAAATCATATACAAAGGCAAACTCTATGCGAAAAAAGAGAAAAACCTCGCACTCTGGATATACACTTCACCGATAGACAAGAAGATCTATTACAGCGAAGGTAAAGTGGTTATAATAGAACCGGAATTAGAGCAAGCCATCTTCGCAAAACTCGATAAAGTACCAAATATTCTGAGTCTTTTGAAAAAAGCCGAAAGAATCTCGAAAAATACCTACATTACCGCATTCAACAACACAAATTATAAAATCACTCTAAACGGCGATAAAATAGAGAAAATAACATACAAAGACGAACTTCAAAACAAAGTTACGATTCTCTTTTCTCATCAAAAAAGTAACGAACCGATCAAAAACGACAAATTCGTCTATAAAATCCCCGGAGATTATGATATATTAAACCAAAAATAGACGCTAACAAGCGTCTATTTTTATTATCCTCTTCTCCAAGTTCTCACTTCACCGACATCGATATGGATAAATCCTTTTTTGGGATAGTATCCGACTCCGCCTTTTTTGAGACTTACGGCGATATCTCTTAACTTTCTCAAAGGTACGTCGGCAACATATATGTCAACCGCCTTACCTTCCATATGAAGCGAGTTTTTAGCTACATTTCTTCCGCCAAGCTGTCTTCTTAGCCAAGCATTGGTTTGCGGACTTCTATAGCCCGAGACGATGTTGAACTTTTTATCGATCCCTACATGAAGATTTATCTCATACATTAGGTTGATAAGCTCTATATCGATTCTAGTCATCTCTCTGGCTCTAGTATCCATAAAAGCTTTGTTGATAGTAAAAAGACCGCTGATTTTGTAACTGTCTTTTTCGTAAAATTCCGCATAATAATCTTTTGACTGGTGAATGGCGCGAAGTTTGAGTATCTTCTCTTCCTCGCTGTCAGCAAAAAGTTGTTGTTGTGAAACGATGGCAGTAGTAGCTAGAACCGCCGATTTTTTTAAAAAATTTCTTCTTGAAACTTCCATACCTTTAGCATTGCTAATTATATCAGTATCCAAAAATACTCCTATTTTTGCCCGAAATCTCGGGCTGATTTATAAAACGAAATGCAATTTTAACAGAAAAAAGTAAACAGATCAAGGAAAAAGTTAACTAAATTAATAAATTCAGCTCAAAATCAACTAAATTTCAACGCATAGAGCTTGCCGCCACTTTGTCGTAACCGTAAACATCACTTCTGAAATTTACTCCGTTTTCATCTACCCAAGCGGTATAATAACGAATATAAACGGGAACTCTCTCTTTCATCTGCAAAGAGCTGTTCTCACCTTTATCCAACATAGATTTGACGCTCTTATAAGGTTTTTGAAGAAAATTTTCAGATATGAATTCAAGCATTTTTTGCGGACGATGTAGCCTTATACATCCATGACTATAAGCTCTTACCGTTTTTTTAAATAATTTTTTTTCATTCGTATCATGCATATATACGGCATATTTGTTCGGAAACATAAACTTCACGCGTCCAAGAGGATTGCCGGCACCGGGATCTCTTACTATGTTAAAAGGCAGATCACTATCTTCATCGTACTGATACCAATCTATATCGAACGGGTCGATCTCCTTTCTATCTTTCGACCAACCGTCATACGCCTTGAAATTTCTCTCGCTTAGATAGTCGGGATCTTCTTGTAGTCTGGAAAGCATCTCCTTTTTGACGATCGACTGAGGAACGCTCCAAGTCGGATTTAGAACGACATATGACATATAAGCCTTGAAAATGGGCGTCGGATTCTTTTTGCTACCTACAACGACTCTCATTTGAAATAATTTCTGTTCACCGTCCATAAAGTACATCATAAACGAGGGAATATTTACGAACACATAAGGATAATCCATCCTATCTTTTTCCCATCTGGCTCTTTCAAGATTCAATTTAATGTTCGCCGCTCTTCTTGAAGCCGGTACGTTCAAAGCAATACGCGTATTTCTATCGAATCTACCGGTAGCTCTAAATCCCATTCGCTTTTGAAATTTTTTCAAAGCCTCTTTCAATTGAGCGTCAAATACCAGATATTCGTCGTCATAATAATCAAGATCGTCACTTTGAAAAAGTCTTTTTGCCAAAAGTCTTACCGCATTTCCCCTACTTCCTAGTTTCATACTAACAGCGGGTACCTTAACGAATCCGCCGTCGCTTACTATATTTTTATATTTATGATACGCTTCAAGCAGAGATTCGTAAATATGGTTACTTACCACTAGATCGTATAAACTTTGCTCAATTTGCATATTGCGTTTAACTTTCTTGAGCAAAGAGGCGGCGTCGAAAGATCCCAACGAGATATCCCAACTATATTTTACCTCTCTTTTCTCGCCGATCTCTTTTAATTTTTTTTTGAATTTTTTATAATCTATCAAACCTTCATGAAGATCTCTCGAGAGAGTAAAAAAAGCGTCGCTTAAAAGTATATCCAAAGCTATGGCGGCTAGATTTCGTTCTTTGTCGCTTTGATATGAATTGCTTTGAAACTCTTCATATAGAGACTTTATCTCTTCGTAATGATATCTTGACCTGTCAAGTCCTTCATCCTCCGATTTTTTGATAGCTTGAAGCATTTCGACTATGGAAAGCTCCGGTTCGTTAAAGCCGTTGAACCAAAACGTTCTATACTCTCTTTTCTCATAAAACTTCAAGATCTCTTTTTCACTTTTAAGATCCTGGGTACTGTAACTGCCGTATGTCTGCTGCAATAAAAGCCCGAGCATATAACTCTGTTTGGCCGCTACGGAGTTACCGATATTACCAAGAGAGTTTACCCAGTCGGCTCTAATTGGAGATATCGATAAAAACAATAAACTCAAAAAGGTAATAATTTTGATCATGAAGATTCTGTCTAATCCTAAATTTTATATACTAAATGTAATATTCTAGTTAATTTGTATTAAAGTTTTGCTTATTACAGTTAACAATCGCCGCACCCTCTCTCAAGCCGTCGTCTATTACCGTCAATTTTTCGTACCCGAAAAGATAAACTATCTCGTACAACAGTTTCACACCTGCTACTATCAACTCTTCTCTTCCGACTCCAACCCATCTGATTCTCTCTTCTTTATCCATAGAAATCAACTTTCGCAAAGCATCTTTCATATCTTTACGACTTAACACGAATCCGTTTACTTTTCGATAATCGTAATGCTCATAATCGATCCCGCTCAAAAAAGACGCTATCGTCGTCGGCGTTCCGGACGAGCCTATAAAAATATCCGGTTTTTTCTTTACGCTCTTTGCAAACGATGCCAATTTCGCACACTCTCTTTTTATCCCTTTCTCAAGTTCTCGTAAACCGTACTTTTCGACGACTGTAACTATTCCGATATCGAAACTTTCGCAAATGACTTCGTCTTCGTATTTAACGACAACTTCACATGAGCCTCCGCCAAGATCCAAAAGAATATAGCTCTTAGTATCCTGTTTCAGTTTTTTAAGTCTGTTTTCCACCGCTACTCTTGTATATTCGGCCTCCTTTTTCGAATCGATAATCTCAAAAAAAATCCCGGTTTTTGCGTAAATGGTCTCTATCACGAATGCGGCGTTTTTCGCCATTCTCAAAGCTGCGGTGGCGACGGCTTTGTAATTTGCGTTCTCGCAATCATCGAAATTTTTTTTCGCTTCCAAAATAGCTTCGATAACTCGATCTAGCGTCTTTTGCGATATCTCCCCTGCTGCTTCTATCCCTTGCGCCGTTTTGACGATCTTTTCGAACTCTTTTACTCTCTCTTTCGTTTTGCAATCAATCTTCACCACTCTTAAAGTGTTTGAACCCAAATCACACCCTAGCATTATCAACCTTTTGTTATAATCGGGCAATAATACAATACAAAAGGTTAGAAATGTTACTCGGAGTCAATATAGACCATATCGCCGTTTTAAGAGAAGCCAGAAAAATCAACGATCCCGATCCTCTTGAGGCACTCTTCATAGCCGCTAGAGCCGGTGCCGACCAAATCACCATACACCTAAGAGAGGATCGTCGCCATATTCATGACGAAGACGTCAAAAGAATCATTCAAAACTCTCCGCTTCCCGTCAATCTGGAATGCTCCGTAGATCCCGACATCGTGGAAACGGTAGCTAAGCTCAGACCGCACCGAGCCACCTTCGTACCGGAAAAGAGAGAAGAGATCACTACCGAGGGAGGATTGCAGATGAATGAACCGAACTTCTCCAACCTCGACAAAGCGGTTCACTATCTAAAAGCCAAAGAGATAGAGACCTCTTTGTTTATAGATCCGACAGACGAAGCGGTAAGAGGAGCTAAAACCATAGGCGTAGAATGGGTTGAGTTTCATACCGGCACTTACGCGAATATTTACGCGATGCTCTTTACGAACCTCTCAAAAACCAATCACAACATAAAAGAGTTGGATTTAGAGAGAAGCAAACTGAAAAAACTTCTAAAACAATCGCTTCAAAAGTTACGAAACGCTTGTGAATATGCAGATGAATTCGGATTAAACATCGCGGCGGGACACGGGCTGAACTTTCAAAATGTCGTCGCTATTACGAAAATAGAAGGGATTAAAGAGTTGAATATCGGCCAAAGCATCATTGCCAGAAGCATCTATACCGGTCTTGAAAACTCCATAAAAGAGATGGTGGCTCTTATAAAATGAAAATCGCCGTAAGCATCGGAGATCTAAACGGAGCGGGCATTGAAATTGCTCTTAGATCGCATAAGATCGTAAGCGAATTTTGCAACCCGATATATATGGTAAGCAATCGCATGTTGAAAGAGGCTTGCGAATTGTTAAGATTTCAAATACCGACCGATTTTGAAAATGTAGAAATAGGCGATGATTTCAAAATCACGCCCTCTCGCGTTACGGCCGAAAGCGGAAAATATTCATACGAATCATTTATAAAAGCTCTAACTTTTGCGAAAGAAAAAAAAGCGGACGGAATCTGCACGCTTCCCGTCAACAAAGAGGCTTGGGCGAAAGCGGGTATAAAATATAAAGGGCATACGGACGCACTAAAAGATATATTTAAAAAAGAGGCGATCATGATGATCGGTTGCGATAAACTTTTTACGGCTTTATATACTCACCACATACCGTTAAAAGAGGTTCCCTCAAAGATAGAAGCGAAAAAATTGAGCGAATTTATGTTAAATCTCTATAAAGAGATAAAAGAGGAGAAAATAGGGGTTTTGGGACTGAATCCCCATGCCGGTGACGGAGGAATTTTGGGCGTCGAAGAGAATACGATAAAAAAAGCGATCGAATATGTAAATTCCAAACTGCTTGAAGAGGTGTTCGTAGGTCCACTTGTTCCTGATACGGCTTTTACTCCTCATATGAGGGAGAATATAAAGTATTTTGTATGTATGTATCATGATCAAGCACTTATTGCGGTAAAAAGCCTCTATTTCGAAGAGAGTATTAACGTAAGCCTAAATCTTCCGATAATCAGAACAAGCGTCGATCATGGCACGGCATACGATAAAGCATATAAAAATAAACCTCTATCGAACGTTAGCTACATAAATGCCCTAAAAGAAGCCGTACGACTTGTCAATAAAAGAAAAGAATTTAAAATATAAACTTTTTTTTTAATCAACGGTAAATAATTTTTATAATAACATTTAAGAATTTCATTATTGAAGGATAAATTATGGGACTGCCCGCTTTTGACCTGCCGATACCTCCTCTTGGAGTGGAGATTCCGCTTTTGATGCATCCCCCGCTAACGCATTTTGCCGTTGTTCTGCCTATTTTTATACTACTGCTTGAACTTATAAATATAATTGTCAAAAGAAGAGGACTCACGGCTACGGCTTTTATCTTCTTCACACTTTTGATAGTTGTATATGTAGCGGCTTTTATTACCGGAAAAACTGACGCAAAAGAGGCTTTTGACATGCTGACGCAAAACGGACAAGATACTCTAAAAGAGCATAAACTAATAGGAATATATTTGATGCTCTCGACCGTGGTACTCGTGTTTGCCAAACTTTTTTCAATGGCGATCAAAAAATGGTGGATGAAACTTATATATCTTCTGATACTGACGGGTTTTGTCGCGGCCGTCCTCTATCAGGGAAAAGAGGGAGGAGAGTTGGTTTATAAACATGGAGCGAACGTCCAAAGAGTACAAGTTCTGGATGACAAAGTATTCGATCTTGAAGATCAGATAGACGACTTGAAAAACCAAGAGAGTACGAAAGAGTCAAATAGTACCCTTACTTCAAAAGAGGATCAAAACGAAACATCTCCCGATCTAAACGATACGAGTTCAGCCGATAAAATGCTAAACAAGCTGATAAATTCGGCAAAAAATAAAGAGTAACCCCTATTTTTCCCTCAAGAGATACGATGTAAATCATACCGATACTTCGTATCTCCCCTTCTTTGTGTAAACTTATCATAATTGAAATTGATAAAAAATATTGCAAAAAAACATACAGTTGCCGATATAGATACTAAGAAATGATTTATCTGTATATATTTTGATTTCAATATATATTAAATACAAATCAAACTCAACAAGGAAACTAAATGAGGAAAATTACAAAAATCTTCCTTTTGGCATCTATGCCCATCATGTGTTATGCTCAGCAGGACATGAATAAACTATTGAGCCTATATAAATCACAAGCGGAACTCTCCAGCATCACCAAAAGTGAATCAGCCGGTTTTGTCGATATATATACCAGAGAAGATATAGAGAAGATGCAAGCGCATACACTATCGGACATATTGAAA
>Ga0256914_1004234_pt1 | contig 10892 bp, 7 predicted proteins | sample HulkmetaG_FD_191571 | JGI IMG/M metagenome (GOLD analysis project Ga0256914, IMG submission 191571) | Hydrothermal chimney microbial communities from Main Endeavour vent field at the Juan de Fuca Ridge, Pacific Ocean - Hulk | ecosystem: Environmental > Aquatic > Marine > Hydrothermal vents ...
TGTTGCCGGAGCTGCACGAAATTGATCTCTTCTGTGTATAATGTAAACTTTCGAGCATATGTTCGAAAGATATATGGCCTCTTCAAGTGCGGTATCCCCACCACCAAGTACGGCTACCTCTTTATCTTTATAAAAAAAGCCATCACATGTGGCACAATTACTAACTCCTTTACCGTAAAACTCGTCTTCACCTTCAAAACCGGCTCTTTTGGGCGTACTACCGGTACATACGATAACGTTTTTCGCTTTTATCGTTTCGTTTTCACCTATATGAATTATAAAAATCTCCTCATCTTTCGAAACTCTTGAAACCTCTTTCATTTCATGTTTTAATCCAAAACGCATACACTGCTCAGGCCATGGCTGCATAAACTCTATTCCCGTAAGAACATCTTTTATACCGGGATAGTTTTCTATTTCGCTGCTTTGTGTTATCTGACCGCCCGGCATTCCCTTCTCGTACATAACAACATTTTTGAGCCCTCCTCTTGTCGCGTACAATCCGGCCGTCAAACCGGCGGGGCCTCCCCCTATTATCGCTAAATCGAGCATACGTTTCTCCTTCTTTTATTCTACAATCTCTATTTGGCTATTTTGTTTATATCTTTTATCTTTAAATCTTTCAATCTCAAAAGCACAAGGGATTTCATAAATGTTAAAGCGTTGTATAAACTTTAAAAGCGTATTCATACCGCTGGTAATCGCAATCATACTATCTTCTGCTTTAAATCTCTTTTGATACAGATCAATTGCGAGTATAGGATTTTTTTTTATCAGTTTTTGTGAAATTTCTTTACCGTTTTGCATATTCGAGCTATAAATCAGCACGGTATATTTTTCCGACTTAGGAACGAAGATATCGTTTTTGGTATAAAAAACATGCTCTTTAAAATCAAAAAATTTATACTCTGAAAATTTATAGTTATAGTAGGCGAAGGCACCGGCCACCATCAAGGCGCCGAAAAAAGATGCAAAAACGTAAGTGAGGGAGAAAGGACTCCCTCTTTTCGAAGTTCTTTTCAACAAGCGCACATACCCTTATCGAAATGAAAACTTCCCATTATAAAAGCGAATCGATCTTATCCGCCAACACTTGTTTTCCCGCCGCTCCGACCATCTGGTCAACAAGCTCGCCGTCTTTGAAGAATAGAAGTGTAGGAATCGATCTGATACCGTATTGAATAGCGATATCCTGCTCTTCGTCGGTATTTACTTTCGCAATAGTCGCTTTACCGTCGAAATCCTCCGCCAACTCTTCGATAACCGGCGCTATCATACGACAAGGTCCGCACCAAGGAGCCCAAAAATCAACTAGAGTCACTCCTTTTGCTATCGTCTCTTTAAAATTGTCGTTCGTTAATTCTACATATTTTCCCATATTTTCTCCTGCTTATTTTTTTGTATTAATATAGATTAATAGGTGTAAATTATACAATTTTAATCTTATTTTAAAGTTAATGGTTATATGGTTTATAAAATAAAGTCAATAAATTTAACAAGATGAACGGTTTAAATCAAATACTTTTATAAAATCATGATAAAATTGACCGAAAAAACAGCCATATCCCAGACTTTGGCTTGATGAAAACATAATAACTCTCATCAGTAAAAACAGGAGACTATTTTGAAACTGCTTTTAAATCTAATACCTCTGAACGTACTGGCTTTGTTGTTGATCCTGCTTCATGAAAGAGGATTCTTAAATCAATTTTTCGATTCTACGAACAAATGCGGCGACTATAAATTTTTGGCTCTTATAGGCGGTCTTCTCCTTATGACTCTCTCATGGGAACTTGTAAAGGCTACTATGCTGGCACCGAAAGGTTCCGGTTCCTGGCTCGATTTTTTTATGTCATTCGCGTTCGTAGTAGGATTGATTATGTATGCGGTCTTTGAGTATGCCCAAAGCGCAAAAGTACCCTCCGCACCCTATTTGCTCCTTACGGAGGCACAGCTTTTGGATGTTATGGTCGGCTTCGTACTGGCAATCAGCAACGCCAGAAGAGATCTAAATTTAGGCAACTAACGCCTACTCCATCACTATTTCGATACGCCTGTTTTTCGCTCTTCCCTCAGGCGTATCGTTATCGGCGATCGGATTTAATTCGCCTTTGCCCACAGCCGTGATTTTAGAAGAATCTATGCCGTAAAGAATCATCAGATCTTTCACCGCATTCGCTCTTTTTCTCGAAAGTGCGATATTTTGGGCATGAGTTCCGGAGTTGTCGGTGTATCCTTCAACGGTCACATGCCGGTACCCTCTTGAATTTAATCTTTCGACGATTTGCCTTATTTTCACTTTGCTATCGATGGTGATATTTGCGGAATTGGGTTCAAACATAACTTCGACGGTTTCACTCTCCCTAGGCAGAGGTTTAAACGTTATCTTTTTAGTTTTCAATTTTTTTAGTCGATATCCTACGGGTTTGGCGATAGGACACCCTATTGCGTCAACCGCCGTTCCTCTTGGAGTATCGGCACATCTATCTATTTCGTCTCTTACACCGTCTCCGTCGGTATCGGAAAAAAATCGACGCTTTTTAACACTTTTATCAAAAGAGAGTTCGGGCGCTCTCTCGCCCTCAAGCTCCGCATATTCCGGTGAAGCATCATAATCGTACATCTCGTAATCATCCTCCGCTTTATATCCGAATCCTCCCGTACTTATTCGAAAGCCCAGAAAAAGAGCGGCTTCACTATCTTGTCCTCCTTCACTACTGATTAACTGCATCCATCGTCCCTCTGCTACAAGCTTAAAATCGTCGTTATTATATCCGAAAAAAGGAAACTCCAGCCCTGCTGCGAGCTGAAGATACGGAGCGCTATTAAATCCCTCCCTCTCATTGTTGACATATTCGTATCCTATACCGCCGTAAGCGTAGGGGATGAGCGAACTATAGTAAATATCCGTCGCTTCATATAAAACATTCGCCGAAAACTGCATTAAAAAATCGACACCCCCGTCTTTTTCCGATACATTTACATATGAAAAATCGAATTTAGGTTTTAAATTGTCACCGGTATCGGCGGTAATATCGAATCCGAACGTATGTTTATTCAACGCAAAAGAATCTTCAAAATCACTTAAACCGTACTTGAATGTAAAAAACATATTTTCCAGCGCACCAAGAGGAGCTACCGTAAAAAACAGCATCGATGCAAGAAGTACGGATTTTTTCATAAGAAATTCCTTGAGGTAGTAAAATTATTACTTATTTTATCAAGTTAGAATTTAAAGTAAATTATTTGTATCCAATAATAGTTCTTTATAAGCTTTATGAAGATTGTTCATCGCCTCTTCCAAGACAATTTTAGGAACGGCGAAATTGAGCCTCATAAATCCCCCGCATGAAGATGAAAAGGAAAAACCGGGATTTAAACCCAAATTCGCTTCGTTTATGAACCAGTTATGAAGCTCTTTAGGATCCATTCCAAGATCACGACAATCAAGCCAAAGTAAAAATGTGGACTCCGTTTTTAAAGGCTTGATTTTTTTCATAGATTTAAATCTTTCATGCAGATAATCAAGATTGGTTTTTAGATACTCTTTTAGCCGCTTCAACCAAATATCGCTATCGTTATATGCGGCTATCGTCGCACTTTGTGAAATCAAAGAGGCCTCCGAAAGATTTAATCGTTTAAAAATTTCAAAAAACTTTCTTCTAAGCGAATCGTTTTTAATGACGGCATAAGCTCTAACGATACCGGCGATATTGAAACTTTTCGATGGAGCATTGAGAGTTACGGTTATATCTGCGGCATCTTTAACGGTAGCTATAGGTATATGAAAATTATTCTCGTACGTCAAATCGGCATGAACTTCGTCGCTTATTATAATAATACCGTTTTTTTTACAAATTGAAGCTACTCTTTCAAGCTCCTCCCTTTGCCACACTCTACCGGTAGGATTTTGAGGAGAACAAAATAAAAAAAGCTTCGCCTCTTTAGCTCTCTTTTCAAAATCCTCAAAATCTATCTCATATCTTCCGTTGCTAAGTATAAGTTCGTTCACTAAAAGGGTTCGTTTCTCTCTTTTTACCGCACTAAAAAAAGGAGGATAGACGGGCGGCTGAATCAATACTTTGTCTTTTTCTTTCGTAAAAGCCAAAACAGAAAGATTAAGAGCCGTAACTATTGAACAAATAGGAACGATCCACTCTCTATCTACATCGAAGTTATGCGATTTTTTCATCCAGTTTCGTATCGAATCGAAATAGGCGTCGCTATAAAGAGTATATCCGTAAATCGGATGTTCCAGACGATCCCTCAAAGCCTTTTGTATCGCATCGCTGACAGGAAAATCCATATCCGCCACCCAAAGAGGAATAACATCGCTCTTCTTGAACTTCTCCTCTCTTAAATCGTACTTTTCGCTAAAGCTACCCTCTCTTGAAATTATTTTATCGAATCTCATCTAAGACGCCAAATACTCATTTGTGCAACGCTATGTTGAAATTTTCTACCGCTCTCTCTTATTACAAATTCTATATCTCTAGTATCGATAAGTTCGAAGCGATCGTTCAAAATATCTTTCAATCCCTCGATAGTGGTATAGTTTTCACCGTCTTTTTTAAATCCGCCTATCCATTTGTCTCTAGGAGTAAACTCTTCACTCCAACTATAAGGAGACGAGAGCACCAATAAACCGTCATGATTTAGTCTTTTATCCACATCCTTTAAAAAACCGACCGGATTATAAAGACGATCCAGTAAATTTCCGGCAAAAATCAAATCATACCCACTAAAAACAGGTTTTAAATTACAAGCATCGCCTTGCCAAAACTTTACCTTTTTCGCTTCGTTTTGAAAACCGTAATTTTTTATATCGATCTCCTTGTACTCAAACAACTCTCCTTCCGTGACTATTTTATATCTCACTCTCTTATCCTGCGAAAGTTTTGTTCCAAGAGAGATAAATCTTGCGGAAAAATCGACCCCCGTAACTTCGTCAAATTTTCTGGCAAGTTCGAAAGTGCTTCTTCCGGTGGCACAGCCTATATCTAAAGCTCTTTTCCTTTGACCGCGTTTTAAATGCCCAAAACAGATTTTCGCACAAGTTGCGGGATAATTTTTTATATTAAAATAGTCATCACCCCAGCCGAATTCAAGATATTGAGAAATTTGCGTATCGTTTTCGTAATTATTGGAAGCTATACTCTCTTTATAAGAACTTTTAACATACCTAAAACCTGCATGTTGATAAAAATGTCTCCTAAAAGCGTATCTACTACTAAGAAGAATCTCGTTTGCGGTCGAGATAAACGATCCGCCTTTTATGAGATTATGTTTGGAGTCAAATGTGGGTGTTGTAAAATCATCATACCATGGATGAACCTCAAATCCGTCAAAAGGATATATGGGAGTTTGAGTCCACTGCCAAACATTTCCGACCACATCGAAAAAATCACCGTGCTTGAACATATTTACCGGAGTTGAGGAGATAAAATGAGCCAAGTTGATGTTTGCTTTCGTATCGTCGTAAATCCGGGGAATATTACAATGTTTAGCTAATGCATACCACTCATCTTCCGTCGGAAGCCTTAACTCTTCTCCTTTTTTTTCACTAAGCCAGTTACAGTATGCTTTTGCTTCATGATAGTTTACTTCAACAGGATGGTTTAAAAGAAGAGGGAGCGTTTTGTTTATAAATCTAAGCCGATATCCGTTTTGTTCTTTTTCCCAAAAGTGCGGATATTTTACTTTTGCAAATTTTTTCCACGCTAACCCCTCTTCTTCCCAAAACCTGTTCTTTTCATATCCGCCATCATTTACGAATTCTAGAAATTCACCGTTTGTTACCAAATATTTTGAAGCGAAAAAGTCCGGTATCTCAACATCATGACTTCCATATTCATTATCCCAGCCGTAATAATCATCGTCCCTTTTCTTGCCGATAGAGATTTTGCCGCCTTGCACTTTTAAAAGTTCATTTTTGATTTTAATACCCTCTTCTTCACATACTTGCCAGGCACCCTCTTTTAAAAACTCTATTGGAAGCTCTCTTATGAGAACGGATGATGTTTCAAGATGAATTCTCTCATGCTCAATACCCATCAAAATCGCCCAAAAAGGAGATTGCCAGTCGATTGGCAAAGCAAGATCCATACTCTCAATAAGATCATTTACAATATCTTTAATTTTTTTTCTATACTCCAGTGTCTGTTTTACGCTCGGCCATTCATAATGTTTTTCATCAAGATCATCCCAACTCATTTCATCCACACCGACCGCGAAAATAGATTCGAGTTTTGAATCCACTCTTTTATCAATAGCTTTTGCGATAAGAAGTTTATTTATAAAAAAAACAGCGGTATGTCCGAAATAAAAAATCAAAGGATGTCTTAATTTATTATGGGTACGGTAATAGTAAGCTTCGTCAGAATTTAAATAATAAAAAAGTCTTTCATACTGTTCGAAAGTGTCGTTGAAGTAAGTTTTTAGTTCTTCTCTTTTTTGTTGAGGGTCATTTCCAAAAAGTGATATCATGACAACTCCATATGTTGAAATTGTCTTAATTTACTATAAAGTGATTGAATATGCGGTAAATGAAGGTTACAAACGAAGCAAATGCTTCGTTTGTAAAAACTATTATTTAGTCTTCAAGTTTGTTATAATCACCGCCTGGATAAACGATATTAAACTTGATAGCTTGTCCTTTTTTATTAGGATCGGCATCAAATGCATCTTTATAATCACTCACAGGATCATCAAGCCCAAAGAGCGACGCATCTAGTTTGGCAGGATTTCTTACGAAACTTCTGTCATACCCGCTATCGGTGATCTCATGAAGAGTACCGTAAATTTTTACAGGCCAAGGGTGTTGTGCATTTTCTACTAAAATCTCTTTTGCCATATCGGATATTCCTAAATTATCGCCTTTAGCTATAATTTTATCGAAATATTTAGCCATATTTATAGTCAAGGCGTTATCCTCATCAACAGGCGTCTCATGAAGTACGGAGTTGATCACATCGTTTGTAGTCGTTACCGTGATACCTCCGCCCCCGGCTTTTCTAGCACCAAATACTACAGCCGATCCGGCAGGCGAAGTAAATCTAAGTTTTCTACTATCGGCACTCTCTTTTTTGACATCAAGCTCAAATGTAACGGTCAAATATTCAAGATCGGTTTTATCTCCTGAATTAAACTTTTGCATAAGGGTATCTTCACCCGTACCTCTAGTAAAGTGCATAACAAAAGTAGCTACGAATTTTCCTTCATCTTTTCCGTTAACAAAGAAAGGATTGTTACTCATCGAAGCGTTATCTTCTTGAGCGAAACACTTCATGTTACATACATTGGCAAGATAATCCCTCATCATATCGTATTTTTCATCAACGCTTTTATCTTTATCATCTTCACCGAGCACTATATAGTTAGCAGGAATATAAACTTCTTGAATTCTATTTTCATCCTGATTTCCTTCGACAGGAGTTTCATATTTCGTACCGTCGTATTCAGTTAACGCATCGTATAACAAAATTCCTCCGTCAGGAGTGTTTATATCATCATCATCAGGTCCGAGTTTTCCGAAATCGGACTGAAAAACATATGTTACACCGCTTTTTGGACCACATTTCACACCCGAACCGCTCGTATCGACATCTTTACATTCGTTTAACTCACTATGAACGACTGTGGCTACGGTATTTGTATTATTGGTGTTGTTTCTATTTATTACAACCGTACCGCCTGTTCTCGGATCGACCTCCTTCGTACCACTTTCGGTTTTGATTTTTATACTAACGGAAGTATCGGGAGTCGCACCGCCACCGCTTCCATCGCCATTGCCTCCGCCGTCACCGTTTCCGCTACCGCTACTTTTTGAACTGCCACATCCGCTGAGTGTCAAAGCACCTATGACCACTATACTCGCCGCTACACTTGTTAAAACTCTTTTATTCATCGTAAAATTTCTCCTTTTTGAATTTAAATACATATTTTGCATATCTTTTATATCGACACAACTGAAAAAAACTGTAACTATTTTCTGCCGAAAACACAAAATAATTAAATTTTGAATTATATTAACATACTAATATAAATTTAATTTTAAGCAGATATTATTCATTCATCGGAATATTTACGCCACATTTTGAAGCAAAAAACACATAAATTAAATATATTTAATTTATATAATTTATAATTAAATAATTAACAACGAAAATTAATAATTTAAGAATATTTCGTTATTATATTGATAAAACTTTTATAGTTAATTTCTTAATCAAAAATAGTAGTATGTTACATTGTGAAACATGTAATAGGACTAAGACTAAAATAGTTTAAATATATCCACTATTTTTCGAAAGGTATTTTAATAGAATGAAATTTTATTTTCGATTAGTCATTTTAATCGCTCTTGCAATAACCGCTATATACGGTTTGACACCGTCGCAAATACAGCAGGCAAAAGCTGCCATAGCCGCAAATCCGTCGCTTTTAAACTCCCCACAAGCAAAACAGCTTATGCAGCAACAAAGCGGCAGTGCGGCAAAAACCGTCGATATGAGCAAAAAAGCTCTTGTTATTGAAAATAATATTGAAACGAATTCGCAAGAGAAAAAAAGCTATGAAAATGAAGTATTGAAAAAAAAATTAAAAAATGAGAAAGAAGTTAAAGAGCAGTTTTTAAGACTTAAACCGCTCTCATACAAACCCAACAACCAAAGATTATGGGAGATCAAATCAAACCAATCAAACATCAACCGTAAAAAACTGCAAAGATTTTCAAAAGAGTTTTTTAGAAATAAAAACCAAATCAATCCAAACAGAATCGTAGCTCCTTCAAACTATATAATAAACAAAGGCGACACAATCACCTTTTGGATTTACGGCGCTACGAATATACAACATAAACTCGAAGTTGACGCAAGAGGAAATATAAATATCCCGCAAGTGGGTCCAGTTCATGTCGCCGGTGAAAAATTTCAAGAAGTCAAAGACCTTTTGACAAATTATCTATCAAGCTCATATAAAAATTCACAAGTTGTCGTCGATCTAAACTCCTTTTCCACTGCACAAGTTACGGTTACCGGCTTTGTTAACGCTCCCGGAATTTACAATACGACTTCCGTCTCAAGCGTAAAAGATATACTCATGCAAGCACGAGGAGTATCGGATGTGGGTTCGGTTAGAAAGATAAAAGTTATTAGAAACGGACAGGTTATCGATACTATAGACTATTATCATCTTCTTGTACAAGGACTAGATCACGGCGATACGGTTTTACAATCGGGCGATACGATCCATGTACCAAGAGCTTACGGTCTCATATCGGTTGACGGAGAAGTTCATAAAGCCGCGATCTATGAAATTGAGCCCGGAGAAACACTTACGAAGATCTTAAAACTCGCAGGCGGATTAAAAGCCGCCGCAAGCGGTAAAAAAATATATGTAAAAAGATTCAACCGCCACTCCAATATCGAGTACAAGACACTGACTCTCTCTCAGGCTAGAAGTTTTGTCGCAAGAGACGGTGACGAGGTATATGTAGGAAAGTTGAATAAAAGTGACGAGAGATATATAGAAGTTATCGGAAACGTGATAGACGAGGGTAAAAAGCATATAGGTTCCGGCAAAATCAAACTCTCCGCTTTTCTTCGCTCACAAATCAAAGGCGGAAAACTCGATAGCTTCTTTTTGGAAAATACCCAATTTGACTACGCCATGATCAAAAGAGTTACAAAGGATCTGACACCCAAGGTCTATAATGTTAATCTTCAAGATATTCTAAAGGGTCGATCAGATTTTACACTACACAATAAAGATAAACTCTATATTTTCAACAAATTAGACACTTCGATCAACCCTTATGTAACGATCACTCAGGCATACTCAAATAAGGAAGAGAAAAGCGGTAAACTTAATGCGCCAAAACTTTTGATGCAAGAGGGACAATTTCAATTTACGGATGGAATGACACTAAGAGATCTTATAAACACTGCCGGTGTACAGTCAGCATTTGATACAAGAAGAGTCAAAATACTCTCATATGATAACAAACATAAAAAAGCGAATGTGAAAATAGTCGATTTTGAAAAAAATCCAGATTATAAATTAAAGGCTTTCGATACGGTTACTCTGTTTGATTATTTTGAGACGAACCCTATGACTATGGCAACGATATCAGGCGAAGTGGTAAAACCCGGACGATATCCGATTTCAGAAGCAATGACGCTTGAAAAATTCATAAGAAGTGCCGGGGGATTAAATGAAAGGGCTTATCCCAAAGAGTGTGAAATCGTCCGTTACTATACAAAAAATGGAGAGAGGAAAAAGAAGATCATAAATGTAGCGCTCTCAAAGATGAAAAGCTTCATTATCCAAGCACACGATGAAGTCAACATAAAAAGAATGCCTTATTGGTATGAGAAAAAACAAGTAACCATTAAAGGGGAGGTTAAATTTCCGGGAACTTATGTTATTCACAGCGGAGAAAAACTCTCCTCAGTTATTGAAAGAGCCGGCGGCTTTACTGATGAAGCCTTCTTATACGGTGCCGTTTTTTCAAGAAAAGAGATAGCGGCTCTTCAAAAGAAAAGTTTACAAAGATCGCTTTCAAAACTAAAAGAGCAAGTCATCTTAGCAAGTCTTAGAAGCTCGGGCAGTAAAACTATGGGACAAATCTCCGTTAAAGAGGGAATAGACGCGGTCGAATCGTTAATCGCCGAAGCTGAAAAGATCACTCCGATAGGAAGAGTTTCGATAAATCTAACCTGTGATCTTGAGAGCTTTAAAAACTCTCCGAGCGATCTAACTCTAAAAGACGGCGATACACTTATGATTCCATCTCATAACGATACGGTGGTTGTAAGCGGAGAAGTTATGAACCCTATGGCTCTGGCATATATGGGTGATAATGTCAGAAGCTATATCTCCAGATGCGGAGG
>Ga0256914_1004235_pt1 | contig 10891 bp, 10 predicted proteins | sample HulkmetaG_FD_191571 | JGI IMG/M metagenome (GOLD analysis project Ga0256914, IMG submission 191571) | Hydrothermal chimney microbial communities from Main Endeavour vent field at the Juan de Fuca Ridge, Pacific Ocean - Hulk | ecosystem: Environmental > Aquatic > Marine > Hydrothermal vents ...
CTACCTAGATAACTAAAGGCATCATGCCACATAGACGCAGCATTTTTTCCGGCAGAAAAATAAGGAATGGCATAGAGTTCTACAAAAAGAAAATACAATAAACTACAAACCACAATCAACGAGCCAGTAATCCACCATCTTCTCCTAATTATGACATAAACACCCATCATCATAGCTGAGAGAGCAAACACTTCTTTAACCAAACAGCACAAAAAGCAGATTAGGAAAACAGATATTTTGGTTTGTAGTTTGTAGTTTGTAGTTTGTGGTTTGTGGTTTGTTGGTTTGTAGTTTGTTGGTTTGTAGTTTATGGGGTGTTGGTTTGTAGTTTTTTTCTTCTCTCCCCTAACAACCAACTCCAAACCAGCAACCTTCTTGTCCACTAACAACGAACAACGAACCACTAACCAATAAAACACGGCACAAAATAGCACAAAAAGATGCTCAAAATGAAAATCAAAAAGACAATTATACCAGACCGGGGGGTAGAGGAAGAAGAGTAGGGGGAAAAGGTTGGTAGTTGGTTGTTTGTAGTTGGTGGTTATTCCCTTTTCTCCACTAACTACTAACAACGAACCACTAACTACTAACCAATCTATCCACAAACTACTAACTATTTTAACCACTAACCAAATTGCTCCGACAATTGCCAGCGTTTGGCAGAGAAGGAGGACAATCGGGCTGGGGAGGATTTTGTAGAGAAAAGCATATAAAAAACCCAGAAAATGAGCATGAACTTTTAAAAGATATTGCCATTTATAAGCTTTTTGAAAGACAAACCAATCATAAAACCCGAGATCCCAAAAGCTAGAGTGAAAAGAAAGGTATCTTACGATAGGGAAAAATAACAAAAAAATGAAAAAAATTGCTTGAAAAAGATATTTCTTTTGAAATATCTTCATAGTTAGATTTTTTTATTTTTTATTCTTTTTATTTTTTCTTTAATTCTCTCTTTTTCATAAGATTGATATACAATTTTCTGTTTAGCATATTTACTATTTTTCTTAAAAACTTCTTTTAATACTCTACCATCCATATCTTGGGGGATTGGGATTCCAAACATATGAAGAATTGTCGGTGCTATGTCTAAAATAGAAAGATTTTCTAGAAATTTTCCTTGCTCAAAAGTGTGTCCATAGGCCATAAAAATGCCATCTAAGTGATGTTCGTTTCTTAAAGCTTTTAGCGGATAATTCCAAGTTTTATCTAATACATGGTTGGATGCTTTTAAAATAATATCTGGTGCTAAAGGAACTTGATGTCCCCAGTATATAGATTTACTATCTACTGCCCAATCTATAAACGAAAGTTTTTTTAACTTTTGAATAAGAGAATTTTTTATTTTTACATACTCATTTGTAGAATAAACTACGCCATCTTTAAATCTTGGATAAGTGTTTATATAAATCCCAGAAAAATTAGAAGCCCCAGTAATAGTACAATAAGCAAAAGTCTGTTGCCATTGAGGAACAAGAGAAGGTTTTTTGATATTAAAATTCAAAAATGTTTTCAATTTAAAATAAACATAAGGTATCAAAGGAAAAAAATCCACCAGCTTTAGAACAAAACGAGGAATTTTTATATTTATACCCAACTCTTTTGCTTTTGTCATTTCTCTATCTAGGTGATGACTGTTACTATATTTAAAATTTACTTCATCTACTTTCATTCTTAAAAATCCCTCTTTTTCTAGCCAATCATTTATACGAAAAGTTCTTTTATAAGATGCAAATCCATGATCTGATATTATCAATAAGTTAAACTTTTCTCTTTTTACAAAATTTAATATTTTACCTATATATTTATCAATTTCTATGAAAATTTTTAATGCAGGCCCTCCTTTGCTGATTAACTGATTATAAACTACATGCTGAATCCAGTCTGTTCCACTAAATAACAAAAAAAAGAAATCCCACTTTTTTTTAATAAGAAGTTTATATGCAATTTCAAATCTTGTATTTTCTATTTCTAAAATGTCTTGAATAAGCTTATCTATTTTTCTATTAACCATCCATTCTCCTTTAGGGGCAAGTCTATAATTTTTTAATTCTGGAATTTCAGTAACTAATTCGTAAGGAAACCAAAGTTGTTTCGATAGAGTTAAAAAATCTGCAATCACTATCCCTTTCGTCTTTGGAGGTGTGGAAACGGGTAAATTTATCAATATATTATTTTTCCCATATTCTTCTAAAATTTCATAAAAAGTTTTAGTCCTAATAGTTGTAGAGGATATAGGATGTAGTTCGGCAAGACTTTTGAAAGGAATTAGAAAATCATAACAGCCGTGTTTGCCAGGATTTTTACCTGTTGCAAAAGACACCCATGCAGGACCGGTAATGGGGGGTATTGTAGATTTTAGAATACCATAGACTCCTTTTTCTATAATACTTTTAATATTCGGTGTTATGTTTTCAGTTATGAGTTTTTTCAATAACGACCAAGTTGCTCCATCAAGACCTATCACTATTACTTTTTCATTATCCATTATTATCTCCCTTTAATATATATGCGCTCATAGAATGAAGCTTCCTCAGAATCTTGAAATATGTATAAAAGGTATTCATCCTTAGCAGGAAGTATTATCTTGTCATTAATAGATTCATAAGGTGCTAATTTATACTTTTTATAAACTTTTATGTCTCCATTTAAAACTCCTGAAGAAATTATTTTACTTATATCTATTGCTATTACATGAGAATATTTTATTCTAGGAATAAAACCTCCAAAAATGATTATCTTACCCTCCCCAAGAGGGATCACGCCTACAGAGGTAGTAGAATTTTGGATATATCCTAAAGTTTTTCCATTTAGCAACTTCTCTTTTTTAATATTTACCCCTCTGTACAAAAAAGGATATTCCAAAGACAAAATAGCTCCTATTTTGCTCTTAAATATTCCTTTTTCATATCGTGATTGATAATTAATTATGTTTGTACCCCAGAAATATATTTCTCCTAATTTTTGGGGATGTAGAGAATTTCTTAATAAAGAATCCTTTTTAAAAGCAGAGTAATATCCAAAACAAGAAGTTGTCCAAATAAGTATTCCCCCTTTTTTCACCCAAGGCTTTACAAGATTGTGATATATAGAATAAATATTATTAGGAAATGCTCCTGTAGGTACAATAAGGATAGAACTCTTAGGAGTATCGTTATCTAGTAAAAATTTCTTTAAATTATCCGCATTAATTATTTCTATTTGGCTAAGATATCTTCTAATTCTAAACTCGGTTTTTAAAAAATTGATAATGGCTAAAACCTTTTGTTTATCTATCTCAAATAATTCATAATTAGGGTCATAATATATATAAACGTTTCTATTTTTAGAATTTATTTTCAATAATATTAATTTAACTTTTTGGACATAGTTTCTTCTGTTCTGGATAGTATACTCTATTATATTTTTTTTATCATGATAAACAAAAATAGTTTTTATAATTATCGGAAAAGAAATCTTACATACAATAAAACCACCTAAACAACTCAAAAAGAACCATAAAAGGAAAATATAATATAGCTCCTTCTTCATAATTTATTTATTATAAGTAAAACTTACTATCTGTTTTAAACTGTAAATAAGAAGATAACATAGAGAAATTACCCCTAAAGTGGAACTTATCATTAAGAAATCTTCTCTTAATAGTACATGAAACAAACCGGGAAAATTAATATAGTCTTGTGTTATATTAAAAATTTTTTCAGCATCCAAAACTTTTAAAGAATGGGCTAAAGGTAAAAGGCACTTCCATGGACCTAATATACTAAGGTTAAATAAAAGAGCAGCATAAGTAAGAATATTAAGCCAATGAGACAATAAATGGTCCCATTTTAAAATACTTATTATTAAAAAGGGAAAAATCCATATTAAATATTGCGGTTGAACAAGGGGAGTAAATAAATATACAAGAATTAAAGTAAAAATACTTCCAAATGTAAAACATTTTATAAAATCCTTTTTTTTACTAAAAATAATTAATGAAAATAGTATAGTTAATCCGAAAAGAATTGCGATATTTTGAAAAAAAATAATTTTTTGAGGATATTTTTGCAAAAATATCACAATTTTTTCAAGATTAGGAATATGACGCAGAAAATATAAAGAAAAACCTCCTATCCCTCCTGTATAACTCTGTCTTACTCCTAAAAGACACCAATAAAAATTTTCAAAATGATGATTTATAATTAACGGAAGGAGAATAACTCCTCCGGCTATCAACAGTCCTATAAAAAAAAGAAAAATATTAAAAAAGAGAAGTTTTGTTTGCTTGTGACTTAAAGATATTATTAAACCTAGTTCTAAGGGCAGAAAGTATATGGGAAAAAGTTTTGTCATGATACCAAACATTAGCGTTATGCCGGCTAAAAAAAAACATTGTTCCAACAAGAAACATAAGCTGAGTAACAAAAACAACAAACATAACGAAGAAAATTGTCCCACAACGGCATTAATAAAAAAAACGAAAGGATTAAGATACCACATCAGAAAGGCCCCTTGGGCCTTTCTGATATCCTTCGTAAAATCCAATACTATTCTATATAATATGTAACCTACAAGTAACTCGCTAATTAAAATAGGAGTTTTCCAAAGAAATTGGAATTTGGGAGACGTTATCAACTGCTGCTTTAAATATTCACCAAAACTATAAGGATTTACAAATAAGCTTCCAATAAACACAAAAAAAGTTAAACAATATCCCCAAACAGGAGGATAACTAAAATAGCCTCGTCCATAGATTCCGTTTCCATTTAAAATATTTAAAGAAGTTTTATACCACACGCTGATATCTGGTGGCCAATAAGTAAATAGTCCTATCACATATCTAACTAATAAACCGAGAACTATATAACGAAACAAAAAATGACTTTTAAAAAAAGAAGGTAATTTAATAATGTTTTGTCTCATATTTTTTGAGCCACAGCAAGGATTGACATGCTAAACAGTTTAATAAGAGGAAGATTAAATATCTTATCGGCCACATTCCTTAATGTTTTAATCCCCGGAATGTTCTCAAAAACACCTTCAAAAAGGGGAGGAATGAAATCTACAGTAACAACTCTGAAACGGTGTTTTCTTAAAAGAGATATAATTTTTTTCGGGTTGTAAATTCTTGCTCTTTCAAAAGGTTTCCTTAAACAATCAGGAAGCCAACTAAAAAAAGGGATAGGAGGTTCTAATATCTTTTCCCCTATTTTTATACTGTGTGTTTCAAAAGGGAAAAATTTGTTGGGGACAGTAATTAAGAGCCTTCCCCCAGGCGTTAAAATTCTATTTATTTCCTCTAAGACACTATTTTCATTTTGAACATGTTCTAATACCTCAATCAAACAAACTATTTCAAAACTTTCGTTTTTAAAAGGAAGCGTTTCTCCGGAAGCTTTTAAAAAAAATAGCTCTGGATGTAAATGTTTAGCTTTAAATATATATTCTTGAGACAAGTCAACTCCAACAACAACAGCACCATATTGTTTTAATAATTTAGTATAGGCACCATATCCGCACCCAAAATCCAAAATATATTTAGCCTGATTTAAATATATGCTTAATTTTTCAAATCGTTTTATAACACCATATTCATTTTCTAGAACACCTGTAGGCTCTCCTGGAGCAATCATTATCTAGCTTACCTCCGCAAACAAAAAATCAGGGAGTCTCTTCTGGCTTCCCAGAACTTTTTAATATACATTAAATTACCTGGCACTTTAAATATCTCATAAACAGAAATCAAATTATAAAATAAAAAAATATCCAGTAACAAAAACAATGTTTTATTTTTATAATGTTTGTAGCAATAAATCACTCTATTTCTTAACATATAATAAATAATATGGGGAGATGCTCTTTTACTTTTTTTAGGCACATCGTGCCAAACAACAGCCTTGGGATTGTAATATATTTTATACCCCGCTTTCTTAATTCGTGTACATAAATCAGTTTCTTCATAATAACAAAAAAAATTTTCATCAAATAAACCCACCTTATCTAAAACACTTTTTTTAATAAGCATGGCACATCCGGAAACATAGTCACATTCACCTTCTTTGTCTTTCAAAAGCCAATTCCAACAAAATCCACCATAAAGTATTTTTCCACCAGCAAAATACAAATCTTTTGAATTTAAATAATATATTTTTGCCCCAACTACAGCTATTTTTTTGTCCATTTCAGCACTTCGAATTAGCTCTAATAGAAAACTTTTATGAGCAATAGCGTCTTGATTAAACAAAATAATATATTGACCTTGGGACTGTGTTATGCCCAAGTTATTTCCTCCAGCGAATCCTAGATTTTTTTCGCTTTTTATTATTCTTAAATTTTTAAATTGATTTTGAAAACTTTTTATTATTTCTAAGCTCCTATCTGGAGAAGCATTATCTACATAAATAATTTCATAATCTTCTTTAGGAAAATCAAGTTTTAATAAAGAATTTAAGCAATTACTTAAATACTTTTCTCCTCTGTAACCTACGATTATAATAGATGCTTTCATACAGATTTATTTATTGGATTCTTAGTACTTGAAGCTACTTCCCAAATAGCGTGATTTTTATTTGCTATATAATAGTCATATAAACCCAACAATCTTGCATAAGATTCTAAAATTAGCGCTGCGATAAACCAAAAACTCTTTACAGGATGTAGAGGAAATGATTGGATTAAAAGTCTTAACAAAATAGATGGCTTCATGCTGGACACTTTGTAATTAGTCCTTTGTAAAAGATCAATATGACCAACCGCAATTCTTCTTCTTTGTCTTATAAAATCTTTTATTTTTTCTGGCCCTTTATTATACACTATTGCATCTGGAATATATACAATTTTATATCCTCTCCTCACAATTTCATGTTCTATCCACGCTTCATCTACAGCTGTATCTACCGGTAACCTAGAAAATACTTTTCTAAAGGCAACAAGTTCTCCACACTTAGGGCTTATCAACGCCATTTTATGATGGAGTGCCCACAAAGTATGAGCAACAAATCCCAAAAAACTGTTAGGATTATTAACAGGAATAGGTCTTGCCCCGCACATTCCAATTTGCGGATTTAAAAAAGGAGCGCATAATTTTTCAATTGTTTTTTCCAAGGGAAGCGTATCAGCACTTTCTAAAACTAGAATTTCATTACGAGCCCGCTTGAGAAACTCATTAATTGCGGAAGCTTTTCCTTCTCTTCTTTTTTGAACGATTAAGTCGATATGTGAATATTTGTATTGATATTTTTTTACAATTTCATTTGTTCTGTCTGTAGATCCAGAAGATACAACTATAATTTCTTCTATATTTACTATTTCTAATTTTTGTTTAATAAGTGCATCTAGTAAATTACCTATATTTTTTTCTTCATTATATGCCATTATACCAATACTTACCGTGGTTTGCATTTTCTTCATTTTCTTCTCTACCAAACCTTCTGCCAATACAGCTTACATATGAGTTTTAAATAATTAAAAATCTCTTTCTTATTCAATTTAGTCTCTCCATAAAGTCTGCGTCTAAACCTGATAGGAACCTCACAAATTTTGATCTGGCCATCACATTTGACCAATATTTCAAGCAGCAGTTTATAACCAATCAGTAACCATTTTTGATCTACTTTCTCAAGCAGCGACTTTCTAATCCCAAAAAAACCACTCATAGGATCATTTATAGAAGTTAATGGTCTAGCCACAAGGGTAGCTAATTTAGAATCCATCCTTCTTTTTAAAGGCCATTTTTTGTCAATCGTGCCATTTGCTATATAGCGACTACCAATGACCAAGTCACAGTGTTCTTCTTTTAATGCCTTTATCATCCTTGGTAGTGCTTCTGCTTCATGTTGCAAGTCTGCATCCATAACAATGACATACTCCGCCTTGGCATTATAAAAACCTGTCAAGATAGCACTAGATAAACCTAATTTGCCATATCTTCTTATCACTCTAATAGGATAACTATTGCTTAGTCCTTCTGCTACTTTCCATGTGCCATCAGGGCTATTGTCATCAATTACAAGAATTTCATATTGATATCTATTTAGAGATTCATGAATTTCTTTACACACTAATGGTAAATTTTTTGCTTCATTATAAGTGGGTAACACTATAGTGACATCTATACTATTAGACACCCCCTCCTCCTTTATAAGGATTATTACATATACCCTAGGGCTCTTAGTCTTTGCATAATGGCTTCTTTGTTTTGGGCGCGGCCAGCGCGTTCGGAGGTATTTTCAAGATCTTGTTCCCAGGCCGGTATGTCCGCTACCTTGAAGGTTGTTGATTTGGCACCCAGACTACGATAACCTTGCGCATAAAGAGAATTAAACGGTATTCCGTATTTCAAAATGGTGTTCCAAACATCCCTCTCCGTAAAATGTAATATAGGATGAACTCTTATATGATATGGATCTTCTCTCTCAGAAAAATATTCCTCGTTTTTACGTGCTTCTTGTTCATCCCAACGTATGGCTATAAAAAGGGCTTCTATACCGTTATCTTCAATAAAAAGTTTTAAGGGAAGCGTCTTCATAAGGTGATTACCTACAAATGATTCCGGCTCAAAGGGAAATTCTTCTTCGTAAAATCCTAAACTTTCCAGTTCTCCTCTGTTAACTTCATTTAATTTTTCTACCTTTACAATATCTCCTATTTGGCTAACTTGTTTCAAAACATCTTCATTTTTTAGCTCGATAACCTCAAAATCCCAGCGTTTAGAAACCTCATCAATAAATTCCAAAATTTCTTCGAAGGTATCTCCTTCGTTTATGAAGATGATGGACGGCAGATTCCGATGGTCTTGAAGGCAGACCTCTCTCACCAACCATAGTAAAAGCGTAGAATCTTTCCCTCCAGTCCAAGCTAGGGCCGTTTTTTGGTATTTATCCAGGGCTTGCCTAATAATCTCCTGGGCATAACCGATCTTCTTTTCTAGAGACATTTCCATAAGCTTTTTGTCCATCTTTTTCTCTCCAATCCTTTAAGTTTCTTTCAGGCGGACATAAATAGTCTTCACTTGTTGGAAGGCACTAAATATTTCTCTTTTAGACAATAAAAGACATCTTCTGGTTGATTAATCACATAATTAATATTTTTAGTAATCAAAATGGCATCTGGATGATGATCTCCCTTGATCTCTCCTTTTGGAGTTTTTTTAGGTAAGGTTCGAATAGGTGCCTCATCATAAGCACAAAAACCATGATCTGAAATAATGATAATTTCGTCATCATACGGAATCAATTTTCCTAAAGCCGTGTCTATCTTTTCGTAATAGTCTACAAGAATCGGTTCGCCCCAGTGAAGATGAGAAAGACGATCCAAAGCCGTATAAACCACAATAAACACTTCTGGTTTATCGTTCTCTAAAATTTCCAAAGCCTTCTCTGTAACCCTCTGAATCTCTTCCAACAGTTCAGATTCTTCAATAGGCAGACCATGAGCAACAGCTTCAAACCGAACATTAAAACAATAGGGAGGAATAACAAAAGGGATGTTCAAAACCTTTACAGAAATTCCTTGTTTATGCAGTAGATCCCAAATAAAGTCAACATGAATATCTTCTCGTCTGACAATGCGTCCGTTTTCTACAAAATCTTTATGACCATGTTCCTCTGGTGTCTTACCAGAAAACATAGAACACCATACCGAAGGAGACCAAGGTTTTTGGTGCAAAGTAATAGTGGAACAAATAGCTTCTTCTTTGAGCCTTCTAAAAGTTGGGAGCCTCTGAAGATTAGGATCTATTATTTTCCAGGTAGCACCATCTATACCAATAATTAACATATTAGAGATACCCCAATCCTTTAAGTCTCTCTTTAACCTGTTCTTCCTCTTCTGGAGTCAAAATATCTTCTGATTCATCTTCTTCTTTTAGAATTTCTTCTAAAACAAAAACGATATACTCTTCCACAGAAGTAAACTCTGTACCTTTGATTCTCTCCTCAATTTGCGCATACAGCTCCGCAGGTATGGCTATATTTTTTTTCTGCATGATTAACCTCCGTGATACAAATAAAAATGTTCACTTTCAGGGTATCTTCCAATACCACATAATTATTGCTTAATAAAGCAGAGGATTTCTATTACCCAATCATTCAAGGCTCCTGGGACACCATTAAAATGGGAAGATTCACCACTCGCTAACTTTGTGGGCGAGATGCGCTCCTTTTCGGATTCGGCATTCCAGATTCGGCATTCGGTATTCGAGATTCGGGATTCGCACTCGGGGTTCGGGATTTGGGCGCTTAGCTTGGATTAAAATATGCCTGAGGAGAAAAAGTCTGTTATAAGGAATTATGTCTCGTAAAGGTGTTATTCTTCTGGTCATCATCGCCTTTCTTTTTTCTTTGGGGTTGAGACTAATTCATCTCAAGCGAGGCTGGGAAAGATACCATACCCTCTTCTTTTACGAAGGGCGCCCTCTTTTGGTAGGCATGGATGGCTACTACTACCTGCGACTCACCAGAGACTATCTAAGCGGAAACTACAAACCCGTAGACGAGTTGCGCGAAGGAGCCAAGCGCCCTTCCCCACCTCCTTTGATCGTGGTCCTTACGGCAGCCCTCCATAAGGTTACCGGCATTCATATCGAGTGGCTGGCTTTTTTCCTACCGCCAGTCCTAGCCTCGTTTTTAGTGCTCCCGCTCTTCTTATGGGGGCAGAGGTTTGGCGGGGCATGGGTAGGATTTCTGGCCGCGCTTCTGGGAAGTTCTTGCTACTACTGGTACACTCGCACTCCTTTAGGGCGCTTTGATACGGATTGTCTCCTTCTTTTCTTTGTCTTGCTTATCCCTTATCTCATCTATCATTTCTGCCAAGAAATCAAAGTTAAAAAGCGACTCCTCTATCTCTTGCTTGCTCTGGTTACAGCCCTTCTCTTTGTCTGGTGGTGGCCCCCAGGGAAAACTATTATCATTCC
>Ga0256914_1004236_pt1 | contig 10890 bp, 9 predicted proteins | sample HulkmetaG_FD_191571 | JGI IMG/M metagenome (GOLD analysis project Ga0256914, IMG submission 191571) | Hydrothermal chimney microbial communities from Main Endeavour vent field at the Juan de Fuca Ridge, Pacific Ocean - Hulk | ecosystem: Environmental > Aquatic > Marine > Hydrothermal vents ...
GCGGTTTGCAAAAGGAAGCCTATTTTACGGGCAAAATGTGCGTGACCCTGCGTGACGAGACGGAATGGGTCGAAACTTTGGAAAACGGCTGGAACGTGATTGTGGGCGCGGACACGCAAAAAATTTTACAGGCGGTAAGCCGTCCCGCGCCGGGTAGTCAGCTTCGGGCCTTCGGAGATGGCCATGCTGCGGAAAAGGTAGTGGAAATTCTGACGAAGAAGTGAAATAAGATTGGTAAGGAATAAAAAAATGCAGACACTGTCTGCGGAAATTTCAGAAGTAGATGGAAGAAACTGAAAGGATAAAACATTGAATAAGAAAAATAAAACTGTTTTAGTCACCGGCGCGGCCGGATATATCGGATCTGTTTTAACGCGCCAGCTTTTGGAAACCGGTTATTCGGTCAGAGGATTTGACAAATTGTTTTTTGGCGGGGAGTCATTATTGGGCATTTTTAATCATCCGGAGTTTGAGTTTGTTTACGGAGATATCCGAAATTCGAAACAAATCGAAGCCGCCTTGAACGGAATTGATTACGTGGTTCACTTGGCCGCTATTGTGGGCGACCCGGCTTGTGCCAAACAACCGGAATTGGCGAAAGAGACCAATTGGGAAGCATCGAAAAGCTTGTTTGAATTAAGCCAGCAAAAAGATGTTCAACGCTTTGTTTTTGCCTCTACATGCAGTAATTACGGAAAGATGGAAGGCAATGATTACGTAACGGAAGAATCCCCATTGCGGCCTGTTTCGCTTTATGCCGAATTAAAGGTTAAATTTGAAAAATTTATTTTAGAAAGCAATACCAGAAATGACTTTGTGCCAACGGCTCTGCGTTTTTCAACTGTGTATGGGATTTCACCCCGCATGCGCTTTGATTTGACCGTAAACGAATTTGTCCGCGATCTCTATTTTGGCAAGGAACTGGAAGTATTCGGCGAGCAGTTTTGGCGTCCCTATTGCCATGTGGAAGATTTGGCTCGTTCTTGCCTGGCTGTACTTGAAAGCGATAAAGAAAAAGTAGATCATAATGTATTTAATGTTGGCGATACGCAGGAAAATTATACAAAAAAAATGATAGTGGAAGAGATTTTGAAAGTATTGCCAAATGCAAAAATTAAATATGTTTACAAAGAGGAAGATCCAAGGGATTACCGGGTTTCATTCCAGAAAATTAGGGATATCTTAGGCTTTCGGATTAGCAAAACCGTACCCCAGGGTATTAGGGAACTGGTTAACTTGTTAGAGAGCAAGCTGTTAAGCGATCCGTATTCAAATAAATACAGGAATATTTAATATGATACCTTTATCCGTGCCTTCAATCGAAGGGAACGAATGGAAATATGTAAAAGAATGCCTGGATACCGGATGGGTTTCGTCGGCTGGTAAATTCGTCGATCGTTTTGAAGATGAAATAAAACGTTTTACCGGAAGTAAATTTGCTATTGCTTGTGTCAACGGAACATCGGCCTTACATATTTCTTTGATTTTGGCAGGTGTAAATCAAGGAGATGAAGTCCTTGTCCCAACGGTAACTTTTATTGCTCCTATTAATGCGGTTCGGTATGTGGGGGCAGAACCGGTCTTTTTTGATTGTGATGATTATTATAACATGGATATTTCCAAACTTGCTCGTTTCCTTGAAGAAGAGACCGTTCGAAAAGACGGGTTTACATTCAATAAAAAAACCGGGCGCCGAATTGCAGCCGTTATTCCGGTTCATGTGTTTGGTAGCGCCGTTTTAATGGATGATTTGGTTGGGTTGGGCGAAGAATACAACATTAAAATTATAGAAGATGCCACGGAAAGTTTAGGCACCGTTTATGTAAGCGGAAGGTATGCTGGCAAACATACCGGAACGATAGGTGAGTTTGGTTGCTTGTCGTTTAACGGGAATAAGATTATTACCACCGGCGGGGGAGGTATGATTCTCACCAATAACGAAGAATTTGCTCAAAAGGCGAAATACTTAACCACCCAGGCAAAAGACGATACGATGCGCTACATCCACCATGAAATAGGCTACAATTATCGTTTAACCAATGTGCAAGCGGCCATCGGTGTGGCGCAATTAGAACAATTACCGAAATATCTGGAAATCAAAAAACAAAATTATCAACGTTATCAAGAAAAATTAACGGGAAGCAAGGGGCTTACATTAGCGCCTGTACCCGAATATGCCAGCAACAATCACTGGCTTTATGCCTTGCAATTCGATCCGGAAGAATACGGAAAAAGCAAAGAAGAGCTTTTGGATTTATTGAATCGAAATGGCATACAAGCCAGGCCCTTATGGTATTTAAATCATTGGCAAAGGCCGTATCAAAATTGCCAAAGCTATCAAGTGGAAAAAGCGGTTAAATTATTTGAGACAACAATAAATATTCCGAGCTCGGTAAGTTTAACCGAAGAGCAAATTGATAAAGTGGTAGAGGTCTTATTAAATGGATAAAATTGTAGTCATCGGTGGCGGAGGCCATGCAAAAGTTTTGATTTCTATCCTGAAGAGATTGGATGGCTATGACGTTATCGGCTATACCGATGTGAGGGACAACGGGCCGGTGCTGGGAATACCCTATTTGGGAAGTGATGATGTGCTCCAGAATTTGCTGGATCAAGGGATCGGGAAAGCGGTTTTGGGGATTGGCCAGATAAAAAACTACCAAATACGGCAGAAAATTGTCACGCGCGCAAAGTCCATAAACTTTAAATTCCCACCGATTGTTGCACCTTCGGCGATTATCAATGAAGATGTTTCATTGGATGAAGGTGTGGTCGTGATGGATGGTGTTGTGATCAATTCCGGTACAAGGGTGGGAGCTTTTAGTATCATTAATACAAAAGCCTCTGTGGATCATGACTGCAACATCGCAGAGTTTGTGCACATTGCTCCCGGGGTTACGTTAAGCGGTGGAGTTACCGTAGAACGTTTTACATTAATCGGAACAGGAGCATCCGTAATTCAAGGGATAACCGTTGGTGAAAAATGTATTATTGGTGCCGGTTCGGCAGTAATGAAAAATTGCCTGCCCAACAGTTTGTATGTGGGATCACCGGCTAAAAAATTCGGAAGATAGTAGATGGTAGGGAAAAAGTTGAAAAAGATTGCTATTTTTACAACCTCACGCGCGGAGTTCGGTATTTTATTGCCGTTTATTCGGGCCATCGAAGCAGATGATGAATTGGATTATTTGCTTTTTGTGGGTGGAATGCATTTGGCGGCTGAGTTTGGTTTTACCGTTAACGAAATTCGGAACGAAGGTGTCCGTATTAGCAAAGAATTCGATTTTTTGTTGAACGGAGATGAGCCTTTTACTCTGGCCAAATCCATGGGAATAGCTGTGTATGAATTAGCCCATATTTTTAATCATTACGCCTTTGATGCGATTTGTCTCTTGGGCGATCGTTTCGAATTATTGGCTGTGGTGAATAATGCCTTACTTTTTCACAAACCGATCATTCACATTCACGGTGGCGAAACGACCGAAGGCGCGATAGATAATCAAGTACGCAATATGATTAGTAAAGCCGCACATTTGCATTTTGTAAGCTGTGAAGAATACGCGGAAAACGTCCGCAGATTGGGCGAAAATCCCGCATATATTTTTAATACAGGAGCATTGGCGATCGATAACATCAAACGTTTGGTGCCGATTCCCAGGGACGTACTGTTTGAAGAATTAGATTTGTTGCCCGATCGGCCTCTTGTTTTGGCGACTTACCATCCAGTAACTCTTGAATCACGCGTGCCGCCCGTGGAACAAGTACGAAACCTATTCAACGCATTAGCATCGTTTGATTTTCAAGTGGTAATAACGGCCCCGAATACGGATGAGGGGCGCCAGGCGATTATGGATGAAATTTTAAAGCAAGTCAATGAAAATCCACTGTATCACTACGTCGAATCATTAGGCATGCGACGCTATTTTAGCCTTTTGCCTCATTGCGAATTTGTGATCGGTAATTCTTCCAGCGGGCTAATTGAAGTCCCCTATTTTAGAATTCCGACAGTCAATATTGGCGATCGGCAAAAAGGACGTTTAAGGCATGAAAGTGTGATCGATGTGGATTATTCAGTAAAATCGATTAAGAAAGGCATTGAAAAAGCCATATCGAGTACATTTCGCAAAAAACTTAAAACCATGACATACAAATTCGGACAAGGCGATGCAGCCGAAAAAATGGTGAGTATTTTAAAACAAGTGAAATTTGATCAGGAATTTTTAAGAAAGAGCTAAAGGAATGAAAAGACGGGTTTTTGTCATAGCCGAGGCTGGTGTAAATCATAATGGCGATATGGAATTGGCAATTAGATTGATTGATGCTGCTATTTCTGCCGGTGCCGACGCCGTAAAATTCCAATCATTTAAAGCGAAGCGTTTGGTTACCGAGAAAGCGTCAAAAGCCGATTATCAGAAAAAATTAACCGATGCTTCCGAATCGCAGTTTGAAATGATCCGTAAGCTGGAATTAAGTGAGACGCAACAGAAAAAACTATTTGAATATTGTCGGAAGCATGGCATTCAATTTCTGTCCAGTGCTTTTGATGATGAAAGTGCCCGGTTTTTAAATGATTTGGGATTGGCAATTTTTAAAATTCCTTCAGGAGAGATTACCAATCTTCCTTATTTACGATTGATAGGGAGTTTTAATAAACAGGTCATTTTGTCAACCGGAATGGCAACATTGGGTGAAATTGAGGCTGCGCTTGATGTTTTGGTTCGTGCTGGGACCAAACGCGAAAACATTACATTGTTGCATTGTACATCAGAATATCCGGCGCCGTTTGACGAAGTAAACCTAAGAGCCATGCAAACATTAAGAGAAGCATTTAAATTAACCGTAGGGTATTCGGATCACACCAAAGGGATCGAAATTCCCATTGCTGCGGCTGCATTAGGGGCAACGGTTATCGAAAAGCATTTTACGTTGGATCGAAATTTACCGGGGCCGGATCACAAAGCTTCATTGGAACCACCCGAATTAAACGCTATGGTTGAAGCAATTCGGAACATTGAACGGGCTTTGGGGGACGGGCTTAAAAAACCATCACCTTCCGAATTGAAAAATAGGGATGTCGTACGAAAAAGTATTGTGGCGCGTAAACCAATTAAGGCCGGTGAAATGTTTACGGAAGAAAATTTGACTGTTAAGCGTCCGGGCACGGGTATTTCTCCCATGCTCTGGAATGAAATTTTAGGGAAAAGAGCGCCCAGAAATTTTGATCAGGATGAATTAATCGAATTGTAGAGACAAAACATGTACGAAAACAAGAAGATATTAGCCCTTATCCCTGCGCGAAGCGGAAGTAAAGGGGTGCCCAATAAAAATATTAAACTGATCGCGGGAAAACCTTTATTGTTTTGGACGGTAGAGGCCGCAAAAAAATGTGCCTGGTTGGATAAAATTATCGTTTCCACAGATGACCCGAAAATTGCCACTTTGGCTAAACAAGCTGGGGCTGAAGTTCCCTTTTTACGGCCGAAAGAATTGTCTTCGGATTCTGCCAGAATGATTGACGTACTTTTGCATGCGATCGATTGGTTCGAAAAACATGGTGAAAACTACGATTTATTGCTCTTATTGCAACCGACTTCCCCGTTGCGTTCAAGTGAAGATATTAAGAATGCGATAATGGAAATGTCTTATCGCTCAGCGAAAGCAATTATTTCTGTCTGTCCGACAGAACATCCGCCTTATTGGAGTAATGTGTTACCACCGGATCATTCCTTAAAACATTTTATTGATCAGGCTGTTATTCGAAACCGACAGGAGCTTCCCGAGTATTATCGATTAAACGGGGCTATTTATTTGAGTGATGTGGAATATTTAAAAAAGAATTCGGGGTTTTGGGGAGATGCAACGTTTGCCTATATTATGCCTGTCGAGCGTTCGGTGGATATTGATTCGGAGATCGATTTCAAACTGGCAGAAATATTGTTAAAAGAAAAAGAGAAGGAATAGGTTAATTATGGAAATTGAAAAGTATATAATTACCGAAGATTTTTCCATAAAAGAAGCGCTCAAAAAAATTGATAAGGGCGCTAAACGAATTGTTTTTGTGGTTGACAAAGATAAACGCCTTTTGGGCTCGTTAACGGACGGAGATATACGCCGCTATTTGCTGAAGACCGGCTCCATTGAAGGCGAACTCAAAGATGTTTATAATCATACTCCGTTCTTTTTACACGAAAATTTTAATATGCAGGACGTGCGCCCCGTTGTAATTAAAAACTCTTATCGGGCCGTACCCGTTGTTGATGAACAAAATCGGTTGATTAACATTCTTTTCTGGGAAGATTTTTTCGAGGAAACGGTAGAGAGAGAATACAGGCAAATCAATATTCCGGTGGTGATTATGGCTGGAGGTGCCGGCACACGTTTGGATCCCTTTACGCGTATTTTACCCAAACCACTGATTCCGATTGGTGATAAAGCCATGATCGAAGTGATTATGGATGAATTCGCCCGATACGGAACCCCGTCTTTTTACATTTCGATTAACCATAAAGGGAAAATGATCAAAGCATTTTTTGAAGAAAATCGCAAATACGGTAACATTCGGTTTATTGAAGAAACCAAACCATTGGGTACGGTAGGAGCTTTACATTATTTGAAAAATGAGCTACAATCGCCTTTTTTTGTAACGAATTGTGATATTTTAATTGATGAAGATTATGCCAAGATTTATAACTTTCATAAAAAGGGTAGCTTTGACTTGACGATTATTGCAGCCATGAAGAACTTTACCATACCTTACGGGATTTGTGAAATAGAAGAAAACGGCTTGTTGAAGAATATTAGTGAAAAACCCGAATTTAATTTTCTGGTTAATACAGGAATGTATGTCTTCGAGCCGAGGCTTTTGTCCATTATTCCCGAAAACACCTACTTCGATGCTACCGATTTGATTCATTATTTACAGGAACATGATTACCGTATCGGCGTGTTTCCTGTGTCGGATCATTCATGGGTTGATGTCGGCCAGTGGGAGGAATACAAGAAGGCTATCAAAAAGTTCGAAGTAATCGGTTAAGAAATGAGCGGAATCCGGACGGCAATCTGAATGAAACAGTATATTAAAGAAATAAGCAAGCATAGTGTTATTTACACCATTTCAAATTTTTTAACCAAGGCAACCGGATTAATTTTAATACCTGTTTATACGCGCTATTTAACCACTTCCGATTATGGAATTGTATCCAATGTTTTGGCTATTATTAATTTCCTTTCTGTGTTGTATATATTTGGCATGAATGCCGTGTGGGGAAGATTTTTCTTTGATTTTAAAGATAAATCACCCGAACAAAAATCTTTTTTGGGAAGTACGTTTTTTTTATTGTTTTTTGGCGGCCTTTTCCTGAACACGCTCTTGAGTTTTACCGGGAAAGGATTGTTTCATGCCATAATTCCCGAACTTGATTTTAACCCGTTTGTTTTATTGGCCATTTGGACAGCATTTTTCGGAGTCGTATTTAATTTGAAGCTCACTTTGTTTCGGGTACGGCAACAATCGTGGCAATTCGGTGTAATCAGTTTCGGACGATTCTTAATTACTGTTGTTGCCACAATTTACGCCGTTGCTATTTTACGTTATGGTGCCTATGGAAAAGTGTTTGCCCAATTTGCGGTATGGGGATTGTTCTTTTTTATTGCACTTTATCTTCTCAAAAAAGATTTGGCCTTCCGTTTAAAAAATGCAAAGCTAAAATCGGCCCTTAAATACGCGCTTGGAGTGCTTCCTCATTCCTTATCAGGATCGGTAATGAATATAATCGATAGGGTTATTCTAACCAATCTCAAAGGTTTGGCAGCAACCGGTGTGTATACGGTAGGTTTCCAATTCGGCTCAATTATGCAATTAATAGTTTTTTCCTTTAATCTTTCATGGTCTCCGTTCTTTATGAAAACCGCTCAGGAGCGAGGCGAGCAGGCCAAGCAAATTTTTTCTCGCTTATCCACCTATTATGTTATAATAATGTACATTATTTCTTTGTCTATTACTCTGTTTGGTGCAGACATGATTTATCTTTTTACCACCAAAAGTTATTTTGGGGCAATACAGGTCATACCAGTTTATGTGTTTAATTTTGTGATTTACGGATTCTATTTCATGGCTTCGGCTAAAATATTTTACGTTAAAAAGGCCGTTAAGTATTTGGCTTTTATCACATTCACGGCGGCCGGAATTAACATAATATTCAATTTTCTTTTGATTCCCCAAATGGGTATGCTGGGAGCAGCTTGGGCTCGATTTATCTCTTCCGCATGTTTATTTGTAATTGTACATTTGGTTTCACAAAAATTTTATTACATCCCCTATGAATACAAAAAAATTATAGGTTCGACCATTCCGTTGGTCGTTGTATTACTGGTGTTCTTTTTAGTACAGCATTTTTTTGCCACCTATTACGTTCTTACCATTCTGTTTAAATTGGGATTGATAGCATTTTATTTGTTGTATTTGCATGTAACCAAGCTATTTACTTTAAAAGAAGGCGTAGAGTTCTTTAAACTATTTAGAAAGAAAAAGAACGAATAGAATTTTTAATTATGAATGTTGCAGGAAAATTTCAGGAATTTGAGACATCTTACGATTTAAGCGTTTTTTCCTGGGATGGCTTCTGGTACTATCCTGTTATCAAAACGATGATTTATTTTGAACTGGCCCGTAAAAACGGGCAGAGAAAAACGTCAAAAAAGAAACAAAGCTCTCAAATTTCACAAATCTGGGTTCAATTTTTGCAGGGAGTTAGATGGAGACAAAAGTCGTCCACACTAAAGCCCGTACACTACCTGTTTGTTGATTATGCGCATACGCGCCGGCAAGGAAGTACCGGATATTTTGAGAATATGTACACAGAGCCGATTATAAAATCATGCATAGATGGTACTTATTTACTCATCGAATACCCGAACGATGCGTTTGGTCATTATCATAAACAAAATTATGATAATATTTATTTTTTGGATTGGGAACTTTTTAAAATTTATATTCGAGCAAAATTAAAGCGAAAAAAATATGTTAAAGAAAATAGTCCCATAAAAAAGTTATTTGACACTTTCGATTTGACTTTTAAGCCTTCTATCATAAACGATCGTCTGACCAAAATGTTCTTATTCGTTAAATTTTTTGTACGTTTGTTAAAGAAAATTCATCCCGAGGTAATTCTTCTTATCGATGGATACGATTACAAACAAATGGCGCTAATATCTGCTGCAAATGAATTGCGGATTCCGACCATTGAATTACAACATGGGCTGATTAGTCCGTCGCACATGGGATATATCTACAAAAAGGTGCATGAACGCCGTTTGTTTGCGGATTTTTTGTTTACTTTTGGAGATTATTTTAGTGAGCTGATTAAGAATCATAGCAAAGCGTGGAAGAGTCAAAATATAATTTCTGTTGGGTTCCCTTACATTGAGATGGTAAAAACACACCCCGCTGAATTGCCTGAAAAATTAAAAGAATTGGCCGCTTCCCACCGAATTATTTATGTTACCTCTCAATGGACCGTTCGTAAGGAACTGTTAAAATTTATTTTACAATTAAGTGAATTAATAGAAGAAAGATATTTTATTTTCTATAAAACGCATCCCGGAGAGAAGAATGTTCGGGAGTTTTATGAGCCGTTAAAGAAAAAAAAGAATGTGGAATTAATTACGGACAAAACTGTTAATTCTCTGGAAATAATGAAGGTTGCAAAGGTCCATTCCACCGTTTATTCTACTTCATATTTTGAGTCTACTTATTTTGAATTAGCGAATATTTTTATTTATGTGGATCAATATAGCCATCTTGTTGAGAAATTTGTTGATAATGAAACTGCCTTTTTTGCCAAAACCCCTCAGGAATATTTAAGCTTTTTAATTCGATTGGAGAATGATGCATACCTTTTGTCAAAATTGGAAAATAAACGTTCGCTTTTTTACCGGCCTAATGCTTTTGAAAATATAAAGCAGGCGCTAAAAAAGATTAAAAGAGAAGCTTCTTAATAATTTTGCGATCCGTTCCATCGAAAAAGCCGCTTTCTAAAAAAGGAAAGCGGCTTTTTGTAAATAGTAGAAGACCGAAATTTTTTGCCTTTTATTTTGCAATACCATGCTCGAAGAGTTTATGTACTTGTTCCGGAGATAAAGGGATGTCCAGAATAACAAATTCGTCAATTTTTCCGTTGAAGAAACGTTCCGGAACGTTTCCCGGAGCTTCCGTACCGACTAAAATAGGAGCTATATTATGGTGCTGTTTTCCCCGAAATTGACGACTTACAACCAATTCTCCGTTTAAATATAATTGTGCGGAATTTCTATGGAAAACGGCAGTAACATTGTACCATGTTCTGGGACGAATACTTTCGTAGGCCTTTAATACAATAAGTGAGTCGCTGTTATTGTAAATTGTAAATCCGAAATTAAACGGTGGATTTTGTTCTCCCAGAGAAAAAGTAAAATCTCTCTCCAAGCCGGTATCGGGTGCCTTGAAAATTAAGCCTTCCACGTCATCCAATCCCGGGGTATCTTCGATAAAATCATTACTTTTATAAAACCAGAACGAAACGGTCTTTTCATCTAAGCTATATTTATCCATATGTGGAATGATCAAAAAATCATTATTGCCATTAAATTTTACGGAATTCCCTTTTATTCCAGGCACAAACTCGGGATACCCGTGTTGGAGCGCATTATTATGATATGGACTAAAATCGTCAAAGGAGCTATCAAACGGGAAGTATGCCACAATGTGTTTTGCTATATTTACTTCCCCCCAGCTTACGTAGATAATCAGTCCGCCGGTTACGGGATTCAATTGCAAATAAACGGGGATAATTTTGCCTGCTTCTACCGTAACCTGTGTGTTGCCTGTGTACAACACGTTCCCCTGAGCATCAC
>Ga0256914_1004237_pt1 | contig 10886 bp, 8 predicted proteins | sample HulkmetaG_FD_191571 | JGI IMG/M metagenome (GOLD analysis project Ga0256914, IMG submission 191571) | Hydrothermal chimney microbial communities from Main Endeavour vent field at the Juan de Fuca Ridge, Pacific Ocean - Hulk | ecosystem: Environmental > Aquatic > Marine > Hydrothermal vents ...
CGTTCCGTTTGAAATTTCAGATGTCTACATAGATTTCAGTGTGCTCAAGACCTATCCAGAAGAAAATGGCGGTAGCGATATATTTTTGGTGGCAGCCAAAAAAGAAATTGTAGATGAATACGCCAATCTTCTTGAGGGAGTAGGGCTTACCCCATCCGTCATTGATGTTGATGCCTTTACCCTTGTAAATGCCTTTGAGCTGGCGTTCGGTGACGTAGAAGAACCAGCAGTTCTCATAGATATTGGTGCAAGCAAGACAAACCTCAATATTGTTAAAAAGGGCATGCCTATTTTTACCAGGGATATGAATATAGGTGGAGAACAGCTTACAGAGGCGATCCAGGAAGCAACAGGCCTTAATAGAGACGATGCAGAAATAGTAAAGATTAGTGGTACCAAAGACAAGGTGCTAGCAAAAGAAATTACAGGTGTGGTGCAAGAGATCACAGAGTTGTGGTGTAAGGAGATCAAAAAGGCCATAAGTTTTTTTAAGTCAGGGGCAGCTCCAGATGAATTTCCTACCTGTGTGTTCATAAGTGGTGGCACATCCTTGCTCAAGGGGCTTACGGATTATTTTTCAAATGATTTGGGTCTTAAGACACGCAAGCTAAACGCATTCGCAAGCCAAGTGCCTGATAAGGATATAGATGAAAAATACCTAGAAAGCATATCTCCACAGATGGCGATAGCCAGTGGATTGGCCATAAGGAGTGCAGGGTAGTGATATCTATAAATCTTTTGCCAGTTAGAGAGTGGAAGAAACGAGAGGCGGTCAGGCAACAAGTCTCTGTATTTTTTCTGTCTTTTATATTGTTGCTTGCCGGGTTGTTTGCAATAGGTTTTGCCATCCAGGGCAAAGTTTCAGCACAAAGAAAGGAATTAAAGAGGCTGGAGGCAAGAAAGGCGCAGTTGGCTTATGTGAACAGGAAGATAACCCAGGCAAAAAGAAAAAGTAAAGAAATAGAGACAAAATTCCAGGCAATAGAAAAATTGCAGCATGGCAGAATCCGTACAGTAAAGGTTATGGATGAAGTTGTCACCTGTCTGCCAATAGATAGGTTATGGCTAAAAGGCCTGGAACTAAGGTCTGAGAAGTTGAAGTTGTCGGGTATTGCATTGGATAATCATACAGTGGCCCTTTTTATGAGAAGGTTAGATGCATCTCCACTAACCAAAAAGGTAAGATTAATGAATACCAGGAGACAGAAGATACAAGGACACGAACTGATGCAGTTTGATTTAATGATTGATCTGGTCAGTTGAGTAAAAAACAAAGTTTACAAGAGTTGAGTAATACACACAGGTTGATGCTATGTCCTTAAAAGACAAATTCCAGATAAAGATTCCCTCTACACTTTTTGATACGGTTTACAGGATGCCAATATGGCAAAAGGCCTTGATATTTATTATCTCTTGGCTGCTGCCTATCGGGCTCTTTTGGTATCTATTCCTATCTGCCAGGATAGGAGAAATTGACTCTATTTCAAATAAGATTCCTAAACTCAGACAAGAGATTGCCATTCTTGAGCAAAAGAGCAAGCAGATACCAAAACTTGAAAAGGAGTTAAAAGAGATGGAAGGGCTGCTAAAGCAGGCAATGAAGCTCCTTCCAGAGAAAGAGGATATTCCATCGGTTCTTACAGAAATATCCTCTCTTGGCAACGAAGCCCGACTCGAGTTCCAGGCCTTTAAGCCGGGAACCGAACGGATAAACAATTTTTATGCTGCAATACCAGTTTCGCTTGAACTTGAAGGACCGTTTCATAATACGGTGGTTTTTTTCGATAGAATTAGCAGGATGGCCCGAATTGTACATATAGAAGATGTGACTATGGGAAAGGCAAAGGAGAGTTCGCAGATATGGAGTCAGGCAGTAAATAAGGAAAAGACGTCTTCTGCAAAGTCTTTATCCCCTGCTGCCTCCCAAGCAAAATCTACAGGAGTGGATAACAAGGGTGTTGTACAGCGCGGGAGTAACTGGATCATTCACACAAAGTGTACGGCTGTTACCTATAGATTTTTAACGCCCGAAGAACAAAAGAGGGCCAAGACTAAAGGCAAGAAGAGAAGAAGATAACCATGTACACTATTTGGTACAGAATCAAAGGTGGGAGTTGGCAAATGTCCAAGGTGTTTTTGCCTGTAATTTTTTCAATTTTCTTATTATCAGGTCCTACGGCCCAGTCCTTGCTGGCTGCTAAAGGAGTAAAAAAGGTCAACAATAAGGCCAGCAATAAGATCTCTGAGAAAATTGCACAGTACAAAAAGAGATTAGAAAAGCTTTTGTCACCAGTGGATTATCATTATGTAGCAGCAGGAAAGCCAGATCCTTTTAAACCTTTTTTCAGGACCGAGATGAAAAAAGGCATTCGTAGCAAGTCTAACACCGTAAAAAAGAGACCCGAAAGTTGTGATACCCCGCTGGAGTGTATGGATGTGGGACAGCTTACTTTGGTAGGCATAGTGCTTCAACCAGACGGTGATGCCTTGGCAATGGCCCAAGATGCCTCTGGTATTGGCTACACACTCAGGATTGGGACGAGGATAGGTTATAACGATGGCAAGGTTGTATCCATTACCAGAGATAGGGTGATTGTAAAGGAAAAGGTAGAGGACCTAAGGGGAAAGCCCACTTTTCGGGATAGAACATTATATCTCCATCCGGAGGAAGGTGATGAATCTAGCTAACAAGAGAAAAAAGGTTTTTTGGCCAACCGTCGTCTTTGTTTTAATGCTCGGCCTTCAGGTGGGATACTCGCCTGTGGGGATTGAAGAGGTTAGGGCGTCAAAGGACAAGTCTGACGTTGATTACTGGCTGAAGGAACTCAAAAATAGACAGCCCCAGAAAAATCTAAAGGTTGCTTCAGTAAAGAGAGGGGCACAATTGATTGCCGCCAGTGATGTCCCAAAGACTAAAATGGTTGCCAAAAGGGCCAATGGTACTCTTTCTGGTCCTAAAAAAATAAGTGTGGATTTTTATAAGGTAGATTTACATAACGTTTTTAGGCTACTTGGCCAAGTAAGTGGTAAAAACGTGGTTGTTGATGAGGGGGTGAAGGGCACCCTTACTCTTGCGCTAGACAATGTGCCATGGACCTTTGTCTTAGAAGTAATCAAGAATCTCAAGGGATTAGAGAGCATAGAAAAAAACAATACTATAATGATTTATCCCAAGAAGAAATCCATTGAGTGGGTAGGAGATGTTAAGAGTTCTGGAACCCTTGAAACCGTTACAGGGACCGTTGAAGTCTCTGGAAAATCCAGAATCGCTAGGCGGCGTCTTAATGTAGAAAACACACATAAGTCTTCTACTCCTCTGAAACAGGTGCTAAGGGCTGAAAAATTTATTAAAAAGGCCGCTTCCCAAGAAAAAAGAGGCAATATTTTGGGGGCCTATGAATCCCTTAAAAAGGCTATAGAGCTATGGCCGGACAATCTTAAGTTGCTTGATAAGCTTGCTGCTTTAGCCCTGCAAAGAAATGATAATCTTGCCGCTTTCAATTATGCCAAAAGGGCACTCAAACTCAAAAAGAAGGATGCCGAGGCAGCGGCTATAGCAGCAGTAGCCTTGGCCAGAATGGACAGGCCAGAAGATGCGAGGGAGTATTTTGAGCTTGCCATGAACATCAAGCCCACCAAAGATACGTTATGGAATTATGCAGTGTTTTCTTTTTCTCAAGGAAATTATAGGCAGGCACTTAGGCTAATTAACAGAATCGAGGCCAATTATAATATTACCCCTGATATGCTTATGTTAAAGGCCCAATGTTATGAATATCTTTCAAGAATTCCTCAAGCAGTTGCAGAATACAGGGCACTTTTAGCATCAGGGAGCAGTGTACCCAAAGAGATGGAAAAGTTTGCAAGATTAAGGCTAAGTGCACTTACAGGCACATCGGTATCTTCTAATAAATAAAGGGAGGTCTTAAAATGTTCGCTCCTATTAAAGATAAACGCATCTTCAAAATTTATGTGTCCATTGCCCTTATGGGTCTGATTTTATTCAGTGGCGGTTGTGCTCAACACAATTTGAAAAACGATGTGGCTCAACCACCTGAAAAGGCCAAATCATCATTAAAGGCTCAAGAGACAAACAAACTTGCAGAGACACAGTCCGGTCCGGCAGCCCTTAGACCTTCGCGCTTTAAACCAGAAATTCAGTGGAAGCCTTCTTATAGCCTGTCTGAGGTTCATATAAATACAAAGGATGCCAAGCTGCCTGAGATGCTTGTAGGGGCAAATATAAATTCCAAAAATGGACGAGTGCCGCTTCATGAAGTTATAAAGTCTTTGGCAGATCTTAAGGGAATGAATGTAAGTTGGTCAAGTGATGTGGATCAAGACGTGCTTGTAAATGTAAATATTAAGGCAAATGCCAATTTTTGGGATGCGTTAAGCGATGTATTGAGACAGGTTGACTATTTTTATGAGTTTAAAAATCGTACAATAGTAGTCAAGTACAAAGATACAAAGCGTTTCCATGTGACCTGTCCATTTCTTACTGGAAGTTACCGTACCTCGGTAGGAGGCGATTTCTTGGGAAACGCTGGTGATGTAGATACAGGCCTTCGAGGAGAATTAGGGGTCGAACATACCGATGAAGATATAGATATATGGAAAACAATAGAAGAAAATCTTGGAAGGATACTTGATCTTGCAACTTTAAATGTGCCTGAAAGCACTGGGGAAACTATAGATCAGGCAAGGATAGAGTCTCTTTGCCGCACAAGATACCCTAATAATCCAGCTCAGCAAGCCCTTTGTGTAAGGCAAGAGCAGGCAAGGGTTGAGCTTGAAGGAACAAATACAAACAACCAACAGAGTGAGGGAACGCAAGTGATTCAAGGAACTGGGGAAGGGACCCGAAGGGGCTTTTATTTCACCATTGACAAGCCTCTTGGAATCGTAACTGTTACAGCTCCTCGTTCTATTTTAGAAAAGGTGGAAGACTACCTAGATCATTTGCATGAAATGCTTTCGAAGCAGGTTGTTATTGAAGCCAAGATTATCGAAGTAGACCTTGACGACTCCAATGCAAAAGGTGTGGACTGGAGTGGATTGCTTAAGGATTCAGCATTCAATTTTCACATGACCTTTGGTAAAAACGGCCAAATCTATCCTACCGATGGGATCAAGTTCCTTGAAAGTGTTACTATGACACGGGAACCATTTGACTTGGTGCTCAACTTTTTGGACGAGTTTGGAAATGTTAAGGTGCTGTCAAACCCGAAACTTTCTTTATTGAACGGCCAGCCAGCAATGATAACTGGAGGCAAAACCACCAGATATATAGACAGTGTAACAACTGTGGTGAACGATACAGGAAACGGTGCAACCACCTCTTATACTATAGAGACAAGAGATATCTTATCAGGAATTGGACTCGGGGTTATTGCCAATATAGAATCAGATGACGAGATAGTGCTTCAGCTTACTCCTGTGAATAGTCGTTTGGCAAAGATAACCCCTCGTCAGTTTGGTTCCTTTCTTACTGGATATGCTGAGGTTGACCTGCCCGAGGTAAACCTTAGAGAGATGACTACAATGGCTAGGGTGAAGAGTGGCCATCTTTTGGTTATTGGTGGCATTATTGATGATATGGAGGGAGTAGAAGGTAACAAGGTCCCCTTCCTAGGCGACCTGCCGCTTGTAGGTTGGGCATTTAAGAGTGAGCGGAAGTTTAAGAAAAAGAGAGAACTTGTAATTTTGCTTAGGCCTCAAATAGTAGACATATAAGGATCTTCCTCTATCTATATCTTTATGAATTGTAGGGTCGCTTTAGCGGCCCTTTTCTTTTCTAACTGTCCTTTTTCTGCTAAAAATAACAGAAGACTCCTAACTATCCATTGGTGTCAGTATTTGTTGATTGCAAGGGAAGTCCTTATGCCTTTTACCCTATTTAAATACTGGACTTATCAATTTTTCGCTCCTGGCGCCTTGGCAAGAAAAAGATACGAGGCCTTTAAACAGATTATTATTGCAGATAGACAGGCCCATATCCATTTAGCAGAGCTTGAAGAAATCTATTACGAGCAAAAAGAGGTTGACTGTTTCCGCATTGTCCAGATTTATGAAGGGCTTTCTGCAGAAGTCAAAAAGATGGTCCAGGGATTAATGGAGCTTGCCCCTTTAAGATATGGTAATTTAAAGGATTATTTTAAAAAGATTGATTTTTATTGCAGATTCATCCTTGAGCCAAGATATTATAATATCTCTCCTCCTTTTATCCTTGATCCAAGATCTGATGAGAAAATTTCTGATATCCTGTTAGGAGGCAAAGGATATAATCTCTTTCGCATAGTTAGAGAGTTAAATTTAGCTGTACCACGTTTTTTTGTAGTAACAACCCACGCCTTTTTCTATTTCTTGGAATGCATTGACGGAATTTCTTTATTAAAACAAGAGCTTTCAAAGGTTGTCATATCAGAGCCAAAGGCACTAGAAGCCTGTTCTCAGAAAATTTTGACCTACCTTAAGGATAAGGAGATCCCGATATCTTTACGATTGGAGATCGATAAGGCCCTTAAAGAAAGATTTAATAATGCGCCTAGACAGAAGTTTTCTATTAGGTCCAGTGCCGTTGCCGAAGATAGCAATAGCTCATTTGCTGGTCAATATCTGTCTATAATAGGGGTCCCAGGGACTGGAGCAGTTGCATCATATAAAAAGGTCTTAGAGAGTAAATATACACCCAATGCCATATTCTACCGCATCAAAAGTGGATTTTGTGATCTTGACACTCCTATGGCGGTAATTGTGCAAGAAATGATAGATCCATTATGTGCTGGAGTGGCTTATTCTCAAAATCCTGAATTAGACGATGATAACACTATGCTGATATTTGCAAGTTCTGGTTTGGGCGAGAAGGTGGTCTCAGGCAGGGTAAGGCCAGTTGAAATAATAGTAAACAGACATAAGCTGGCAGTGGAATCAGACTCAAAAATGCTAGGATGTCCCTTTTGGAATAGGGACACCGTGTTCAGATTAGCTACCTGGTTGATTGAGATAGAGGAACTATTTGGTTGCCCAATAGATATGGAATGGTGTCTAGATAAGGATGGACAGCTCAGAATTCTGCAGGCTAGGCCCTTGCAAGTTAAAGATAGTTTTCAACGTCAATCTTTAAGCAGGCAAGCCAATACGAGACTCAGGCCTATTATTGCCGGAGGCCAGAGTGCATCTAGGGGTTGTGCTTTTGGGCCAATATACAAGGTCGCAAGTAGATCAGAGCTTGTTGCAATACCAGAAGGTGCAATCCTTTTAACAAGGACTGCCCCTCCGGATTATGTAATGGTATTTGACAGGATCAAGGCAATAATCAGTGAAGAGGGAAGTCCGGCCAGTCACTGTGCTTCTGTGGCTAGAGAAATGGGAATACCATATATCTGTGGTCTTAAAGGTGCCATGGAAGAGTTAAAACATGGTCAGATTGTGACAGTAGATGCAGATAGATGTGCAATTTTCCCAGGTAAGGTAGAGGGTTGTGTATCTCAAAGGGTCAAAGATCGTGCTTGGGAAAAAGGTCAAAGGCCTGTCTTTTCCAGGCTTAAGCAACTTTTAGAGCTTGCCTGCAAGCTAAACTTGGTTGATCCTAATGCAAAGGATTTTAAACCAGAAGGATGTAGATCCCTTCATGATATTATAAGATTTATTCATGAGACCTCCATGAGGGAGATGTTTTCCCTTGGTGGCCAAGCTGGTTTTGGAGGAAAGGGTGTCAAAAGGCTCAGGAACGGACTCCCTATCCTTTTTTATGTCCTTGATGTTGGCGGAGGTCTCAAGGACGAGGCTAAGGATATTGAGGAGATTTCTATAGAGCAGGTTTCGTCCCTTCCTATGAAGGCTTTTTGGAAGGGATTGTCTGATCCATCGGTAAAGTGGACCGAAGCCGAACACTTTGCATGGGAGGATTACGACAGGATAGTCTTGGCCGGGGGAGTTGTGAGCAAGGATTCTGTAGAATTATCTAGTTACGCTGTACTGGCGAAAGACTATATGAACTTAAACATTCGTTTTGGTTATCATTTTATACAAATAGATGCATTATGTAGCCAGGATATTGATACAAATTATATTACATTCAGGTTTTCAGGAGGCGGGGGTATTGCCGAAGGCAAGCTTTTAAGAGCACAATTTTTAGTGTATATCCTGAGAAAGTTGGGCTTTGAAGCAGAAAGTACTGGGGAGCTTGTAGATGGAAAAATTAATCAGATACCGTGTGATCGTTCTCAAGAGATACTTGTTCAGTTGGGCCGCCTAGCAGGAATTACAAGACTTATGGATATGTATCTCAAGCCCGGAAATGATGTGATTTCGCTGGCTGAAGATTTTTTACAGGGCAGGTCAGAGTTTTTTAAGGACTGACAGGGAAAAACTGTATAATGTCCAATTATGAACTGACATGGATTACCCCTAACCTGGCTGTTGGATATGCCCCTATGTCATACGATGATCTGGAGGCTATCAAAAAGGCTGGAATAACTGCCATTGTCAATCTTTGCGGTGAATATTGCGATCTGCACGAGATAGAGGAAAAGGCAGGCTTTGATGTATATTATCTGCCCATCCCAGATGAACATGCACCTGACATGGAAGCAATGGAAAAGGCACTTGATTGGTTGGATGAAGCGATATTTCTTGGGAAAAAGGTCCTGGTTCATTGTAAGCATGGTATAGGCAGGACAGGTACCTTTGTTACTGCATATCTTATAAGAAAGGGATTAGGTTATAAAAAGGCCAGCGAAAGACTAAAAGGGACAAGGGCGGGGTCAAGTTCTTGGAGCCAATGGAGACTTCTAAGACGATACGATAAACGGGAAAAACCCTTGAGTATTCGTGAGCCAAATCTTGACAACAGGGAGACTATAGATTTATCGGTCTATTTTTCAAAATATGAAGAAATACTAGAGGCAGTTGATTCTATGGTGCAAGAAGGTTTTCCAGTTTGTGGTAAGGATGATATGGACTGTTGCCATAGGTATTTTGAGCTATCCTTTTTGGAAAGCCTCTATATCCATTCTTGGATAAACAGGGAACTGAGGCTTGAAGACCGTCACATGCTTGTAAGAAAGGCTAATCATCAACTTCAAAAGGAGAGAGAGCTCAAGGCCGATCTATCCATTGATAGCCCTTCTGAAGCCAACGAAGAGTTCCAAAAATTTTACAGAGACAAGGGATTGGAATGTTCACTTTTATTAGAGGATAAATGTGCTATTTTCCCCAAGAGGCCCGTCAGGTGCAGGGTCTTTGGTGTAGACCTCGACAGGGATAGGCTTTCGTCCATTGAGAATCTAATTTTTGAAGTGTCTAGGATGCTTTTTTTTGCCCTATCTGGGAAATTTTTACAGAAGGGTAAGTTAATTTTCTCAGTAGCTGAGATCGTTTCAGGTCGTTTTATGGAGACCTATTTCCGATACGCTTCTACTGCCACCTCCGGCGACCTTCCATCTTAACAGAAAACCACTAAAGGAATTTTAGGGGACAGCAAATCCCCCTTAGATCTTGACAACCAAATATCAAGAAATAAATTTTTTTGAATTTTTGGCTAGTCTGGATATATAAACGCTGCACTCCAGTAGTTTAAGGAGGTTTAGGATGATAGAGGTCCGGAGCTTGTGTATGAGTTACGGCAACGTTCAGGCAGTCCAGAATTGCACCTTTACAGTTAACAAGGGTGAGATCGTCGGATTGGTTGGTCCAAACGGTGCCGGCAAGTCTACTATTATGAAGATACTTGCCACACAAATTTATCCTACCTCAGGAACTGCAAAAATAAACGGATTTGATATAGAGAAGGAGCCCCTTTATGTAAGACAGAATCTTGGATTTCTTCCTGAACAGGCACCGCTCTACGATGAGATGGAGGTTAGGGAGTATCTTAATTTTACAGCACGTTCCAGAGGCCTCAGGGGAGAGAGGCTTACACAAAGACTAAAATGGATATGTGAAAACTGTGGTCTCTGCCAGGTCTGGTGCAGGCCTATAGGAGAGCTTTCAAAGGGTTACAGGCAACGAGTCGGCTTGGCCCAGGCCCTTGTACATGATCCTCCGGTCCTTATTCTAGATGAGCCTACATCTGGTCTTGATCCTCTTCAAATTATGGAAATAAGGGAGTTGATAAGAAATTTGTCAAAAGACAAGGCCATTCTCTTTAGTAGCCATATCCTTCAAGAGATAGTTGCTGTTACAGATAGGGCCGTTGTCATAAACGGTGGGGAAATTACTGCCGATGGTCATCTTGAAGAGCTATCCAGTAGGGTTTTCCCTGAAAGACGTTTGAGAGTGGTACTTTCCCCATCCCAAGGCATTGATGAGATGGAAAGAATCCTTCAAGGCCTTTACAAGAAGATAGAGATTGATGGACAGGCCTTTGTGATTATCTGTAAGGAGTCGTTACCGGTTAAAGAGCAGATTGCTAAACTGGCCCTTGAGAAATCTCTTAAAATTCTTGAAATGACCGAAGAGAAAGCCGATCTTGAGGAGGTTTTCTCTGCCCTTTTGCATAACCGAAGAGAAAACAGCAATTAACAGGAGGGTAATTTATGAACCTTTTCTTGAACCTTTGCAGGAAAGAGTTCAATTGTTACTTCAATTCCCTTATTGCATATATCTTTATAACAGTTTTTCTGGTTGTAGCCTCGGGTCTTTTTATGACCCCTTTTTTTGTTGCAGGCCTTTGTGATATGAGGGCCTTTTTCAATAATCTGCCGCTTTTGCTAGTAATCTTTATTCCTTCTATAACAATGAGATTATGGGCCGAAGAGAGCAAACGGGGCACGCTGGGTCTTCTGTTTAGTCTGCCTGGTTCAAGTAACAGCTTGGTGACGGGAAAGTTTGTGGCCTCCTTTCTGTTTTGCGTCCTTGCAATTTTAAGTACTTTTCCAATC
>Ga0256914_1004238_pt1 | contig 10883 bp, 11 predicted proteins | sample HulkmetaG_FD_191571 | JGI IMG/M metagenome (GOLD analysis project Ga0256914, IMG submission 191571) | Hydrothermal chimney microbial communities from Main Endeavour vent field at the Juan de Fuca Ridge, Pacific Ocean - Hulk | ecosystem: Environmental > Aquatic > Marine > Hydrothermal vents ...
AGAGTACCTAATGATTAGGGGTTTTCTAGCGTGCGTGATGTCAAGTAGGGTTAGGGGTATTAGCGTTTCAGCAACTACTGCATGGAGTAACTCAGTAAGGTTGTTGTAGCTGCTTAAGTACCTGTATCCCTTCCTCATTAACTTCCTAAGCAAGTACTCACTAAGTACCTTATACCTACTAGCGTTGATCCCTAACTTCCATAGGAACTCCTTATATGCGTTAACTATGGGGTGATTAAGTAGCTTAGAGGGATCCCCCGCTACCGAATGTTTAACTATACGTTCAGAATACACCCTAATATCAACCCTACTAAACTCAACCCTAACATTACTGCAGACACTGTAGAATGCCTTAAGACCTAATGCCTTCAACGAGCCATCAATTATTAAGACGCTCCTACGCATATACACTACCGAAAAATAATTGCCTCGGAACTAAGGTATTTGTTACGCAGCATAGTAAGCTTAAACTTAATTACTTAAAGTACTTTATCTACTTAGTTACGCTTAAACCCTTAACATACTAAGTAAGTAATGAGGGTGGTTAACATTAAGTCATTCAGGCTGTCACTACCTACTAAGGTAAGTACTACCGAAGGAGTAAACGACGTAGTAGTAATTGGTGCCGGACCAGCTGGGCTATCAGCTGCCCTATACTTAGCTAGGTTTAAGGTGAAGGTATTAGTAGTAACTAAGGATGTTGGAGGTACTCTAAACGAGGCTGGATTAATAGATGACTACATAGGATTACCCGAAATTAGAGGCCCTGAATTAGGTAGGAGAATGGCTGAGCACGTAATGAAGTACGGAGTACCCATAGTTACTGATGAGGTAATTAACGTAGTTAAGACCCACGAAGGATTTAAAGTAATTACTAAGTCAGGTAGGGAATTCAGATGTAAAGCAGTAATATTAGCCGTAGGTAGTCGTAGGAGGAGGTTAGGAGTCCCTGGTGAGGATAAGTTCGTAGGTAAAGGTGTTTCATACTGTGCAGCATGTGATGCCCCACTCTTTAAGGGTAAGATCGTGGCTGTCGTGGGTGGGGGTAATGCAGCTCTCCAAGCAGCTCTACTACTGAGTAGCTATGCTGTTAAGGTGTACTTAATACACAGAAGGCTGAGTTTTAGGGCATTTCCGATATACGTAGACATGATTAAGGAAAGACCAAACATAGTTACAGTACTTAACTCAGTAATTACTGAAGTAGGGGGTAAGGAGCATGTCGAGTGGGTTAAAGTTAAGGATAGAAGCACTAACGAGGAGAAAGTAATTAAGGTTGATGGAGTGTTTGTAGAGATAGGTTCAGAACCACCCAAGGACTTCTTCCTAAGATTAGGTCTTGAAGTTGATGAGAGAGGGTATGTAGTGGTAGGTCCTAACCAAGAAACAAGTATTAAGGGAATCTTCGCCGCAGGTGACTGTACAGTAAGTAGGTGTAGGAGGAAGTTCGATCAAGTAATTACAGCAGCCGCTGATGGGGCATTGGCCGCCTTAAGCACTTACGAGTACTTACTTAATCCCTCATAACATACTCCCTTAATTCCTCACTAAGTAATATGTAACCAACATCAACAAGTCCCACGAATAAACCTGATGAGATGACTCCAGGTAGGTAGGTTAGTAGCTTATCAAGTGCTTCTAGATTACTTAGTAAATTACTAGGTGGTTTAACATCAATTATTAAGCCCCCGAAATCACTCCTCACAGGACCTCTCTTACCACTACCTTCTCTAATCCTAACGTCGAAGCCTCTACTACTTAAGTAGTTGGTCACCATTGTTAAAGATTCAGGAACTACGTCTAAGGGTATGTAATGCTTGCTACATAATTTGTGTACTAACTTGTCCTCAGTAACTACGAATACTCTCTTCCTCGAGTAGTAAGTCAGTATCTTCTCCATAGTTAATGCTGCGCCACCACCCTTAATCATATTCCACTTAGGGTCGACCTCATCTGCTGAATCTATGTAAACATCAAGGGATTCAGTACTTAACGGGCTAGTCACCTTAAACCCTAGCTTCCTTAGCTTGAGTGCAGTATCTATTGATGAGGGTACTAAGGTCTTACCTTTAAGCAGCTCGTATTTACTTAAGTAGTTAACTACGTAAGTCATAGTCCTTCCAGTACCTAAACCGATTACCTCAGCGTCCTCAATGTAGTAGGTAATCCTCGTAATCAACTTGCTAAGCACTTCAGGATTTATCTTCAACGACATTCAACCACCGAATTAAGTTAAGAAGGTAGTTAGTAATAAGAGGTAGGGGTAGTACCCTTTTAAGGGTTGCTTAAGATCAAGTAAATTACTTAGGGTAGGTTCGTGTCTGTATCACCTTGGATAGTTAGTGATGGCGACGTGGTTAAGGTGGGTAATGCTGAAGTAATTAGGAGGGGTAAGGAGTTACTAGTTAAGGATCTCTATACTGACAGGAAATTCAAGATAGATAGGGAGGCATCCATTGAATTAGTACCTGTTCCTCCGGTTAATACACCATCTAAACTAACTAATGTTCTCTACTTAAGGTTTAAGTCGCCAATAGTTAGTACGGGTGGTTGTGAGTACTGGGTGAGAGTGCCTTACGAGTTAGTAGTTATGGTTGATGAATCACCCATAGTAGTCATTAATCCATTCAAGACGAAATTCACGCTCCATGGAAGTATCATTGATGGGTTAATCTGTAGATACTACGAAAGTGAAGTTTATGATAACTTAAGTGAGGCTGAGGAAGGTACCTTTGAGGGTTTAATAAAGGTAGTAGTACCAGGTAGCGAAGTGGCTATTACCTACGAATACACTATAATAGATATTGAGTCATTAGATGTTTTCAGGGAGTTAAGGAAGTTGAGGGTTTATTATGAGGCAGTAACTCTTTCACCTAATCCGTACAAGCCATTTGCTAGGGCATTGAATGAACCATCCAAGAGAAGAGGTGTTGAGAAAGTCTCAATTCCTTGGAGTCTAAACCTAATAGTTACTTCATTAAGGGGTGTTGAGTATGGGTACTACGGGCCTAGCTAATGTAGTTAACGCTACGATGCAGCAGGTATTCGCATCAGCAAGTAACTTCTGGGACATGCTAATTAAGTTCCTAGGTGTTACCCTATCAGTAGCTGTTGTGGTGTTAGTAGCTCTAGCCATAAGGACCCTACTCAGGAGGTCCTTAAAGATTAGGATGGAGCCCTACATATACAACGTTATTGAGAAGGTCATTGTTTACGGGGTACTCTTCCTAGGACTAGCAGCTGCCTTAGCACCTCTAGGTATAAACTTAACGGGGCTCCTAGTTGCTGGTGGTATAGTAGGTATTGTCGTGGGCTTCGCGAGCCAGACCGTACTCTCTAATTTCTTAAGTGGTGTATTCTTGTATATTGAGAGACCCATAAAGATAGGTGATAGTGTTCAGGTAGATGCCGGTACTTCAGAGATTATTAGGGGTCAAGTAATTGATATAGATATAATATCGACTAAGATTAGGTCTTGGGATGGGTACGTAGTTAGGGTACCTAATGACAAACTGTTTAAGTCAGTAGTAATGAATTACAGTAAGGCATCAGCTATTAGGGTGGTTATCGACGTAGGTATCTCATATAAGTCGGACATACCTAAGGCTAAGGAAGCTATAATGAAGGCACTAGATAGGAACCCGTACGTACTCGTTAATCCAGTACCTGAAGTATACGTTAAGGAGTTCGGTGATTCAGCTATAGTGCTCACAGTTAGGTTCTGGGCACCTAGTAAGGTTTGGTATGAAACCAGGAAGCTATGTCTAGAACTAATTAGGGAGGAACTTAAGAAGGCTGGTGTAGAGATACCGTTCCCGCAACTAGATCTACACGTAAAGGAGGGTGTGTTAGTTGAGTTAAGGCAGGGTGCGAAAGCTTAAGTTGGGTGAGGTACTTAATACTTAAACACCATCGAACATAGGTGCTTAGGATGGGGATGTACAGCGACTACTACCCAGCACCTAGGGCTAGGGTGTACGTGAGTAGGTCGAGGGAGGTAATCGACTTAATAGCGTCGTGGGCAGCACTAACACTAGCGTTCTCAGCCAAGGATATAGTAGCGCGTACCCCTCAGTTATGGTTGTGGTTGCTGATATCGGGTATAGCCGTAGCTACGGCGTTCGTGTTTCACGAATTAGCGCATAGGCAGGTAGCTAGGAAGTATAACTTATTCGCTAAGTACAGGGCATGGTATAAGGGACTCATACTAGCTGTAGCAGTAGCATTCATAACAGCTAAGCTCTTCGGATCACCATTCATAATAGCAGCGCCTGGCGCAGTCTACATAATGGCTTACTACGGAATACCACCGCCGGATATCGAGTTTAGGGTCTCAATAGCTGGTCCAGTAGCTAATATGGTAGTAGCTATAGCATCATTCATAGCGGCAATAATCACCCCCTACCCGCTAAGTGCTTACTTAAGATTCATTAGTAACGTAAATGCTTGGATAGCACTATTTAACCTACTACCAATACCTCCCCTAGACGGATTTAAGGTGATTAAGTACTCAGTAACTACTTGGTTAGTAACTATAGCCGCTGCGGTAGCTATATTCCTAATCACTTAATAAAACCTCAGAGGGGTTCATAACATCACCACTCAGCGACGCCAAGCCCTCTTCATAGGTCCGTACATACTTAGTACTTAGGGATTCTTAAAGTTATTACTTAAGTAATTATTTCGCTCGTTATTAGGTAGAGCTAAATAAGTATTTTCAATAGCCATTAGCTTTAATACTTTTTACGCGGATACATTTTGTAATTACTCTAAGGAACCAATTAAAATACATTAGATACGTTATTTACAGCCTAACTTATTCACTTTAATACAGATAACTAAGTGTATAAGTAGTTAAGAAATACCTGCGACCAGCTTATTTACTTTACTGCTAATAATTAATCGGGAGCAACTCTTTTTAAACACGCTAATACATTTTAAGTGGGTAGGTAAGGTGCCTGAAGTAAGGAGGGTACAGAGATTCGGTCGCTCAACATTAATGATTTCCCTACCAGCTGAGTGGGTTAAGTCGGTAGGTCTGAGCCCCGGTGATGCAATAAATATTGAGGTTCTTGAGGATGGTTCCTTAAGATTAACACCATTGAGTATGACTACTCAGCGTAAGGAGAGGGTAATGAGGGTTAAGGTAAGCCCGAGCTCCTCAGAGAGTCTTTTAACGAGAGCGATATACGCGGGTTACATCTTAGGTACTGATAGAATCGTTATTGAGTCAGTGAGTGGTGTTCTATCGGAAACTCAACTCAAGATAATTAGAGATATAGTTAGGTTGTTAATAGGTACTGAGATAATTGAGCACACACCTAAGAGAATAGTTATTCAGATACTGATAGACCCTAGTAAGTACTCAGCGGCTACAATAATTAGTAGGATGTCTAACTTGGTTAGATTCATGGTTCAGCACATAGAGACGGCAATCATCGAGAGGAAGCCGCACTTACTTAATGAGGTTAGGGAACTTGAGAACGAAGTTGACAGGCTTCACGCATTAACAGCTCGTCAGTTAATCCTTACTCAAGTTAATAGAGTGATTGGTAAGTACTTAGGTATTAAACCAACATTAGCTACTGAGTATAGGGCAGTAGTTAGGGCTTACGAGGAGGCAGCTGATACTCTGAATAGGGCAGCTACTTTAATCTTGGAGAGCGGTGATACCGTTATTGATAAGTTAGCTAGTAAGTCGGATATATTTAAGGAGTCTATAGATATGCTGTTGCTGATAGTTGATAGGGTTGATAGGTGCATATCACAGCCCGACCCGTACCTAGTTAATGAAGCACTGAACTTAATAGCTGAGTACAGAAACCACATGAGGAAGTATAATGAGATACTATTCAAGGAATTCGGACTAGATAGGACTTACTTAACGATTAGGGAGTTCCTAGATAAGTTAGGTGAGACAGCTAATGCGTTCGAAACAATAGCTGAGACTGCATTTGACATAGCTATTGAGAGGACTGGTGAAACCTTAGACATTAGTAAGAGCTTTGTATAGTAACACCAAACACTTTTAGTGATTTTATAAGGTATTACATAGCCTAGGACAGTTTAGGGGTGCTTAGTGGTTAAATTCGACCTACCACCACCTCCGGAGTACATCAAGGAATTAAGTGTTTGGGAGGCTTTGGAGGAGTTCTTAGTAGCTCTACAATCAGCAGGTGCTTCAGATAAGACTGTTAAGGCGTATAGAGCAGGTATTACAGACTTCCTACGCTTCGCTAGTAAGGAGTTAGTATCGGAGCTTAACTTAAGGGACTACACTAAATGGAGATTAAAGAGATTAAGAGAGGGGTTCCCGAGGGGGAGGAGGGATAGGAGGAGGGCTCAAGCAACTTTACACTACTACACACTATTCGTTAGGGCCTTCCTTAAGTGGTTAGGTATAGCTGATAGAGTACCCACAGTATCTAGACCTAGGGGGAGGAGAAGACCAACTACATTAAGTAGTAATGAGGTACTTAAGCTCTTAGAAGCGTCAAGGGACGTTATAGACTTACTGATAATATCGCTTCTCTTCGAGACAGGGCTTAGAGCTCAAGAATTACTGTCTATAAGGGCTGAGGACGTAGACTTAGAAGCTCATGAAATAATCGTTAGAAACGCAAAGTACGGCGAGGAAAGGGTAGTCTTCTTTGGACCACTTAGTGAGAAGGTACTTAGGAGTTACTTACCTAACCTAAAACCCGAGGATAAGTTAGTACCATTAAGTTACTCAGGACTCTATAAAAGACTAAAAACACTAGCTAAGAGGGCCGGTATAGATCCTAAGAAGGTTAGACCCCACGTATTAAGGCATACATTCGCTACTGAAGCACTTAGGAGGGGCATGAACCTACCTACGGTCCAGGCAATATTAGGTCATAAGGACATAAAGACCACGCAGATATACATACACCTACTGAAGGAAGACCTAAAGAGGCAGTACCTTAAGGTATTTGGAGTAGGTGAGCTAAATAACTACGCCGTTAGCTAGTATTGGGAGTGGAGTTGATAAGGCTCTCACCTGAATGTATAGTCTGCTTAGCTAGGCAAGCTATTAAAGCATCAAAGGCGGTTAATGCTCCAGAGGACCTTCAGTTTAAGGTGCTTAAGGAAGTAATGAAGACCTTAGTAAGTACGGAGTGGGGAGGTTGCCCTCCGGACTTAGCGAGACCTGTTTTCAGAACTATAAGAAAAGTCTTAGGTGTTAATGACCCGTATAGGAGGGTTAAGAAGTTAAGTAATGACTTAATGCTTAAGATGTACGGTAAGCTCAAGGAATTGGTGATGGGTTCTCAAGATCCGTTAAGAACCGCCGTAATAATATCAATAGCTGGTAACGCGTTCGATGTGGCAGTAATGAGTGAAGATGACTTAATGAGGATAGGTAATGAGTTCCTGAAATTCACTAGCGAGATCATGAGGAGAGGCGTAGGTATCGATGATTACGAGTTACTACGTAATAAGGTGCTTGACGCTGAGAGAATGCTTTTCTTTGCGGATAACGCGGGTGAGTTGGTGCTTGACAAGTTACTTATTGAGACCATGATAAAGGTGAGAGGCAGGGAATTTGAGAGAGTTACTTTGGTAGTTAAGGGAGGACCTATAATCAACGACGCAACACCCGAGGATGTCGAGTATGTAGGGTTCCGTGAAGTCGTAAGAAACTTAGCGGTTAAGACGGTATCTAATGGTGATCCAGGGACGGGTCCCGATAGAAGGGATGAAGAGGTCATGAGTTGGTTTAGGGAGCATGACTTGAAGATATTTAAGGGGCAGGGTAATTACGAAGCATTAAGTGATGTACCGAATTCATTCTTCTTACTAATAACTAAGTGTGAGTTAGTTGCTAGGTCGTTAGGGGCTAAGGTAGGTGATGTAGTAATTAAGTACGTGAGGGGTTAGTCATGGGTGTTAAGGAAGTAATGATTAAGGTATTAATAGATGATTACGCAGGTTACGACGTTAGGGGGGTTTACGCACAGCACGGACTCTCAATACTTACTAAAGTCACTTATGATGGAGGTGATGAAGAGGTATTCATTCTTGACACAGGTCAAGGACACGGCGTCATTAATAGGAATGCTGAAGTCCTTAATGTACTTGATGATCTAAGGAGCCTTAAGGCAGTAATAGTATCACATACTCACTATGACCACACAGGAGGTCTTAAGGACTTAGCTCGATTAATTGTGAAGATACGTAATGATGAGGTAAGGATCCCGTTAGTGGCTCACCCTAAGATACTGAGGAAGCATGTATACGTGAGTGATGATAGGCAAGCATTAAATATAGGTTTACCCTACAATGAGGATGAGCTAAGGAGCTTAAACTATGAATTACTGTTTACGAAATCACCCCTACGCATAGGATACAGTGTTTGGTGGTTAGGTGAAATACCTAGAGAGACCAGCTTTGAGGGGAGACCTAAGAACTTCTACCAAATAACTAATGACGGCGAGTTAATACCCGACTACATGATTGACGACTCGGCGATAGCTATTAAAGTAGGTGGCTTCGGAACTATAGTTGTTAGTGGCTGTTCACATGCTGGTATAGTTAATATAGTTAATTACGCGTCGAAGGTAACATTAGATAACGTTAAGGTAGTTGTTGGCGGTTTACATCTCATAAACTCAAGTAACGAGGTCATTAGATTAACTATCAATGAGTTAAGGAAATCAGGGGTTGAGTATGCCTGGGTAGGCCACTGTACAGGATTAGTTGCTGAGTCTGAGATGCTTAAGGAGTTTAGGGAAGGTTTCAGTAAGATCTACGTAGGCTTTACTAAAGTGGTTAGAGGGAGGTAATTAATGAAGGCCGCTATCCTTTACGGACCTAAAGACATAAGAATTGAGGAGGTTCCAAGACCTGGTAGGAGGGATGGGTGGGCACTAATTAGGGTTAAGACTGTAGGTATATGCGGTACGGATAAGGCCTTCTACAAAGGTACCTACTCACCAGGTAGGTTACCTATAGTACCGGGTCACGAAATAGCTGGTATTGTTGAGGAGGTTTGGGGAAGTGTTGGTAGGGACCTGATAGGTCAGAAAGTAACTACTGAAATAAACATAACGTGCGGTAAGTGCTGGTTCTGTATGAATGGACTAAAAACACACTGCCCAAACAGGGAGGTACTAGGCATAACAGTTAATGGTGGTATGGCTGAGTACGTAATAACACCTGTACAGAATATACACATAACTAATGAATTGACGTACGCGCAGGCAGCTCTAGTAGAGCCTCTAGCAGCTGTTCTTGAGATGGTTAAGTTAAGACCACCTAAACCGGGTTACGATATAGCAGTATTAGGTGCTGGTACGATAGGGTTACTCTCGCTTCAAGTACTTAAGCTATACGCACCAAGTAAGTTAGTAGTTATAACGAGGCCTAACTCACCTAAGGCATCATTAGCTAAGGAATTAGGTGCTGATGATGTGATAGATACCGAGTCTATTGACGAGTACGTTAGGAGGGAGACTAAGGAAGGTCAAGGATTTGACTACGTGGTTGAGGCTACAGGCTCGCCAAAGGGGCTTGATGAGGCCATTAAGATAGTTAGACCTAGAGGGGTGGTAGCGGCTAAATCAACTCACGGGGTAATGACTCAATTTAACTATACGCAACTAGTGGTTAAGGAAGTTGAATTGATAGGCTCTAGATGCGGGCCCTTTAAACCAGCTATTAGATTGATTGAGAAAGGATTAGTCAATGTCGATAAGTTAGTGACTTCAAGGTACGGACTTCCAAACATTAAAGAAGCGTTTGAAGCCAGCTTCAGGAGAGATCAAGTTAAAGTACACGTAACACCTTAAAATTATTAAAGGAACGATAACTACCCTACTCTGGAGTGATGAGTTACTCCCGGCTTGATTAATGAAGAAAACTTACCCGGCTGAATATTAAGTATACGTTAAGCGCTGATGAAAGGGTAGAGTCACCGAGTGGTGAGGTATTCAGGCGGCTCTGAGCGTACCCTACTTAGTTAATTCACGGAGCATGGCAGCCCTTAGATTCTCATCCATTTCAATTAACTTATCATAAACCTTAATAAACGGCTCATTACCTAAGAACTTAATACTACTGCCCTCAATATCAGCTTCTAAAGCTATGGTCACATCACTTACTTCATTAATTAGTGGTTCCTCTGTAAGTACGTCCCTACCTAGGACCTTCTCAAGGAGCATTAATGATATTGTTAATTTGCTTAACCTATCTAAGTCCTCATTACTTGCCCTACCGTACCAGGGGCTTATTAGCATTAATATACTCATTGATGGTTTAGGCATGGTTCTCCTCCTTAGCTGTAGGGCTTCGTCATTAAGTAACCTATATAACTCAATCACTCTCTCGAATGCCTTATGGGAGGGTAATTCACGCTTAAGCATCTTAATACCTAATGTAGCTACTGACGGGCTTAATCCGTACTTACTTACTGACTTACAAGGGTAAGTAAGTAGGGATACTCTGCATGGGTCGCTTATGTATGCCAAGGAGAATGAATCTATACAGACCTCTCTAGTATCTCCTTTAGTAGTCCTAAAGACTACACGTGTGTACGGTATTGCGATTACGTACCTCAACTACCTACCCCACCACCGTAGTTATGTAGGTTTTAGGGAGTAGATTAACTTTCTAATTCACTCCTTAATGTACGGCACTCCTAAGCTAGCAGGTAACCTAGTCCTCCTAACGAATATCGCTACTACTGCTAAGGTACCTATGTAGGGTATTATCTTGAAGAGGTAAGCTAGTGCTGGCTGCATACTAGCTATGCTTAAGTATATAGCTAAGGCATCAAAGAACCCAAAGATTAGAGCACCTACTATAGCCATTAATGGATTCCAATTACTGAATGCTACGTTAGCTAATGCTATGAAGCCTCT
>Ga0256914_1004239_pt1 | contig 10881 bp, 8 predicted proteins | sample HulkmetaG_FD_191571 | JGI IMG/M metagenome (GOLD analysis project Ga0256914, IMG submission 191571) | Hydrothermal chimney microbial communities from Main Endeavour vent field at the Juan de Fuca Ridge, Pacific Ocean - Hulk | ecosystem: Environmental > Aquatic > Marine > Hydrothermal vents ...
CGAGTTACATACCCCGGATTCCAGTAGGTACTGGTTTAAGGAGAGTTATGATGAACTCTTTGAACGCGGGGAGAAACAAAGGGAATTTGATAAAGAGTACCTACGCCAATGGTTGATTGTTAAAGGCTTTATGGGCGAGGGAGAAATCCCCGAGATACCGGACGAGGTTAAGGTGGAGGTGGCATGGAAGTACATACAGGCATATGAAAAAATTACGGGTGCCGATTTTGTTCCTGAGAGTTTTGAGGCAGAGAGGGAAGAGGAATTAATAAAAGAGGCTCTATCTTAGTTGAGTGGAGATTAACTTTGCTACGGATTTTCTTATAACGAGCCTTGTCGGAATGATTATTGTTCTGGGTTTTTTTATCTTGCCTGTGAGTTGTTTCATCAGCAAACCGACACTTTCCTTTCCTATGGCATCGTAGTCCTGCTCTACGGTTGTAAGAGGTACTGTGAGTTCCTGAATAAATGGTAGGTTGTCAAAGCCTATTATCGAGAGCTTATCAGGTATCTGAATGTTCTTTCTTATTGCCGTTTGCATCACAAAGTATGCAAAGAGGTCATTTACGCAGAATATGGCTGTTGGAGGATCCTCTCTGGACATTAAATGTCCAACTATTTCGAATGCCCTTTCCTCTGTAAGAAGTTCCTGTTTGTCTTTTGGGTATGAGTCGTAAAAGTGTTCTATGATATTTTCCGGTCTTATCGGTATTTTGTGTTCGACAAGAGCCTTGCAGTAGCCCTTGTATCTCTCCTCCACGGAGTATGAATCAATAGCCCCTATGAAGGCAATATTTCTGTGCCCATTTTCTATCAGGTAAGAAATGGCTTGATATGCTCCAGTGTAGTTATCCGATTGGACTACGTTGCAATCCAATTCTTCCAGTTTCCTATCCAGTAAAACGAGCGGGAAGTCTTTTATTACAAGTTGGCTTATAATATCCACGTTTCTGTTGTTTATGGGGTATAGAATAATACCTGCAACACTGTTTTGTTCCGTCAGAGTTTTTAAGATTTCTCGTTCCTTACCAGAAGATTGTTCAGAGTAGTGAATGGAACATAGGTATCCATTTTCCTGGCAGTAACGAGAGATTGAACGAATGTACTGCTCTCCCCCGGAAAAAAAATTGGAGGAGTGGGGAATAATTATGGAGATTACCCTCTTGTTTTGAGATGTTTTTTTTGATACAAAAGACCCTTTCCCCTTAACTCTATAGATTACTCCTGTGAGCTCCAATTCTTTTAGAGCTCTGATTACAGTTATTCTGCTTGTTTTAAAGAGCTCCATTAACTGAGATTCCGAGGGAATCTTGTAATCTGGAAGCCACTTGCCGCTTTCTATCTGTTCGTTTATGTAATCGATTATTCGTTTGTATTTGTGTTCCATTATGCATAATTATAACTGAGAGCAAGATTTTATTCAATACAACTTGACATATCAAGCTTGATGATATATCCTTCTATTTGTCAAACATAGTATGTTATGTTTGATTTCTGTTAGTGCTGTTGAGGTAAAAAGTGAGGAAGGCTCTGATCTGTCATTATAGGATTGGTAAAACGGATGGTGTATCCCTTGAAATTTCGAAGCGGAAAGAGGTATTGAGCTCGCTCGGGTGGGAGACTCTTTTACTCAGTGGGCCGATTAGTAGCGCTGTTGATTATATAATTCCTGAATTGGAATTCGATACCTACGAGGTAAATCGAATTAAGAAGAATACATTTTATAAGTTGAGTGATTTTAACAGTTGTGATGAATTACTTGGTGAGATTGAAAGAATTGGCGGTATTATTGAGCGGGGTGTACGAAAGATTGTGGAAAAAGAGCGCCCCGACGTTCTAATGCTCCACAATATTTTTTCTCACGGGAGACATATTGCCGCTGCCAAGGCTTTTTTTAACATTGTGAAGGAGTTTAACATTCCCACCATAGCAACACACCATGATTTTTATTGGGAGCGCCCCGAGTATAAGAGAGTAACATGCGATGGTATAGAGGAGTATCTTGCCAGGTATCTTCCGCCTAAAGACTCGCTGATAAAGCATGTGGTTATAAACAAAATTGCCAGAGACGCCCTGTATAGAAAAAGAGGAATAGAAGCGATTGTTATTCCGGATACGTTTGATTTTTCTCAGGATTGTTGGAGAGTGGATGAGTATAATAGGGATTTTCTTGAGTCTATCGAGGTTTCCAAAGATGATATCCTGATATTACAGGCCACACGAATAGTGGAGAGAAAAGGGATAGGAATAGCAATTGATTTTGTCGATTTGCTGAATAGAGAGGGTTATTTGAAGGATCTGGTAGGAAAAACTCTCTACAATGGGAAAGTCGTTAAGTCAAATAGTAGAGTGGTTCTTGTTCTCGCAGGATATGCGGAGAAGGATTCCGAGGGATACCTTAGTAAGGTAAGGGCAAAGATAGCACATAAGAATGTCGAGGCGCGGTTTATTTCTGATCGGGTTGGTGCCAGCCGGTGTATTAGGGGGAATACCAAGTGTTATTCTCTATGGGATTGCTACGTTTATGCGGATGCGATTAGTTATCCCAGTATTTTGGAGGGGTGGGGAAATCAGTTTATAGAGGCTATCTTTGCCAAGAAGCCTGTTGTTTTGTATGAGTATCCCGTTTTTAAGAGTGATATCAGGCCCTTTGGTTACGAGTACATAAGTCTCGGTGATAGAGCGTTTTTTAACGAAGAGGTGGGGTTGTGGGAGGTGCCTGTAGAGGATTTAAAGAGGGCAGCGGATAGGTTTACTGACGTTTTGGTTGATAGTAGGACAAGGGATTTGGTGGAAAAGAATTTTGAAATAGCAAAGGTGCATCACTCCTATACCACTCTTAGGAGAATGTTGAGGGAGTTATTGAATTAGAATGGAGAGAGATGTTTCTGTAGGGAGTTATATAAGGTATCCAACGAAAAAAATATTCTCTTACGATTCGGTGTCTTTTGTCATTAATTTTAACTCTCCCGTTGAGTTTTCGATGGGTGATGGGTTTTCCCCGGGCTACTTTAGACTGTTGAATTCGGAAAGCGGTGAGGAAGAAGGGGTTCAGTACGGAAGTTTCTCTATTCTACTGAATCAAGATAGCTGTGAGTATGTGGTTTGGCCCAACAGGGAGGGGGAAATCTTTGATATTACCCAGGCGGTTGACTTTCTTGAGAGGCATGGGTTTTCAAATAGAGGAGTTTACATTAATTATCCTGCTACCGCCTCTTGTAGGGGGGTGATTCTGGTGGGTAAGGGGGGCGGTGTGATAATTGCTGCTTCCCCCGATGGATCGGGAAGGGTTAGCGAGTTTAGGTTGAAATTAGCTTCTTCTCCCGTAGCTACGGATCAAAAATGTCTGGAGATTCTTGTAAGAGGGCCGACTGCTTCGCCTGGCATTTTAGGAGGTGCTTTGGGTCACTCTTCTGGGATCAGATGGGTTGTTGCCCCTTATCGGGGTGGATGGGGTGCGTGCGAGAGGAAAATTAGGGAGGTTTTGTTTGCAAAGTCACCTGTAATAACAAAGGGAGCCGGCTATAGGTACATGCTTCAGGTTGGTCTGGTTGATCAACAGGAAAAAACAGAGGTTGACCCGGAAGAGGGCTTTATGGTGCTTGAAAGAATCGCCCGGGTGATGAAAGAGAAACTGGGAATGGGGAATATTCTTCATGTTTTTGGTTACGGAAGGGGGCACGATGTGGGTTATCCCGATTACTCCCCTTCTAAGAAACTGGGTGGTAAAACTAGACTGGCCGAGGCTATAGAGGGGATTCATCGGCATGGACAGGTGGTGTCTCTCTATATGAACGGGAGAATTGCCGACGCCGAACTGGTGGATGCAGATACGGGACTTGCCGGTTCCGTACTACTTGGTTCGAGTGGCAAACCTGTTGTCGAGTTTTATACCGATAGAAAGTTCTATGTTATGGATCCCTCCTCTACTCTCTGGATTGATAGGCTTGTGGAGGAGGCCTCTCGCCTTAGAGATTTGGGGGCAGATATCGTACAGCTTGATCAGCTCGGTGGGAGAAAGGCTCCCCTTCCGCCGGGTAGCGAATGGGGAAAGGGCTATGTTTCCCTTATAGAGAGAATTCATGATTTGGGTCTCGAGGTGTGGATCCAGGGGCTCTCCGATCTCTACAATGCCGATTGGTTTGAGGCCACCTACAGAGAGACTTCAATTCTGGAGGATGGAAGTTTGAGAGGAGGAATGCCCTTTGGAAAACCTTTTTTGAAATTCTTTAGAATGATGGTTCCCGGTAAAAGGGTGTTAGTCCCTCTCTCAAAGTTAAAAGAGGTTGGGTTTAAAGAGCTTGATAGCTACATAGTAGATCTGGAGGATGAACCCGGTAAAACCTTCTTTTACAAACCGGATTATCTTAAAAGATTTTCTTCCATAGTGGGGAAAATTAAAAGGATTGAAAATGGTGTAGAGATACATGAGGCTACTACCCTGGGTTTCAGGGATAATTAAAAATTTTTTAAGGAGGTCAGGATGAAAAAGGTATTAATTTTAGCCTTTTCGGTCTTGCTTGTCTTGCTTGGTGCCACGGCAGTGTTGGCAAAGGGTCAGGTTGAAGGGGGAGGTAAACCAACTCTGGTAGTGGATTCCAGACTCTGGTCACCCCCGGAGGAGCAGGAGTTTGTTATTAATAACGTTTTTAAGGATTTTGAGAAACAGAACAACTGTAAGGTGGATTTCTCTATTATAAACGATCAGGACATGCTTAAGAGGGCTAAGGTACAGCTTAGCACCAATCATGTAACCACCGATGTCATTATTGCCTATGTATCCAATTTCCCGGAGTGGGTAAAGAACGGGTATGTAGAGGATTTGACACCCTATGTTAAGTCATGGACCGACAGAACCTTCTCCAAAGGGTTTAATAAACTAACCATATTCAACGGCAAACAGTACTTTCTGCCGATTGGAGCGGATGTCTATCTTACATGTGCCAATAAGAAGGCTCTAAAGTATCTTCCTGCGGGTGTGGATGTTCAGAATATTACCTGGAAGCAGCTCATAGATTGGGCAGTAGCCATTGCCAAGGGTGAGGGTGAGGGTAAGTTTGCCTGGACAGGTGTACCCCAGAAGATGCTTATCTATCAGTTTGGGAGTATGGTTCTCTCCTATGGTGGCGGATTCCCGGACATAAACTCACCTGCTGCTATTCAGGCATGGAAAGAGGTTGTAAGATTGCAGCATGCCTTTACCCCCTCTGTTAAGACTTACGACAATGTAGTGCCGCCTATGAAAAGAGGTGAAGCATGGTTAACGGTGACCCACTGTGCAAGGGTAGGACAGATTTACGAATCCAATCCCAATCAATTTATCATCGCTCCGGCTCCGAGAGGGCCCAAGGGTATAGGTTCGATAGCGGGTACCAGCGGTCTTGCCATTATGAAAAATGCTCCTCATAAAGAGCTTGCCGTTAAGTTTTTGGAGTACCTTACCCGACCGGATATTATGCTGAAAGTAATGAAGGGAACGGGTGGTTTTATTCCTCCTGTTGATCAGTGTATAAAACTACTCGGTAATTCCGTAAAGGATGAGGTAATTAAGAAATCTCTCAAGGTTCTACACGACGGAATTCTCTCCTTTGTGCCTGGTGCGCAATTTAAGGATTGGGGTGCTGTAAAACTGGTTGTTGATAAGGCATTTAATCAGCTTGTTCTCGTAGAGGGAAAGGTTGATGTTGATTACCTGAACAAGGCGGCAAAGGATATAGATGCGTTAAGAAAGTAGGGTGTGTATAATTTATGGTAGGGATAGGGATTATTGTTCCCTATCCCTGCCTTTAAAAAACATGGAGCCTTTATCATGAAATTGTCGATTTCGGAGGAAACGAAGAAAAATATTGTTCCCTATATTTTGATCGCCCCTACCATTATCTGGTATGCCTTTTTTTGGGCACGTCCGGTTATCCATGCATTTTACGGGAGTTTTTTTGATCTGCACGGTAATTTTACCCTGGATAATTATAAGTTTATATTTCACGATCCATATTTTCTCCCTGCGATATTTAATACGTTTTTTATAGCCATTGTGTCTGTAAGTTTGGAGTTTGTTCTGGCCTTCGGGCTTTCGCTTCTCATAAATATGCGATTCAAGGGGGCGGGTGTTTTACTCTTTATTGCCACTATTCCTATGGCTTTGCCCTTCGTTGCCGTTGCGGCTATGTGGAAGGCCGGTCTTGCAACCTATGGGTGGCTAAATAGTTTTCTCTACCATGTAGGATTGATTACCAAGAGTGGAAAGATCGTATTTATGAGTGGTGCAAAGTGGCCCTCCATTTTTCTTATAATAATAATTGATGCCTGGGGCGTTATACCCTCTATGATGATAATTCTTGTCGCCGGCATGCAGAATTTAAATGAAGAGTTAAAGGAGGCTGGCTACATATTCGGGGGGACAAAGTTTACGGTTTTGAGAAAGATAGTTATTCCGCTTTTAAAACCTACTATAACAACGGCTCTTATCCTTCGAATTATCTCTGCCATTCAGATATGGGCAATTATAACCCTGATGTTCGGTTACTTGAGACTTCCGACTCTTGTATCTCAGCTTGTTTTTTACAATGATCAGCGTGCCCCGGCAGATCCCGTGTACTATCAGCGCTCACTTGCCTATTCGGTGATAGTGGCAATAATTATCTCTTCGGTTGTAATCCTCTATCTTAAGGTTTCAGGCTCTTTTAAGAGTGAGGAGGAGGCTTAGCATGATAGGAGTATCATGGACAGGAGAGTTTTGTGGGGCAGGTATGCGGGTAAAGATAGTAAAAATGAAAGGAAGGTGGGGTGTTTTATGAAAAGGGAGGTTAAAAGAGGCATTTTCAGAGCGGCAAAGACCACCACGCTTTATATACTTGTCACCGGTGTGGCAATGATAATTCTCTTTCCGATTTATTTTCTCGTTACCATGTCCTTTATGTCGGATTTTGAAATGTATAATGAATGGCCTCTTCCACTCTTACCCTCGTTTACCATGCACTTTAAGATAGAGAAGAGTGATAAGGGTTATCTTCTATACATATACAACAGGATGGATAAGAAATACCTCGATGTTTTAAATACCGACGATAGGGAGTATATGACTTCTTTTATAAAGCGAAAAACCAACTGCCCTATTTCGCGGGAAAAATTAAACTCCATACTTGCAGAGGTGGATAGGGGAAAAACAGTTGAGTTTAAACTTAGGAAAAATATTGTATTGAATTACTCTTTGTTTTTCAGGTTAAAGCAGGACGCCTGGCCTGCACTTGTGAGGAGCATATATACGGCACTGGCTACCATCGGTATCTCGCTTATTATAGGGGGAATGGGGGGATATGCCTTTGCACGATATGTCTTTAGGGGGAAGAATATTCTCAAACTTAGCGTTCTTTTTGTAAGGATGTTCCCCGCTGTTGCTACTGCCATTCCTGCGGCTATCATTCTTGGGAATATGGGCTTGTACGATAGGCCTATAGGTCTCTCCTTTATCTATTCGATAGGTAGTATCGGACTTACCATCTGGATAACGGCAAGTATCTTTATGAGTATCCCCGTTGAACTGGAAGAGGCTGCTCAGATATTCGGAACCTCGCGACTCGGTGCATTCTGGCATGTTACAATGCCGCTTGCCCTTCCCGGTCTTGCAGCCTGTGCCATGTATGCGTTTATAGGTTCGTGGAATGAGTATGCTCAGGCGATAATTCTTACCCAGTTCAATCCAACATTTCCCGTTGTTGTGTTTGAGTATGTATTGGGGGCTAACGGGATGGAACACCTTGCTACCGCAGGGGGAATGATACTGGCAATTCCTGCTGTGATTTTTTATCTCTTTATACGGCGTTACATACTCCGTATGTGGGGCGGAGTTAGAGTGTAAAGGAAGTGAGTATTTTATAAACAAAATAGGAGTTTAAGGGGTAGAGTGATGGCAAATCTTAGACTGGAGAATCTCTCGAAACGCTTTAGCAGGAGGGTTTGGGGTGTTAAAAAAATGGACCTTCTTGTTAATGATAAAGAGTTTCTGGTTCTTCTTGGACCCTCTGGTTGTGGTAAAACAACCACTCTCAGGCTTGTTGCGGGATTGGAGGAGGCTACAACCGGTAGTATCTATATCGATGATGTTGATGTTACCGATTTTCCACCCCGTAAACGAGATATAAGTATGGTATTTCAGAGCTATGCCGTGTGGCCCCATATGAGGGTTTACGATAACATAGCCTTTGCCCTTAGGTTTAAGAAACTTTCGAGCGATGAGATTGATAGAATAGTGCGGGAAGTGGCCGATATGGTTAAAATTTCCAACCTTTTAAAGCGCTTTCCCGATCAGCTTTCAGGCGGACAACGTCAACGTGTTGCTCTTGCCAGGGCACTTGCCGTAAAGCCCAAGATATTTCTTTTGGATGAACCCCTCTCTAATCTTGATGCTAAGTTGCGAGTGGTAATGCGAACAGAGCTCAAAGCAATTCATCAGCAGACGCAGGCTACCTCTATATTTGTTACTCATGACCAGTCAGAGGCTATGAGTATGGCCGATAGAATCGTAATAATGCGTGATGGCGAGATTGTCCAGATAGGTAGCCCCGATGATGTGTACTTTAAGAGTGCGGATGTATTCGTAGCGGGTTTCATAGGCACTCCCCCGACCAATTTTTTCGAGGTTGAGGTTGAAAGAACAGGGGGATTGGTGGTATTGAAGAATCCTTTTTTTACTCTTAGGCTTGACGAGAAGAGGAGTAGGTTGTTGGATGGTTATACCAAACAAAAATTGACTCTGGGGGTAAGACCGGAGGATATAGTAATAACAAAGCGGGGAGAGGGGCTGTTTGATGAGCGGGTTCTTGTTGTGGAACCCCAGGGTTCTCAGCAGATTGTGGCCCTTAAGTTGGATGATAAGATAGTCAAGCTTGTTTCTCCCAGAATTCCTCGGGTAGAACCGGGCGAGAGTGTCTCCATCGCCTTTAACTATGAGAGATTACACTTCTTCGATATAGATACCGGCAGACGGGTATAGTTTTTCCCCTTTAGTTCTGTACCTTTGGTAAGATTTATGTTAGTATTTTCCCACTTTTGTTGGCTAGATTGGTAAGGTTAATTAAAGGTCCAAATTTCTCTGAGTTTTACGGAGGTGATTATGGGTAATCGGGTAGTAGTTATCGGCGCTAATGCTGCCGGGATGAGTGCTGCAAGTCAGGCTAAGAGGGTTAATCCGGAACTTGAGGTTGTTGTTTTGGAGAAATCGCCCTACATATCGTACGGCGAGTGTGGTATGCCCTACTATATAGGGGGAATAATCGATAATGCGAAAAAGCTCTTTGTTTTGAGTGTTGAGGCTGCGAGGGAAAAACGGGGGATTGATGTTAGAATAAACAATGAGGTTACCGGTATAGATGTAAATAAAAAAGAGCTTACGGTGGTTGATAGAGAAACGGGTAGGGGTGAATACAAACAGCCCTACGATAGGCTTGTAATTGCCACTGGTGCGAGAAGTGTCCGTCTAAAGCTTCCCGGCTCTGAGCTGGAGAATATATTTCATCTTAAGTTTTTTGATGATGCTCAGCGTATTGTCAACTTTATTGATAGTGAGAAACCGAAGAGAGTTGTTGTTATAGGTGCCGGGTACATCGGCCTTGAGATGACAGAAAATCTGAGGCACAGGGGAATCGAGGTTAGCGTTGTTGAGATGCTACCCACTGTTATGGGGGCAACGGAACCGGATGTTCACGAGGTAATACTTTCGGAACTCAAGCGAAATGGTGTTGAGGTGATGCTGGAGACGAGGGTTGAAGGATATAGGGGAAGTGATGGAAGGGTTAGGTATGTAGTTACGGATAGGGGTGAGATAGAGGCAGATTTTGTACTCGAAAGCGTTGGAATCGTTCCGGAAACAACTCTGGCGGGGGAAGCGGGTGTAAGGTTGGGAAGTAAGAGAGGAATTGTTGTGGATGAATATATGAGGACCAACATATCGGATGTGTTTTCTGCCGGTGATTGTGCGGAGATTAGACACGTAGTGTCGGGAGAGTATGTGTATATCCCTCTGGCTCTGAATGCTAATCGTGGGGGAAGGTATGCGGGGAACAATGCCGCCGTTGGGTTGAGTAGGGGAGGCGATAAATTCGGGGATGCGCCTCTTGAGGGATACATGAAGTTTCCCGGGACCCTTGGTTCTGCGGTTGCCAAAATATTTGATGTAGAGGTCGGGAAGGTAGGTCTTTCCTCTGTGGATGCCGGGCGTCTAGGATACGATTTTGTTTCTGCAACGATTAAGTCCAAGACAAAGGCCGGTTACTGGCCAAAACACCCCGATATTACTCTTACACTCATAGCGGACAGGAAAACCAGAAAACTCTTGGGGGCTCAGCTTGCAGGTGGTAGCGGTGCCGCCCTGCGGATAGACACCTTGGCTGTTACTCTGTTTAACGGGATGACTGTAGATGAGATTAAGGAGATGGATCTGGCCTATGCACCTCCATTCGCTCCATCATGGGATCCTGTACTTATTGCCGCGGGGGTGGTAGCAAAGAAGCTTTAGGAATGGTTTATACGAGAGGGGTTGTCTAATCTTTCTCCCCACAGACGACAACAAAACTTCCCTCTCCGTAGCCCTCCTTTATAGGATGGGTATGGTGGGGACCCCTGTCTGGAAAGAGTGTTTGAACCGTTTTTATGTTTTTGAATCCGGCTTTTTTTAGTGCCTCTAGAATCTCCTCTGTGGAGAAGAATACGGCATCTCTGTAGAATACGCTCTCTTCCTTTATTTTGAGGTACTCTCTTCCGATTGGACTCTCTCTATCCACAAAACCTATCACTATTTTGCCACCCTCTTTGAGCACTCTGTAACACTCCTTTAGGGTTGTTGTTGCGTTGTCCAAGAAGCATATTGTTGTAACCATGAGGATA
>Ga0256914_1004240_pt1 | contig 10877 bp, 6 predicted proteins | sample HulkmetaG_FD_191571 | JGI IMG/M metagenome (GOLD analysis project Ga0256914, IMG submission 191571) | Hydrothermal chimney microbial communities from Main Endeavour vent field at the Juan de Fuca Ridge, Pacific Ocean - Hulk | ecosystem: Environmental > Aquatic > Marine > Hydrothermal vents ...
GCACGCGGTGCTCGAGCGGCTTCCCGGCAGGGCATCCCCGGCACCGCCGGCCCCCCCGGATCTCACCAGCGCCCTCAACCGCCTCCAGACCCTCGGCCTGCTCGCCCCGGGCGGCGAAACCGAGGAGGGCCGGAAACGGTTCGCGCTCCATTCCAGCACCATCGCGGCCCTGGCCCACCGGATGGAGCCGGACCAGGCGACCCACATCGACCGCGCCCTGGCCCGCCACTGGGTGGACCGCGTGGGCGACGCCGTGGCCGACTCGAGCCCCGGGGCTGTGGTGGCGGTGGCGACCGGAGTGAAGCGGGCCACCGTGTACCTGGACCGGGCGCGGATGTGGCCGGAGGCGCACGCCATGCTGGAGCCGGTCCTTCGCGGCACGCCGACCTCGGCCACCGTGGCGCTCGTGCTTCGCCTGGCCCGGTCCGTGGCGGCTGGTGCGCTGGGGAGCGACCTGGAAGCGGCGGCAAGCTGTCTGCTAGCCGATGCCCTGGCCCTGGCGGGTCAGGCCGAGGAGGCGGAACAGGTGGTGCGAGCCCAGATGGCGCGGAGCGAGGAGCGTTCGGACCATGCGGGAGCGGCCCGGGCGGCCGGGGTACTGGCCGAACTGCTCATGGCCTCGGACCGTTCCACCGAGGCGGTGGAGGTAATCAACCGCCGCGCTCGATGGCAGCGGCTGGCCGGTGGAGATGCCGGAGGCAGTTCGCGGGACCGTGCGCAGCGCCTCAGGGCGCTCGAGCAGGCGGGGGCCTTTGACGAGGTGCTTGGCGAGGTGGGGCGCATGCTGGCGCCGTCGCCTGGGGAGGGCGAAAGCGGGGCCGAGGACGGGGACAGCCGGGAAGCCATGTTGCGTACCGGGAAGCAGGCCGCGCTCGAGTCGGGTCAGTGGGGTGCGGTGCTGCGAATTTCGGACGAACTGGTTCAGTTGCTGCGGGAACGGGGCGCCCCCGAGGTGGATGTCGCCCGGGTGCGTCTGGACGACTACTGGGCGGTTCTGAAGCATGGCCCGAACGGGTACGACGAGGCCCGCGCCCTGCTGCAAGGGTGTCGAAGCGTGTTTCAAAATGCGGGGGATCCGAAGGACCTGGGCCGGGTGTTCGCCGCCCAGGCGGACCTGGAGGATGCCGTGGGTCATGCCGCCGCAGCGGCCTGGCTCGCCGAGACCGGATTGCGACACGCCTACCAGGCCGGGGACGCGGGAACCATCACCCTGCTGCATGCGAATCTGGCCGACTACCTGCTCAAGCGCGGGGCCTCCCCGGACCTGGCCCTGGTGCACCGGCTGGCCGCCGCCCTCCTCGCCTACCAGGGTCGGTCCAGGCTGCTCGAGGTCATCGTGGCGGACCTGGCCCGTGGAGACCTCCCGGAGCGCTGCCCCAGGTTCGACAAGCTGGCCGCCGTGGTGGAGGAAAAACGTGGATTCCAGTTCCGGGCGGTCCTGGAGAACCTTCCCGGTCCCGCAGGCTCCCCCCAGGAGGCCATGGCCGAGGTCTGGAAACAGGTCCAGACACGACGCGGCGGCCTCGAGGATGCCAGGGAAGCCCGACAGGCCATCGTGTCCGAATTGCCCGAGGCGGTGCAGCGCGCGTTCGAACACGAGGGCGAGGCCTTTGCACGGGCGCTGCAATCCGCGCTCGCCGCCCTGCCCGAAGCCGAGGCGACCCGGGTCGTGGAACGGTTGACCTCCGCCGGCATCATCGAGTCTGCCGGACCCGTGGACCTGGCACAGACCCTCCAAGTGCTCGACCCGGTCCTCCGGGGCATCGCGGAAGTCGCCCTCGGCGATCGCTCCCAGCAAGCGCGCCTCGTGGCGGACATCATGGAACTCGAGCGCAAGGGCTGGCGTATCGGGCGTGCCGTCCAGCGGATCTGGGCGGGAGAACGACGGCCGGAGGTGCTCACCGCGGACATGGACGGGAACAGCGCGGCCCTGGTCCAGGCGATCCTGGCCCTCCTCGAGGGCGTGCAGCAGCAGGGTGGGGCCGGGTCCACCGGGGCGACCGGGGAAGGAGAAGGCGGCTCCTGACGCCCGATTCAGCTCTTTCCCTGTCCCGGGCCTTGCGCCGGACCCGGGGGCACGACATAATCACGCAACCGGGTTGAAGCGCCATGGGCCGCAGCCCCGAATCCACGGCGGCGGCCCGGGGAAACGTTGCGCCCCTGCACAGGGGCCGCAAGAGGGGAGGTTCCATGCCAGATCCGTATGTTCCGGCCGAAAGCACGACTCGAGACTTCTCCATCAAGGCAGTGGTGTTCGGCGTGGTGTTCGGCGCCGTGTTCGGCTCGGCCAACGCCTACCTGGGCTTGAAGGTGGGCCTGACCATCAGCACCGCCATTCCGCTCGCGGTCATCTCCGTCGCCCTGTTCAAGTTTCTCGAGCCGGTCCTGGGTCGCACATCGATCCTGGAGTGCAACATCACCCAGACCGCAGGCTCCTCGAGTTCCTCCCTGGCCTCGGGGGTGATTTTCACCATCCCGGCACTGTTCATGTGGGGGTTCTCGCCCAGCCTGTTCCAGATGTCCATGCTCGCCGCCCTCGGCGGAATCCTCGGCATCCTTTTCATGATTCCACTCCGGCGATTCCTGATCGTGCGCGAGCACGCCACCCTCCCCTACCCCGAAGGAACCGCGTCCGCCCAGGTCCTCATCGCAGCCGACCAGGGCGGCGCCACGGCTCGAGCCGTGTTCACAGGACTGGGAATCGGTGCGGCATACAAGGCGTTCCTCAGCTTCCTCCGCGTGGTTCCCGACGCCGTCGCAATCCGCCTGCCCGTGATCCCCAAGGCCCTGGTCGAACTCGAGACCATGCCCGCGCTCCTCGGGGTCGGCTACATCCTCAATTATCGCGTCTCCGCCATCATGGTCGCAGGCGGACTCCTGTCATGGCTCGTCATCATCCCCATCATCGCCTACTTCGGCGCCGGGTACCAGGTCCCCCTGTTCCCGGAAACCGCCTCCACCATCGCGCAGATGAGCGCCCCCGCCCTCTGGAGCCGCTACGTCCGTTACATCGGCGCCGGCGCCGTCGCCGCAGCCGGAATCCTCACCGTGATCAAGTCGATCCCAACCATGTACGACTCGCTCCGCGCTGGATTGGCCGGCTTGCGCGGTATCTCGAACGCGGACGGTCCCAAGGGGCCCGCACGCACCGACCGCGACCTCCCCATGGGCATCGTGTTCGGCGGCGTCGCACTCGTCATCCTGGTGCTCACCATCCTGCCCAACGTCATCGGCGTCCACACTTCCCTGATCATGCGCGCCGTCGCCGCCGTCTGCATCGCCATCTTCGCCTTCATGTTCGTCACCGTCTCCTCCCGTATCGTCGGCCTGATCGGGGTCTCCTCCAATCCAACCTCGGGCATGACCATCGTCACCTTGCTCGGTACCAGCTTGATCTTCAGCCTCCTCGGTTGGACCGACAACCTCGGCAAGGCCACCGCGGTCACCATCGGAACCGTCGTCTGCGTCGCAGCATCCATCGCTGGCGACATCTCCCAGGACCTCAAGAGCGGCTACCTGCTCGGCGCCACCCCCATGCGACAGCAATCCGCCGAACTGCTCGGTGCCGTCTTCTCCGCCGCATTCGTGTGCCTCGCCGTCTGGGTCCTCGGCGAAACCTTCACCTTCGGGTCCGAGGCACTCCCTGCACCACAGGCCACCTTGATGAAAACCGTCGTCGACGGCGTCCTCTCCGCTAACCTCCCCTGGGGCCTCGTCCTCACTGGCGCCGCCATCGCCGCGGTCGTCGAACTCCTGGGACTCCCATCCCTCCCCTTCGCCGTCGGCGTCTACCTCCCTCTCTCCGCCATGACCCCCGTGTTCCTCGGCGGCGTCGTCCGCCACCTGGTCGACACGGCAAAAAAACAGAACAACAACTCCCACGACAGCAACTCCGACGACGCCAGGGAACAGGGCGTCCTCCTCAGTTCCGGTCTCATCGCCGGAGAGGGCATCATGGGCGTCGGGTTGGCCGTCTTCGCCTTCGTGTCCGGAAGAAAACCCGCCGGGATCGGCTTCGCCCTCGAGGGCGTCACCGGAGAAATCGTCTCCTTTGCCCTCTTCCTCCTCCTCGCCGCCTACCTCCACCACGTGGGCCGCAGCCGGTGAGTCGACAACTCCGGCTCAAGGTGTCGAGCCCGGAACGCAGTCGAGCCAGGGAGAGGTCCGGTCTGAATCTGAAGATGTCGTCGACCCGCGGGGAGGTCGGGTCCGGGTGCAAGGTCGGGTCCGGGGAGATCAAGCCGGGCAAGAGAACGGCCGGGGGGAGATGACCGCACGACCGAGCCGACACAGGCCGACTCGAGCGCGCCGGGTCGTCCGGGTCAGGCGTACAACGTGACCGGATGACGCCTCAAGGCGGACTTGAGCTTCCGTCGCGCCCGCAGCTCGATCTGGTGAATGCGCTGGCGGGAAAGCTGCAAATGCTCCCCGATCTCCTTCAAGGTCCAGGCCCGGTCCGCCAGGTAGCGGCGCTCGATGATCTCCCGCTCCTGCGGCGTCAGGCCTTGCAGCGCTTCCTTCAACCACACCTGGTGGTTCATGGACGCTTCTCGATCCGCCAGCTCGGTTTCCTGATCCGGCCGGTCGTCCGCCACCGTGTCGTACATCGTTTGCTTGGAACTCCAGGCCGCTGTCTGGTCCAGCGACACCTCCACCCCTGTCGGCCACGCCCCATGGCCCCATTCCTCGCGATCCCCATCCCCCGCGCCATCCGAGGACCAACGCGGCACAGACATCATCGCACGCCCCACCTTGTGACGACGCTGCAAAAAACGCTGAATGTACGCCCGGACCCACCACGATGCATAGGTCACCAGCCGGACGTTCCGATCCGGATCGAACCGCTGCACCGCCTGCAACAGGCCGAGGTTGCCTTCCTGCACCAACTCCGCAAGCCCCACTTCCGGCTGGTTGTACTGCACCGCAATCTTGACCACCGCACGCAGATTCGAGCGGATAAGCTTGTGCGCGGCTTCCATGTCCCCGGTCTCACGGTATATCCGGGCCAGCCGCACTTCTTCCTCCCGGGACAAAGGCTCACACGCACGCAATCCCTTCAAGTAGTATGTCAAGGCGGTCGTGGAGAGCTTTCGTTGTCGACGCTTCATCAGGGGCATCCTCCGCGTGTCCAGGTTCGGTTCACCCATGGAAACGTGCAGGATTCGGGCCAGCCTGCCCCCGCCTCCACGACAATGCCGGGATCAAGGCCCAACCCGTTGAAAATCCTTGGAAACTTTTTTCACCCTCGCGCACACACGCTCGAGACCGACGGCGCGGCTTCGGTCCGCATTGTCTCAGACTGTCTCAGTGAGACATGAGACAGGCAAAATGAGACAACCGGGACACTCGATCCGCGACGTGAGACAGGGAGGCGCCGGGGCGGCCCGGGGTGCCGGGAGGCGCGAGGCGTGTACTCGACGATCAGCAGGCGGGGTTTGTGAGCGCGGTTCAGAACTGGAATTGTGAGCGCGGTTCAGAACTGGAATCCGGAGTCATTGGAATCGTGCTGGGAACGGAACAGTTCCTTGATTTCGTACTCGGAGAGGTCGGAGAGGCCCGCGAGGAGTGCGCTCATGTTGTCCTTTTCCAGGACGCGGATCATGTAGTTCACGTACACAGCGAGTGTTTCGGCGGTGATTCCGTCCTCGAGGGGCAGGGTGATGATGGCCCAGACCTCGCCGTCGGAGCTGTCCCAGCTATACTTGACGAACTGGTGTTCGAAGTTGAGGTTCATCATGTATCCGAGGATCATGAGGTTGACGAACATGCGTTCGCGGGACTGGTTGTCGAGGCTGACGACGCCGATGTCCGGTGCGACGATGTTCAACTGGTCTCCCTCGGCGGCGTGGAGCACGAGGCGGTGCTGATCCTCCTGTCCGGCGACGTTGATGACGAAGAGGTCATCCTTGCGGTTGTAGTCCCATCCGGCCCGCTCGATGTGTTCTGCGAGCACTTCGGGGTTGACGGAGGGGGGGCAGCCCTTGTGATCGGTACGTTCCGCGGCGGCCGAGCTGGTGGAACTCATGCCTGCCTGGCAACTGCTCAGGTCTCTGGTGCATTCACGGTAGTCCTCGTTGCACTGGTCCACGGTGTACCGCAGGCCACTGCAACACCCTGACGCGGTGAGCGCCAGGGTTACACAAAGCAACCATTTCATGGATTCACCTCAACGGTCTCGAGTTGGAAGGCCGTGCCTGGGCTTCGAGCGGGCCGAGGGCGGCCGGTCTGGGTCCGCGTTTGAGCCTACCACGCGGTGAGCGGCCGGATCAAGGGCGATGTTGCAAAAAAGTTCGACAGCGTGCCCGAGTGTGAGGCGTGTCTTGTCGTCTTCCTGCCCGGCTCCCGGGAGGAGAGAGAAGCGGGCCACCGGCCCTGGAGTTGTGGACAGGAAGCGGCTCGAGGGTATAGGCTAGGATATCCCCTGCGAAAAAGGAGAGAGAACCCATGCGCTGCACGACTCGAGCCCTGTTTCTGCTCGCCCTCGTCGCCCCCGGCCTGGTCCAGGCGGCGGGACTGACCCAACACCAGTTCATGTCCGACATTGCGCAGGGCCTGGTGTCCGACCCGGACCTGGGCGATTGTCTGGCGAACCACCGGAACGCCTATCTGATGGGCGCACCGTTCCCGGACACCGGCTGGGTCATTTTCAACGATCCGCTGTCCGAGACCGCGCACCGCACCGCATTCATCGATGCGTTCGTGGATCACATCCGTGAGACCTACGCCTACCCGTATGCGGACCAGCAACGTCTGATCGCCTTCATGCTCGGGGTGGCTTCCCACGTGGCGGACGATCCGCCCTACCACTCGGGTTTCATTCAGGCGGTGGCGGATCACGACTTCAACGGCAACTACCAACTGGCACACGGGATGTGTGATGCCGGGCTCGAGTTCATCGCGATCGTGGACCATGACCGGTGGGAGGATGTGCCCACCTACTGGCTCCCCCTGTGGGACATCGAACAGGTCTACGCCCGGCTGGGTGAGCATTACGACCGCTGGGAGTTCATCCTGGGCAACATGGTGCTCCTGGTGCTCGAGCAGGCGGAGCGCTGGGTGGCGGACCCGCTCTACCGGCCGCTGTCGCGCACCATGCCCTGGGCGGTGGACAACTACTACACCTATCCGGACGGGGGTCTGTTCAATGGTGGGGAGACCGCAGCGGCCTATTACGAGGCCACCTGGGCGACGCTGATGAGCCCGGGAACGGCCCGGACCGCCTCCCGTGTCGGCCGCCTGAACCGGCCCCTCGAGCCTGCTCCAGGTCCGGATGCGGCCCAGGAGGTGCTGGCTGCATTCGCCCGCCGCTGTCTCGCGGATGGGACCGTGCACGTGCCGGTGGTGGCGCATCGGGACGGGAGCGTCACCCTGTACGCTCCTGTGATCGACGACCTGGACCGCTGGGAGGACGGGGTGCGCGCCCTGGCGGAGGCGTTGGCGCCGGCCCGAAACTGACCTTGGTGTTCACGAGGTGATCCGGTGCGTTTTTGCCGGGCCGACGGCCGCGGAAGCGCGAACCCGGGCCGATGACGGCTCGGCCGTCGACGTGCCGTATCCCACGGGGAGGAAGGAGCGCTCATGTCCAGCGAGGATCTCTCAAGGCGCCCGCGCCTTCCCCGCCACGCCTATCCTTTTGAGCAGCGGCGGTGGACAAAACAGGACTGGGTGATGGCGGAGAAGGATCGGGACCTGCTTGCCGCCCGGCTCGAGCTTCCGCCGGTCGCCGACCTTTCCGAGGAGGTCCAGGAACTCCTCCTGAAGTACACGATCGCGTGTCATCTCAATATTTCCTGGTACCAGCGCCAGCGGGAACGGGAGCAGCGGCGATATCGCCTGTTCGTGGTGCTCGCCGTGGCCGTGGTGGCCGCCACTCCGGCCCTGGTGTTCTTCCTCTCCACCAGGCTCGACTCGTCCCAGACCCCTTTGATCACCGCGCTCCTGGCCGGCATCTTCGGCACGCTCAAGTGCCTCGGCGCCATCCTCGAGCACCGCAGGCTGGTGGGCCTGTTCTGGAAGGCGGAATCGGACCTCAAGACCGACCTCTACGCCTTCGAGGATCGGTGGCGTGGCAAGCTCCACGTCGACCGGTCGCGGTCGAACCAGGGGCAAGAACCCGGGGAGCATGATATCAACAAGGACTTCCTTCTCGACCTCAAGCTCTGCGTGCGCAATGCCGAGCGGATCCGGCGCGAGGAGCAGGACCGGTTCTTCGCACGGTTCGACCAGGTCCCGTTCGACGTGACCCAGATCCTCTCCTCGTCCGCCCGGGCCGCCCGGGACGCGCCCAAGACCTTCTCGAGCCCCCGGAAAAGCGTGATCGAGCTGGAGGCCGAGGTGGCTGAAGGCCGGGCGCGACTGGCCTACTTGAGCGCGCGGCTCGAGGAAGTGAGCAGGGAACTCGCAAGCATCGAGGGAGACTCCACCGCCCTCGGGGACGCCCGGCGCCAGGCCTTGATGGACGAGGTGGACCGACTGCACCGCCTTCGCGTCGACCTCGAGATCGCCCTCTCGGACCGGGTTGCCAGGCTCGGCCGGAACCCGTCGTAATCATGCGAATCCTGTTTGTCACCTCGCTCACGGACGCTCACACCCCTCACCGCCCCCTGCGGTCGCCGGAGCAGATCCAGTTCGGCATCTCCTACCTCTCCGCGTGTCTCCAGCAGGCCGGGCACCAGACCCGGCTCGCGGTGCTCAGCAGCACATGGGGCCGGTACAACCGCCACCTCATCCTCGAAAGCGCCCGCGACTTTCCCCCCGACCTCATCGCCTTCACCGCGGTCTCCTCGGAATTCCCGTTCATCGCCGCCGTCGCCGACTGGAGTCGCCACCGGTTCCCGCACGCACACCGGATCCTGGGCGGTCCTCACGCCACGCTCCGCCCCCGAGAAGCCCTTGCATTCCCATTCGACGCGGTCTGCGTCGGCGAGGGGGAGGCCACCCTGGTGGCCACCGCGAACCGCCTGGCCTGCGGAACCCCGCTCGAGCCCCTCGGCAACCTCTGGATTCGCCGGGCCGGCCGGGTGATCCCCGGACCACAGGAACCGTTTCTCCAGGACCTCGACCAGCTCCCATTTCCAGACCGCTCGATGTGGTCCCCCTGGATCACCCCGGACTCGAACGGGAGGCCCGCGGTGCTCCTCGGACGGGGCTGCCCCTACCTCTGCACCTACTGCTCCAACCACGCACTCAGCCGTGCCGCCCCGGGCCCATACGTGCGGCTGAGACGGCCCGGACCGATCGTGGCGGAGATCGCAGCCCTGGCCGCCGCTGCCGAAACCCGGGGGCGGCCGCTGGACGAGATCGCGCTCGAGGTGGAATCCATCGACCTGGACCGGGCCTGGGCCCTCGACCTCTGTGCGGCCCTGGCTCGCTTCAACGCCGAACGGCCCCGCCCGGTCGGGTTTGCCACCAACCTGCGGGTGGCGCCGCGATCCGATCCGACCCCGCTGTTCGAGGCCATGCGCAAGGCCGGCTTCCGCCGAATCACCCTCGGGCTCGAGTCCGGGAGCGACCGGGTGAGACGGGAGGTGATGAAGCGGTCGTACAGCACCCAGGACGTGCTGGACACGGTCCGGGAGGCGCGCCGACACGGGCTCGAGGTGGTGTTGCAAAACATCATCGGCGTTCCGGGCGAGACGGAGGCGGAAGCCCTGGAGACGGCCTTGCTCAATCGTATCCTGGAGCCGGAACGGTACTACGTGGGGGTCTTCCACCCCTACCCGGGCACGGAGCTGCACGCTGCCTGTGTGCGTCGCGGCATCGTCGCCACCAGTCTCCGGGGAGGGCGGGAGCGGAGCGTCCCGGTCCTCGACCTGCCCGAGTTCCCGGCGCACCGGATTCGCCGCACCCTGGTCTGGTTCGACTTTCACGTGAGCGCGGGGAGAAGACCGGCCTTGCGCATTGCGTCTCGAGCCCTTCGGACCTGGGTCCGGACCCACCCCCGGCTGGATCTCCCGGCACGAAGACTTCGGGGCGGGCTCCCGCTCCGCCGCCTGGAGCGCCTCATGGTCACCATCGGCCGGTCGTGGTCTGGAAAACAGGACAAGGGCCCGGGGAACAGGAGGCGGCGGGGATGAATCGGGTCGCTGCCCTGGTTGTGCGTCACTTCGGCCGGGTCACCAGCGGGGAGAAGCTCATCCCCGAGGTCGACGGGCTGCGGTTTCTGGCGATCCTCCCGGTGGTGCTTCATCACCTCCAGATTTTTGTCACCGAGCGATCCCCGACGCCCTTCCTGGACACGCCCTGGTCACGACTGCTCCAGGATGTGATCCGACAGGGCCGGTACGGGGTGGACCTCTTCTTCGTGCTCAGTGGGTTCATCCTCGCCCTCCCGTTTGCTCGAGCCGCACGAGGCCGGGGGAATCCGGTGAACCTGAAGCGCTACTACCTGCGGCGTCTGACCCGGATCGAGCCGCCTTACGTGGTCTCGTTGCTCCTCCTCTTCGCCCTGTCGGCCCTGGTCAAGGGCGCGGACACAGCGCGCGCCCTGTTGCCGAATCTTGGCGCAAGTCTGCTCTACGTGCACACACTGCTCCTGGGGGAGAACAGCCGGATCAACAGTGTGGCATGGTCGCTCGAGGTGGAGGTGCAGTTCTACCTGGTGGTGCCCTTGCTGGTGCACGTGTTCCGGCTGCCCGTGCGGACCCGGCGGTTCCTCCTGCTGCTGGGCGCCGTGGCGCCGGCCGTGGCCAACCCCCTGGGATGGCCCGGCGCGCGCCCCAGCCTGCTGGTCTTCCTACAGTACTTCCTCGTGGGGTTCCTGCTGGCAGACCTCTACCTCACCGCCGGCGGGTGGCGGCAGACCCGGCGCACAATCCTCGCCGACGGATGGGTCCTGGCCGCCATGCTCGCCTGGTATGGGCTGCACCCATCCGTCG
>Ga0256914_1004241_pt1 | contig 10875 bp, 11 predicted proteins | sample HulkmetaG_FD_191571 | JGI IMG/M metagenome (GOLD analysis project Ga0256914, IMG submission 191571) | Hydrothermal chimney microbial communities from Main Endeavour vent field at the Juan de Fuca Ridge, Pacific Ocean - Hulk | ecosystem: Environmental > Aquatic > Marine > Hydrothermal vents ...
TTGACCATTTATAGATTTATTATTATATTATCATCGAAGAAGGATTAAAATAAAATTTAAAATAATATTTAAATCTTTTGTTGGAAATTTGTAGGGGGTTTGTGGAGAAACTTGAAACAGGAGGTACGATATGACAAGATATGAGATAGAAGAGGCTGCAGAGTATCCCTTTTTTGCTATGTTGTTACCCTTTGAGGATAAGAGGTTTAGGGGTCCTGTAACACGGGATAGTATAGTAACGGCTGCGACGGTAATCCCCGTGTTTGGGCTTAATGTGAAGGAAAAGACTATCCATTAATTTTACAGCATTGTTTGAGCAACTGCTCTGTGTGTGGATAGGTTAGTGTTGGTAAGCACCCGGTTTTCTACCTCCCTTTAGCCGGGTGCTTTTTTATTTTTTACACGATCCGCCTTTCCAGAAATGGACTTATCTTTGTTACTATTTCATAGTTTATCGTTCCGACCCACCCTGCCATTGTTTCCGCACTGAGACGTTCATTTCCCGATTTGCCAAGGAGTACAACTTCCTCCTCCAGTTTTACTCCGGGGATATCTGTTATATCCACCATTATAAGATTCATACATACCCGGCCTATTACGGGTGCTCTTTTGCCCCGAATCAACACATATGCAGAGTTGCTTAGGGATCGCGAATAACCATCGGCATATCCTACGGGGAGGACACCGAGGCGAGTGGGTCTTGTGGTCTTGTATGTAGAACCGTAACCTATAAAGCTTCCCTCCGGCATATTCTTTATCTGTACCACCCTTGTTTTCCATGTTAGGACAGGCTCCAGATTGGGAAGAGAGGGATCCTTTAATGAAACCATGAGGTGTGTCTGTTTGGATGGCCACAGTCCGTACAACCCTATTCCGTGCCTTACCATAGAGAATCTGGACTCCGGTATAAGCATGGCTGCCGCTGTACTAGCCATGTGGAGAATTTTAGGCTTTACCCCCATCCCTGTTATAGTATCAACTGCCTTTCGAAATTTCCTTATCTGTTCGTAGGAGTACTCGATGTTAATGGGATCTTCGGCGTTTGCAAAGTGAGAGGAAATTCCCTCTATCTCTATCGCCGGAGATTGCCTTAGTTGCTCTATGAATGGTTCGATAGTTTCCTGTGTAAGTCCTTGACGCCCTGTCCCTGTTTCTATTTTTATGTGAACGGAAACTTTTTTACCCTTTGCAACGAGTATTTCGGAGAGTCTGGTTATGGTTTCTCTGTTGTAGACGGTAAGTTTTAAAGAGGCATCAACAGCCTCTTCTAACCTGTTGAGTGGGACATAGCCAAGAATGAGTATTGGTTTTTTTACTCCAAGTTCTCTGAGCTCAAGCCCCTCCTCCAGAGAGTTTACGGCAAACCAATCAACCCCATTTAGGAGGGAGACCATTTGTCTAACACCGTGACCGTAGGCGTTGGATTTTACCACAGCACAGAAGAGGGTGCCTTTAGGGGTAAATTTTTTAAGAATGTTAACATTTTTTTTAACTGCAGAACTGCTTAGTTCTACCCATACGAGACTACTCATGGTGTGAATGATATAGTATTTATAACCTCAATATCAACAGCGTGAATAGAAACACGGGGGATTTCGTGCTAATTTTATAGATGCAGCAATTGAAAAATAGAAACTAAAAGCGAGGGATCTTATGTTTGTTTTTTTAGAGGGTTACAATCATGTAATTCAAGCTCTCTTTGCCACACTTTTTACGTGGGGGGTTACTGCACTGGGAGCCGGGATGGTTTTCTTTTTTAAGTCTATAAACAGGAAGGTTCTTGATGCTATGCTTGGGTTTGCCGCAGGGGTTATGATTGCAGCGAGTTTCTGGTCTTTGCTTGCCCCCGCTATAGAGATGTCGGAGGGGGGAGTTTTGCCTGTTTGGGTACCTGCGGTTGTTGGTTTTTTGGCCGGAGGGATATTTTTAAGAATTGTAGATAAAGTATTACCTCATCTACATATTGGCTTACCAACCTCAGAGGCAGAGGGAATTAAAACCTCATGGCAACGAAGTGTTCTCTTGATTCTCGCGATAACCCTCCATAACATCCCCGAGGGGCTTGCCGTAGGGGTGGCCTTTGGTGCTGTGGCTACCGGATTGCCATCCGCCAGTTTGGCCGGCGCTGTTGCTCTGGCGGTAGGTATTGGGATTCAAAACTTTCCTGAAGGAGCGGCTGTTTCTGTTCCCCTTAGGCGTGAGGGATTCTCGCGCTTTAAAAGTTTCTGGTATGGACAACTATCCGGCCTCGTAGAACCGATAGCCGGGGTTATCGGGGCTTATGCCGTTGTTTCTATGAGAGTGATACTTCCATATGCTCTTGCCTTTGCTGCCGGTGCTATGATTTTTGTTGTGATAGAGGAGTTAATCCCAGAATCTCAGAGTGATAGAAATACCGATATTTCTACAATGGGGGCTATGGTCGGATTTGCTGTGATGATGGCACTGGATGTGGCTTTTGGTTGATTGTGATTTCTTGGGTCTCCTGTGTATACTCTAGTATATGTATGTCTTAATGAAGATACTGGAGTCCTCCCCAGAGCGTTATGATAGATGGATTTCGCTGGTTACCCTTGGTAGGTTGGATAGCGTGTATGCTCGTATGGCATCTTACATTGAAAGGGGGATGAAAGTTCTTGAGATAGGTTGTGGCACCGGTCTTTTGACAGTTAAGCTTCTTAAAAGAGGAGCGCATGTAAAGGCGGTTGATTCCAATCCTTCTATGCTTAAGATTGCCCGGGAAAGGTTTATGGCTCTGGGTGGAAATTTTGCCAAGAGTGTGGAGTTGTGTGAAATGGGAGTTACCGGGTTGGATAAAGAAAAGGTGAATAGTTATGATGCTGTTGTGAGTGGATTATGTTTTTCCGAATTAAGCGATGATGAGATAAGCTTTGCGCTTAGAGAAATAGGGAGAATTCTAAAATCTAACGGTCTTTTATTGATAGCGGATGAATCGGTTCCTCCCTTTGTGCCTGCGAGGATGGTATATTGGTTCGTAAAGGTTCCCTTTCTTATAATCACTTATTTTGTTACCGGAACCGTGACGAGGGGCTTGAAGAATTTTAATCAGGTTCTAGCGGAAAAGAACTTCAGAGTCAGAGAGGTAAGATACAGCAGGTTGGGTAGTTTTATAGAGATCGTGGCGAAGAAATTGTCAACTGATTCGTGAGTTGTTCTATCAAATTAAATATCGAATACTCTTTCTGGGGGTGAATATGTTTTCCCTGCGCTATATTGTCATAAACATTATTGGCACTCTTCTTAGAGGATTTCCTCTCCCTACAAGGGTGGGGTTGATAAAGATAGGAAATCCGGACAGGTCTTCACCGGTTTTCCTTACCTGTAACTATTCTGTTACTGTGGAGAGAGTAAAGAAGGCTCTGAGGGGATTAGATTGTTATCTTCTCGTTTCAAACACTCATGGAATAAACGTGTGGTGTGCTTCTACGGGTGGACATCTTTCCAATCATTCAGTGATCTCTAGTATTAAGGCCAGTGGTGTTGAAAATCTTGTAGATCACAGGGAGATAATTCTTCCCCAGTTGGCAGCCTCTGGTGTGGAGGCGCTAGAGGTGAAGAGAGAAACCGGCTGGAGTGTAAAGTGGGGGCCGGTTTATGCTAAAGATATTATTCGATTTGTGGCTGGGGGTTATAAGAAGGACCGTTCGATGCGAATTGTTGGTTTTCCCGTTCTGCAGCGGTTTGAAATGGCAGTCATGTGGGCCTTTCCGTTTTCTATTATACTTGCCGTTTTGACTACTCTCATCTGGAGGTCAATGTTCGTTTTTACAGTAGTAGCCTCGTGGGTTGTTCCGCTGATCACTTTTCTCTCTTTTCCTCTCTATTCGAGGTTTCTTGGAAGAGGGACTAAGAAACCGAATCTTAGCAAATATACCGTTATTTTCAATATAGGTTGGATTTCTGTTGCTCTATGGGTAATTTTTATGGTGGTTGTTTACCTTTACGCAGTGTTATCAGGGGTATTTACGATAGGTGACTTTGTTAAGTGGGGTGTTATTTCGTTTGCTATGATGCTCCTCGTAAACATTGATCTTATGGGGAGTACCCCTGTTTATAAGAGTGGACTCCATGAGGAACGTTTGCTTAGGGTCAGGTTGGATGAAAAAAAATGTACGGGTTGCGGTGTCTGTGTTCTTGTGTGTCCGCGCGATTGTTTTGGGATAGGAGAAAATAGGGTGGTTTTGTTGCGGGGTAAAGAGAGATGTGTTCAGTGTGGAGGGTGTATCGTTCAATGTCCCGCTGATGCTCTCTGTTTTTCTTCGGAAACGGGAAAGATTATCCCTCCGTATGTAATCAGGAGGTATAAGTTGAATATGATGGGAACTCGTTTGGGTAGTTAGTGTGATTATCGTGAGTACTTTTAAAGAGGGAGGGCCCGGGCACCGGTGAATTTTGAAATGCGAGAGGGAGTGTGATAAATTATAAGACAAAGGGGAGGTTGTCATGCGAAAAAGTTCTATATTTCTCTTGGCCTTAGGATTGAGTGTCTTTGTTGTTTTTAGTGTGTATACGGAGAGTGTGACGGTCAGTTATGTTGATGGCACCCTGGAGGTAAAAACGGGTGATGGTTGGAATGAGGTTTATATAGGTGATTCCATCCCAACCGATGCCGTAGTAAGGCTTGGCAACGATAGTATTGCTCAGTTGGAGGGTGCCAATGTGTCTTTAACCCTGTCTCGTCCAGGGAGCTATGTTTTGGGTCGGCTTTTGAAGGAAAAGCAGGAGATGGAATCGTGGGGGGTAGCTTCGCTCGTTGGAAATAAAATTTCAAATATGTTGAATTCTCAAAGGTCAAGAGCGTCTGCTGTTATGGGCGTGAGAGGTGCAAAGGCTGAGGATAGTACGGATGTTGAATGGGTAGAGGATGAGGATAATTATCTAGCTGAGGGTAAGAGCTTTATAGAAAAAGCTCGCTATGATGAAGCCATCCAGATATTACAGGAAGGTCTTAGGGATGCGGATGAAGAGATGAAACCTCAGTACTTCTACTTTTTGGGAGTCGCGAATATGGGCAATGGTAGACCCTATATTGCCCTAAAATATTTTAACAGGATAAAACCGGATCCCTACTTTGAGTACTTTGATGGATATGTTGTTTTAAAGGGGAAATTACTTATAGAGAGTTTTGCATTTAAAGAGGCTAAGAGACTTTTTGATCTTTATCTCAGAGAAGCTCCTGAGGGAAATGCGGCTCAAAGTATCTATTTCTTGAAAGGCATCGCTCTTAAGGGTATGGGTGATATCTCTGCTGCCAAGGTTGCCTTTGAAAGGGCATATACTATGAATCCCTCAACAGGGATAGGGAAAAAAGCAAAAGAAATGTTAGCATCAAACCTCTAATTTTTATGATCATGCGTTTTTCTGCTCAGCCTATCCTGTTCGTCTATATCTAACGCATCCCAGGGATAGGCTATCCACATATCTTCAATCTCTTGTCCAACATAGTATCTTTTTACCTGGGGGGGAATTTTACCTTTCTTTGTTTTTCGCTTATTATGAAGTACCATTACGGCTAGTTCTTCTGGGTTATGTTTTAACAGTTCTTTGAGGCAGTATTCCAGCGTAGTTCTTGAATCATCTACTTCGTCTACCAGAAGTATCTTTTTTCCTGTGAGCTTTTTTTCAACCTCGTCTATCCACTGGATTGTCTCGGGAAACTCCTTTGGTTGATTGTTTTCATCGTAATATTTTATCCCGACTGTAAGGATTGTTCTGTTTAAAAATGTTTTTAGAATTCGTGCCGGGATGAACCCGCCTGTCCCTATTGCAACTATTAGGTCCGGGTTATAGTTGTCTTTTATGATCTTCTCTGCAACGGATTTAACAAGCTTGTGCACATCGTTGTATGTCAGGTAGTATTTCATTGTACTAGGTTATAACTCCCTTTTTTAGAATTATGTTTGCATATAGTGCTGTATCACTGGTGGCTACTATTGCATATGCTTCCTTTGCCCTTTCGTAAAAGGTAAATCTATCGATAAACTCAAAATCTTTGAATGAGGAATGAGCCTTCTTTACTATCTGTCTAAACTCTTCCCATCTCTCCGGTTTTGTGGTATCACCGGGGACAACTGACATCAGAATAACTGGAAAATCTACGTAGGTATCCAGGGGAAAGAGTTTGAGAATAGCCTCTAATAATTCTGGTACGTTGTGGCCGTCACTTCTTACAAGCCGTTTGGCATAGGCGGCTGCAGGAAAGTTTCCATCTGCAATAACTATTTCGTTTCCGTGCCCCATTTCCATTAGAATTTTAAGAAGTTCCGGTGATATTATATTGGGAATCCCTTTTAGCATTCTTTTTATCCTCCTCTATGTAATCTTTGTGTATGGAAGAATATTAACCAAAATAGCTGTTATGTTCAATTTTATTTGAAGATTATGCTTAAGATTGAGAAATTGAATGTGAAATAGTCATATAAAATGACTGGAAAAATTATAAAAATGAAAATATAACTATTTAATGAAAAATAATATTTTTAATTTGTTTCTTCTAAGGAGCAACATCATGAAAAATATTTTACATGTAGATCGGAGTAATTTTTTCCATAAAATAATTGATAGAATTGGAGAACGGGTAGGTGCCAAGGTTTTCCCTGCAAATAGTGCAGAGGAAGCCTTCCGCATCCTTGATAGCGAGAGAATAGACCTGATAATTACGGCTCTTGAACTGGAGAAAGAATCGGGGGAGAGGTTTATCGAATACCTCAATAATTCTCCCTTTAAGGATATACCGGTAATAGTTGTGACCGGGGATGATTCGGAGACTCTACGAGATAGATTATTTTCGCTTGGAGTGGTGGATTATGTGTTAAAGAAGGATCTGAACTATGATACCTTTTCCTCTTACCTGAATAATCTTTACAGGAATGATGAGATTACTAACAAGCTTAGGAGATCAAAGATAGCGGTGCTGGACGACAGTAAGCTTAGTCTTAGGATTATTCAAAAGATATTTGAGAGTAACGGAGTAAACAATGTGGATTATTTTACTGATGTTGAGGATCTATATGCAAGTAAGGAGTTTTACAGATTGTACATTATCGATCTCATGTTAAAAGGGACATCGGGAGAGGAGGTAATTAAGAATTTGAGAAACCGTTCCGTAAAGAGTATAATAATTGCCATCTCTTCTGTGGATCATTACAAGACGATATCCCATGTTTTAATGATAGGGGCGGATGATTATCTTATAAAACCCTTTGATGCTGGAATTTTTATGGCTCGGCTAATGGTAAATTTCAGAACCCTTCTTCTGTTCGAAGCTCTGGAGCGAAAGCGAGCTAAGTATCAGGAATTAGCCGAGATAGATTCGCTTACCGGTGTTTTTACGAGACAGTATATAATGCAGGATTTAGAGGATGAAATGTTAGGTGCCCGACATAGTGGAGATACTTTTGTGATTGCGATGATTGATATAGACCATTTCAAACGGGTAAACGACAGATATGGGCATCAGATGGGTGATAGGGTCCTTAGAGATGTGGCTTCGGTAATAAAGACTTCTCTAAGGCGAGAAGACGCTGTGGGAAGGTATGGGGGGGAAGAGTTTCTCGTTATACTCTCCGGGGTAAAATTGAAGGAGGCAACCAAAGTATTAGAGAGGATGTTAAGGAGGGTTAGCGAGCTTAAGTATGATGAGTATCCGGAGCTCCGTATTACTTTTAGTGCGGGGGCGGTGGAATACAAGGGAGAAAGCTCGGATGAGATGGTAAAAAAAGCGGATGTTCTACTGTATAAAGCTAAGAGTGGTGGTAGAAATAGAATCGAAATCGGCTCGTAAAGAATTTTAGCCCTTTAGCATCCCCTCGCTTAATCCCTCTATAAAGAATTTCCTGAATACGAGAAAGAGAATAAGCACGGGTATTATAGATAAAATTATTGCAGCTCCTACTCTTCCCATTGCCATTGTTTGTAACTCATCTCTAAGCCACACGATGCCCACCGGAAGAGTTTGCCATTCGTTTTGTTTGTTAATGGTGCTTGCAAACATAAACTCCTGCCAGGCAAATACGAAGGTTATTATTGTGGTGGTAACAAATGCCGGTCTTACTATGGGAATTAGAACCTGAAAAACCATTCTAAACTCGGAGCAACCATCAACTATAGCGGCATCTCTTATGTCTAGCGGGATGGTGGAGAATGCCCCCCTCATTATCAGTAGACCCCACGGAAGGTTAAGAGCAACATATGGGAGGATTAAACCTAAATACGTATCGGTTAGGCCCATTTTATACTCCATCATATAGATGGGAATGAGGTACATTATGTAGGGAATGGTTAAGACGCTTAAGATTAACATGAAAAGGAGCTGATTCCCCTTGAACTTTCTCATCCCAAAGGCATAACCACTGAGTGCACTTGATATGAGTACGAGAACAACGGTGGCTGTAGTTACTACCACGCTGTTTAGAAAGTATCTAAGGAAGCCCTCCATACCTGTGAATACGTAAACGTAGTTATGAATGGTCAGTGCATGTGGAATTATGGTTGGAGGAAACTTATGTATATCAGTGTTGGGTCTTATTGAGGTGATAAATATCCAGACAACGGGGAATATATAGATTATAGCGAATACAATTACTATCACGTAGAAAATTTTTATAAGGTTACCGTATGATAGGTTTTTTGATTTTTTATTTCTACTCATCTACACTAACCCCTCTCTGCTGTTTCTGGTTTGAAAATCAAATTGAGAACCGCTGCGAGTATTAGGATAATTGCCGCCGTTATGTAGGAGACCTGCGATGCCTGTCCGAAATCCATTCGCTCGAAGGCAAGTTTCCACGCATAGTAGTAGAGCGTATAAGTTCTGATACCGGGGCCTCCCTCTGTTACAACCTTTACCAGATCAAACACCTTTAATGAGTTTATGAGTATCCATATACTGGAGATAAGCATATACGGTTTTAGGTTGGGGATTATTATCCACTTCACCTCCTGCCAGAATGTAGAGCCGTCAACCTTGGCTGCTTCACGTAAACTCTTGTTTATTCCCTTTAGACCGGCAATGAATATGATTAGTGTAAACCCGACCATCTTCCACGAACGGGCTATAACAAGTCCAACCAGTGCCGTTTGGGGTTCCTGGTACCAGTCAAACATAAACCGAGGATTGTGGGTGAGGTTTCTTATTATAATATTTACGAAACCGTTTACGGGGGAGAGCAACCATGCGAAGGTAATACCGACAAGTGACATTGGAATTATCATTGGAAGATAAAATATCACCTGTAGTACCTGAACTCCCTTGGTTAATTCATTTATGAGGATAGCGAGTATAAGCGAGGTTAAGAATGTTATGGAGAAATACAAAACAGCAAATATTGCCTGATTCTGTAGTGAGGTTTGGAAAAACTCATCTTTAAAACGTTCGATATAACCCTTGAAGAATATAAAGTGTGGATGAGGATCTATTCCGAATTTGTAACGGGTAAGGCTTAGGAAGCCAGAATACACTACCGGAAAGGCAATGAATACAAGTACAAAGACCATTGCCGGGAGGAGAAAGAGAAAGAGGTTTATGTTTTCTCTTATCTTTCTACGACGTTTGAGTTTTCTCAACTCTACCAATTCTTCATGGTTTAATGTACCCATATCCATTCCTTTCCTAATCTAATACAGTTTGAATTAGGGGAAAGCCTTGTATACATGACTTTCCCCCAACATTTTCCGTTAAGATGTATTCTACTAGTAAGCCCTTACATCGGTAAAGTCTAGGCCCTGGATTTCCTTCTTTATTGAGGATAGGGCCTTGTCTACGCTCATCCTCCCGAATGCCGCTTCTGGTAGATACTTCTGAAGTATGTCGAGATACTTGTTTAGATCTTTGTACAGAGGTATTGGACTTGAATGATCTGCGATTGCAAGGAGGGTGGGCATCTGATCCTTAAATCTTGTTATGCCCTCTCCGTATGCAGATTTGAGAATGGGAAGTTTGCCGTAGTGATTAAAACTCCACTGTCCGAAGTACTTGCTAAAGATTTCTTCCCTGATAAAGGCTTTGGCAATGTCCTTATTCTTTGCTACCTTTGGCATCCATACGGAGTGTGTCCAGATTATACTACCGCTCTTAGCAGAACCAGGCCATCCTGTATAGGCAATATCACTGTTTCTGTGGGTTACACTTACAAGCTCCATAATGTGTCCCTGTGCAGCGAAGAAGGAGCCTGCAGCTCCGCTCTTCCAGAGTTCGTAACCTTTGTCGTCAGAGATTGTGTAAGCCGCAAGTCCTTTTTTGTAGAGGGTCTGGATAAGTGTTAGCCACTGCTTTGCCTGGGGACTTGAGATATCAAATCCCTCGCCGTTGGGGTCTTTAAATGTTCCTCTCATAGCCTGAATGCCGGCGTTGTAGTCATACTGCATAAACTCTCTGTCCCATATCTGAATGTGAGCGCCAACCGGGGCAAAGTTCTTCATTTTTGCAAACCAACCGATGAACTCACTTTCCTTCATGCTAGGAATCGGAACAGGCTTGCCGTTTGACCAGAGACCTGCTTTTTTCATAATGTTTGTGTTTACGCCTATAATAGCAACCTCACCCATGAAAGGTAGTACCGGGAAGTACGAACCACCACCGGGTTTTTTGTACTTTCCTGCATTCAAAAACCCACCTACCAGTTTTTCAGGGGCCATGTTTCCTGTTAACATGCTGTCCATTGGTTCTGTCCAGCCCCCTACAATTAATGGGGCCAACATGGAACCGCTTCCTCCGACGAAGAGATCAAACGAGGTCTTTCCTGCCTGCCATTCGGGTATGTAGGTTACCCCACCCCACTTATCTGCTCGGATTCTTTCGATCTTTACACCTGCATGGTTCTGTTCGAATTTATTACAAACGTCCTCCAGTGGGAA
>Ga0256914_1004242_pt1 | contig 10875 bp, 8 predicted proteins | sample HulkmetaG_FD_191571 | JGI IMG/M metagenome (GOLD analysis project Ga0256914, IMG submission 191571) | Hydrothermal chimney microbial communities from Main Endeavour vent field at the Juan de Fuca Ridge, Pacific Ocean - Hulk | ecosystem: Environmental > Aquatic > Marine > Hydrothermal vents ...
GTTCCGCCAACTACCCGACGGTGGCGGGGCTGCTGCTCACCACCGGGGAGCCGGTCGCCCAATCCGTCCGGCGGCTGCTGGATGGGCTGCCCGACATCCTGCCTATCCTGTCGGTGGAGAGTGAAACCTTCGAGACAGTCGCAAACGTCAACACGGTGCGATCCTACATCACCGCGGACAACAAAACCAAAATCAAGCGCGGGCTGCAACTCTACAGCGAGCACGTGGATGCGGATGCCTTCGAGAACCGTATTTCCACCATTGAGCGGCGCGGCATCTCCCCGCAGATGTTCCTGTACAGCATGTTGCAGCGCGCCAAATCTGATAAAAAGCATATCGTTTTGCCCGAAGGTACGGATGAGCGCATCTTGCAGGCGGCCGAGCAGTTGGTTGCTCAAAATGTGGTGAAACTGACCCTGATTGGGAGTGAACCCGAACTCCGAAAGAAGGTGGATGACCTGGGGCTGCTCTGCGATCTGAGCCGCGTAACCATCATCCAGCCGGAAAATCACCCCAAATTTGAAGAGTATGCCGAAACCTATTATGAACTCCGCAAGCACAAAGGGGTCACCCTGGAATACGCCCGCGACACCATGCGCGATGTTTCATTTTTTGGCACGATGATGGTGTACAAGGGCGATGCTGATGGTATGGTTTCCGGCGCAGCGCATAGCACCGCCCACACCATCCGCCCGGCGTTTCAGTTTATCAAGACCAAACCGGGGTTCTCGGTGGTTTCCTCGGTCTTCTTCATGGCATTGGAAGACCGGGTGCTGGTTTATGGCGATTGTGCCGTTGTCCCCCGCCCCACCGCTGAGGAACTGGCGGAAATTGCCATTGCATCGGCGGATACGGCGCAGATGTTCGGTGTTGAACCGATTGTTGCCATGCTTTCATACTCCTCCGGCGATTCCGGCTCCGGTGAGGAGGTGGAGCGCGTGCGCAAAGCGACTGAATTGGCGCAAAAACGCCGCCCCGACTTGCTCATCGAAGGCCCCATCCAGTACGATGCCGCCGTGGATGCCAGTGTCGGTCAGCGCAAAATGCCCGGCTCAAAGGTTGCCGGACGCGCCACCGTGCTGATCTTTCCCGACCTGAACACCGGCAACAACACTTACAAGGCCGTCCAGCGTGAGACGGGGGCCATTGCCATCGGCCCGGTGCTGCAAGGGCTGAACAAGCCGGTTAACGACCTGAGCCGCGGCTGCACTGTGGAAGACGTGTTCAACACCGTGGTGATCACTGCGATCCAGGCGCAGAACGCATAAACCAAACGCAAAGAGCGGCAGTCCGGCTTGGACTGCCGCTCTTCGTTACTGCCCGGACAGGGACGGGAGAATCCGTCCGGGCAGCGACCGGGGGCTTGCACATTGTGAGGGGTTAATATCGCAGTATGGCGCCAATTTTCCCTTTCTCATCCAGTGACGGATTTTCGCGGAGTACATCCACATCGCCGCCGTCTTCCAGCACACGGCGAACGGCCAGATCTACCACATCTGGAATCTCTGTGAACGGATTCCCGCAGTAAGGGCAGGTTTCTTTTTTCTGGGCGGTAATGTACCCGCATTCCTGGCAGCGATAACCGGGCGCACGAAAGCCTTTGATCACCATCAGGGTCTGGATGCGGCCTTCCTGCACCATCAACAGGGTATCTTCCAGGCCGAGTACGCCGCCCTGTTTTTTGGCGGCGGCGGTGATCAGGGCCCTGACGGCTTCTGTTTCGCGCCGCTGTTCTGCCTCCTGCCCGATTTTTATGGCCCGCTCAATTACCTCGGTGTTGTTTGCCGTCATGCTGATTGAGAAGGTGCCAATCACCAGGCTTTGCCACCGTTTTGGCAAATAGCCGCGAAACAGGGCTACATTTTCTTCTGTGCCACCGAGCAGCACCCGGCGGACGTTATTTTCCTCGAAGAACTTCGCAGCAAACTCGGCAGATGCCCGCATGTTCCGTTCGGCAATTTCGGCAGTATGCGTGGTCTGACCGTTGCCTCTGCCGCGGCTTCCGGCTGACTGAGTGCCGCCGGTTTTTGTGCGTCGGATACTCTCGCCGAATATTTCAGCCTGTTCGCGGATTTCACCCAGGTGAAAGTGAAACAGCCGTGCACCCTGCTTGTCTATCAGGACAATTCCGTACCAGCCGTAAGAATCAAACAGGCTCGCCAGCGGTTTCACATGCGGCCGGTTGCTAATACGTACCCGGCTGCGCATGGGGACCTGAAGCGGGTAAGCCCGGAAGAAACCTTCGGGCACGCAGGAGAAAATTGCCGCGCTGCGCCCGCCGGTGTATTCGTGCTCGACGTAGTTTTCTGCCGCCGCAGCATCTTCGGGGAGCCCCGCATCTTTCAGCATGGAGCGCAACTTAAGTCTGTAGACATCCGCGCTGCCTTGCGATGGGTCAGTATTCAGGTAGATGCTGAGCACAGGATGCTGGGGTTTGAAATCCAACAGTTCTTGCAGGTCGCGTTCAGTCAACATAGGATGCTCCTCTTTATGGATTTGGAACTTTCGCTGGAATGCAGGGAAAAGCGGAGTTTTGTGCGCGCGAAGCGCGCACAAAACTCCACAGGCCGTTATCCAGAGCAAAAGTCCTGGGATTGTGCCGTCATCCGCAGTTTCCCGTTTGAGCAGGAGGGTTCCGGGCGGGAATTTGAGCGGGTGCCGGTAAATGGGGTTGTTAATGTACCTTAATGCCGATCCGAAAATTCGAACGGGGATGTTGCAAGTATGGTGTCGGGTTTGGCGGAGATGCGCGCTTTTAAGGCCGCTTTCCTAATACCAGTTCAATCTGGAGTTCCTTGCCGTTGCGCAGCACAGTAAGAACCACCGTATCGCCTGGACCGGTGTTGTTGAGCAAGTAACTGATCAGGTCACTGAAATCGCGCACGGTTTGACCGTCAATCGCGATAATCAGGTCGCCACCGGCAAAATAGCGGGAATCGGCCGTCGGAATGTCGCCGCCGCGCAACCCGGCGATGTCTGCCGGGCTTCCATCGGTCACTTCCAGAATATAAACGCCGGAAGTTTGCGGCAGGTTTAGGGCTTCCTGATCCCGGAGCGTGATTTCCGGGAGACTGCTGATACCGATGTAAGGGTAATCGTAACTGCCGGACCGAATCAGGTGCGGCACCACGCGTTTGACGATATTGATTGAAACAGCGAAGCCAATTCCGGAGTTGACCGGCTGCCCGAAAGCATCCATGCTGGTACTCTCGATGGCAAAATTGATACCGATGACTTCCCCATCCAGGTTGAGTAACGGCCCGCCGGAATTGCCGGGGTTGATTGCGGCATCGGTTTGGATGATGTCACCGGCAGTAAAGTAACTGCCGCCGGGGCTGGCGTGCAGCGAATCCAGTGTACGACCCAGGGAGGAAACCACCCCGGTTGTCATGGTGCCGTCATAACCGAGCGGGTTGCCGATGGCAATGACAATTTGCCCGACCTTGAGGTGGCTGGAATCTCCCAAGGGCAGCGGGTGCAGTTCTTCTATCGGGGCGTCTATTTTGATAACGGCAACATCTGAATCGCTGTCCGTGCCAAGCACCTTGCCGCGTGTCCGATATCCATTGGGGAAGGCGATCTCCAACTCTTCGGCAGCGCGCACAACATGATAATTGGTGAGGATATGCCCCTCCTGGTCGATCACGAATCCAGAACCAAGGCCGTCTTCATCTGCCCCATAGACTCGAATCGAAACTACACCGGGGCTGGCCTGTGCATAGATTTGAACAAACTTGTCTTCCTGGCTGACGGGGGCGGCAGCGCCGCCGGAAGTTTCTGGTTGCTGAGGTGTTGCAGAAAGTGTGGGGGCTGGATTTGCCGGAGTGAACACCCCGCAGGCAAAACTGGCAAATACGAGAACCGATAAAAAGATGGTAACCTTTCGGGAATGTGATTTCATGAAGCGTCCTTTTTTCTGGCTGCCCGATCCCCTGTTCCGCAAATGCGGCTGGCGTATTACCATCGCCTGCTGATGCCAGCGGGCAAATGCACATCTTGGCATCAGCAAACCGGGCACAACATTGTTTGGTAAACCGGTTACTGAGATTGTATGCTTTCTGGGGTGGTTGAGTCAAGTTCTTTCGAGCAATCGGGGGCAGGCAAAAGATGTAGAAGGGCGGTGTTCCCCCCACCCAACCCTCCCCCCATCGGGGGGAGGGCAGGGGAGGGGGGAAAGGAAGCAGCGCCCATACGATTGCCCAATTTCTACATCTTTTACCTGCACCCCGGAATATCAATCTCCCATTTTTTTTGCAACCGTGCTATCATTAACCCATGGCTGCATCTAAAGAGCGTATTTTGTTGGTGGAGAGTGACCCGGAAGTCAGCGACCTGATTGCCCGGCAGGCATTGAGACCGCTGGGCTATCAGGTCCGGGTGGTTGGGGATGCTACGCGTGCCATCCAGGATGCAATGCAGTTTTTCCCGGATGTTGTGTTGGCAAACCTTAACTTGCCGGGATTGAGCGGCAAGGATATGCTGGTGGCGTTAACTTCTCAAGGCATTGATACGCCAGTGATTGTGATTGCCGAACAGGGGCAGGAAGGGGACGTGATTCAGGCTTTTCGGCTGGGGGCTTCGGACTATTTGCGTTCCCCCGTGCGCGAAGCCGAGGTTGTTTCCGCAGTGGAACGCGCTTTGCTGCGAGTACGGGAACGCAGAGAGCGCAAACGGCTGGCAGCCCAACTGGAAAAAACAAACCAGGAACTGCATCGCCGTGTGCGCGAACTGACCACCATCTTCGGAATTGGCAAAGCGGTCACATCGGTAACCGACCAGCAAACACTGTTTGGCAAAATCATCGAAGGCGGTGTTTTTGTCACGGAGGCAGATAAAGGCTGGCTGCTCTTGCGGCGCGGAGAAAGCAAAACCTATATTTTACGCGCTTGCAAAAACCTGCCCAAATCCATCCGGGCAAAAATTGGCAAACCGTGGGATGATGGCATTAGTTCACTGGTTGCGCTTTCGGGAGAGACGCTTTCCATCCACGGCACGCCGCTTAAACGCTTCAAAGTTGCCCGTCTGGGCCAGGCCGCACTAGTGGTTCCGGTAAAAGCACAAAAGGAAGTTGTTGGGTTGCTGGTTGTCGTCCGCGAATCTGCCAGGGCCTTTAGCCTTAGCAACCAAACCATGCTGGAAGCAGTGGCAGATTATGCATCAATTGCATTGGTAAACGCCCGCCTGTTTGACGCGCTTGAAAAACGGGCACATTCGCTTCAGAAAGCAGTTGAAAGTTCCCAGGAGAGCGAACAGATCAAAGCACAGATTTTGCAGAATGTCGCTGAGGAACTGCGAATCCCAATCATGTCAATGAAGCATCAGATCGATCTGATGCTTGAAACCCTGGAGTTTATGCGTGCCGATCACCAGGAATCGGTACGCCTGCTGGATGGCTATCTCACGCAGGTGGAGCGCGTGGTCAACGCACTTGGCAGTTTGCAAACCGCCAGTGCACCACAAAACCGGATTACGGTAGACCTGGCCGATCTGATCCGCCAGGCAATAGAGCGTCACAAAGCCGCTGCCAGTGAAAACACCATTGAACTCTCTGCCAATTTTCAGAAACAGCCCCTGCTGGCACGCATAGACCCTGACCAGATCAACCAGGTACTTGATGCACTGCTTTCAAACGCACTGCGCTTCAGCGCTGGCGGTCAGGTTGCCATCCAGGCAGGCATCGGACAGAACGGCATGATCCATGTCAGCGTGCAGGATACTGGCCCCGGCATCCCGCTGGAACACCAGGCACAGATTTTTCAGCCGTTTTATCAGATCGACACAACGGCCATGTACCCCCACGACGGCTTGGGGATTGGCCTTTCCCTGGCGAAGGATATTATCAAATTGCACGGGGGTGAAATCTGGGTCAAAAGTGATTCGTCTGCTGGCGCAGTCTTTCACTTCACACTTCCGCCTGCCGAAAGCCGGGGCATGGGGTAAACCGGATGTCAAACGAACAAATCCTTGTTATCACCGCAGATGCCCAGTTAGGGCAGCAATTAACCAACGTGGTTTTACGCCCGGCTGGCTATCAGGTTATCCTGGTTCAGGATGCACAAAGTGCAGAGGCTTCTTTCCATTCTCTTCCGCCGGATTTGGTAATTTTGGATGCTCGTGTGGATAACGGCGGCGGGCTTCACCTGGCGGAGAAACTGAACGAATCCATCCCCATTGTTCCGATTATCCTTGCAACTTTGGAAGACCGCCTGACCATGCTGGATGCCGCACTCGATTCGGGCGCCGCGGATTGCATTTCCCCGGCATGGGAAGACGACAGACTGCTGCGGGCGATTCGCCGCGCCCTGAAACGCCGCACACGCCTCGAAACCTGGATAAACCGCCGCTCAGTTGAACGCGATGCCTCCTTGCGCCGCCGTCTGGACGTTCTGGAAACTTTGCAGCAAATTGGGCAGTCGGTCAATTCCTCTCTCGATCTGGATGAAGTACTGACGAAGGTCGTCGAAACCGCAGTCAGTGTGACCAACGCCGAAGAAGGAAGCCTGCTGATTCTGGATGAAAATACCGGCGAACTCTCCATGCGGGCGGCGCTCAATTTTCAGGATGATTTTGTGCGCACCTTTCATTTGCCCGTTGAAGACACGCTGGCCGGAGAGGTTATCCGCACCGGACGGGCAGTGGTTTTGGATGAAGACACTCCCCAGAAGATCAAAACGGCCTACCTGGTTCGCTCCCTGATGTACGTGCCGCTCAAAATTCAGGAGCGGGTAATTGGCGTTTTGGGCGTTGACAACCGTACCAGTTCACAGCCTTTTCGCGCAGAACACCTGACGGTGATGTCTGCTCTGGCAGATTATGCGGCCATCGCCATCGTAAATGCCCGCCTGTTCCGCAGCACGGATATCGAACGCCAGAAACTGGAATCCATCCTGACCGGTATCGGGGACGGTGTCATCGTGGTGGATGAATCCAACCGCATTATCTTGCTGAATCCGGCGGTGCGGGACGCTTTCAACATCCCGGTAGACGAGAACGTGATCAACCGCCCGATTGATCAGGTATTTACCCACGAACAACTGCTGGAAATGTTCATAAATTTGCCCGCTGCTTTCCCGTACCATTGTGAACTCACCCTCGAAGACGGGCGGATAATGAGCAGCCATCTGGCAAAAATCCCCGCAGTTGGCCTGGCACTCACCTTGCAGGATATCACCCCTCTCAAGGAACTGGACCGCATCAAGAGCGACTTTGTCCACACCGTCTCGCACGACTTGCGTTCGCCGCTGACGGCCATTTTAGGATATGTGGAATTGCTCAATCGGGTTGGCCCGCTCAACGAGCAGCAAACTGAATTTATTGAGCGTATTCAGGTTAGTGTGCGCAATATCACCACTCTGATCAACGACTTGTTGGAACTGGGGCGGATTGAATCGGGTTTTGACGCGCGCAAGGAATTTGTCCCCCTGCCGGTAATTGTGCAGTATTCATTGGACAGCCTCGAAGGCAGCATCATGGAGAAAGAACACCGCGTGGTGCTGGATTTGCCTGCCGACACCCACAAAGTCTTTGGTGATCCGATCCGCCTGCGTCAGATGGTGGATAACCTGCTGAGCAATGCCATCCGCTACACTCCCCGGGGAGGCGAAATCCGGGTAACACTCAAATCCGAGGTGGATCAGGTTATTTTTCAGGTGCAAGATACCGGCGCCGGTATTCCTCCTGCCGACCAGCCTTACATTTTCGACAAGTTTTACCGCGCCAGCAATATCAACGCCGATATCCCCGGAAGCGGGCTGGGGCTGGCAATTGTCAAAAGCATCGTTGAGAACCACCAGGGGCGTGTCTGGGTTGATTCCGTACCCGGAGAGGGTTCCATCTTTACGGTAGTATTGCCCGTCGCAGATGATTCACTGTAAAACGCCGTGAACATCCTTGACCAAAATCAGCGCCGCGACACCCAGCAGCACCCAGCCGAAAACTTGTTTGACCGTTCGGGATTTCATCCGCCCGGCCATCAGCCGCGAACCGAGTTGGCTGCCTAAAAGGACGGCGATCACCGTTGAAAGCCACACACTCCATTGGGGTTGGGCGGCGGTCGCCAGATGGGATGCAAAACTTGACAGCCCGGAACAAGTGACCACAAAAGCCGATGTCGCCGCGGCAGATTTGGCTTCCAGCCCGGCGATGTAGAGCAGCGGCACGATGAACGACCCGCCGCCGCGCCCGATCATCCCGGCGATGGTGCCCAGCCCGCTGCCAGCGGTCACGCCCAGAATGACGCGCCCGCGCGGGGACATCGCCCCGCGTTTCGGCTTCCATCCGGAGAGCATCAGAATCGCCGCCGCCGCGGTGAACAGCGCAAAAAAGGTCAGCAGCGGCTTGACGGGGAGTTGCACGTTGAGCCACACTCCCAGCGGGGCGAAAGCGATCATCGTTACCGCAAAGGGCACCGCCACGCCCCAGATAATCAGTTTTTTGCGTCCGTAAGTGATAGCCGCCGACCCGCTGTTGACCACGTTGAGCAGCATCCCCAGCGGGATAGCCTCGGTTTTGAAATCCATGCCCATCCAGTAAAGAATGGGGATATACAACTGGGAACCGCCCATCCCCAGCATTGAAAACACGAAAGCGATGACAAAGAAAATGGGCGGCACCAGATAAAACGCAGACATTGGCTATTTTCTCAATTTGCGGAGTTTTCCAGGCAGCAGTTCGCCTGTCAGGTCGGCGTAACCGCCTTTGAAGACGCGCACGTTGTCGAAGCCCTGCGCGTGCAGATAGGCGAAGGCCACGTTTGCCCGGTCGCCGCCGGAGCAGAAGGCCGCCACCAGTTTGTCGCGCGGGATTTCGTTCAGGCGGTCGGGCAGCCGGTTGACCGGAATATGCAGGGCAAACGGCAGGGTGAGATACTCCCTTTCGGCGTCGGTGCGCACATCGAGCAAAACGGCATCGCCCTTCGCCCACTTTTCAAAAAAGGCGGCGGGCATGATTTTATGTTGTCCGGTACTCCAGTAGTCAAAGTCGAGGCTTTGCAGCCATTGGGTGAATGAATTTTCGGGCATGGGAACTCCTTGGGGATTCAGCGATTCAGCGATTCAGCGATTCAGCGAGCCAGCGAGCCAGCGAGTCAGCGAGTCAGCGAGTCGGCCGGGAAAGGGATCAATCGGGAAGCGGATTGCAGAGAGGGCAGCAGCATTTTGGGTGCGGGTCGGTGTTCAAAAGTGATTCCGCTTCCGCGGCGGATGCCCCGAACAATTTTCCGATTTCAATGAGCAGCGAGAGCAATTCGGGCCGGGTCAGGCGGTAGAAGATGTACCGCCCTTCACGGCGGGTTTCGAGCAGCCCTGCATCCCGCAGGGACATCAACTGCTGCGAGATGTACGCCTGCCGCATCCCCAGCACGGTTTCCAGATGGCAGACACAGGCCTCCCCCTCGCCAATTGCCATCAGAATCCGCAGGCGGACCGGTGTGCTGACTGCCCGCAAAATCTGGCTGATCTGTTCTTCAATTGGACGTGTTGACATATTCGTAACTCCGAATGTATTGTAACCAAATATCCGTGATGATGAATGTGTTACTTGTCCCAGGTTATTGTGCCGTTTGTCAGGAAAACAAAACAGGGACTTCGCGCTCAGGCGAAAGTCCCTGCTTGTTGGCTTGGCTGCTGCGGACCAGTTCCAAAGAACTCACAAGGTTTCTTTGTAATCAGGGATGCAGCGTTACGGTAGGGTGGTGCCAGTCGCCGCCGTGCTCTGTCGGTTGCGGAGGAGGCGGCAACTCGTGCGTAGGCTCAACCGTCGGTGCGTGGGTCGGCGGCGGTGTGTGAGGCGGCTCATGCGTGGGTTCGTGCGTTGGCGGCGGTGTGTGAGGCGGCTCGTCAGTGGGTACATGGGTTGGCAGCGGCGTATGAGGCGGCTCGAATGTGGGTTCGTGCGTTGCTCCCTGAGTGGTGTACGGAGTTTTGGTCAGGTTGTGGCCTTCTGTAGGCATCGCGGTTGGGGTATCCGGCCCGGGGTAGGGATTGCCGCCATTTTGGGGGATGGTGTCCAGCACAGTCAGTTTGTCTGCCCGGAGGGTGCCGTCCGCCTGGACGGTGGCCGCAACGCTGACCTGTACGCCCACAGCCGGGTCGCCGATGATGACGGTTTCGCTGCTGACCTGTACGCTGATGCCGCCGACATTCCAGGATGCGTCATCAAAAGCCAGCAACTCGCCGATGAAGTGGACTTTCGCCTCCCGCCCGATCTGAATGAGTTCCTGTACCTCCTCGCGGCGGGTGTTTTGAATCTGCCACTCCAGTTCTTCGCGGGCCTCGGGCTGTAAAACCAGGGTCAGGCGCAGTTTTTCGAGTGCCAGTTTGGCGGGGTAGAACGTATCGCCGGGCAGGGCGCTGGCAGAAGCCATTGTAACGCCGCTTCCGACCACGATGAAGACTGCAACAGCAATGGCTGCAAAAGCAAAACGGGTAATGAGTTTCATATCTGGGTTCTCCTTTCCAGTTATCCAGGTGATTAGTTGCCCTGTATAACGGGCGAGGAGCGATTCAGATACGGGTGCAGATTTGGATTGTTTGGCGAACTTCCGGTCTACGGCGGCGAACATGCGGGCGCGGCTGCGCTCCACGGCAGACGCGGGGGCCGCGGGAACTTCCATTTGTCCCGCGAACATTGCCGTTTCCAGCAGGGGGCGGAGTTCATCCGCAAACTGCGGGTAACGCGCCAGGCAGGCTTCCGGACTGTCGCCCGCTTGCAGGCGGGAGATGCTTTCATCCAGGGCTTGTTCCAGGGTAAGTTCACGCTTCATAGCAGCCTTCTCTTTCAATCACGCGCCGCAGCGCCGCCAGCGCCCGGTGTTGCAGCGATTTTACCGAGCCTTCGGTTTTTTCCAGGATACGGGCGATTTCGGCATTTGAGCGG
>Ga0256914_1004243_pt1 | contig 10873 bp, 12 predicted proteins | sample HulkmetaG_FD_191571 | JGI IMG/M metagenome (GOLD analysis project Ga0256914, IMG submission 191571) | Hydrothermal chimney microbial communities from Main Endeavour vent field at the Juan de Fuca Ridge, Pacific Ocean - Hulk | ecosystem: Environmental > Aquatic > Marine > Hydrothermal vents ...
GATGTGGGAGAACCGCCCCAGTCCTCGCACGCAGTCGGGATGGTGACAGGGGGGCAGCAGCTCGATCCGGCCGCCGATCTCGCGCACCAGCCCGGGTTGCCGCGGGATGCCGAACTTCTCCCGGAATGGTGAGTGGACGATTCCGATCGGTGTGAAGTCGATGCTATCCACCGGTCCGCTCCGGCGTTGCCGACAGCACCACGCGTCCGCCACCGAGGGGGGAGCGCGTCAATTCGAGGGTGAGGCCACAGTTGCGGGCGATGTCGTCCACCACGGCCAGGCCGATACCCTGCCCGGGTTCGCGGCTGTCGGCGCGGCGCCCCCGATGCAGCAGTGTATTGGCGTCGGCGGGAAAGCCGGGGCCGTCGTCGTCGATCGTCAGCCGTGAGTCCTCGACCGTCACCTCGACCCGGGAGCGGCCGTACTTGGCGGCGTTGTCGAGCAGGTTGCCGAGCAGTTCCATCAAGTCGTCGGCGCCGATTCGCAGTGAAAAATCGGGCGGGACGCGGTTGCCGAACGCCACGCCCTTGTCCGCGTAGACCTTGCCCAGTGCGCGTTGCAGCCGTTCCACCACCGGCCGGACCGGCAGGGGCGCGGTCAGCGCGCCGCTGCCCCCGGTGGCGGCGCGCTTGAGCTGGTAGCCGATGATCTCGTCGATCCGGTCGAGTTGTTGCGACAGTTGCGGATCGGTCCGCGCGGCCCTGGTGTTCCGCATCACCGCCAGTGGTGTCTTCAGGCTGTGGGCGAGGTCGGCCAGCGCATCGCGGAAACGCTGCTGCTGCCGCTTCTGGTGGTCGATCAGTTCGTTGAGGCTGTGGGTCAGTGGCGCGATCTCCTCCGGCACGTCCACGTCGAGCCGACTGGCCCGGCCGGCGCGAATGGCGTCCAGGTTGCGGCGGATGGCGCCCAGCGGTCGCAGTCCCCAGTAGAGCAGTGCCAGCAGCGTGGCCACCAGCAGCGCCGAGATCAGCGCCAGCCACAGCCAGAGGCGGTGGGAGAGACGCGCCGTTTCGCGTTGCAACGGGCTTGCTGTGTCGCTGACGCGAATGGTGTAGCGCCGTGAATCGTCGCCCAGCAGCCACTCCAGGCCGTAGTCGAGGGTGAAGCCGTGGTCGGGATCGAAGCGCCATTGGTCGATCCCCGGAAACGATGCGGCCGCCGCCCGGCCGAGCAGGGAGGGCGATTGCCACAGCCGCTGCCCGCCGGCGTCGAAGATGGCGGCGGAAAGCCCGGAGGCCGGTTGTTGCAGGCGTGGCGCGGGGATGCGGTCCAGTGCGACCGTGACCCGATGGGTGGCGTCGATCTCGGTGGCCCCGAGCAGGCTGTAGATCATTCCCTGCAGGCGGTCGAATTCGGCGTGGCGGGTGTAGGCTTCCAGCGCGCGCTCCAGTGCCAGCGCGGTCAGCAGCATGAACAGCAGCAGAATGGCGCCGGCGCTGGCGAGCAGCCGTTTGCGCAGCGAGACCATCAGGCGGCGCTGCGTTCCAGCCGCCAGCGGTATCCGCGACCGCGCAGGGTTTCGATGGGGTTGAGCGTGCCGTCGGGGTCGATCTTCTTGCGCAGGCGGCGGATGAACACCTCGATGACATTGCTGTCGCGCTCGTCGCCCTCGGCGTAGAGGTGGTCGGTGAGGCGGGACTTGGAGAGCACCTCGCCGGCATGGAGAATGAGATACTCGATGAGGCGGTATTCGTAGGCGGTCAGTGTCAACGTCTCGCCATCGCGCTGGACTTGCTGTTCCAGGGTATTGAGGGTGAATGGCCCGCTGCTGAGCGCAGACTGGGTCCAGCGACCGCTGCGGCGGATCAGGGCGCGGATCCGCGCCAGCAGTTCCTCCATGTGGAAAGGCTTGACCAGATAGTCGTCGGCGCCGGCCTCCAGCCCTTCTACCTTGTCCTGCCAGTGGTCGCGCGCGGTAAGAATCAGCACCGGATAGTCGCGCCCGTGGCCGCGCAGCGCCTCGATCACCTCGATGCCGTCCTTGCCTGGCAGGCCGAGATCGATGATCGCGGCATCGACCGGAAACTCCTTTGCCATCCACTCTCCCTCGACGCCGTCGGCGGCGATGTCGGTGACGAAGCCTTGCGCCTTGAGCGCCTCGTCGAGCTGGCGTTGCAGCTGCGGTTCGTCCTCGATCACCAGGATCCGCATTACTTCTTCCCCCTGTTGCGCCGGCCGTCGATGTCGATCACGCGGACGCGGCCGTTCTTCAGGATTTTCACCCGGTAGTGGCCATTCTTGGCAGCGCGGATGTCCAGTACCCGCCCGCCGTAGTCCCGCTGTGCCAGCCGGGCGGCTTCGTCCGGCGTCAACGGGCGTTCGGCGAAGGCGGCGCCCGACAGGCTCGACAGCAGGAGAGGGATGAGGGCGAGTGTTGGTTTCATGGCCGGTGTCAGTCCAGGGGTGTCAGCGAAATGCGGATGCGCAGATGGCGTCCGGGATCCTCGTCGGTGATCGTCGTGAAGGTCTTGCCGCGATAGCGATAGGTCACCCGGTAGCCGTCGAGGCGTTCGTGAGAGACCTTCTCGTAGACGGTTTGGCAGCGTTCCTCCACGCCGCGGCGCAGCTTGTGCCTGCCACGATGTCGTTGCGCCGTATCATAACCAATTGCCGAGCCGATGACCGCCCCGGCCACCCTGGCGCTGTCGGAATGGCGGCCGATGTTGTGCCCCAGTGCGCCGCCGATGGCGCCCCCGATGATCATGTGCAGGGCGGTGTCGTCATGGCCATCGTCCACCGGGTAGAAGACCTCCTCTTCCCAGCACGACCGCTTCGGTCGTGACGAGCTGACCGAACGGTAGATCGGCGTTACGCTGATCACCCGGGCCGTGTCGGTGAAGCTGGCCGGGTCGCGGTGGTGGAGCGGGTCGGCATTGACCGCTGAGGCGATCGTCAGTGCTGCCAGCAGAGGCAGGAGCAGAGCGTGTTTCGTCGTCATCGTTGCATCTCCCGGTTGTTTTTCGATGGTGACATTTTGTGGCGACCGGGATGAATTCGGGCTGAACTGGCCGATGCGGGCAGCGCCGATGTCCGATACACTGCGCGCCTGTACATCCCTCGAGAGGCAATTCGATGTCCCAATCACTCACCTTCGTTGCCGGTCCGGGCGGGGCGGTTCAAGGGCGGCTCCGCGTGCCCGGCGACAAGTCCATTTCTCACCGTTCGATCATGCTGGGTTCGTTGGCCGATGGCGTCACCGAGGTGTCGGGCTTTCTCGACGGGGACGACTGCCTGGCGACGCTGCGGGCGTTTCGCGCGATGGGGGTGTCGATCGAAGGGCCGGATGGTGGCCGCCTCACCATCCATGGCGTCGGCCCGCGGGGGCTGCGGGCACCGGCCGGGCCGCTCGATCTTGGCAACTCCGGCACCTCGATGCGGCTGATGGCGGGGCTGATGGCTGGTCAGACCTTCGACACGGTGTTGACCGGCGATGCGTCCCTGTCGAAGCGGCCGATGCGACGGGTGACGGTGCCGCTTGAGCAGATGGGCGCACGGATCGAGACCGCTGCCGGCGGCACGCCGCCGTTGACGATCCATGGCGGTGCCAATCTGGTGGGGATCGATTACGAGATGCCGGTGGCCAGCGCGCAGGTCAAGTCCAGCCTGTTGCTGGCAGGGTTGTATGCCGAGGGCGAGACCTGCGTGACCGAGCCGGCGCCGACCCGGGATCACACCGAGCGCATGCTTGCCGGAGCCGGCTACGATCTGCGCCGCGACGGCAGCCGGGTCTGCCTGCGCGGGGGCGGGGCGTTGCGGGCGATGACCATCGACGTGCCCGCCGATATCTCGTCGGCCGCCTTCTTCCTGGTGGCGGCCAGCATCACGCCCGGCGCGGACCTGTGGCTGGAGCATGTCGGCATCAACCCCACCCGTACCGGTGTCATCGACATTCTGCGCCTGATGGGGGCGAGGATCGAGTTGGTCAACGAGCGTGAGGTGGGGGGCGAGCCGGTGGCCGACATCCATGTGGGCGCGGCGCCGCTGCGCGGGATCGATATCCCCGAGTCCCTGGTGCCGCTGGCCATCGACGAATTTCCGGTGTTGTTCGTTGCCGCGGCGCTGGCCGAGGGGCGTACCCGGCTGACCGGTGCCGCTGAGCTGCGGGTGAAAGAGAGCGACCGCATTGCCGTGATGGCCGACGGTCTGCGGGCCTGTGGCGTGACGGCGGCGCCGACGGATGATGGCATTGTCATCGACGGTGGCGACGGTTTTGCCGCCGCCACCGTGGACAGCCATGGCGATCACCGCATTGCGATGGCCTTTGCCGTGGCCGCCTTGCGCAGTGATGGTCCGATCACGATCCGCGACTGCGACAACGTCAACACCTCGTTCCCCGGCTTCGTCGACGCCTGCCGGCGGATCGGCATGAACATCGAAACAGACTGAGCCAGGAGGCCCCATGCAGAGTGACAACGAGATTCCGGTCATCACCATCGATGGTCCCGGTGGCTCCGGCAAGGGCACGTTGAGCCGTCTGCTGGCGAAGCGGCTGGGTTGGCACTGGCTGGACAGTGGTGCGATCTACCGGCTCACGGCGCTGGCGGCGCTGCGCAATGGCGTGGACCTCGACGACGTGCCGGCGCTGGTGGCGCAGGCGCGGCGGCTCGATGCCCGTTTCGGGGAGTCGGCCGACGGCGAGGCCAGTGTCCTGCTTGGCACGGACGACGTCACCGCCGAGTTGCGCACCGAGCAGGCGGGGGAGGCCGCATCGAAGATCGCCGCCTGTCCCGAGGTGCGCGAGGCGTTGTTGCAGCGGCAGCGTGACTTCCGCCAGCCGCCCGGGCTGGTGGCCGACGGACGCGACATGGGTACCGTGGTATTCCCTGATGCCCGGCTCAAGCTCTTTCTGACCGCAAGCATCGAGGAACGGGCCCGCAGGCGATATAAGCAGTTGAAAGCGCAAGGGTTTGATATTAGTATTGACGCCCTTTTTCGCGAGATTTCCGCACGGGACGAACGGGATATGAATCGTCCGGTGTCGCCTCTGCGCCCGGCCGACGATGCCGTCGTTGTCGACTGTTCGACGATGACCATCGACGAGATGCTCGAGACCGCGCTGGATCTCGCGCGGGAAAGGGAATTGGTGGCGTGACCGGAGAGGCCGGTCGCGCTGTGTCATCAACTTCAAACCATGACGTTGCCGGCGTTGGTTGTTCTGCCCGGTCAGCGTACTGTTTTTCCAGGTTATATTTAAATGTCTGAAAGTTTCGCGGAATTATTTGAGGAGAGTCTTGCCTTCACGAACATGAAGCCCGGCACCATTGTCAATGGTACGGTCATCGATATCACGCCCGATGTGGTCGTGGTCAGTGCGGGTCTGAAGTCGGAGGGGGTCATCCCCATTGAGCAGTTCAAGGGGCCCGATGGCGAGTTGGAGGTCAAAGTCGGCGACATCGTCGAAGTGACTCTCGATGCCGTCGAGAACGGCTTGGGCGAAACACGTCTCTCCAGAGAAAAGGCCAAGCGCGCCAAGGCTTGGCAAGAGTTGGAGAAAGCCTTCGAGAACGACGAGATCGTCAAGGGCAAGATCACCGGCAAGGTGCGGGGCGGCTTTACGGTCGAACTGGGCAATATCCGCGCGTTCCTGCCCGGCTCGCTGGTCGACGTGCGCCCGGTGCGCGACACCACCTATCTCGAGGGCAAGGAACTCGAGTTCAAACTGGTCAAGCTGGACCAGTCCCGCAATAACGTCGTCGTATCGCGTCGTGCCGTGGTGGAGAAGGAGTACAGTGCCGAGCGCGAGGCGCTGCTGAAGAATCTGGCCGAAGGTCAGACCGTCAAGGCCATCGTCAAGAACCTCACCGACTACGGTGCGTTCCTCGACATGGGGGGCGTCGACGGCCTGCTGCACATCACCGACATGGCGTGGAAGCGGGTCAAGCATCCCTCCGAGGTGGTGGAGATCGGCCAGGAGATCGAGGTCAAGGTGCTACGCTTCGATCGCGAGCGCAACCGGGTCTCGCTGGGTCTGAAGCAGCTGGGCGATGATCCGTGGAAGGATATCACCCGCCGTTACCCGGAAGGCACCCGCCTGTTCGGCAAGGTCACCAACATCACCGACTACGGCTGTTTCGTCGAGATCGAGGATGGGGTCGAGGGTCTCGTTCACGTCTCCGAGATGGATTGGACCAACAAGAACGTCAACCCGCAGAAGGTGGTGCATCTGGGCGAGGAGGTCGAGGTGATGATTCTCGACATCGACGAGGAGCGCCGCCGGATCTCGCTGGGCATGAAGCAGTGCCAGCCCAATCCCTGGGAAGAGTTCGCCGCCAACCACTCCAAGGGCGATCGTGTTCGTGGCAAGATCAAGTCGATCACCGACTTCGGTATCTTCGTCGGTCTCGAGGGTGGTATTGACGGATTGGTTCATCTGTCTGATATTTCTTGGAATATCCCGGGCGAGGAAGCCGTTCGTGACTACAAGAAAGGCGATGAGATCGAAGCCGTCGTGCTCGCCGTCGATCCCGAGCGCGAGCGTATCTCGCTGGGTATCAAGCAGCTCGATCAGGATCCGTTCTCGCAGTACATGGCGGCGCATCCGAAAGGCAGCATCGTCAAGGGTACCGTCAAGGCGGTGGATGCCAAGGCGGCGATCGTCGACCTGGGCGATGGTGTCGAGGGCGTGTTGCGTGCCTCCGAGCTGTCTCGTGACCGCGTCGAGGACGCCTCCACCGTGCTGAAGGTGGGCGACGAGGTGGAAGCGAAGTTCATGGGGCTGGATCGCAAGTCCCGGATGGTATCGCTGTCGATCAAGGCGAAGGACGCCGCCGAAGAGGCCCAGGCCATGCAGGAGTACAGCAACCAGACGGTTGGTGCCAATCCGATGCAAGAGGTCCTTCAGGGTCTCAAATCGCAGATGGAAGAAGGAAAGTCGGACCAGTAGGGTCGGCGCTGAACCCCGGGCCCGGCGTCAGCCGGGCCCGGTTTCCCACCAATGACAGGGTGACTGTTCAGCCCGTCTGCTCGCGGGCAAACGGGCTGAATGGTTACGACAAGACAGGGCAGGTTGGAAGGCCAAGATGACAAAATCCGATCTTATCGAGAGACTTACCGCCAAACAGCCGCATCTGGCGCCAAAAGATGTAGAACTCTCGGTCAAGATCATGCTGGAACAGATGAGCCTGGCGCTCGCCTCGGGTGAGCGGATAGAGATTCGCGGTTTCGGCAGTTTTTCCCTGCACTACCGTCCGCCCCGCATCGGACGCAATCCCAAGACCGGTGATGCCGTGACCCTGAGCGGCAAATATGTCCCCCACTTCAAGCCCGGCAAGCAGTTGCGCGAGCGGGTGATGAACTCCACGCACATTCCCATCAAGGAGTGACGACCGGGGGTGTCCCCCTCATCCCGAGCCTATGAGAGCGCTGATCTATTTTGTCTTCATCCTGCTCGCGGCGATCGCCGCCGTGGTCTTCACAGCGCTCAATCCTGGCGAGGTCACCGTCAATCTCCACTTTCGCCAGGTGACGTTGCCGTTTTCCCTGGTGGTGGTGGCCAGCATGTTTTTCGGCGTTCTGCTCGGCATGCTGGCCGGAGGTGTCGTGGCATTGGGCCGGCGGCGCACGTTGCGGCGGTTGCGCAAACAGCTTGCGCTGACCGAAAAGGAGCTGAGCAACCTCCGCAAGCTGCCGTTGCGGGATGACTGATGGAGCCGCTGTTGTGGTTGCTGTTACCGGTGGCCGCCGCCTCGGGATGGCTGTCGGCCAGGTACTCGGGGCGTAACGGCGGCTCCTCGCGCGACGGGCAGAGCGCTTTCTCGGCGCACTGTCTGCAAGGCCTCAACTATCTGCTCAGCGAACAGTCGGACAAGGCCATCAACCTGCTGGTCGATCTGGTCGATGTCGACGAGGACACGGTCGAGACCCATCTGGTGCTCGGCAGCCTGTTCCGGCGACGCGGCGAGGTCGATCGCGCCATCCGCATCCACCAGAACATCATCGCCCGCCCTACACTCTCGCCGGAGCAGAAGGCCAATGCACTGCAGCAGCTCGGCATCGACTACCTCAAGGCCGGTTTGCTGGACCGGGCCGAGAACATCTTTCTCAAGCTGGCGGAGACCGGGCGAAATCAGGAGCAGGCCTGGCAGTACCTCACCAGCGTCTATGAGCGTGAAAAGGAGTGGGCCAAGGCCATCGACGCGGCGATTCGCCATCAGAAGGCCGGCGATTCCTCCCAGCATGTGCGGATTGCGCACTATCACTGTGAGTTGGTGGAGGAGTACGTCAAGGCCGGCAAGGTTGCCCAGGCCGAGCGGGAGGCGGCGGAGGCGTTGGTGGTGGATGCCGAATGTATCCGTGCCTATATTCAGCAGGGGGACATTCTGTCCTCCCGAGGCAACATCGATGGCGCGGTCAGGAGTTTTCGCAAGGCGCTGGCCAAGGATCGGCACTTTTCGCCGTTGGTGCTGAACCGCCTCTACAAGACATTTTCCCGGGCGGGCAGTCTGGCCGAGTTTCCGCTGTTCGTGCGCAGGAATACCGACTGCAGCACCGACGCGGCCGCGCGCTATTTCCTGGTGCGTGCCTACAAGGATCTGGGTGACGAAGGGCGGTTGCACGAGCTGCTCTACAAGGAGATGGAGCGTGACGAGGTATCGCCCTATATCGTTCTGGCCTATCTGGAGATGATGAAGGAGAACACCAGCGGGGAGATCCGGGCCTCGTTCGCCGCGCTGGAACGGACGCTGGTCTCGCGCCTCGGCACCTATATGGCCTGCCACTGCACCCATTGTGGCTTCGAATCCAATCTCATCTTCTGGCAGTGCCCCGGCTGCCAGCATTGGGGTACGGTACGGCCCCACCAGAACCCCGTCGAATACTCATGGCTGGACAGCGAATGACACCATCCCCCATCATCGTTGCGCTCGATTTCCCGTCGAAGGATCAGGCGCTTGCCTTCGCCCGTGAACTGCCCGCCGACAAATGTCGCGTCAAGGTGGGTTTCGAGCTGTTCGTTGCCGCCGGCCCGGCATTGATCGACGAGCTGCACGCGCTGGGGTTCGAGCTCTTTCTCGATCTGAAGTTCCACGACATCCCCAATACGGTGGCTGCCGTCTGCCGCATCGCCGCCGATCTCGGTGTCTGGATGCTCAATGTCCATGCCAGTGGTGGCCGCCGGATGATCGAGGCCGCGCGGGAGGCGGTCGATGCCGCCAGCCACCGCCCCCATCTGATCGCCGTCACCGTACTGACGTCGATGACGGCCGCCGATCTTGCCGAGTCCGGCGTGACCGACCCGCCAGCGGTGCAGGTGGAGCGGCTCGCTGCGCTGGCTCGGCGGGCCGGTGCCGATGGGGTGGTCTGTTCGGCGCGGGAAGCGGCCCGCCTGCGTCGGGCCCATGGTGACGATTTTCTGCTGGTGACCCCGGGGATCCGTCCGGCCGGCTCTTCGGGTGACGATCAGCGCCGGGTGATGACGCCACGAGAGGCAATGACCGCTGGTGCCGATTTTTTGGTCATTGGTCGGCCCATCACCCAGGCGGAGGCCCCGGTAGAGGTGATAAACGAGGTTCTCGTCTCACTGGCCCGGGGCTGAACTTTGTTACGATGCGGCGGTCGATTTAGCTACCTGCCCGAATAAGGAAGTTGTATATGCCACAGAAGATTCGCAAGGCGGTGTTCCCGGTCGCCGGAATGGGAACCCGCTTTCTGCCGGCCACCAAGGCCAATCCCAAGGAGATGCTCCCCATCGTCGACAAACCGCTGATCCAGTACGCGGCCGAGGAAGCGGTCTCTGCCGGTATCACCGAGCTGATTTTCGTGACTGGGCGCAACAAACGTTCCATCCCCGATCATTTCGACAAGGCCTATGAGTTGGAGCATTCGCTGGAGGAGCGTGGCAAGACCAAGATGCTGGAAGAGGTGCGCGGCATCCTGCCACCAGGCATCACCTGCGTCTATCTGCGCCAGGCGGAGGCGTTGGGGCTGGGGCATGCCGTACTCTGTGCCAAGCCGATCGTCGGCGATGAGCCGTTTGCCGTCATTCTCGCCGACGACATGATCGCGCCGAAGAACGGCACCTCCGGTCTGGGCGAGATGGTCGATGTCTACAACTATCACGGTTGTAGTGTGCTGGGCAGCGAACGGGTTCCGGAGGACCAGACCCAGAAGTATGGCGTCGTGGCGGCCGAGGCTGCCGGCGAGCGGCTGTGGCATGTCAACGGCATCGTCGAAAAGCCGGCGCCGGAGGAGGCGCCCTCCAATATCGCCGTCGTCGGGCGTTACATTCTGACCCCCCATATTTTCGAGAAGCTGGAGAAAACCCCGAAAGGCGCTGGTGGCGAGATCCAGCTCACCGATGCGATCGCCAAGCTGCTGCAGGAAGAGCGGGTACTGGCCTATGAGTTCGAGGGCAAGCGCTACGATTGTGGCGACAAGCTCGGCTACCTGGTGGCGACCGTCGAATATGCGCTCAAGCATCCCGAGCTGAGAGAGGGGTTTGCAGCCTATCTGCGGGATCTGGATGTGGATGCGCTGATGGGCTGATCGAAGCCCGTTTGCACGATGTCGGAAAACCCGGCGGGGGCGACCCCGGCCGGGTTTTTTGATGGGTGGATTGGGCGGTTACGATGCCACGGCGGCAAACGCCTTCTCGGCGGCCAGCAGTGTCTGCTCGATCTCGTCGTTGCCATGGGCGCTGGAGACGAAGCCCGCCTCGTAGGCCGATGGCGCCAGATAGACACCGGCATCCAGCATCGCATGGAAGAAGCGTTTGTAGGCGTCGATGTCGCACTGTGTCGCCTGGGCAAACGAGGTGACTTCGTCGGCTTCGGTGAAGAAGAGGCCAAACATTGCGCCCACCTGGCTGGTGGTGAACGGGACGCCGGCTGCATCCGCCCGCGCCTGCAATCCCTCGACCAGTCTGCTGGTCTGGGCT
>Ga0256914_1004244_pt1 | contig 10871 bp, 13 predicted proteins | sample HulkmetaG_FD_191571 | JGI IMG/M metagenome (GOLD analysis project Ga0256914, IMG submission 191571) | Hydrothermal chimney microbial communities from Main Endeavour vent field at the Juan de Fuca Ridge, Pacific Ocean - Hulk | ecosystem: Environmental > Aquatic > Marine > Hydrothermal vents ...
ACGGGGTCCTTGGAGTGTTCAACCCATAATGCGCCGGCCAACCAGGCCCAGGCGCACATCCTGACGTCAGCTGAAATTACTCGCCGGGCCGCCTCTCGCACAACCCAGGGGCGGTTGAACTTGCCCTCGGGCGTCGCCCGATGCGCGTCGGGATAGGTGAACGCCCTCACCAGTTCCGCGCCGGCGTCCGCGGCGTAATGCCACGCTCTAGATGAGTCGACAAGCTCGAACGCACTTGGCCGCAACTCACCATACCAAATGGCCCAGGCTTGGTCGGCGAGATCATTCACAGACAAGGCCAGCACGACCAACTCCGTGTCACCCCTGCGATCAACGATCAGTGGGGCGGTCCACCAGCGATTGATATTTTCCCGAACGACCGGGTCCGGCCGCATTTGAAGCCGATACAGGGCAACCGAGGCGATCCGGCCATCGCGTATCGGTGGGGCGTCGTCCTCCGATGCCTCAAGGCTGCGATCCGACCACACAAGGAGGGCCAGGTCTTTCTCGCTTCGCGGCCAAGCCGCGACAGCGGCCTGAACGTCTACTTGTTCGCTGTCGAACCGTGCATCAAGATATGGAGTGCGGTCCGGCCAGACGAAGGCTGTCCTACTTACCCGCCATGTGAGGGTTGTTTTGCTCATCGATACCCTCCTCCCCGACCGCCCTCCGGCGGCGTAAAAACCCCCGGCCGGTAGGTCGGTCGGTCAAGCATTGTCGGCATTCCCTTCACTCGGAGCCACTTCACAAGCGGCATTCAACCGTTCCATTAAGTCTCCCAGCCAAGCCGCGAGGGTATCTTCTATCGCCCACCTGAGGGCGGGAGTCAACCTATTACCAACGATCTTGGCGAGGTCCTTTTTCGGCATGCCGCGGGCGTCCATCTCGACACCTGCCATACGCGCCGCGTACGACAGGTCGGTCCGCAAGGCATCCGTGGACCGAAAATAGTCACCCGCGAGCACCCACGCTCGCGGGCATTTCACTCGAACGGGATCGCCCCTGGAATCCAGAGCGGAGCACCCGTCCTCGCAAAGGACGGGGTAATGCGCGGAATCATCGTACCGTCGCACGACCGGCAGGCCGATCCGCAGAGGCCGCTCATATACGCCGTCCACAGGGTGTACGACCACATCCGTGCCTCGATTGTCGCCTGTAAACATATCGGACGCCGCAAGGACGCCCGCCCCGATCTCAACAACCCGAATAGCATTGCTCATGTCCTCTGCCTTCACTGCCGCTGCTACGGCAGCATCGAAGACTCGAGAACCGATAGCCATGCGCCTTGCGAGGCGCATCCAGCGGTCGACCTCGATCGCCGTAGCCGTAGGAACGATCAAGGATATTACCCCCTGATCGCCCCAGGCGACACCGCCCGTGCGATCTATGATCTCGTAGGCGATGACGCGGGCACGCTCGCGTCACCAGCGGCCCGGGCTGGCCGCGTGATAAATAAGCCGAACGCCGCCGACCACGTGCCGGCTACCATTCGGGTGTTCGATTACGCCGATGGCAGCAGCTTCCGCCGCGCCCGGCGTGGTGACATGTCTTTCGTTAAAGACCCGGTCGCCCGAAGTTGGGCGATAAATGAAGTTGATTTCAGCGATCATGATGACCTCCCTTCCGCAACATCCTGCCAATTCACAGCACCGGTCAGTCCGGCGCTAACCGGCTTGGGAAGTTCGTCGAGCGTGCCCCACATGGGGAGCACAAAAACATTAGGGGCGCTCTGGGGGAACACCCCAGCGAGCCACATCCAGTACCGCGTCAACATGCGGCGGATGGAGGAGACTCTGATCTCCTCGGCCCGCTTGGTGGTGCTGGCACGACAGACGAGCACCTTGCCCATAACCGCCACGTAGCTGGCGGCATCGGTGAAGGAATACATTTCGGGATGCCCCACTACGGCCGCATGGGCAATCAATGCGGCCTCCCTCATCGCCGCATCCCAGGCACCCCACGCGGGCGAATGCGGCGTGGGCATAGGCCAGGGGAAGAAGTTGGCGTTTCCCGGGAGGGTGGGGCCTAAGGTCCCTTGCCCATTGGTGCCGCCGACACCCTGGGCTTGTAAAGCCAACAGAAGGGGGATGTACGGCAGGACATACTTCACGCCATCGCCCTCACTGTAGCGCCACATGGCGCTCCTCATCTTGAGGGCCAATCGCCTCTCCTCGGTCAGTACTCCTGTTGAGTACTGATACACAGCGTCGATCGCCGTGTGCATCGACCACGACAACACGGCGGACACTCGCGCATTATGGCGTTCGTACGCCAGGTCGTCGTCGGCCTGGATCAACACCTCGGCCACATCGACGGCCCCGCCTTCTGTCACCTGCGAGACGCCAAACCGCTCTCGCAAGATGGCGGTGAGCCTCTTGCGGGCGGCCTCCGCATTCTCCCCGGCGCCGGCCGCCTCCTTCGTCAGATGACGAAGCTCTTCCCCGCATCGTCGCCGCGGGGGAATCCAACCTGGCGGGGGTTCCTCGGTATTAAAAAACAGGTGTGCTCTATTGAAGCACTTTATAACTTTATCCATAACGGCCTCCTTCCTAGTCGCCTTCTGGCAGTATGTACTCCTTATCGATTGCCGCGTCGAGGCAATCAACAAACCAACGCAAGTTCTTTTCAAAGTAAATACAGGCGGGGAAGTAATGCGCCCGCCTGTATGTTTCCCTCGGGATGTCTCCCGTGAGCCACAACCTATACATGGCCAGGCTCACCCGACCGAGTCCCGGGGAATATGTTAGTCCATCAATCACCCTGAATAAAGCAACTCCAACCATCGTGCAGACGTCGTCCGTGTGAACATCGTCCACACGTTCATTGCACGCCGGAAGGGTCAAAAGTGCGGAGCCAACAAGGCCTCCCGCCTGTTCCATCGCCGCGTCCCAAGCACGCCAAGATGGCGAGATTGGCGTGGGCATGGGCCAATCGGGGAAGAAGTTGGCGTTTTTCGGGCAGGTAGTGCCTAAAACACCCTGCCCCTTGTTGCCACCGATACCCCTTCTTTGCAACGAGATCAACCAAGGGATGTAGGGCGCAACAGTCCTACATCCGATCTCAAAATACTGCGAACCCCTCTGCGAGCTCCTCATGAAGCTCGCCAGCTTCACGGCCTCCTCATGGTAGAGGGCCGCCCATTCCTCCATAGCAGCCCGCTCCTCCTTCGCAAAGGCAAACACGGCCTTCAAGACCGTATGTGCGGCCCAAGCCAAGACGCTCTTGGCGCGAGCATTGGCTCTCACTCGCCCCATAGCGTTGTCGGCTTGGATTAGCGCCTCAGCTATGATGGGCGCCGTTGACCGTAGGTAATTATCGCCATCCCCGAGTATCTCCTCGAGGAGGGAGTAAAGCTTGGTTGTTCCATTGTCTCCTATGTTACACCCGTCGAGGGTTGCTTTTACCAGCCCTCGGAGCTCTTCGGAACATCGCCGGCGGGGCGGCACCCACCCTTCCGGCTCTTTTCCGGTCTGAATATACTCCAGGGCGGTGGACACCGCCCCTTTGATGATGTCGTCCATGGTGCTTCCTTTCTAGCCGCCCTCCGGCGGCGTAAAAACTCCGCCCGACCACCAACAGGGGTGCATCAATCCCTCTCGCCCGAGAAACCCCGATCGACGGTGTCGAACGCCGGGAGTATGCCCCGAAGCTTGCCGCTTTTAATCTTGCCAGTTAATGGCGGCACGTATGCCATCAATAACTTGGCGTGGTACATCGAAGCTAATCTTTTCGGGGTAATAGGTGTCTCCGGGGGTAAGCCCCTGAAGCCAAAGCCAATATATTGCTAGCTCTTTACTCGGCCCACTCCCCTGCCAGCAAATACCAAGGCAGGGGTTTAATTCCATCTCACCGATAAGCGCCCGCCCGAACAGCGCTACATACTTCTGTGCCTCGGCTTCGGCGAGTTCATAAAACCCCGCTTCCACCGCTTCGGAAAAGATTTGCCACGCAATATCCGTGGCATCTCCCAGTGCTGCGTCCCATGCCGGCCAGGCAGGAGAAGATGGACGCGACATGGGCCAAGGAAAGATATTATTTCGGCTTTCGCCCCAGCTTCCCTTCGGGTGGCCGCCGTACCGCTGCATTGAAAACATCCAGGGTAGGTACGGGGCCACGTACCGCAACAGATATTCCCATGCTTGCTTTCTCGTGAGAGAGCAAATCATCTCTTCGAATGCTCGAGCCGAATCCTCATCAGTGTAAGACTTCATATATTTAATGTGCTTCTGCGCGGCATCCAAAACCGCATAAAAGCACCAGGCTTGAAGGGAATCCACTCGAGCTTGATGTCGCTCGAGCCCCCCTGCCTCATCGAGGCACAAGAGCGCCCTTCCGACCGTGTAGGCACCGTCTGGGCTGAGCCCTGAAATACCCCAGTGCTCGTCCAGGTAAGCGGCAAGCTCTTTTGCTCGCTTGCCGGATTCGCAGTTGCCGGCTTCTACGCCGGCATAGAGCTCTCGGAATTTCCCGGTACATCGCCTCTTGGGCGGTGCCCACAGGCGTTCGAAAGCCTCGTCCTCCAGCCATCCTGTTGCATCTTCCAGCCATCCTGCTGCAAATTTCGTTACGTCCAGTGATGTGTTTTCGGAAAACACACGGCGGCATGCTGCTGCCATAATTCTCCATGATATCATTGTTTTCTCCTTCCTAGCCGCCTTTCGGCGGCGTAAACAAACCCCGGCCGATCGCCGGCCGGGGGAACATCAACTCCTCTCGCCCGAGAACCCATCGCCGAGGTACCCCCAGCCGATGGCGTCAAGCGCCGGGAAGTACGGCCCCCGGAGCTTGCCGCCTTCGTTCCAGGTCGGATCGCCCTCGAGGCCGACCTGGAGGGCGCCGGCGAGCCAGGCCCAGACGTGCATCCGCACGTCGGCTTCAATGGCCCGGCGGGTGGCTTCCCGGGCCACCCAATCCCGGTCGCACTCGCCGCCGAGAGCCACCCGGCAGGCGTCGGCGGACGTGTACGCCTCGATGGCGAGCTCGCCCGCCTCGGCGGCCCGGACCCAGGCCGAAAACCAGTCGACGATCTGGGCGTTGGCCGGGAGCCGACCGCCGTACCAGATGTTCCACGCCTTGAAGGCGAGCTCATCGCCGTTCAGGGCGGGGGCGACGAGGTCGTCATCGCCCAGGCGGGCGACAACCTTCGGGGCAACCAGGTCGTCACCCCGGAGCCGGTACAGGACCGCCGAGGCGATCCGGCCGTCCTGCGCCGGCGGTTCGTCGTCCGCCGACGCCTCGGCCCGGCGGTTTTCCCATACAAGGAGGGCCAAGTCCTCCTCGTGGCCGGGCCAGGCTGTGACGGCGGCCTGGACTTCGGCCAGGGACTCCTCGGGCTTCGCGCCGAGGCGGGAGACCTCGTCGGTCCAGACTATAGCTTCACCCGTACAGCGGGCGGCTTCCTTCTTCCCCATGGTACCCTCCCCACCGGGCTCTCAGTCGAAGGCTCGCCCGGCCCTCGTGCGCCCCGCGCCGCGTGCAGGCGGCCCGGTTTCGCGGGGCTGGCGGCTCGGTGGCCGCCGAAAATAACGCCCGGCCCGGGGTTTTCGCGCCCCAGGCCGGGCGGGGGAGGCTATAAGGTAGGCAGGCACGCCCGTACGGCCGCAGCGTGCCGACGGGCTTGTTCGGCGGGCTCCTCGTCGCCGAGGATGGCCGCCAGGGCCTCGAGGGCCGCCGGGAGGGCCGTCAACGGCCCTTGGTTGGCCACCCGGGCTATAAGGAACCGGGCGGCGTCGAGGCATCGCCCGGTCTCTTCGTCTACCGCCCCGCGGGCGGTGACGGACTCAGCCTCCTGGAGCAGGAGGCTGAGATCGTGGCCGTTCCGGTCCACGAGGGACCGGGTGACCCACCGAACCCAAGCGTCACGGCCCGGGACCTCGGCGACCGCCGCCGCCTGGTCCGCCTCGGCCGCCGAGGCCGTTTCTATCTCCAGGCGGACCGTCTCCGCCCGGAGAGACTCTGCGGCAGCCGCGATGCTGCCGCAGCGAAGGACCGCCTCCACGGCGGTTCCAACAGGTGCGTCGACCATGTACTGGTCGACGTTGTTCGTGGTCATCATATAGACTCCTCCCCACCGGGCCAGGGCGGCCCGGTTCCGCCCCCGGGCTCGTCCGGCTCGGGGGAGTGCGGCCGGGGCACCGGTCGCGGGGACCGGCCCCCGGAAAGGCGGCCCAGGGTGGGCCGTCGGCCCCTGTGCCGGGCGAGGCGGGGGATACCCCTAGGGGTGCCGCCTGCTCCGGCAGGGGGACCAGGGGAAGTATATACTCGACGAGGCTGCCTTGTCAAGTCCCGGGGCGAAAAAGTTTCGCTCCCCTACGGTTGGTAGGGGAACCTGGCCGGGCGTAGGGGAACCTCCTAGTTTGTAGGGGGCCTCCCCTACCTCCAGGAGGCGAGCAAGGGGCGCTGAGCGTGGTAGGAGGCGATCCTCCTACAGCCAGGCGCACGTAGGGGATCGCGTAGGGAGTGCAAGGGGGCGTGTAGGACCGCCGCGGGGTGTGTAGGGTGTAGGGCGAGGGTAGGACGGCGGATCCGCGCCGGACGCCGGCGGTGGGCCGTGGGCCGGAGGCGAACCCCTACAGCGCCCCTACGGCGCCCCTACGGCCTCCCTAGCGCCCCTACGGCCGCCCTTCGGTGAGCGCCCGCACCATGCCGGCCGTATCCAGGTACGGCCGCAGGAGCCCGAAGGGATCGGCCGGCTGGCTATCGAGCCCCCACACGCCCAGGACGCTCAGCGCGGCCGGAAGGGCGATCTCGGCCAGCAGGTCCGCATGCCACGGCTCGACGTACATCAGGTCATACAGCACGCCGGCCGGATCGGCCGTGCTTCCGGGACGGTGCCAGGCAGCCTTCCAGGCCCGCCCGGCGAGCGTTTCAAGCGCCATGGAGAACGCCTCGGCGCCGATCCCGCCGTGCGTGTACTGGCGGGCCGCATAGCCGCCTGAACGGTATGGATCGCCAGGGTATCGAGGCCGCAACAGGTACTCCCTGGCCCATCCGGCGATCAGCGGATGGAGCCCGTACGCGAACTCCAGATGATGGGCCAGCTCGTGGATGATTAACGTGTAAAACGAGCCCAGGGCCGCCCGCCCCGGCCCTGAAGTAAACTTGCCGAACTCATATAGCGCGCCGATTTCGGCGTCGGAGACCCGGACCCTCGGCTCGTCCTGGCTGTCGAAGCCGTAAGATGCCGCGACGTCGGCCCCGACGGGCTCGATGAGGTAATTCGGAGGGCGGATCGCCGGCGCCTCGTAGACCAGCACTCCGACCATTTGCGCGACTCCGCATGCGCCGGCGTACTGCCGGAGGGTCTCGGCGGCCGCCGGCGGGAGGGCCAGGTCGACGGAAACATCTTCAACGAGACGGGCCACGGCCGAATCGACAACGTCCGGCCGAAGGCTGTCGACAACTCTCGATATTTCCTCGATCTCCCGCCTCATGCCAGGCTGGCGGCGACCCTCCGGTAAAACGGGCAATATCTCATGGCGAGAGACCACCTGGACATCCGACGAAGCTCGCGGGGGCTTACCCGCCCCGTGACGCCGCGCTGGTAAACCGAAAACGGCATGGCGCGAAGCACCTCGGCCGCGAACTGGTGATAACCACCATGGAACTTGATACTATCGTTGTCTCGGATCGCCGCGATGGCGCGCCGTCTCGCCCGGCGTCTCCATCGCCTGAACCTCGGATCGAATCTGATCATCTCGCCCTCCTTGTCAATAACTCTTGTATCTTGTCCAGCTTCGTGTCCATCCGCTCGAGCCGCCTGGTCTGAATACCCTGGATCGTCTTCAGCTCCCGCAGCTCGAGGCGGACGGCCTCGCCCCCGGCCTCCAGGCGCTTTACGCATACCTCGTTCGATTTCGAGCGACGCTCGTTTGCTCGGATTGTCAGGTCGTAGTTATACGCGAAGGCCACGGCCCCGATGACGAGGGTCAAAACGGTCGCGGCCGGGGATATCCAACTTTGCGCGGCGCTCTTTGTCATCTTCCCTCCGTTCCTTCCCCCTTGTTACCTTCACCGGCGGCCGGCGCTCCGGCTTCCGCCTTGTTTTCTCATCCGATGGACCAGCCACCATGCTCGTCCTTTCTCTATCTTGTACGGTTGATCCAAGACACCGCGCCAGCCCGGACCCCACACGTGAATCCAGTCGGCGCCGCACCTGGCGACCCATTCCGGCGTGACAACGACGCGCCATTTGACGCGCTCGAACGTAAACGGCCTGCGGACCTGGTATTCACGATGGCCGACCGGCTCCCAGTGCCGGATTACCGCAACTCCGCCCTGCGGGCGGTTCCACGGCGGACGCGATTGCTCCCCTGTCAGTATCGCAACAATGAAGATTGCAGCGAGCCAACCCATCAGAACAACAGCCCCCCATCGTCGTTCAGGCTTTCGGCGATGGCCTCCATCTCGGCCGCCGTCAATGCCTTCTCCCACACAGCGACCGAACGGACCTTGCCGTTGTCAAGCTGTTCGTTGTTCTGGTGATTGTTGTCTCCGTAGAAGCCGTTTCCGACCCTAATCGCCGTACCGGCGCTCCCCGGGACACGACCTATTGACGTTTTGGATTGCGCCGTCCAGGTCGTCGCCTTCGCCAATTCGTACAGTGTCGAGGTAGTGCTGCCTCGATCGACAACAATAAACAGCGTTTTGATCTCTCCGTATGGTGTCGAGCTCGTCCATGTAGCCAGGCGCCCGTCGACCTCCAGTTGTGTCGTCGTATTGTCGATCCCGATAGACAGCACGTTGCGGCCGAAGGCGATCACGGTGTGATCCCCGCTGGTTGTGCTGGCCTCGACCTGGATCATCACAGTGACATCACCCGAGGACGGCATCGCGTATGACCCGTCCAGGTAATCGCCTGAACCGAAAATCCGATGGTAAATCGTTTGGCCGTTGATCGTGTCGGACCCGTAGGTGAAGGTCCCGTTTTCGGCCAGGTCGTCCCCCGTGCCGAGTTTTTCCACAGCATCCCCGGCCGAACTTTCCTGGAAGGGCCAATAACGGACCAGGTTGTCAGCCTGCGCGGCGGCCTGGCTGTCGTAATAGTTGATCTTGGTTGTGAGGATGGCGCCGTAGAAGACCTCGCCCGCCGGCGTTTCCACGGCCGCCCTGCACTCATAGTCCGACCCGGCTGTTACCGTCGCGGTATGCGTCCAAGAACCGTTTGATGTCCTCGCGACCTTCGTCGTCTCCGACCATGTGGTATCCCCGCTCTTCCTGTACTGAAAGAATACATTGATGGAGGAATACCCCTCCAGGTGGTCGATGTTCCCATCCATTGTCAAGTCGGTCCCCGACAACGCGATCCCGGTGGTCTCCGGCTCCAGGTCGTTGAACTCACCGACAAACGATATGTCCTTGAACCCGTACTTGGAGAACGCGCCTCCGTATCGGACGCGCACGCCGGCTCCAAGCGCGGAGAGCTTCCACATTGACTGAGAAGAAAAGAACATGTCGGAAGCGTTTGTCGGAACGACTGTGCAGTGGTAGTCCCCAGCCACCTTCCAGATGTCCCAGTAAAACATGGCCCTCGTCATTGTCGACACTGCTGGAACCGTAATGGTTACATCGGATGACGTCGCTTCAACAAAGACCACGTCGAAACGGGGATCGAGCGTATAATCACTCGTTACCTTGATGATCCTCGGCTCCGGCTGCTCGTTCGGCGCGAAGTTCCCACGCATGACAAGGAGGACCGTCACACAAAGAGCGCAACAGACCAGACGCTCAAGTATCTTTCCGGCCATTCCTTCCCCCTTCATTTGATGATAAACCACTCGACCCCATCGCATAGAATATGGACGGTGTCGTACTGCGAAACGAGCGCAGTCGTGTTGGTCGTCAGTCCGTTGATCGTTTCCGTGCCATACGGGTCGATGGTTATCGTGTTACTGGAGGGGTCGGTCGTGAGGATCAATATGTAATCGATACCCGCCGAGGAGGACGCCTGGGGCAAGTTGATCGTCAAACTACCGCCGGAGGCGTCAATGCGGACGACATGCTGGCCGCCCCCGAGCGTTGTCGTGGCCGTGATGACGGTGTGCGCGGCTGTCGCGTCAATAAACCAGTTGGTCGCGCTCGGCCGGTCCAGCGATATCGCGCCCAGGTTGTCGACGGCGATCTCGTCATTCGCCATAAGCCCCGCACAAACGACATATCCCGTACCGCCGGCCCCGGAGGAGTCGTTCACGAGGAACATCGTCCCGTCCCATAAGATCGCGCCATCGCCGGAAGATGCGGCCCGGTCGGTGGTCCCGTTGAACTCCAGGCCGCTTTCAGCCGTGAGGACGCCGGCGGACGAAACAGTAAGCCGCGCCGTCCCTCCATTGTCTCGAAGTTGAAGGCTTCCGCCCGTCCGGGCCTGGACGTAATCGGACCAAACGGACGCAGTGTAAACGCCCCCGGTTCTCATCGTCCCGGAGGCCGTGTAATAGTTCGCCGAGTTGAAATAAAAGATGTAATCCCCGCTCGATGGCGTCCCTGAAGCGGAGGACAGGTCCATGAGCGTTACGTTTCCCACGTCCCAGTCGGCGCCGTCGAACGAAAGCGTCGTCATGGCCTGGTCGATGGCGATCACGCCGGCGGCCGTCTGCGTGACGACACGTGAACCGGGTGTCGCGGTAAGGCGGACCTCGTCCGGCATCAACCGAAGCGGGACATATTGAGCATGGGCGGCAGTCACCGCGAAAAGCAGGACCGCCAGTAAAAGAAGCCTGTTCATTCGTTGCCCTCCTCCTTGTACGGCCATTCGGGGTCTTTTTCGATCTCTTCCTTCACCCTGCGCGCCTCGGCCTTCGCCGCGGCCATTTTAGCCACGGCCATGGCGTCCAGGTCATCAATCGGCTGTTTCCAGTAGGGCGCGCAGTTGGAGA
>Ga0256914_1004245_pt1 | contig 10868 bp, 7 predicted proteins | sample HulkmetaG_FD_191571 | JGI IMG/M metagenome (GOLD analysis project Ga0256914, IMG submission 191571) | Hydrothermal chimney microbial communities from Main Endeavour vent field at the Juan de Fuca Ridge, Pacific Ocean - Hulk | ecosystem: Environmental > Aquatic > Marine > Hydrothermal vents ...
AATGTCATCCGGGCCGGAGAGGACTATGGCTGCGGAGAAACGGTCCTCAAGACCGGACACCGGCTCAGGCCTCAGGATCTCGGAGTCCTGGCAGGACTGGGCATCACTGCTGTCCAGGTGCATCGCAGACCCCGGGTGGCCATCATTTCCACGGGCGACGAGTTGGTCGAACCGGACCGCGAGCCGGGCCCCGGCCAGATCCGGGACATAAACTCCACCACCCTGGCCGGCCTGGTCCGGGAAAGCGGTGCCACACCGCAACCACTCGGCATCGTCCGCGACGACCTGGATGCCATGTACGATCTCTGCGCCCGGGCAGTTCAGGATGCAGACATGGTACTCCTTTCAGGTGGCTCATCGGTAGGCCGCCGCGACTTCACCCTCCAGGTACTGGAGCGACTGCCCGGCGCCCGGCTGCTTGCCCATGGCGTGGCAATCAGGCCCGGCAAGCCGACCATTCTGGCCCAGATTGGCAACAAAGCGGTCTATGGGCTGCCCGGCCATGTAGCTTCCTCCATGGTGGTTTTCTATCTCCTGGTCCGGCCGCTGCTGAGACGCTATTCCGGTCTTCCCGCAGACCCGGGCTTGCCACGTATTCAGGCCAGGACCGGGGAGGTGATTCCTTCCACTGCCGGCCGGGAAGAATACATGCGGGTACGGCTGAGCTGGCAGGACAGCGGGCAACCGCCCGTCGCCACTCCTGCCTACGGTCGTTCCGGCTTGCTCTCGCCACTGGTCCGCGCTCATGGCCTCCTGGTCATCGGCCGGGACAGCGAAGGGCTGGACAAGGGCGAGCTGGCCGATGTCCTCCTGTTTCCCTGACCAGCAACTCGAACCGACCATGCAGCGAAAAGTCTACCTGAACATGCAGTCCCTGGAACAGGCCAGGCACGTATTTTTCAGCCGTTTCAGTGCACTCCGCACCGGCGCGGAGACCATTTCCAGCCGCAGGGCCGCTGGCCGGGTGACAGCGGAGCCGGTCACGGCCAGGTTGTCGGCGCCCTCGTTCCATTCCGCAGCCATGGACGGGCTGGCCGTACGGGCCGAGGAAACCTTTGCGGCCAGTGACGACAATCCCCTCACCCTGGACATCGCCTCTGGCCAGGCCGTGTTCGTCAATACCGGCCATCCCATGCCTCCGGACAAGGATGCGGTGATCATGATCGAACATGTCGTCCTTGCCGAGGATGAACAGCGCTGCACCATCAGGACCCCGGTCTTTCCCTGGCAGAACGTCCGCAAGGTGGGTGAGGATATCGTGGCAACGGAACTGCTGTTCACGGCCAATCACCTCCTGGCCCCTGCAGACGTGGCTGCCCTGCTCACTGCAGGCCGTGACCGGGTCAGGGTCCGCAGGCGGCCCAGGGTGATCATCCTGCCCACCGGCAGCGAACTGGTGGACCTGGAACAGTGTCCTGACCCCGGGCAGGGACAGACCATCGAGTCCAACTCGGCCGTCCTGGCGGCACTGGCTGAAGAGGCCGGCGCCGAAGTCGAGGTCCGCCCCATCATTGCCGACAGGTACGAGACCATCAGGCAGGGATTGCGGGATTCCCTGGATGGCGGGGCCGATCTGGTGGTGATCAATGCCGGCTCATCTGCCGGCAGCGCCGACTATACGGTCAGGGTTATCGAGGAGATGGGCGAGGTCCTGGTGCATGGGGTGACCATCATGCCCGGCAAGCCGACCATCCTCGCCGAAGTGGACCATGTCCCGGTGGTGGGCAACCCAGGATATCCGGTTTCCGCCGTCATCTCCTTTGAACAGTTCGTGGTTCCCCTCCTCTGCCGGATGCAGGGCAGACCTGTCCCGGAGCCGCTCCGGGCCGAGGCCGTGGTCGGCCGCGACCTGCCTTCCCGCAGCGGAATCGAGGAGTTTCGCCGCATGATCGCCGGCCGCATCGGTCCGGATCTGGTTACCGTGCCACTGAAAAAAGGGTCCGGCGCCATCACCACCCTGACCAGGGCCAATGCCATCCTGAGGATCCCGGCATCTTCCGAAGGAGTGAGCAGGGGGAGCCGGGTGGAACTCGAGCTGCTCCGTCCCAGGAAACAGATCGAGCAGACCATCCTCTGCACCGGCAGCCATGACCTCTGCCTGGATCTCCTGCACGACTTTCTCCGCCGTTCAGACCCGGCCTATCCCCTGGCGTCAACCCATGTGGGCTCCCTGGGCGGCATCCTGGCCATCCGCGACAACATGACCCACCTGGCCGGGTCTCACCTTCTGGATCCGGAAACAGGGGAGTACAATCTCACCTATCTGCAACGGTATCTGCCAGGCCGCTCCGTGGCCCTGGTCACGCTGGTGCATCGGCAGCAGGGGTTCATGGTCCGGCCCGGCAACCCAAAAAACATCTGTACCGTGCAGGACCTGATCCGGGACGACGTGCGGTTCATCAACCGGCAGGCCGGCTCTGGCACCCGGGTGCTGCTGGACTTTGAACTGGACCGGGCAAGCATCGATCCGGACCAAATCGACGGTTACGACAGCGAGGAGTACACCCACATGGCCGTGGCCGTGGCGGTCCTGTCAGGCAAGGCCGACGCCGGTCTGGGTATCCTGGCAGCGGCTCGGGCCCTGGGCCTGGATTTTGTCCCGGTGACCGAGGAACGCTATGACCTGATCATTCCGGAAGAGCTGCTCGATCATCCTGGTATCGACCAGGTCCTGGCCATCATGCAGAAAAGCGCATTCAAAAAACAGGTCGAGGCAATGGGTGGCTATTCGACCAGAGAAACAGGAACAAGGAAGCTTTAATTCAGGCAACGCTTCAATTCATGTCGCGACCGGGAAACCATGTGTAGACACCGATCCAGCTGCAACGGGCCGCTCCTGATCCTGCTGCTCGCCCTGCTGAGCCCTCCTGCAGCCTGGGCTGCCCAGGTCCTGTTGCTGGCCACCACCACCTCAACAGACAACACCGGCCTGCTCGACTTTCTCGCCCCCCGCTTGCAGAAGGAGACCGGCATCGAGCTGCGCTGGGTGGCTGTGGGCACGGGAAAGGCCCTTGAACTCGGCCGCAACTGTGACGTGGATGTCCTGCTGGTCCATGCCCCTGAGGCGGAAAAACGGTTCATCAGCCAGGGATATGCCACAAGCCGACTCCAGGTGATGTACAACGATTTTGTCCTCATCGGGCCGCAGGACGATCCGGCCGGAATCAGTGGCATGGCTCCGGCCAGCGCCCTGGCCCGGATCAGGGAGCGACAGGCCCTTTTCCTGAGCCGTGGCGACAATTCAGGGACCAACAAGAAAGAGCAGGCCCTGTGGAGGCAGGGGATCGGCCAGGTTCCGGAACAGGCCCCCTGGTATTTGCAGACCGGCCAGGGTATGCTGACTACCATCACCATGGCGGCGGAAAAACAGGCATATACCCTGACCGACCGGGGAACCTGGATACGATACCGTGCCTCCCGGAGCGGTGACGACCGGTTGCGCATCCTGGTCGAGGGCGACAGATCTCTTTTCAACCAGTACAGCGTCCTGGTGATCGATCCCCAGAAATGTCCGCGTACAAAGTCCGGGCCTGCCACCAGGTTCAGCCGCTGGCTTGTCTCTCCCTCCACCCAGCAGCTCATCTCCTCCTTCCGCCTGCTTGGGCAGCCGCTCTTCATTCCCAATGCTGGACAGACAGACCGGTGACGCTCTTTACCGAGATTCTGGGACGCGCTGTCAGCCTGCTTGCCTCCGGTGACCCTGGTGTCTGGTCCGCCATCCGGGCCACGGTCACCGTCTCGACCGCTTCTCTGCTGGCCAGCCTGGTCCTGGGTATTCCGGCAGGATTTCTTCTCGGTTACTGCCGGTTTCCCGGTCGTCAGCTCCTCCGTACCCTCACCGACACCCTGCTGGCACTGCCCACGGTCTTCATCGGCCTGCTGGTCTATACCCTACTCTCCCGTTCCGGCCCCCTGGGCGAACTGAACCTGCTCTTCACCCTTCGGGCCATCGGCATCGGCCAAACCATTCTTGGCCTGCCCATCGTCGTTGCCCTGACCTGCAATCAGGTGGAACATCTCGACAGGAGCTTCTACATCAGCCTGAAGGGGTTGGGAGCCGATTCCGGCCAGATCCTGCTGACCACGATCTTTGAGTCCCGTTTCGGTCTCCTGGCCGCCGCCGTCACCGCCTATGGCCGTATTCTGACCGAAGTGGGGATCTCCATGATGGTGGGGGGCAACATCAAGTACCACACCCGTACCATCACCACGGCGATCGCCCTGGAGACCGGCAAGGGTGAATTCGCCACCGGCATGGCCCTGGGCCTGGTCCTTCTGGCCATCGCCCTGCTGGTCAACAGCGTGCTGACCCTGATAAGAAACCGGTGGCAGCAATGATTCCGTTGTACGAACTCGAAGGAATCAGGCATCGATACAACGGCAACACTGTGCTCCGTATCGACCATCTTGCCATTGAACAAGATGGCATCACGGGGCTTTTGGGTCCAAACGGTGCCGGCAAATCGACCCTCCTGGCCCTCCTGGCCCTGGTCTGGCCACCCACCACCGGCACGATTCTCTGCCGTGGCCGGGATAGCCGGCAGCTTGCTCCTGGAGAACGGCGTTCCATCGTCTTCCTGCCCCAGGATCCCTGGCTGCTCAGGCGGAGCGTGGCAGCCAACCTGGCCTACGGGCTTGCCCTCCGCGGCCTGAAAGAAAAACAGGATGCAAGGATCGAAGAAGCCCTGGACATGGTCGGCCTGCCGGCTGCCTTCGGAGAACGGCAATGGTATCAGCTCTCCGGCGGTGAAGCCAGGCGGGTGGCCCTGGCTGCCAGGCTCGTTCTCCGGCCCGCCATCCTCATCCTCGATGAACCAACCGCCGGGGTGGACGAGGCATCGGCCAGCCTGATGGTGGAGGCAATTCTCCACGCCAGGCAGGCATGGGGGACGAGCCTGATCATTGCCAGCCATGATCGCGACTGGCTCAATCAGGTCTGCGACCGCCGCATCGGCCTGCTGCAGGGACGCCTGGGCAGTCCTCTGCCAGGCAACCTGATCTCGGGCCGCTGGAAAATGGAATCAGGGCTTGCCACAAGGCGGCTCCCCGGGGGACAGCACCTGGTCCTGAAAGCACCTGAAACAGACACCCTTCCGGCCTGGGCCCATATCGAACCAGGCGCGCTCCAGCTCCATCGACTGGACAAGGCGACCCGCCAGGATCTGCAAGGCACGGTGATTGCCGTCAGACATCAACCGGACTCCGGTGACCTGATCCTGGATCTGCAGGTAAGCGGTCTCTGTCTGCAGGCAACGGCGGCAGCAGATCAGGTCAGAACAAACAACTTCTGGCCAGGAACAACCGTGGGGATAACAGTGGATCCAGCCGGCGTGCACTGGCCGGATGACATCGATTCTTCTAAAAATCCTTCAGATTGAGCCATACGATCAGGCCTTCAGCATCATGCTGCCGGGCGATCCGGCTGTAACCGGCGGCCAGGTCTGGGGAACGCCGGAATCAACCTCTACTTTACCCCCTTCAGCTCGTCCTGTTTCAGGCGCCAGGACAGGGCCTGCCTGGTGATCCCCAGCATCTGGGCGGCAATGGTCTGGTTGCCGCGTGCCCGGTGGAGGGCCTCCCGGACCAGCAGCCGTCCGGCTTCCTTGAGTGTCGGCAGCTGCTGCAGGACAGAGAAGATGGTCTCCCCGCTCTCTCCTGCTGCGGTTTCAGCGGTACAGCTTGCGCACCGCTGGCTGATGTAGCGTTTGAACTCATCCATGCTGAGCACCTTGGACTGGTGCTTGGACAGGGCATCGAAGATCATGGACTGCAGTTCGCGGATGTTCCCCGGATAGGAATAGGTGCCCAGGAGAATAAGCAACTCCCGTGGATAGGCAGGTTTCTTCTTGCCCAGCTTCCTGGCGGCCTGGTCCAGAAAATGTTCGACGAGCAGGGGCAGGTCGTCCAACCGTTCCCGCAGGGGGGGGATGTGCACATGGTGGGTGCGGAGACGGAAAAAGAGATCCTGGCGGAAACGGCCCGACTGCTGCAACGAATCCAGGTTCTGATGGGTGGCGAAGATCATCCGGGCGCTGGTCGACCGGGCGATGTCCGAACCAAGAGGATAGTATTCCCGCTCCTGGATGAGCCGCAACAGCTTGACCTGGGCGTTCTGGCTCAGGTCGCCGATCTCGTCCAGAAACAGGCTGCCGCCATCCGCCTTGGCCACCAGGCCCATGCGGGCCTGTTCGGCTCCCGAATAGGCGCCCTTGCGATGCCCGAACAGGGTATCGGCCAGCATGTTGTCGTCAAAACCGGCGATGTTGACAGCCACGAACTCGCCGCTCCGGTTGCTGAGGCTGTGGATGGCCCGGGCGATCAGTTCCTTGCCCACCCCGGTCTCACCGGTGATCAACACCGGTTCGCCCGTGGTGGCGATGGCCTCGATATACTGAAAGATCGCCTGCATGGTCTTGTTGTGGGTGATGATGTGGGAAAACGCCTCGGGATGCCTGAGGCTGTCCCGAAAGAACCGTTCCTTCAGGGCGGTGTTTTCCCGCCTGAGGTACATCATGTCTATGGCCCGGCGCACACCGGTGATCAGGCGGGACTCCTCGGTCACCTTGGTGAAAAAGTCATAGGCGCCCTGTTTCATGCAGTCCACAGCCGTCTCCACCTGGTCCAGGCCGGTGATGATGATCACCGGCACATCGGGATAGTCCCTGGTGATCAGGGGCAGCAGCTCGTCACCGGTCAGGTGGGGCATGGTCAGGTCGAGAACGACCACGCTGACCTGCTGTTTGCGCAGCAGGGGCAGCACTTCCCTGGCATCCTGGCAGGAGATGATGTTGTTCATGCCCGCGGCCCGCAGCGTGAGTCCGAAACTGCGCAGCCAGGCCTCCTCGTCGTCGACCAGCAAAATCGGCAGAGATGGATAGAAGTCCTTGCTCATGATCGTTCAGCATCCTTGTCCGTAGGGGAAAGGGAATCATCCGGCATCATGGCCGGCAGGCTCACGGTAACCACCGTGCCCTTGCCGGGTCTGGATTCGAACTGCATGATTCCCTTGTGATCCTGGATAATACCGGCCGAGACCGACAGGCCCAGCCCGGTCCCCCCCATGGTTCGCTTGGTGGTGAAAAATGGATCGGTCACCTTGTTGATCACCGCGGGATCGATCCCGGCGCCGGTATCACTGACAATGATCTCCACCCCGCGGGTGGCGACATTGTACCGGGTTTTCACCCTGATGACATCCTCCGGTGACCTGAGGGCCTCGCAACTGTTCTGCAAAAGGTTGATGACTACCTGGACGAGCCGCTGCCGGTTGCCCAGAACCGGCGGCAGGTCGTCACCATACTCCACCTCCAGGTGATTGGTGGCCTGCTTGATGGAATTGATGGTCAGCCTGACGCCGGAGCGGATCACCTCGTTGATCTGCACCCTGGTCATGGAGAGACTTGATTCCTGGCGGGCATAGTCCTTCAGGTCCTTGACAATGTTCTTGATCCGGACCGCGCTCTCCTCCAGCTCGCTGCAGAGCAGCGGAATCTGCTGGCGCATCTCGGTGTACTCCAGCCCGGCAACGGTAAAGTCACCGTTCTCCTCGTAATATTCATCCAGGATCGGCTTGACGCTTTCCCAGGCCCTGGCCAGCATGGGCAGGTTGAGCAGGGCGATGGAGTTGGGATTGTTGATCTCGTGGGCCACTCCGGAGACCAGCAGTCCCAGGGAAATCATCTTGTCGGCATGGAGCAGCTGCTGTTGTTGCCGCCTGGCCCGTTCCTCGCTTTTCCTTCGCTCGGAGATATCGCGAACGATCCAGATGGCATGCCACTGGTTGTTGATCCGGCAGGACGAAAGGGAGAGTTCGACCGGCACATCCCGTCCATCCTTGTTCTTGGCCACCAGCTCGATGATCTTCCTGTATTCCTGTTCATCCTGCATACGGTCGAGCCGTACCAGTCCGCCGGCCTCGTCTTCCCGGCGCAGGTCGATGAGGGAGTGGATCGGCCTGGACAGAGCCTCCTCGCTCGTGTAACCGAATATTGTCGTGGCTGCCTCGTTCCAGTAGGCCACATTGCCCTGGTGGTCCATGAGGATGATACCATCCTGGGCCGAGGCGGTCAGGCTGCGGAAGGTGTCCTCGCTCTCCCGGAGAGCCATTTCGGCCAGGTTCCTGGCCTCGCAGGTGGTGATATAATGTTCGGACAGGGCGGTCAGGTCTGCTGCCAGTCTCTTGACCTCCTCGGGCCCCTGCCAGGAAAAGGTAACCCGTTTCCCCTCGTTGATGATGGTGTCCAGCCCGGAGAGCAGGTCCCGGCGCATCCTGTCGATTCGGGCCGCAAGCCAGGAAGCAGAGAAAAAAACCAGGAGAGCCATGCAGAGGATCACCGCCACCACGTTGACGAGAAGAAAATGTTTCCACTGCCTGGTGGCGCTTTCGTCCACCACGCTACCCACCCACATCACGGCATCATCTTCAACATTGAATACGATCGGCATCCAGGCAATTTTCCGATTATTTTCATCCTCAATGATGAGTGGGTTGTCACTGTTGCCGCGCAGGTGGAGATCAGGAAAGCCGGTAAAGCCGCCACAGTCATCGGTCACCGTGTCCACCCTGCTGTCCCGGAAGTTTTCCGCTGCCCTGCCGCAGCCGCGAAGAATCTCGCCCTGGCCGGTGACCCAGAAGGAATCACGATATTCCTTCAGAAAGGTGGACAGATCGATCCGCATCACCATCAGACCAACGGGCTGCTCCGCCTCATCGGTCACCGCAGTGGTCATCAGGAGGGAGTAGGAATCCACCTGCCCCTTTTCCGCCTCTCCGGTAACCGTGTGTTCCAGCCGGACCAGCATCTCGTCTCCCTGCAGCCGCATTGCCTGCCGGACAAAGGAGGCCGGAGAACGGATCTCGTCTGCCGCCACCGGCCGCAGCCCGTCTTCGCCCCGTTCAAGACCGAAACACGGCACTCCCTGGGCATCGAGGAGGAGGAGACTGCGGACCTGCTGGTCATCGGCAAACCAACGCATGAGCAGAGAATGATGGGCGTCAGAGGAGGTGCCTCGGACAATGGCTTCCAGGGTCGAAGGCAGGGTGGCGCAGCGGTTGAGGCTCTTTTTCAGGCACCGTATACGGGCGTTGAGCCTGGTGAAGCTCACGTGGGAACGGGCCTGGCTTTCCAGCTCAGCGGCCCTGTCCAGCCGGTCGATGGTTTTCGGCAGGGTCAGCCCCACCAGGACCAGGAGAGGAAACAATCCCAGGCCAATGACGATGAGAAAGATGACAGTCCGGATCTTCATGCCCTGAGTAATACCAGAGAATGTCGATTTCCTCAAACCGGGGCAAATTTTTTTGCCCTGCAAGTTTTTTTCTTCCTCTGCCGGAAGAGATTGCCCTTCTCTTCCGGCCACCTACACGCTGTGGTAGACACGCTGGGTTTTCCATTTCCACCCATCCTTGCTGCAAGGGGCCGGCTCCCGGTTTCACCATGGATAACAAACGATACTATTTCATTGTATTACACCAGGTTACCTGCATCCACATCGTAACATCATCTTCCTGACCACACCAGCGGCCAACGACCTGCCACTGAAGCCGGATCAATCTCAGCTGCTGTTTCCGTTCACGATCAATCTGCATATCGCATTGCAGGACAACCGATTACAGCCATCCGCAATGACAGTCCCCCCGAGAAGCGCAAAAATACTTGCACCGGTTCCAGGAGAGGGAGAGGAAAAAATTCCCTGCCGCGGCGGGCTTATCCCCGGATGTACTCTCCTGGCATGTTACCTGCTTGAAGAATTGCGGGGAGAAGCACGTTGTCCGCAACCGCCGGCCAGACGGATCGGCAGCGGACAGGGTTGAAATCCAACACAAAAAAAGGAGGTTGCACGTGAGGAAACAATTGCTCAGACTCATTCCGCTCTGCCTGACGTTCGCTCTGCTGAACTACGGCTGCACCCAGAACCAGGGCGCCGTGAAACAGACGGTAAAACCGGTTCCGGAACCGGCTCCACCCATAGCGGCCAAGAAAAAGCAGGATGGCAAGGTCTATAAGGGCAAGGTCGTCGGCAAATCCAACAAGGCCAAGACCATCTCCATCAAAGTGGGCAAGGGCGACAAGGCCAAGACCGTCATGGTCAAGTTCGACGACAAGACCAAGGGCATCGAGCATGCCGCCAAGGGACATGCCGCAATCATCGCCTATGAGATGCGCAACGGCGAGGCATATGCCACGATGATCAAGCCGAAGCTGGCCAAGTTGCCGCCCGGAGTGACCGAAATCAAACCCAAGGAGGTCAAGGCCCTCCTGGACAAGAAGGCTGACTTCGTCCTGATCGACTCCCGGCCGGCCAAGCGGTATGCCCAGGCCCATTTGCCCGGAGCGATCTCCATCCCGGTTCCGGTGATGAAGAAGAAGGGCGCCTCCCTGCTTCCCAAAGACAAGAACAAGCTGCTGATCTTCTACTGTGGGGGCCCCACGTGAGGCATGAGCACGAAATCCGCCGGTCTGGCGAAGAAAGCTGGTTACAAGAACATCCGTGTCATGCTCTCCGGACAGCCTGCCTGGATCAAGGCCGGCTACCCGGTCTATGCCTCCAAGTCGTTTGTTGAAAAGGGCAACATCGTGCTGATCGATCTCCGTTCGGCCAAGAAATCGCAGGCTGCCCGCATTCCGCGTTCGGTCACCATTCCCTATGGCAGCCTGGAGGACCGGATCGACGATATTCCGCTCAAGGCCCCTGTTGTTCTCTATGGAGACAACGAGGAGGTGGTCATGCAGGCACTGGAAGACCTGCGCGACGAAGGGTTCAAGAAGGTCTCCCTGGTCGAGGGCAATATCGACGGCTGGATCAAGGCCGGAGGCAAGCTGGCCAAAGGTCCGGTGGTCACCGAAATCAAGTGGAAACGGAAACTGGGC
>Ga0256914_1004246_pt1 | contig 10868 bp, 8 predicted proteins | sample HulkmetaG_FD_191571 | JGI IMG/M metagenome (GOLD analysis project Ga0256914, IMG submission 191571) | Hydrothermal chimney microbial communities from Main Endeavour vent field at the Juan de Fuca Ridge, Pacific Ocean - Hulk | ecosystem: Environmental > Aquatic > Marine > Hydrothermal vents ...
TTGCATCGAACGTATGGTGTCGAAAGGTGAGAGGGGAACGGACTTTTGCGCCACAATGGCCCCCGAATCCATTTCTCTCTCCATCACGTGCACCGTCGAACCGGAATACTCTTCGCCATTGATCAGGATATAGGCTCCACTAGTTGGGCCGCGATAGGCAGGAAGCAATGTCGGATGAATATTCCATGCTACTCTGAACCTGGAAAACACGGTTTCCGGAATGATGTAAGGAAACCCGACCGATAACAGGCATACACGCTCTAGGCCATCTTCACCAATCTCGCGAGGAATATCGGCAACGCCGGACCTGGACACCTCCATTATCGGTACGCCAGATTGCCTCAGCCTGTCAATGCTGTCGTTCAGCTTCTCGGACTTGCGCGCTGGGACTATTACCCGATCAACGGCCACCCCTTCTTGCAGCATTCTGAGAACGATTCCTTCACGCCCAGCGCCCCCAAAAAGAATGACCCAGCGGCAATCACACATGGCGCCCCCTTTCCCGTAGAGCGAAAAATGGGACGACATAAAAATTTTTATAACATTCCTCCAGCCGTTCTGGATTTTCCCTAAGGATTTCCTCGTTGTTAAGCTTTATATAGTATCTATACACTAAGTCTCTTGCACCCCATTTTTTCTTAAACCTATACACCCCTTCCTGGGACGTCCACGTTCCGCCCCAATTCCATATTCTGTAACCCATACTACTGGCATCACGCATCGCGCGCCAAAGTATGGCGGCCATCGGTTGCTGTTCCCTGTATGAATGAACCGTTGCGGGAATAAAATACTCAACGGTGTTCCTGAAGTAGAAAACCAGCAAGGCCGCTACCGGCTTTCCACCCTCACCGCTACAGGCAACATACACCCTGTAATCTTCGCCTGCCACGAAGATCTTCTGAACGAGATCGAAAAAGAGACTCGATTTCGACTTACCCCCAATGGTTGTCATATTATCCACATGAACACGATACAGAAAATCCATCGCCGTGTTGTCCACCGACACCTTGATACCGCACCGTTCAGCCTTTTTTATATTTCTCCTTGCGGCGCCATTCATGATTTTGAGGATTGCATCCGACACCGCCTCTTCATTTCCACATGGCAACTTGGTTACCTGTCCAATCCTCGTGTCAATCAAGTCGTGAGCAATCATCCCGGAGTAGGTCTGGTCGAAAGGATTGGATACCATTGTGGCAGAACCCACCCCTTTCTCATGGACAATATCCTTATACTTTCGGCAAAGCACTTCCCCAGCGACCCTGTTTCCAGCCAGGATCGCGCCAATGCTTCCGTAAAAAGGCAAGGAGTTTATGACCGTTCCGTATGGTCCCCGGATCATCATCAATGGAAGGACACCTTCTACCTTACCCTTGTTTACCGCTAGCCAATACTGGCTATCGCACCCAAGAAGCTGTTCAAGAAGCGTTTTGTACTTTCTCGTATGATACAGGAGCGCAGCGTCCGTTCGCTCCAGAAAGTCGTCATAAGCCTCGTTGTAACAGTCGCTCATTGGAACAATTTTCATTGTTCCCATCCCAGTCCTGCGGAAGACCTGATCCATTCCTCAACGCTAAGCAATGACCATATCAGCAGACGATGGTTTTTCTTTCCAGATACATGCGCTTCTATCATTCGCCTCACAGCATCTCTGTCCAGAAATTGGTAAAGCAATACATGTTCACCTCCCAATCTTTCCCTCACGAACCTGATACTCTCCCCTCTGAACCAACTTGCATCGGGAGCCGAAAATCCCTGTTTTATTCCACTAGTAACCTCTCGGGGCACATGACAGTTCATCATGTCCCGAAGAATCTGCTTTCCATCCCGTGTTCTCTTATAGTACTCCTCTTTTTTATTGCCGGCCCTGTTTTCACTTATCCGCACGACCTCGTTGAGATTGTTCAGCTTCAGACTCACCGGGCATCGCATCGCAAAATCAACCAGATCATTGTCCAGAAACGGAACGCGTACCTCCAGGCCATGCGCCATCGCCAGTTTGTCCTCCACCACAAGCAAACCATGCAAGAAGGTCTTCGCCTCGAAATAGAGCGAATGATTGATATAATCTTCCGGGCGCTCTAGAAGATTGTCGTGGGTCAGAAACACATTCCGAAAGATGTCTCTTGTTGATATATGCTTGACCTCGTTCCAGATCGGGGAAAAGATCTTTTCCATCATCTCTGCAGGAACCAGGCGCTGCCAAAACTGATAGTACTGATCTATATAATGCTCGAAGTCATCACACACCGTGGCACGGTAATACCTCCATGGATACCCCCCAAAAAGCTCATCTCCTCCGCTGCCCGCCAGCACCACTTTCACAAACTTGCTCGCGAGCTGTGCGACATAGTAATTGGGATAGCTCTGGCCGACCCGTGGCTCCTCCAGGTGCCATGCCAGTTTCGGCAGGCAGCGTTCCATGTCGCCGGCCTTGAGCACCATCTCGTAGTGTTCGGTCTTGAAGAGGGCCGACATCGCCTCGGCCTTTTGCCGCTCGTCGAAACCAAGCTCCAAGCCAGAAGCCGAGGTGAGATCGAATCCACAGGTGAAGGTCTTGAGATACGGATAGGTTTGCGCCGCGATCGCCGTGATGGAGCCGCTGTCCATGCCGCCGCTTAGATAGGCCCCCACTTCCACATCACTGACAAGCTGACGATTGACTGCCTGCCGGAACAATCTGCCCAACTCTTCCAGGTATTCCTCCTTGCTTACGGGATGCTCCGGGTCGCGGAATTGGTAGTCCCAGTATTGGCGCAGGCGTAGTTCGCCTTCGTCTTCGCGCAAAACACCATAATATCCTGCGGGAAGTATGCAAATGTCCTCCAGCAGGGTCTGGTCGGTGAAAATGTTCTGGAAAGTGAAATATTCGAGCAAGGCCGGCAGGTTGACTTCGCGCCGAAATTCCGGAAGAGCGAGAATCGCCTTCTGCTCGGAAGCGAAGGAGAACCGATCGCCCTGACGGGCATAATACAGGGGCTTGATGCCATAGCGATCACGAGCGAGAAGCAACTGGCGCTCCTGCCGGTCCCAAAAGGCCAGGGCGAACATCCCATTGAACCGCAGCAGCGCACCCGTCCCCCAATGCACCAGGGCATAAAGCGCCACCTCGCTGTCGGTCTCCGAACGGAACCGGTAGCCTTCGGCTTCCAATTCCGCACGCAGTTCCCGATAGTTGTAGATTTCTCCGTTGTAGCTAAGAACATAACGGTGGTCGGCGCTGATCATCGGCTGCCGGCCAGCCGGCGACAGGTCGATGATGGCCAAGCGCCGATGCCCAAGGCCGACATGGCCTTCTATCCACTGCCCTTCGCCGTCCGGTCCCCGATGGGCGATGGCGTCCGTCATCCTTTTCAGAACAACGGGCGAGAGAGGCTCTCCGTTCAAATTGATGATCCCCGCAATTCCGCACATCTACAATGCCCTCAAGACTTTCACCACATATTGGTAATCGTCTTCGGTCATCCGGTTGTGGAGGGGAATCGCCATCGTGTTGCGGTCGCAATCCCGCGCAACGGGAAAATCATCCGCATGCAGGCCGAACCGTTTGCGATACAACCCGAGCATGTGCACCGCGTGGGTACCCGGACGGGAAGAGATGCCTTGTTGCTGAAGAAAATCCATCATCTCATTGCGCGGCATGGGAGCCTTGTCTCCATCCACCCAGGTTACGAACGCCTGCCAGGCATGCCGCCCCTCTTCCGGCTCCTCGGGGCAACGCAGCCAGCCCAGATCGGCCAGTTGTTCCCGGTACCATGCGGCCCATTTCGACCGTTCGGCAATGAACCGTTCCAGCTTCCCAAGCTGCACCAGGCCGACCGCACCCTGCAAATCCGTCATCCGGTAGTTGAAGCCGAGCAGGTTGAAATCCGGCAGCAAGTACGGGCGCGGCCCATGATGCCGCTGTTCCTCGGAAATGCTGGCGCCATGGTTGCGCATCATCACCATGCGCTCGGCCAGTTCGTCGTTATTGGTCGTCACCATGCCGCCTTCGCCCGTGGTGATGGGTTTGCGCGGATGGAAGGAAAAGACACCCGCATCGCCGAGCGATCCGGCCTTCCTGCCCTTGTATGCCGCTCCGGCTGCGCAGGCGGCATCCTCGAGAACCTTGACATGGGCGGGGAGCACATTCCGGATGACATCGATATCGGCGCACAACCCGAACAGATGCACCGGAATCACCGCCTTGGTCCGTCCGTTGACCCTGGCGGCCACTTCGGCAGGTCTCATGTTGAAGGTTTGGGGATCGACATCCACGAAAACCGGCGTCGCACCGCAATGGAGCACCACATTGGCGGTGGCCACCCAGGTGAATGCCGGCACGATTACCTCGTCCCCCGGCCCGATGCCCATCGCCGCCAGCGCCAAGTGCAATCCGGTTGTGCAACTGGTGGTGGCAATCGCATGACGCACCCCGTGCATTTCGGCAAAGCGCTTTTCGAATTCGGCCACCTTGGGCCCCTGGGTCAGCCAACCGCTCAGAATCGGCTCCCGCACCGCTTGCCATTCGTCCTCGCCAGTACTTGGAAGCGAAATGGGAATGTCGCGTTCACTCATTGACGATCCCTGCTTCCCGCCTTCTCGCTTCCACCTCGGCCTTGTGCGCCGCCCGCCAGGCGATGAGTCTTTCCAACCCCTCCCGCAGGCCGATTTTCGCCTTGAATCCGATCTCCGCTTCGGCCCGCCTGGGGCAACCGATGCGGTTCTTTACCAGGGTGGCCTGGCTGCGGGGCGCATACCGGATGGGACGGTCGCAGCCGGTGAGATCCAGCAACATTTCGGCCAGCTCCTTGAGGGAAGTACGAATACCGGTGCCCACGTTGTAGAAACGGTCGGTGGTATCGGCCTTCATGGCGCACACGTTGGCGCGACCGCAGTCCTCCACCGCCACGAAGTCGAAGGCCTCGCTGCCGTCACCCAGGATGGTGGGGCTCTCTCCCCGGTCGATGGCGTCGAGCATCTTCATGATCACCGCGATGTAGGCGCCGTTGTAGTCCTGCCGGGGGCCATAGACGTTCATGTAGCGCAGGCCGACGTAGTCGAAATGCTTGTCGGTTCCCTTGTAGCGGTGATGCAGCGACCGGCACATGTGTTCGCCGGCGATCTTGGTGGCGCCGTAGAAATTGAGATTGTTGTACGGGTGATCCTCGGTCATGGGCTCTTCCACCGCATCCCCATAGACGGAAGCCGAGGAGGAATAGACCAGCCGCCGTACGCCGTTGTTGAGCATGGCCTCCAGCACGTTGAAGGTGCCGCCGATGTTCACCTCGAAGGCCGAACGGGGAAAATCGTGGCAGTGTAACAGCCAGAGAGCCGCAAAGTGGAACACGCCGTCGATCCCCTTCATCGCCTCGTTCAGCAGGTCACGGTGCATCAGCTCGCCGCCCAGGGGAAAGATCTTCACCCGCGGATCCTTCAGCGCCTCGGCCAGATTCTCCTCACGGCCCCGGGAGAAGTTGTCGTAGATACGAATCTCGGCCACGTCCTCCTTGATGAGCTCGTCCACGCAGTGGGAGCCGATCAAACCGGCACCTCCGATCACCAGCAACCGCTTGCCTTTCAAATCCATCTCATAACCTCTCGTTGTCCAGAATGTATCCGGCAAAACTCATGGAGCTGGTGAATGCTGGAGAGATGGCATTGAGCACATGGGTGCTGCGTTCACCGCGCTCCACGAGAAAATCCATCACCAGCTCCCGCTTCTCCCGGTCCAGCAACTGGGCGCGGATGCCCACCTTGCCCGAAGGCAACAGGTCTCCCGAACGCAGGCCCGGCGTCAATGCCCGGGCCGCGTCGGCAAATCGGGAACGGAAAAAACGAAACGCCTCTTCGTGCACGAAACGCCGAAAGCCCTGTTTGTTCGCAAGATATTGACGCGCCAAGTGCAGCAGTATGCTCGCTCCTTCGGCCAAGTCCAACCCTTGAATTCCCTGGTAGTGCTCCCGCCCCAGCGCCGGAACCGCCGTGGGTCCAAGATAGACGGAACCATCCAGCTTGCGGGTGTAGTGCACGCCCAGAAAAGGGACGTTCAGATCCGGCACAGGATAGATCAGGCCGTTGCATCGCACCCTCGAATCCGGCGAAAGCCGGTAATAGATACCCTTGAAGGGAAGCAGGATATAGCGCCTGCCCACGCCGAACAGGTGCGCCACCTTGTCGGCGAACTGACCCGCGCAGTTGAACACCCAGCCGCAGGATATGGTCTCCCTGCCCGTCTTCACCAGATTGGATTCGGGCACCACCTGACGCACCTCTGCACCCAGCATGAGATCCACTCCGCTTGCACGTAGCTCCTCGGCCAAACTTCCCACCACCGCCGTGGGTTCAACCACCGCCGTATCAGGCGAAAAGAGCGCCCGGCCGGTAGCCGTATGTGCAGAAGGTTCCCGTTCCAGTAGCTGACGTTCATCGAGAATCTCTACACGGGCTCCATTGGCCTGCCCACGCCGTAGCAAAAGATCGAGCTGGGCATCGTCTTCTTCCCGCAAGGGAAGGATCACCTTGCCGAGCCGCGCCAGGGGCAGCCCACGCTCCTCGCAGTAGGACGCCATGGATTTCGCACCCGCGGAACACAGGCGGGCCTTGAGTGAACCCTCCGGATAATAGATGCCGGAATGCAGCACACCGCTATTCCGGCCACTGCCGTGGCAACCCAGGGACGATTCCTTTTCAAGCACGGCAATCCGCGCCCCCGGATGCCGCTTAGACAACTCGCGGGCCAGGGCCAGTCCGATGATGCCGCCACCGACCACAAGAAAGTCATAACAATGAGCCATCAGGCGGATTCGAACGGCACGACGTCCAGCCGCAAGCCGGTGCGCAACACCGGCTCGCCTCCCACGAACTCCTCCGTATCGACCACCTTGAACACGATCGACCTTGTGGCCAATGATCTCTCTCTTCCGCTTTCCAGGCTCACCAGCAGTTTGTAATATCCGCCACGCAGCAGCAGCGGATCCATGGCAAGGTACAACTCGCCATGCTGCTGGAGGAGATCATCTCCGAAAGACTCGTCAAGCGTCTGGTCCGCCACCAGTACCCCGTCCATCCTCTCGATACGAATCCGGACATCCGAGGCATCATGTGGCCGTGAAAACGACCATGCGAGGCGAATCCAGGCATCCTCCGCCGTGACCAGGAGGGAACGGGAAGAAGAGGCCATCCCGACCTCGAGCGCAGTAAACCTGCTCACTCCATCGTGGGAATGAGACGCAACGTCCCGGGAGAATCGTTCACGGGCATCCTCCTCGTCACGATCCCGTACCCACTTCCTGTAGGCCTCGGTGACTTGCACCGGATCGCCATCCATCATGATTCTTCCCTCATGCAGCCAAATGCACCGGTTGCAGAGTTCGACGATGCTTGCCAACCCATGGGAGACGATCAACACGATCTTCCCGCGTCTGCACAAGTCCTTGATCACCTTCGCCGCCTTGGCATTGAACTTGTGGTCGCCCGCACCGAGCGCCTCGTCTATCAAAAGGATTTCAGGTTCCACGAACACCAGGCTTGCGAAAGTTAGCCTGGCCTTCATGCCCGATGAATAGGTTCGTACCGGCCGGTCTATGAATTCGCCGATGTCCACAAATTCGATCATCTTGTCGATGATCGCGTCCAACTCGCTCCTGCTCTTCCCTTGCACCTCCCCATCCAAATAAAGATTCTCCCGGCCGGTGAGGTCTTCCCGCAGCCCCATTCCGAGTGTGAGCACGGCATGAACATGCCCCCGTACATCCAGATGGCCCGATGTCGGTTGGCTCACTCCAGCGATCATCTTCAACAGCGTGGACTTCCCCGCGCCGTTCTCTCCAATGAACCCAACGCGTTCTCCTTCCCGTATCTCGAAATCGACATCGTCTATTGCAACCTTCAAGGAGGCGCCATGCGCTTGATCGCCACTGTGCAATTTGTATACCTTGCGCAGGCCTCGCGCTACGATGTTACAGCACATGCTCGCGCCTTTTCAGCGGCAGAAACGCAACGGACTTTCTGCTCCTGCCCCTCACCGAAAGCTTCAATCCGTTGTCATATGTCCAGCTCCGACTATCGTAAATCTCTCCCCCTTCCGGCAGTCCCATGAGAAAGACATTGAGCACATACTCCCCCGCGGCCAGGGGCAGGCCTGGAACCACCATCCTTGCGCGATAACGCCCCGCCTGCTCGGAAATCTTCCTGCCCTTGGACATCAGCATGTTCTGCCACCCAAACCCGGGATGAAACGTCTCCACGGCAATGGATACGAAAACGGGCACGTCTTCCATGATCTCGACCGGGATCTCGATTTCGGCATCCTTCCCGCTGCACGCCTCGAAGCATGTTTCCTTCTCCAGCAATATCTTTGCCCGCGACGCCGGTGGAGCCTTCAACCCCAGGTAGCGATGCACCACTCCCTGAGGCTCTCCAGAATCGACGACTTTCCCCTTGTCCAGCACATAGGCATAACGACATAACCGAACTACCGCGGACCAGTCGTGCGTGGCAAAAAGCCCGGATCCTCCATTGGTGACAAGCCTCCGCATCCTCCGCCAGCACTTTGCCACGAAGTGTTCATCACCGACCGTCAAGGCCTCGTCTATCAGGAACACGCGCTCTGGCAATGCCGTCGCGACCGCGAAATACAATCGCACTTTCATGCCGGCCGAATAGGTCCTCATGGGCTGGTGAAAATATTCACCAAGCTCGGAAAACTCCTGGATCTCCCCAAGCAGCTTATCTTTCCTGCCACCACTCACTCCCTGAATCCGGAGCCACCGGTCAGCAAATTCGATACCCTTCAGGTGTTCATTTCCGGAAATGCCGAGTTCATATATTCCAGACACTTCGCCATCGATGCGGCTATGACCTTGCGTGGGCTCGTATATCCCTGCCAGCACGCGGAGGAGCGTACTTTTCCCTGCACCGTTCAAACCGAGCAACCCGACGAACCTGCCCTCGCACACATCAAGGGATACATCATCCAGCGCCTTGTATCCACCTGTTTTCGGGGCTCTCCCGGCGATCACCGCCCATAGGTCGAAACTCTCTTCCGGGTAGAACACCTTTGTGAGGCTCCGGCATGTGATCGTCGTTTTACAGCCGCACATCACCAGACGCCCTACAGCCTGGAATCGAAATACGGCTTCAGGCGACGGAATGCCTGAAGCCCGGCCAGGAACACGGCCAGGGAAACAAGAAAAACGTAGACAATGCTCCACAATGGCGGAATGGATCCATGCAACACAGGCTGACGATACATTTCACTAATGATGTAAAATGGATTGAGCATTGCGGGCCCTTGCAGTATAGAAGGAAAGGCAGAAACAGGATAGAAAATCGGAGAGAAGAAGAGAACGAGCAACAATACATTTGGCAGCACCGCCGAAATATCGCGAATAAAAACATTTATGGCGGACAGGAAGAAACCAATTCCGATCACCAACAGGAACTGCACGACCATAGCCGGGCCAAGCAACAGCCAGGACCACTCAGGCCAGCGCCCATCCGCAACGATCAGAACCATAAGAAAGGCCATCGCCACAACGAGAGGAACGATGCCCATCAACCCTCCGGCAATCGGAAGAAGCTCGACCTTGAATGCCAGGTTCTTTACCAGCGAATGGTTGGACGCGATTGACGAAGTGGCAGTGGTTATCCCCTCGGAAACGGCGAGCCAGGGGCCATACCCGCTGATCAGCCATATCACATATGCCAACGATGTTTCGGCTCCAGGCAATTTGGACTTGAACACAAAACCGAACACAAAAGTGAATATGGAAAGCATCAGAACGGGACTGGCAAAAGCCCATATCGCGCCCAGCCGCGACCCCAGGAAACGATCCCTGAGGCTCATCTTGAGAAAATTGAGAAGTAGAGGCAGATCTCTTTTTTCAAAGCCGAGCATCTTTCCACCATCCACTGTCGGCGTCACTGCTCCCCGGAAACCTGAGCCATCATCTTGTCATGCCTTGCAATGCACCGGGCGATAAGATCTCGGTTTGCCTTCGTCCATTCCACTGTTTTCCTGAGGCCGTCTTCTATTTTCACCTCGGCAACAAACCCGAGTTCACGTTGCGCCTTCTCGGTGGAGGCGAAGCGCTTGCCGGACCGGTCCCAGTCTCGTGCCGGGCGCAAATCCAGAGGTGCAGTGTTCCCTGTAAGTTCATTTATGGTCTTGGCCAATTGCAGGATGGTGGTCTCTCTTCCTGTGGCCAGGTTGTATACGCCTCCTGGCTCTCCCTTCAATGCGCACGCCATGAGACCACGAGCCATGTCCTCCACATAAATGAAATCCCGGCTGGTGTTGCCGCCATTATCCAGCGGTAATGATTCGCCGTTCAGCGAACGCCATATGAAGGTTGGAATCACGTTTCTCCATACGGTGTGTACGGTGCCTCTCCATTGCCCCGCTCCCAGGATCTCCCTCGGCCCGTATACATTGGAAAATCGTGCCTTCACACACGGAAGCCCGTACCTTTGGAAATAGTAGTTCCCATACAGCTCTCCAATGATTTTTGAGATGGAATATGGGCTGTCGTGGTAGAGGGTTACCGGTTGATCCTCCGTAGTGGGCTTGGGGTCATCATAAGTCTTTTCCGCCACAGCACAGGCAGCCGCAGCATAGACCAGCTTTTTGAGACCCTTGATGTCCTTTAGGCGGTCAAAAAGCTTGAGCGACGTCAGCGCGTTATTCTCGTGATCTGCGAAAGGATCTGCGATGGAGGACTGATTACCATGGTAGCAAGCGAGGTGGAAAGCGTAATCCAGGGTTTCCGGCAACCCGGCCAACACCCTGTCATCGGTGATGGATCCAAATACGAATTTCACCCTCTCATCCATGGGTATATTGGAAACATCGGAGGAAAGAAGGTTGTCCACGATCAACACTTGGT
>Ga0256914_1004247_pt1 | contig 10866 bp, 8 predicted proteins | sample HulkmetaG_FD_191571 | JGI IMG/M metagenome (GOLD analysis project Ga0256914, IMG submission 191571) | Hydrothermal chimney microbial communities from Main Endeavour vent field at the Juan de Fuca Ridge, Pacific Ocean - Hulk | ecosystem: Environmental > Aquatic > Marine > Hydrothermal vents ...
TCGCCTCTTCTTTCCGAACCTCAGGAGGAAAGAATAACCCCTTGGCGACCGGGCCGTAATCGTACCGGTTATATCTCCTGCCTCCCCTACCCTGACTATTTGTTCGCCAAGGGCTTGAGCCAACTTCCGCCCCCAAGGATCGGAGACATTGACCACGGCCCTGCCCTGAAAACTCAAATATTCCTCGAAAAGCTTTCTTTTAGCGGAAAAATAGGCCTCTATATCTCGGTGATAATCCAAGTGATCCCGTGAAAGATTGGTAAAGATAGCTACTTCAAAGAGAAGACCATCAACTCGCCCCTGATCAAGGGCATGGGAGGAGACCTCCATCACCGCGTGGGTAAGTCCTGCTTGGACCATCTCCGCCAAATATCGATGCAGATGAATCACCGAGGGGGTAGTCTCCTTGGCCGGGAGGATACGTCGACCGAGATCATATTGGATCGTCCCGATCAGCCCTGGTCTAAGGCCCAATCTTTTCAGGAGATGCCGAATAAACCAGGCCGTGGAAGTCTTTCCGTTGGTGCCGGTAATCCCGATCAAGGTCAATCTTTCAGTCGGGAAATCGTAAAAGGCAGCGGCCAAGGCCCCTAAAATGGCCTGAGTATCCGAGACCCGGACCAAACCTATCCCTTCAGGAAGGGGGTAAGGCCTTTCGACCACGATGGCCGTTGCCCCTCGGGCCAGGGCGTCAGGGATGAAACAATGCCCGTCATGGGTCAAACCCCGACGGGCGACAAAGAGATACCCTGGACCGACTTCACGTGAGTCATCGGTGAGACCGATGACCTGTTTTTCGGCCCCTTTCATCTCTAAAAAGGGAATATCTTGAAAGAGTTCCTTAAGCGTCTTCATCCGCCAAGATAAGCCTGCATTTTTTGATCTTCTTTAGCGGTGTCCCTGGGGCAGGCCATTGCTTTACCGTAACCCCGAAACCGGAGAACTGCACCTCAAGCCCCAACCGGGAAAGACATTCTAAGGCCGCCCGGAGGGTAAGCCCCCGCACATCAGGCATTACTCGAGGGGACCAAGAGGCCCTTTTTATCTTTTCTTTGCCCGGAAATTGATAAACCCGCAAGGCCCCGGGTACGACCCGGGTAGGATAGACCGGAAGCCCCCACACTTTAACCCCTTTTAGATAGAGAAAATAGGCGAGCTTGGGTGAACGTTTGGGCCAGAGCCCGGCCAAGACGAAGGCCCCAGCCTTTCGGTTCCCTCCCCACCACCAGAGCCCGCCTTTTTTCAAAGGCTCAAGGCCAGAAAGAGAACGATAACCAACACCTACGGTATAGGTCTCTCCCTTGGTCTTTACCTTCCAGACCACTTTTGGATAAAAGACCCGTCCAGTGACCAAGGCAGCCAGGGCCCTGGTCATCTGGAGGGGAGTGGCCATGACCTCCGAAAGATCATCTACCTCCGGGGGCAAAAGCCCAAGACTTTCCCCGGGTAAATCGATGCGGGTCGGCTCACCAAAACCTAGATCCCGCAGGAAACTGCCCCAATCTTGATAAGAACTCCCCCAAAAGGCCTCCTCAAGGGGTTTTTTTAATATAGAGAGAGGGAGGACGTCGTGTAACAGCGGATTCACCGAAGAGGTAGAGACCAACCCGAGGACTCGCCCGGTCTTTAATTCCATGACCACTCCAGCACCTTCCTTGGCGTGAAAGAGCCGTTGGGCTCGGGTAACGTCTCGGTACAATTGTTGTTCAAGGTCAATGTTAATCGAGGTCCGTAAAACGGAGTCTGGAGAACGCAGAATAGGATCATAGCTGGCTTCAAGACCAGAAAGTCCTTGTCCGCCTTGACTGACCTCTCCGAGAAGAGAGGCGGTGCTCTCTCCAAAGGGATAGAGGCGCTTGTAGTAGTCAAGAAACAATATCCCTGGTAGACCCTCTAGTTCTTTGACCAAGACCTCAGAGACCTCTCGCCGTAAAAGGATGGTCCCTTCTCTCTGAGCCAGGAGGAAACGCAATTGTTGAGGAGATTCTCCTAGGGCCTTGGCCAGGCTATCTATATTTTGAGGAGTGGCCAAAAAGGCCGTAGTGGAGAGAAAAAGGCCTTTAGTCGATCGAGATTCAGCCAAAAGGCGGTTTTCAAAGTCGTAAATTCGGCCCCGAGCCCGACTGAAGTCATAAAGATCGGCATTCCCCTCCTTAGAAAAGAGGCTAGGGACTAAACAAAAGGCCCCTAACAAAAGGATAATGATCCCCAAAAAAACGATCCCGAACCTCATGGCTTGATAATGATCTTTTGTTCTGGCGTTGCTTCCCTGAGCCCTAAGGCCTTGGCCTTGGCGTAAACCACCTCTTTGGCGGTCAAGGCCTGATATTCGGCCAACAATTGTTGATGTTTGATATGCAGAGAAGTCACTTCCTTCTTTAGCCGACATACATGCCGATACTGATTAAACAGCATGGTCCCCAAGGCCAGAGAAAGGACCGCAATCAAGACTAGGGCCGTGCGCCAGATCAATCCCCTAAGCCCCACCCTTTCTTTGGCCCGCTGGCGGGCCCGACCCTTGGGGGTAAAGGTATAAAGAATGGTACCTTGCGGTGCAGAAGCCATTCCCTCCTCCTCAAATCCTTTCTGCCGCCCGAAGCTTGGCACTCCGGGCCCTTGGATTACGTCTAATCTCCTCCCTTGAGGCAACCACCGGCTTCTTGGTCAGGACCTTGAGCCGAGGATCATCCTTAAAAGCCTGTTTTACCAGGCGATCCTCTAAGGAATGGAAAGAGATGACCACCAATCGCCCACCGGGTTTGAGACAGCGCGGGATCTCTTCGAGGAATTGTTTCAGATTTTCAAGCTCTCGATTGACCACGATCCTCAGGGCCTGGAAAGTGCGCGTGGCCGGGTGGAGTCTCCCATATCGCGCGGAAGGCGGCACGGCCTTCAGGATGATCTCTGCTAGTTCCCCGGTGGTCTCAATCCGTTTTTGGCGCCTGGCCTCAGCAATGGCCTTGGCAATCCTCCGGGCAAAACGTTCTTCACCGTAAGCCCGGATCAATTCCTCAAGTTGAGGCGCAGGAAGGGTATTGACCAAATCTCGGGCCGTCTGAGAAAAACGGTCATCCATACGCATATCCAGGGGTTCGTCCCGTAAGAAACTGAATCCGCGTCCCGAGCCCTCAATCAAAAAGGAAGAGAGCCCTAAATCCACCAGGACCCCGTCAACAGGGATCTTCTGAAGGTCTTCGAGGACAGCACGTATCCTGGCAAAATTTTCACGAACAAGGAGAAACCGCCCGGCAAAAGGGGCCAAGCGTTTTTCAGCCAGGGCCAAAGACTCCTTGTTCCACTCAAACCCCACCAAGAACCCGTTGGGGGCCGAGGCCTCCAAAATGGCTTGACTATGCCCCCCGAGCCCTACGGTTCCATCTACATAGAGGCCCCCTGGCTTGACCGCCAACCAAAAAAGGACCTCCTTCACCAAGACCGGTTCATGTTGAGACCTCTTGGCGGCCAAGTTCGGCAACGACCCGAGAGAGTTGGGAGAAATTTTCTCTTGCTTTTTTAAATTCGGGCTCGAGGCGCTTTGGGCTCCAAATTTCAAAGGAATTAAGCATCCCAAGGAGTACCACCTCGCGATCTATACCGGCTTCTTGTCGGAGGTGGGCCGGGATCAAGATCCGGCCTTGACGATCAGGGAAACACTCCTCGGCTGAGCCCAAAAAGTAGCGTTTGTACAGGCGAAGCTCTGGAGGATCAACTGCATAACTAAGGAGTTTCTCCTCCAGCTTTTGCCACTCTAACCAGGGATAGGCCACCAGACATTCTGGCAAGTTAGTAATGATCAAGCCCTGATTACCGTAGCGCTGTTTCAATACTTCACGGAAGCGAGCAGGGATACTCAGGCGCCCTTTGGCATCTAAGATATGGTTAGAGCGCCCCCGAAAGAACAATGGACCACCTCCGACCACTTTTTACCCTTTCACACCACCTCAAGCTAGTAAGTCCCTATCGACCCTGTCAAGCAAAAACTTAATACAACTAAATATAGCATTTATGTTAAAATTATATACTATATTTTGTGATTTTAGGCGAAATTTTATCCTGTGGTACGAAGTGGGGAAAGCAGGCGACAAAAAGGCTGGTTAGACCCCTTGCCCCGAGGCTTTAGACAAGCGGGTTTGATTGATCTAAAAATAGATGATCCTAGGCGGCCTTGGCCCTTTTGAAGATCAAATGAGGTGGGAAAATGATCTTGAAGGTGCTCCCTGTCCCCAGCTCGCTTTCTACCTCAATCTTTCCTCCCCAGGCCTTGACCAAACTGTAGACTACCGAAAGCCCAAGACCGGTGCCGTGGGGTTTAGTGGTAAAGAAGGGTTCAAAGATGCGCGGCAAAATATCTTTCGAAATCCCTTCCCCGTTATCATGCACCAGCAGGGCCCAGGAACCGTTTTCTTCCAAAAGACGCATTTCCACCACAGGCCGAGGGTGGTTTTGGCAGGCTTGACAGGCATTAAAACACAGATTCAAGAGTACCTGTTTGAAACGCCCTGGTTCCACTTTGACCCACATCTCCTCTGGGACAGAAAGCTCAAATCTCAGGCGAGAAAAATCCTTCCGACAGGAGAGTTCTTCCAGGACCTCTCGGCAGATCCTAGACAAATTGACCTCTTTAGCCTCTCCTTGGCTTGGTTTGGCAAAAAAGAGAAAATTGGTCACCAGCTCATCCAGGCGGGCACTTTCTCTCTCCAAGATGTCCAGAAGGCGAAGCCCTTGGGGCTGAACCAAGTCACCCTCTTTAAGGAGTTGGATGGCCCCGGAAATGGAGGCCAAAGGGTTTTTGATCTCGTGAACAAGACCAGCAGCCATAGTGCCTAGGGCCGCCAAACGTTCGGCCTCACGTAATTTTTTCTCCTGTTCTTTGATATGGGTGATATCTTGAAAAAGAAAACCGTAGCCGAAAATTTGGTCTTTTTCGTCTCTGAGGGGAAAGAGACTGTAGCCCAAGTAACGTCTCTTCTCATTGTAGATCACGATTTCACTTCGATGTTGGGCCTTATTGAGGTCTATTTCCGAAAGGATCTCGCCCAACTTCCTTCCCTCCAAAGGAGACAGCCCCAAAATCTCACGGGCCTTTTGATTGGCCGAGGTGATGCGGCCCTCAAGGTCGGTGATAATTAATCCAGAGGCCATGGAGCGCATGATATGTTGATAAAGCTCTTCGATACGATAGAGGGCCGCCTGGGTCTCCTCGGCCCAACGACGATGGCGGGTAATCTCTTCGGCGAAACGAAGGGCAAGGAGCCCCGAGGCCCCCATGGCCCCAAGGGAGATAAAAAATTGGATCAGGGTCTCTGGCTTTATCTCTGGAAAAGGGGGCCAGAGCCAAAAAAAGAGATAACAGGAAAGGGTAAGAAAAGTCAGTATATCTGCCCCTCGCCTGCCTACATGAAGGGTCCCCAAGAAGATGAGGAGGGGATAGAGAAACACGAAGGGGCTCTCGCGCCTACCCGAGGCCAAAATCAATAAGGAAACTAAAAAGACGTCAAAGATCAACTCTGCCCAAAGGAGGGAACGAAGCCCGATCTTTCTTTGTAAAATAAGGAAAGCGATCCCGCTTAGGAAAAAAGCGAGAAAGAGGGCCCAAGACCATGGGGCAAAAAAATTCTCTCCGGCCTTAAAAGACCAGTCCCAAAGGCCCAAGCCTAAGAGGACCAAAAGTAGGCGCAGGTATTGGAGCTTGATAACGGCCAGCCTAGATAAATTCATGAGAGTCTATACTTGGCCAATCGATAACGAAAAGACCGAAAATTAAGGCCTAAAAGTTTGGCGGCTTCGGTCTTGTTACCGTTGGTCCTTTCCAGGGCCTGTTTGAGAAGAGAGACCTCAATCTGATTAAGCAAGGCCTCAAGGTCAATACCTCCTTCGGGAAGAGAGATCTCAAATGATGGCCCTTCTTTAGAGGTCTTGAAGCGTCGGGATTTGAGGTGCGAAAGGGTAAGACTTTCCGGGAGGATCAAAGGGCCAGTCTCCAGGGCCACAGATCGTTCGATGATGTTTTCCAGCTCACGGACATTTCCGGGGAAGTCATATTCCATTAGGGCCTTTAAGGCAAAATCAGAAATGCCTTCGATTTTTTTACCCAGTTTTTGGGCATACTTACGGAGAAAATGCTCGACAAGGAGGGGAATATCTTCTCTGCGCTCCCTTAAAGGAGGAAGATTGATCGAGATAACGTTCAGACGATAAAATAGATCTTCTCTAAAGCGACCCTCTAGGACCTCTTTCTCCAAGTCTCGATTGGTGGCCGAAATGATACGCACATCGGTCTTGACCTCGCTTGTGGCCCCCAGGGGTAGAAAACTCTTTTCTTGGACCACACGAAGGAGCTTTACCTGGAGCTCGGGTGGCAGCTCCCCCACCTCATCGAGAAAGATGGTCCCCTTATGGGCCAGGGCAAAAAGGCCTGGTTTTTCTTTGGTAGCCCCGGTAAAGGCCCCGGTCTTGTAACCAAATAGTTCACTCTCTAGGAGATTAGGCGGAATACCCCCGCAATTGACCACGATAAAGGGCCTGTCTTTACGGGCAGACAATTGATGGATGGCTCGGGCCACCAATTCCTTTCCGGTACCAGATTCACCGGTGATCAGCACGTTAGAGGGCACAGCCGCCACCCGGGGAAGCATTTCGAAGACGCGCTGCATCGCCGGGCTACGACCGATAAGGCCCATAAATTCATAGTCTTTGGGAGAGGAGATCTTTTCTTTCTTCTGGAGGGCCTTGTTTACCAGGGCTCGAAGCTCATCGAGTTTGAAGGGTTTAGAAACATAATCAAAGGCCCCTTCTTTTTTGGCCTCCACCGCCGAGTCCAAGGAGGCATAAGCGGTGATCATGATGATAGGGAGTTCGAAACCTTTGCGGCGCAAGAGTTTCAAAAATTTGAGCCCATCGACCTTGGGCATGCGGATATCGGCCAGGACCAGGTCGACCGAGGTCTTTTCCAGTAGTTTTAAGGCCTCCTCACCGTCTCCGGCGGTAAAGACTCGAAACCCCTCTTTGGCGAAGAAAATTTCCAAAAACTCCCGAAGACTTTGATCGTCGTCAACGATGAGGATGGCCCCGTTTTGTTCCTCCCTGGGGACGAACATCTCTTCCTCCTCTCCAAAGGTTCGTCCCCCTCATCGCCCAACTTAAAATTTTTGACCATGAAATGACAAAATTTGTCAGTAAAAACACAGCGGAGTCCTTATAGACCTGTTTATTTTTAAAACTTCGCCTTTAAGGCGCCGATAAAACAGGAAAGGATTGGCACATTAGTTGCATTTAAAAAATCAACAAAGAGCTAACGAGGTGGCCACCTCAAAAATTAACAAAAAGGAGGAATAGACGATGAGGACCAAGAAGGATCAACGCAAGAAGAACAGGAGAAAAGGTTTTACCTTGATCGAACTATTAATTGTCGTAGCTATTATTGGTATTCTGGCAGCAGTAGCCATCCCGCAATTCACAAAGTATAAGAGAAACGCAGCCGCAGCTAATGCAGAAGCAGCTATTTCTAACTGTATGAGTGAGCTAGCGGCACAGTATGCTGAAAATGGGACAAATAGTTATACCTGTACGGTCGGTAGTGGAACTTTAACTCTAACCCTTAATAATTCTACTGGGAAGATAGCAAATCAAACAAACGCCTCAGCTACGGTAAAAGGTATCTCTCTACAATGTGATATTGTTAACAATAGCGTAAACTGTGATCCTACATAATAGCTAATCTATAAAAATTTCTCTAGCTCAAAAGAGCCGGTGTAATCACCGGCTCTTTTTATTTTTGGACTCAAAAATTCCCCCACAAAGTCGATAAGGCTCCTAGAAATCCAGGATATCGATCGAGGATGAAAATACCCAGATCGGCTTTAGTCAGTTCACCTTATTTTCGGAACATTATCTTGGGAATCATTATAGCCCTATGGTTGGCCTCTTTTATCATCTTTTCTGCCCAGAAGATCTGGACCTATGACGTCTGGTGGCACTTAGCCACCGGAAAACTAATTTGGACCAAAGGGATCCCCCACACCGATCCCTTTTCTTATACCTTTTCAGGAAAACCCTGGATCGACGCCATGTGGCTGTTTCAGGTCATTACTTATAAGGCCTATGAAACTGCAGGTTATGCCGGGGTAGTGTCTCTAAAAATTTTTATTTTGGCTCTAACTTTTCTATTTCTTTGGCTTGCATTTAGAGTAAGTGGAGCTGATCATTTTGTTTCTTTAACTTTTCTTTTTCTGGTACTAATTGGCTCAAGTTATCGATTTATGTGTCGTCCCCATATATGTGGTTTCTTATTTATTACCATTTTCTGGTGGCGTCTTCTCATATTTAAGAAAAACAAGACTCTAAAATCATTATGGCCTGTATTTTTATCCTTCATAATCTGGGTCAATTCTCACGGAAGTTTCATAATAGGATTCATTTTAGTAGGCATATTCTTTCTAGAAGAGATATTAAAATGTAGAGAAAAAACAATCAAAGAAGCCTTTCAAGAAAAATATTTCAGAAATCTATTTATAACGCTATTAATATTAAGTATATTGACTTTGATAAATCCTTACGGAATAAACCTTCTAAAATTTGTGCTTTTCTCTCATCAAGGTAATAATTCTGAAGCATTGTCATATATTGGAGAATGGCAACCAACCAATATAAGAGAAATGTTTTATTTTATCTGGGACAGAAGTTTATTTATCAAAATTTTATTTTGGATAAGTGTTATTTCTATTTTGTTAAGAATAAATCAAATAGAAAATAGTGCTTGGATAATATTTTTTGTTATTTTAAGTTATTTAAGTTTTAAACATAGTCGATTTTGGGCCTTATTTACTTTAAGCATTTCACCTTTAATTGTTCAAACCTGGAGCCAAAATAATTGGAAAAAAATAAAAAGTTATCTAAGTTTTATTTTAATATTTGTTTCTACAATTTTTATCATTTTTTATCTATCAGATCCAAGAAATTACAAAAATATTGGTTTAGAAGTGCAATGGAATAGATACCCAAAAGGAACAATAGATTTAGTAAAAAAAGAACATTTATTTGGACCAATATTTAATACTTACGCTTATGGAGGATTTATTATTTGGAATTTATTTCCCAAATATAAAGTATTTATTGATGGACGCACACCCAGCGTATATTCCACTGAATTTTACTGGCAATACAGATTAATGTCAAATGGCAAGGAATTAGCTATAAAAAAATTAATATCTAAATATAAGTTTAAACTATTTTTAATCTCGAGTGAAATATTAGCTTCAAAGCTTAAAAATGATTTTAATTTTTCCTTAATCGGTTTTGACGACCAAATCTATTTGTTAATTGATAGGAAAAATTTTAAAAACGATCTAAGAGAATTAAAAATATTTGACCCCCAAAAGAGTTTAGAAGAGACGATTAAAGAAAATAAAAAATTAGAAGAATTAAAAGAAGAATTATTATATACGATAAAAAAAATAGGCCCTTCGGCAAAAGCCTTAAATTATTTAGGAGTTATTTATGCTGATTATTACAAATCACCTAAGGAGGGCTTAAAATATTTCCAAAAAGCAATAAAAATAAAGCCTTGCGACGACAATATTTTATTTAATATCGGTCTAAATTATGAAAGATTAGACGATATTGAAAAAGCAAAATATTATCTCAATAAATGCATAAAAATAAACAAAAAACACAAAAAAGCATGGTTAATATTAGGAAAAATATACTATAAACAGAAGAAATATAAAAAGGCCCTCAAATGTTTCTTGATTCATAAACGAATAAATGGAGACGATACCACCAGAGAAGCATATAACTACTTAGCTTTAACTTACAACGAGCTATATCAACTAGATAAGGCATTAAAATATTTTAAAAGATGTCTATTCTTGAGCAAGACAAAAGAACAAAGAAAAGTATATTTGTACAATATAGGTAGTTGTTACTTAGCAATGAAAAAATACCAAAAGGCTATTGAATATTTAGAAAAGAGCCTGACAATAGATCCAAATTTTAAAGAGGCTCAAAAAGCTCTAAAAGAAGCAAAAATTTTGACTCAAAGAACCAAAATACAATGAAAAAAATAAAAAGATATTTGATTATTTTGGTCTTTATTTTTTCTGTCTTTCTCCTTTGGGAACAAATATTATACATACCTTTTGACCATGATGAAAATCATTTCTTAGCCGCTGTACATTTAGTTGACAAAGGTCTTTTACCTTATATAGATTTTCCTTACAATCATACTCCTCTTTATCCTTATATTGCTTTAGCTTTTTACAAAATCAGCAGTTATAAATTCTTGAGCCTTCGTATCTTATCCGGCCTTGCCTTTCTAGGAGTTCTGATAATAGTCTTTTTAAAAATTTCAAAACAAAGCCTTACCTTAGCATTAATTTTTCTAGGCACTATTGTTTTTAGCAAACTTATTGTTTTTAATACTTGCCTCTTAAGGCCTAATAATCTTGCTCTATTTCTAGGTCTTTTTGCCTTCTATCTCCTTAATGACTACCATAAAAACACCTTCTTTATTGGTCTATTGCTTTCTTTTTCTACAGGAATACGTATCACCTATGCTTTGTTATTTTTGCCATTTCGATTTTTAATTAATTCTAAAGAAAAACTTAAAACTTTTTATTTTGGTCTCATATTAGGGTGTTTACCTATTATTTTCTTCTTTATTAAAGACCCTTACAAATTTATCTTTCATACTATAGTCCAACCAATAAAACGAAAAACATTTTATGCTCTATTTGGTTACAAAGATTATTTAGGTTTTACAGGAAGAATAAAAGCTATTTATAAATCTTTTCTTTTTTCTCCTGATTTAATTATCATATTTTGTTTGTTATTACTAAGCCCTTTCATCATTAAATTTAAATCTCGCCG
>Ga0256914_1004248_pt1 | contig 10865 bp, 8 predicted proteins | sample HulkmetaG_FD_191571 | JGI IMG/M metagenome (GOLD analysis project Ga0256914, IMG submission 191571) | Hydrothermal chimney microbial communities from Main Endeavour vent field at the Juan de Fuca Ridge, Pacific Ocean - Hulk | ecosystem: Environmental > Aquatic > Marine > Hydrothermal vents ...
GCCCACCTCTGCACTTATGTACTGGTTGAAGCCGTGGAGGTAGTAGTTGATACCAACACGGGCCTGATGCATGTCTTTTTCAACAGCATAGCCGCCGTCCTCTGACATCTTCACGAGGCCAAGGCCGCTTGCCAGGGAGTTTTCCAGGTTGTTCTGGTCAAGCCTCTTCAGGTAGGCATACTTGATGGTTGCCTCCCACTTCTTTGGAACCAGGAAGTAACCGAGATTTGCCCTAGCACCCCAGCGGTCCCAGTTGTAGCTGTACTGGTTGTTCTTGTCCGGGGCCTGCTGGAATTCTTCCCAGCCAGCTTCCAGGTCTGCGGAGAAACCCATGTACCTGAACAGCAGGGCAGCGTCGCCACCGTAGTTGTTTATGTCATGAGAAAAGGATGTTTTCTTTCCGTATGTTCCACTCTGGCCAACAGGGTCCAGAACATTCTTGACCTTGTTCTTCCAGTTGAATGCGCCAAAGATGAATGCGGCAAGGGGCTTTGTATTATACGCGTAGTCGCCCTGTGCAAAATAGTGCTTGAAGCCCTTGGAGCCCATTGGTCCCTTGGGGTCAGAGCCTGGCAGGAAGTTGATGCCGATCCTTCCGACATAGAGCATCTGGTCGTCAAAGTTGGCCGTAGCCTGGGTGTCCCTACCGTTATAGATACCGGCCCAGTAAACCAGGAACTGCTTCTGGTTGAAAAGGTCGAGGTCTCCGTTGATGTTGAAACCCTGGGACCTGTAGAGAAGCATACCGCCAGTTGGGAACTGGGTGCTCTTGTCAAGGTGGCTACCTACCCTGAGCCTGGCATTATAACCAGGAATGTCATAGGTGCGGTTTCCGAACTTGTCCTTATCCATCTCGGAATCGCCGGTGAAGATGGTACGGTCTGCGCCGTTCTGGCCGAATCCGCTCTGCCAGTACTCAATGGAGTAAGGTATCTTCATGCGGCCGAACTGTACACGGGCATACTTGTAATGGCGCCACACGATGAATGCGTCGTGCGTATGAACCTTGCCCTGGGGTTCGAGCTGAACATGCATGAAGTACTTCCAGTCCTTGTTGGGCGCATAGCCGTCAAAGAACAGGCGGAGACGCCGCATGGTGAAGGAACTGAAATTTTCGTCCACACCGGAGATGTCATCATCCGTGAAGACGTAGGTGTACCTCATCTGGATACCTGCCCTTATCCTCATGAGGTATTCATTGGTGCTCTTAGGATCCTTGTACTTGATCCTGAAGCCGTTTTTCCACTGAACTGAAAAATTGGAACGATCCTTCTTCCATTTCTCCAGATCAGAGAGCTTCTGTTCCAACGCCGCGGTATCGGGGCATGGTGCCTTCTTGGCTTCCAGCTGCTTGATCCGCTGCGTCAGCATCTTGACCTGAGCCTTTAGGTCCTGGAGCTCCTGGTTGGGTGAAATACCGCCTGCATATGCAGACAGGCACCCCACACACAGAAAAACCATGGCCACAGCAAAACCCCAAAAACTCTTTTTAGCCAAACGCGGTTTCTGCATAATCCCTCCTTTGTTAATTTTTTAGCAACCTCCTGATAATCCTGCTAAAAATCTTTAAACTACCGGTGCTTTTTTTTGTCAAGCCATTTCCGTGCTTGTGAAAAAAGTTTTTTGAAACTTTATCCCATTTTTCTCAAAGAAAAGGGTTATTTGGCCATATTTTCGTCTCCAGGAATGACATCTTTGATTGGCAGGATAAAATAAAAATTGTTTCCCAGGGGCACGGGTTCATACCCCACCCTGCCCCCGTGGACCTCAATGACCTTCTTTACAAAGTGGAGCCCGTGGCCGGTGCCTGGTTTTTTTGCAGTTGATGTGGCCCTGAACCCCTCGTCGAATATGTGTGCTGCCTCTTCCGGCGGGATATGGGGACCAGTGGTAAACACGTTGAATTTGACGCCATGATGGCCCGGGCCGAAATAATCCGGGATTATCTCCCTTCCATAGGCCAGATATTTGAGTTTCCTGCCTGATTCATCCGTAACCTCCTGGCAATACTTTTCGGCATTGGAAAAAAGATTCGCATATACCTGTGAAATCAGGCCAATATCTACCGCGAGGGGCATATCCTCGTCTGGGACCCCTCCGAGCTGGTTGTCTATTTCTATACCCCGCCTGCGGAGCCTCTCCCTGTATCTTTCTATCTGGGGTTCGATTACCTCCTTCCGGAAGTTGCACATCCTTCGCCTTAATACCAGTTCCCCCTTCTGGAAATGTTCCCTTCTGAGCAGGCTTTCCAGGAACAGGCTGGTATTCTGGAAGTGTTTTTCAATATCCTTGTAACAGTCAGCAAGTTCTCCGATCGTCCTTTCCAGTTGCCTGGCTGATTCCTCTGCTCCGGCCATCCTGGGGCAATTGCACTTGCGGGCCTCTTCCAGGTGCCTGTCCAGGCTGCCGGATATCTCTGAAAGGTGCTGGATCTTTCGCTTTATGAGGTTCAAAAAGACCTTGTACTTGATATTTGGAACTATGACATTGTGCTCTATGTCTTCAACAAGGGTGTTGATGAACTTTATATGCTCTTCATTCTGCTTCGCCAGGAGCTTGTAATGGAGATTATAGCCGATCCTGTTGGCATATTTTTCAAAAAAAAGCTTGTCCTTGGCTGTGAGGAGCGCCTTTGGGAAGACCTCGAATATCCCTATGACATCCCGTGCATTCGCCAGGTTCTTGGCTGCAAGGAGCCTCTTGTTTCCCCTGATGGGTGCAAAGAAGGAATCCCCCTTTTCGTAGGGTTCTGACGAAAGCACAACTCCTTCAGGTGGGTCCATGCCGCAAACGCCAAAGGCATTCAGGGAATCACAGGCCCTTTTAAGTTTTCCGGATTCAAAATCCACCAGGTACAGGCAGGTATCAAAGTCCATGAATACCTTCGGGACAAATACGGCAACCCTGTAAAAATTTTCCAGGGTTTCGTATTCCTGAGCCAGGTCAAAAAAGGCCCTCAGGGTCCTGCCCTGGATGGAAGTAAAATCGTATCTTTCGTAATCTTCCTTCTTTTTCCGGATCCTTGAAAGAACCGTGGCCAGTTCAGGCGGATCAGGCTGCACACAGTATATGCTCATATGGTCAAATTTTAGCAGGGAAATTCCTCAAATGCCATAAAGACATCCGGCAATCATTCAGCAAGGAAACTGTGCTCAATTGCATCCACCAGGGCCGGAACAGTGGATTCACCGGGCACTATGTCCACCTGAAGGCCCATTTTTGCGGCTGTCTTTGCGGTCACCGGCCCGATACATGCAACTTTTGCCCTGGCTCGTATCTTCTCAATAACGTCGGAGGGGACCGTCTTGAAAAGATTCTTGACAGTGGATGAACTGGTAAACGTTATTACGTCTATGCTTTCTTCTTCCAGGAGTTCAAGGGTCTGGGGTGCGATCTCAGGGGGCACGGTTTCATAGATGGGCGCAACAGTTACCCGGGCGCCAAGCCGTCCAAGGCCATCGGGCAGGACCTTTCTTGCAACCACGGCCCTCGGGATCAGGACCTTCTTACCCTTCATGTCCTGGCCCTGGAAGAATTCGAGGAGCCCCTCGGCCCTGAAATCTTCCGGCACGGCATCCACCCTGAGATGGAGCCTGCGGATGGCATCTGCAGTGCTCGAGCCCACTGCGGCAATCCTGGTCTTTCCCATGGCCCTGATATCCAGGCCAAGCTGGTCGAGGCGGGTGAAGAAGAATTTCACCGCATTGGTGCTGCTGAAGATTATCCAGTCGTATCCATCCATATCCTCGATGGCACCATCAAGGACCGAGGTGTCCTCCACCATCCGGACTTCTATGGTGGGGCACTCTATGCAGCCGGCGCCTTTTCGCTCAAGGAGCCGGACCAGCTGGCTTGCCTGCTGCCTGGTCCTGGTAACAAGGACCTTTTTGCCCAGAAGAGGCTGACGCTCGAACCAGTTTATGTCGTCGCGAACAGAGCAGACATCACCTACCACAATGATGGCCGGGGGCTTGAATCCGCTTTCCTTCACCTTCCCTGCTATATCCGCAAGGGTGCCCACTATGGATTCCTGCAGGGGGGTGGTTCCCCACCTGATGACAGCAACCGGTGTCTCAGGGTTTCTGCCAAACCTAATGAGGTTCTCGGTGATATTGGGCAGATTCGACATTCCCATGAGAAACACCAGGGTGCCAACCCCCTTGGCAAGCCCTTCCCAGTCTACAGGGGCCTCGCTGGTGTCAAAACGCCTGTGTCCTGTGATGAATGCCACGGATGCGGTAAAGGAACGATGGGTAAGGGGAATGCCGGCATAGGCCGGAACGGCAATGGCAGAAGTAACGCCAGGCACTATCTCAAAGGCGATACCCCGGCTGGCCAGTATCTGTGCCTCCTCTCCTCCCCTTCCGAAGATGAACGGATCGCCCCCCTTCAAGCGAACAACCCTTTTGCCCTCCCGTGCCTTCTGGACAATGAGATCATTTATCTCCTGCTGGTTGGCCACATGCCTGCCGATCCTTTTGCCCACGTAGATCTTTTCAGCCCCGGGGTTTACGAATTCCATTATCCTGGGGCTGGCAAGCCTGTCGTAAATCACCACGTCGGCCCTGGAAAGAAGCTCCCTGCCCCTCAGGGTAAGAAGGCCGGGATCTCCCGGCCCAGCACCTACGAGATATACCTTGCCGGCCCTTTCAGCTTTCATTGTACACTTCCTCTAGAATACTGCGGCCGCCGGCTTCAAGTATCATCTCTCCCAGTTTCATGCCCATGGCCCTTCCTTCTTCCGGGGTTCCGGAAACTGTCTTCTTGATGACCCTTTCCCCATTCTCATCGGCCACAAGCCCTGTGACTGAAAGAATTCCATCTGCAGACAACCCTGCCAGGGCACCTATGGGCACCTGGCATCCGCCTTCAAGCTTTTCCAGAAAGGCACGCTCACAAGTTACACACATGGCGGTTTCTTCATGATGCAGGGTGGAAAGTATCTCCCTGGTCTGGGAATCAGATGTCCTGAATTCTATGCCGAGACATCCCTGGCCAATGGCCGGAAGCATCTGTTCCACAGGTATGAAGGAAGAAATCCTGTCATCAAGCCCTAGCCTCCTGAGGCCTGCAGCGGCGAGGATTATTGCATCGAAATCACCCTGATCCAGTTTCCTGAGGCGGGTATCCAGATTGCCCCGAAGGGATCGGATCTCGAGATCCGGCCTGAGTTTCTTAAGTTGAGCCATGCGCCTGAGACTGCTGGTGCCTACCACGGCCCCCTGGGGCAAATCATGCAGGGTGTGATATCTGTTGCTGATGAAGGCGTCCCTGAAATCCTCCCTCTTGGGAAATACCGAGACCTCCAACCCTTCAGGGATCTCGGTGGGAACATCTTTCAGGCTGTGAACAGCCAGGTCCGCTCGGCCATCCAGCATGGCCTCCTCGATCTCCTTGACAAAAAGGCCCTTTCCTCCCACCTTGGCCAGCGGGACATCGAGTATCTTGTCTCCCCTGGTAGTGACCTCCAGAAGGTCGACCGAGACCTCCGGCCATGCATCCTGGATGCAAGACCTCACCCAGTTGCTCTGGGCAAGGGCCAGCTTGCTTTTTCTGGTTGCAAGTACTAGTGCTTTCTTCATAAGATAGAGGCTATCCTCCACAGGAGCTGCAATTGGTGCTGGTACATCCTGCGCATCCACCGGAAGAGGCCTTCTTTCCCGTACCCACAAACCTGTCACCGCATTTCATGGCAAAGGCCGACATCTTTTTGGTGGTGTCACCTGAACCGCAGCTGCGGCACTTGATTACCTCGTCACTTGAAAAAACCAGCTGTTCGAATTCCTCTCCACAGGCATTGCACACGTATTCATAGATTGGCATTTTCTACCTCCACATTAAAATCAGACAGGCATCCACGGCCTGACGGTCAGCCGGCAGCAGCCAGCTCTTCCAGCACTGCAGATGCCAGAAGGGGGATCATGATCTCGTGATGCCCGGTAATACTGTAACCCTTACCACCTTCCAAGGTAGGGCGGTTGACCACGTTGGTCAAGGGGCGGTAATGGCGGATGAAATCCAGGTTGACAGTTGTAATCCTGGTAACATCGTGGCCGAGGTTCCTGACTGCGGTAAGGGCCTTTAGGAACACCTCTGGCAGGAGCACGGCCGAGCCGACATTTAAATATATACCATCCTGAAGCCCTGCAACAAGTGAACAAAAGACCTTGAAATCGTGATAAGAGGCCTTACCTATGCTGGCCCCATCCGCTGCCGGATGGACATGGATAATATCCGTGCCGATGGCCACATGGACCGTCACCGGTATTTCAAGCCTTGCCGCGCTTGCAAGCAGGCTCTTGTCATTATGTGAAAAATCCTCTTCAAGAAGCCTCTGGCCAACGGTTCTGCCAAGGCCTTGATTGTTCTCGGCAGCACTCCTGATGGCCAGGTTGAGAAATTCCCCTGTCTCCCGCGCGGCCCCAAAGGCGCCTGAGCCGAGCACGGCTGAGACATCCTCCGAGGTCTTGCCTGCCATGGCAATCTCGGAATCGTGGATTATCCCTGCTCCGTTCATTGCCAGGGCCGAGATAACCCCCCTTTCCATAAGGTCAATCAGAAGCGGGTTCAGGCCCACCTTTATTACATGGGCACCCATTGCAAAAATAACTGTCCGGTTGGACCGGACAGCAGATGCCCAGGCCCGGACGATTTCCTTCATGTCCCTTGCAGCCAGCTGGCTGGGAAGGCGGGATAGAAAATCCGCCATGGAAAGGCCCGGTCCGAGGGGGCTTGCAAAATCGGTCACGGATACCTTGCTGGGCCTGTCATAAAGGGAATAGGTGTTCAGGCCCTTGAATGAAAAGGGATCAGGATAAACCATATTCAAATATCATCCTTTCAACGATGTCACAAATCACATGGCCCAGGAATATATGGACTTCCTGAATCCTGGGAGTATCGGAAGAATGCACCCGGACGAGATGATGACAGAGCTCCTTCATCTTCCTCCCGTCCCTGCCGCAAAACCCCACGGTCTCCATGCCCACAGACCTGGCTGCATCCAGGGCCACGAGTACATTTTCCGATTTTCCGCTGGTGGATATACCAAGGAGTACGTCTCCCGGCCTTCCAAGGGCACGCACCTGTTTTTCAAAGACCTGATTAAAAGAATAGTCATTTGATATGGCGGTAATTATCGAGCTGTCGGTAGTAAGGGCAATGGCAGCCAGGGGCCTTCTTTCCATGCGGAACCGGTTGACAAATTCGGCAGCCAGGTGCTGACAGTCAGCGGCACTTCCTCCATTCCCGCAAAGGAGGACCTTGCGGCCTGATTTCAGGGCACCTGAAACCACGGCTGCTATGTCCAGGATCACCTTTTCCTCGTTAACAAGGGTGTCTTCCAGGGCCCTGACAAGTTCCAGGCCCGATGATTGTACAAGATCCATCATGGAAGCACATTAAACCAAAACCGCTGGCTTTTCGCCACTTTTTCCACCTGATTTGATGAGGGAACAAGATTCCCACCTGTTAGGAAAACTGTGCCTGCCATTTTAAAACGCCTGCCGTTTGGCATGCCCATACCCCCTGAATCCGGCCTTTTTTCCGAAAACTCGGCTGCATCCCAAAGGCACGTTTCTTGCGGTTCTCTCCGAAAAGCCTTCTAAAAGGAGTAAAAAAGCCATGAGTGCCATTCCTCTTGTGAACCTGATGCCTCAGGGGCAAAACACAGATCCCGGCAGCGCAATGCTGACTGATAGCGGCCACCAGTCCATGTCTTCGGATTTTCATTCCCTCATGACCCAGGCAGGTGATACCGCAGGCGTTCCGTCCCAGGCCCTGCAAGCACCCGGAAACATTTCCGGCCAGGCGGAAACCGGGGACGGATTCAACGACCTTTTCCAGTTGTTGAACCTGCTGTTCGGATTCCAGTCTGAAAACAATACAAGGGCTGCGGGTAGCCAGGAGGTCCATGCCCTTGGCACAACGCTTCCCGACAACGAACAGACCGCAAACCAGCCCGCCCCGGCAAAGGCCTTTGAAGGATTCATTTCCGAACTCCAGAACATGCTGGTGATGTTCCAGTCCCTTGTTCAGGGACTGAGCGCAATCGGCAGGGAAGGATCACCCGGGACTTCCCAGGGGGCCGCAGGGGCCACTGACATTCCTGCAGCAGAAGGGGCAGTTGCTTCAGCCAACCCGCCGGCCACCCCCCCGGCACCTTATCAGGCAGAAGATCAGTCTCCAGGCAACATTCAGCAGGTTTCGGTCCTTGAAACGGAAATAGCGGCATCATTTCCTGCCGCACCGGGAAAATCCCAGGAACCAATGGGTTCCACCGCATCAACTGGCCAGCCAGACACCAGGGAAACCAGCCGGGGTATTACAAGCCTTGAATACCGTTCCTTTTCCTTATCATCTGGTTCAACAAACAGGCCGGCAACAGGTGTCTATGCCGGGGATACTTCAATAGGCGAGTCAACCGGTGATCCTGGCCTGATTAATATCCAAGACTTCCCGGATCTTTCCACCTCACCACTTACATTTAAAATGAAGGAGGCCTTTATCTCCGCCAACGGGGCTGAGGGGAATCCGGAAGCAAAAATCGACTTCGTAAGCGGGTCCATCCAGGTGGCCAGCGACCAAGATACACCCGTCAACACGGTCAATCTCGAAAAAATCAGCATCCACAAGACGGGAAATGGCATGGAAATCTACGGGATGCAGCTATCCTACGAAGCCGACCAGGCGCAGTCTTCAGGATCCCAGCAGACAGCCACCAGCCAGGACACGCTTATCATCAACTATGCGGTGCATGATCCGGCGGGTTCTTCCCAGGCTGATTCAAATTTAATGGATCACCAGGAACCTGGTGGCCAACAGGCTGATCCCGGAAGCATCTATCAAGGCGGCAGTCAGTCGGCAACTGCCCAGGTCAACGGTGCCACCGGCAATCTCCAGGGCCAGGCGCAGGTTGGAGAAAATGTTGCAATGCAGATTGCAGACGGCATCAGCCAGGCCATCAAGCTTAATAAAAACAGCGCGATCCTGCACCTGAATCCCCCTGAACTCGGATCTGTAAAGGTTCATCTCACGGTCGGGCACAACAACCAGATTCAGGCCAACTTCATAACCGATCATCCTGAAACCAGGCATATCCTCGAGGCGAACATGCAGCATTTGAAGGATAACCTGGCCCAGAACGGATTTTCACTCGGCCAGGTCAACGTGGATATTGGAGGAAATGCCTTTGCAAGCTCTGGAGGAGATCCACAGGGACACCACCTGACTCCATTTGGAGATCCAGACATGTGGTTGAACAGTGACTCGAGGGATGCAACCCCGGCTTCGTCCACACAGTCGGCCCAGGGTGTAGGAACCGATGGTGTCCATGTAATAATCTGACCAGGAGCACACCATGATACCCAATACGGCAGTTACGCCTCCAGATGGAGCCCTCACCAAAAACGGGGAAGTAAAATACGAGACCAAGGAAGATCATTCCACCCTCAGCAGGGATGATTTCATGAAGCTTTTTGTCACGCAGCTTCAGTACCAGGACCCCATGAATCCCATGGAAAGTGCTGAAATGGCAAACCAGGTTGCCCAGTTCAACATGGTGGACCTCATGTATAAAAACAACAGTGCCCTGGAAGGCATGGCAAGTGCCCTTGACACCTCTGCCTCGGTTTCCGCCATCAACCTGCTGGGACACGGCGTGGAATACCAGGGGAGTGAAATCTTTCTCGGGGAAGACGGACCGGAGCCGTTCTATCTCCAGATCCCGGAGGCCGGCATGTCCTCTTGTGAGGTAACCATAAGGGATTCGGCCGGCAAGATTGTTCAGAAAATTCATATGGGTGCTGCTGAACCGGGCATCAGGAAAAGGCTGGAATGGGACGGAACCGACATGGAAGGTAACGGGCTTCAACCCGGGACGTACCATGTCTCCATAGAAGCCAGGGATATTAATGAAAACGACCTGGAGATCCAGACATGGACCACGGGAATCGTAAGTGGAATTGACAACTCCCAGGACGGCCTGCCGAAGATAAAGATAAAGGACGGCCCGATCCTGGATTTCAACGAGATTAAAAGTGTACAGGGTTAGACAAGGAGGATAAAAAAATGGCGTTAACTAGCTCTTTATATTCTGGAGTAAGCGGCCTGGTGAACATGGGAAATGCCATGCAGGTAATTGGTGATAACATTTCCAATGTAAACACAACGGGCTTCAAGGCGGCCAGCACCACATTTCAGGACATCATGGCCCAATCCATCAACACGGCCAGGGGCGGTTCACAGGTTGGAAGGGGATCGTCCATGTCGGATGTGGCCCCGCTTTTCACGCAGGGATCCTTTGAAAGTACTTCCTCGCCCACAGACCTTGCAATTGCAGGAAATGGTTTTTTCATGGTTTCAGATCCCCAAAGGGAAAATAGCATTTTTTATACCCGTGCAGGGCAGTTCCACGTTGATAAAACCGGCTATTTAGTTAATCCTGCAGGCCTAAATGTTCAGGGCTGGGACATGGAAACCCAACCTGACGGAACTGCGGAAATAACCGGAGCCATTGGAGATATTCAAATCAACAATTCCTCACCTCCCGTTGCTTCCACCCTCGCCACAGTAGCAGTGAATTTAGACTCACGTGTTCTTGATGAAAAAAGTCCCAATCGCCTCACAGACGATTGGTTAGCAGTAAAGGGGAACAGTCCACCTGGAGATCTAACTGCTGGAGTTCATTATGAGTATAAGACTACTTTCAATGTTTATGATAGTTTAGGCAACACTCATGCTATAACAGTATATTTTGACAGAGTGGATCCAAGTGTTCAAGGCCAGGAAAGACAATGGGAATTTTTAGTAACCTGTGATCCAGATGACGACAAAGGTGCAGGAACGGGTGCCAATAAGGGTCTGTT
>Ga0256914_1004249_pt1 | contig 10862 bp, 9 predicted proteins | sample HulkmetaG_FD_191571 | JGI IMG/M metagenome (GOLD analysis project Ga0256914, IMG submission 191571) | Hydrothermal chimney microbial communities from Main Endeavour vent field at the Juan de Fuca Ridge, Pacific Ocean - Hulk | ecosystem: Environmental > Aquatic > Marine > Hydrothermal vents ...
CTTGGTCTTGAACTCAGCACTGTACTTCTTCCTTGCCATCTTTACTCTCCTTTCACTGTTATTTCTCCATTACATCAAACAGTGAAAGCGAACAATACCCAGTGTCGAAAAAGGGGGACCACCTCAAACAGACCTCGTAAATTTTAACAGATTTTGGGGTAATCTTTTGGACAAAAGGCTCCATTAGTTTAAAGGGTTCACGGGCAACGAACCAGCCCCCAACCGTATACCGGATCCTTGCCGGGAGGACCCAGGTCAAGCGCTCTTTTCCTGAACACTTTACGAAGAGCCTTATGTCCCTGTCTCATCCCGGGCCGGTTAAGCTGCTCGGCGGCCATGGCAGTAAAATAGGCTGCGGCGTAGGAAGTACCGCTACGGAACCGGCCACTTCCGTCAATACAGGGAGTCCAGATAGCGACACCCGGAGCCGCAAAATCAATGTATCGTCCCCTGTTGGCTCTGGGATAAGGGCGTTGAAACCGATCAACGGCGGTAATGGCGATAACTCCCTTACTGGCTGCCGGGTAAGCCGGAGGCCCTTGGGGGCCGTTGTTGCCGGCAGCCGCGACAATGACCTTCCCTTGTTGCAGTACCTTGTCTATCGAGCTTTCAAGCACTTTGTTTTTCGGCCCGCTCAGGCTCATATTGATGACGGAAACATCCTGGACCACCAGCCAGTCAAGAGCTCTGGCAATAACCATCGCCGAAGACCGCACGCGGCCTGCCTGATCGATAAAAAATGTACCTGCCGCATATAAAGTAGCCTCAGGCATCAAGCCGGGAAACTGACTGCCGGGCTTACCGACGAGCAAAGAGGCAACAGCAGTACCGTGCTCCATGCCGACTGATTTATGTTCTTTAACAAAAGACCGCGTAAAAATATGACGGTCCGCAACGCATGACGCCCGGACGTCGACCGCAGTATCAACCATGCCGATTCTGATGCCCCTGCCTTTGAATTCACTGGTCGTCCAGTTTATTATTTTCAGGGGATAACAGCGGATATCATCGGATTTTTCTTTATCCACGGCAAGCTCGTAATAATGATTGATGTCAAATAAAGTTTTGCTTTTGCTTTTCTGTAATTCACGCAGAACGTCCTGTACCTCAATTCCGGGTTCTGCGCGAAAACGTGTGATCTCCAGATTAAGTTTTTTAAGATTTATTTTTCGTTCCAGGCGCAAACCGAGACGTATTGCCTCTTTAAGCCCGGTCTCATCCACGTTCACAGCAAGAATAATCTCCGGTTCATAATCGTCTCTATCGGTAGATGACGGAAACGCAACGGGCGCTTTCCTTATCGTTGTTTGTTTAGTAATTTTGCCTCGGGTGGAGTTGCGGTCAACCTCCCTATCCCTGTCCGAATTGCCGTCATCGTCAGCATCGTCTTCGTCGTCTTCGTCGTCTTCGTCGTCGCTGTCGCTATCATCATCGCTGTCGCTATCATCGTCAGCATCGTCTTCGTCGTCTTCGTCGTCGCTGTCGCTATCATCATCGCTGTCGCTATCATCGTCAGCATCGTCTTCGTCGTCTTCGTCGTCGCTGTCGCTATCATCGTCAGCATCGTCAGCATCGTCAGCATCGTCTTCGTCGTCTTCGTCGTCGCTATCGCCAGCATCATCGCTATCGTCAGCATCGTCAGCATCGTCAGCATCGTCTTCGTCGTCTTCGTCATCGCTATCGCCAGCATCATCGCTATCGTCAGCATCGCCTTTATTATCATCGCTATCGCTATCATCGTCTTCGTCGTCGCTATCGCCAGCATCATCGCTATCGCCAGCACCGCCTTTATCATCATCGCTATCGCCAGCATCATCGCTATCGTCAGCACCGCCTTTATTATCATCGCTATCGCTATCATCGTCTTCGTCGTCGCTATCGCCAGCATCATCGCTGTCGTCAGCACCGCCTTTATTATCATCGCTATCGCTATCATCGTCTTCGTCGTCGCTATCGCCAGCATCATCGCTGTCGCTATCATCGTCAGCATCATCAGCATCGTCTTCGTCGTCTTCGTCGTCGCTATCGCCAGCATCATCGCTGTCGCTATCATCGTCAGCATCATCAGCATCGTCTTCGTCGTCTTCGTCGTCGCTATCGCCAGCATCATCGCTGTCTTCAGCATAGGCTAATCGCACTCCGCTTAATTCAATCGTATCTCTATCAACTATAACGATCACGATAGGTATATGAAATATTTTGATGATTACCAGCAAGCTAATCAGAAATAAAATACATCTTTCTTTCATCATATTACCGTTATGTTGCGCCAGGAATTATTTTTGGCTCTTCTTAACTCCTAATTGGATTGTTTGGAAGAAGTCCCGGGATCCTCGGTCCTGATCGAACGTAGTGAGAGTATGGCATAGACTACTGCTGAGGGTTGACCATTAACAGGATAGCCTTCATCGGCCTGAAAACGCATTAAAGCGCGCGAACTACTGGAACCCCACTTGCCATCTATCGGACCAGGATCGTAGCCCGCTTTTTTCAGCGCAAGCTGCATTGCTTTGTATTTAACACTAGGCAGAAGCGATTTGTACTCTTCCAGTTTTTGCCTGAATTTTTGAGGATTAGCCCACCCTGCTTCCATACAGGATCGATAGTTGATTCCGAAATAACGTGCAAGATGAATCATTACCGCTGCTTCTGTGATGCGCCGCTGTGCGAACTGCGGGCCTTCATTCAAAGTGTTGGATAAATCCAACTCAAAAAAGTTATCACCATCTTCAACCCTCAATATGCCTTCCGTGTCATTGCGACTAACAGCTAAACTGATCGCTGACGCATACAGTACCCGTCCGTTTACAGCCGAAACAAAATCGCCGGCAATCACGTCGAATCGTTGCTTTGACTGAATACCGAACTGAAAATCACCAAATTCCGCGTTAAATCCTCCGCCCTTTTTTACAACATACCTATCATCCTGGGTCCATGCACCCGAAAGCACCAGATAGTTCGATTTTTTGTCCGCATCCTCAACCTTATCTGTTGTCGAACGAACTCGGTTGGTTCCAAGTTTATTAATTGCTGTATGGATCCACCACCGTGCACCATGACTGAGCCGACGAACCTCATATCTGCGTGGGACCGTCTGATCCCTGATCTTCTTAACATAGACGGTCAGAGGTGGTTTGTTGGTTTGATCAATCAATTCACCGAGACAGACCAGTCCTAGTGAGTATTCAGTTATCACTGGAGAGACTTCTCCCAGGCTGGCAGATGGATAATCATGGCTCATGGTAGTACAACCAGCAGTTCCTAAGGCTATTGCCATGGCGATCACGGCGGCAAATAAATTGTACTTCATTTACCCCTCCTCCTATGATGTTTGTCTACTTTCAAAAGTGTTAATTTGATTTAAACTAAAAATTTTCAAAAAATTTCCTGCGAACTGGCACCTGACCAAAAGCCCTATTTACCCCTGTCGAGAGAGAAGCAATCTTTGCTGTGGCCAGCAAAGTTTGAAGCCCTAAGTAGCTCCATAATGCGTTGGTTATAATCAGCAACATTGAGGCCATTAAAAGTGGATAGCACCTTTGTAAGTAACGAACATTGTACGCATAGCCACAATGAAACACGAACTTTTCTAACAGAGACACAGAGATTTTTCTCTGCGAGCTCTGCGAGAGGGAAGATATACTCATAATTTTGTATGATAAAACATACATCCTGTCAGGTACTTGAATAAGCAAAAAATCATATAATTTGAGCTGTGAAGCGTCCATTTGAGAAGAGTTTCCTGTAGACCTCCGACCGTTCCAGCAATGCCGAATGTGTACCTTCAAGGATCACCCTGCCATGCTCCATAACAACGATTTTATCTGCATGCCGGATTGTTTCCAGGCGATGACTTGCGACCACAATTGTCATTCTCTTCTTCAACTCAAGGAGCGATTGCAGGAGGATAGCTTCCGAATCGGCATCCAGTGAGGACGTTGGCTCATCCATGAGCAGGATTTTGGGCCGGTTAAGCAGTGCACGTGCAATGGTTATTCTCTGGGCTTCCCCCCCTGAGAGACTCGTTCCGCCCGGCCCAAGATAGGTATCAAAGCCATCCTCAAGCCGTTCGATAAACTCCTGTGCGGAAGAGAATCGGCAGGCAGCCTCGACCTCCTGCCGAGAGGCATCGGGCCTTGCCAGGCAAATATTTTCATATACCGTTCCACTGAAAAGCACAGGACTTTGAGGCACTACCGCCACCTGCGAACGTAGAGATTTTAAGGTCACTTCATTGATGGCTTGATCGTCTATAAGCACGCTGCCCCGGCTCGGATCATACAGCCTTACTATGAGTCTTAGCAGGGAGGATTTTCCTGAACCGCTACTCCCTACAATTGCTATAAGGCGATGCGGCTCAAGCGTCAAATTAATATCCTCGAGCACGGACTGACTTCCGTATGCGAACGAAACATTACGGAATTCTATACGACCTTCGCTAATAAAGATTGGATGTGCGTTTTGCTTTTCCTGTATCGAAGAAGGGATACCGAGTACAGCATAAATCCGTTCAAGGCTTACAAGCCCGCGACGGTAAGCCTTTACAATACCTGTAAACAGCCGAAAGGGACGATATGCATATTTGACAAAGCCGGTGAAAACGACAAGTGTACCAATTGTCATCTCTCCGTTTATCACCATCAATCCACCCCGCCACCAGGTGAGTGCAAAGCCGATGCCTGTCAGCAGCCAGACCGTACCCCTGAGGAGAGCAGTAATCCTGTTTGCGTGAAGTTGATCTACTTCGAGATGGTCGGTTTTACCGCTTAGCCGGTCGATTGACGTTATTTCACTGTTTAAGGTCTGAATTATCTCAATGCCGTCTAAATTTTCCTTCACGGCACTCATCAGATCAGAATCACTTTCCCGGCTTTTCAGGGTCGCAACATGAAGCTTTTTTTCCAGATAACGTGAAATGAGCTGTTGAGGTGGAATGACTGAAAGTGCAATAACCGTAAGAATGGGGTCAATGAGGACAAGCATGAGAATGGGATATCCCATGCGTAGCAAGCTTGTGAAAGTCTGTACGAAAACTCTTTCCATAAATTGTCGAAGAGTCGCGGTATCCCTAAGGATACGGTCGAGCAAGTCACCGGAACCGTATTGATGGTGAACTTCCAGGGAGAGAAAGGTTATTTTTTCAATAAGCTTTTTTCGGAGGTCAGTTACTAAGTTGCGGCTCAGCTTCGCTGATGAGTAAGTCCACGCATATGCGCTTGAGCCACGAAGAAGGGCCACCGACAAAAGCCCGATTGTCGCAACTTGCAACGCAACCAGAGGATTCTTCGGAGACCAACTGAACCCGTACATTGAAACCTTCTCATTTGCCAGGACACCAATGATTATTCCTGTAAAAATCGGCACCTGCATTGGCGCAAGCTCATAAATGAATCGCCAAAAAAGCGTTGAACCAAGCAACAGTTTATGCTTTTTTAAATATGATATTACAATACGAATGGACGGATGATTTTTCATTTTGCAATCCATTTTTTTAAGCTGACGTTAAGCGAGAGTTACCAGGATTTGTTCAATCTGGTCCAGGCCGCGTCGTGTTGCTCCATTATCTCTGGGTTTATACACGCTGTACCTGAGTATGGCCTCCCGGATATCATGGTAGCAATCGCTGCGCAGATTTGTATCAATTGCGGTCTTAAGCTCATTTATTTGATTGCACAAATCACCGCACTGCCACAGGTAGGTTGTCGACATAGGGTCGATGCTAGGCTGCAGAAAGTCTGGCTGCGGGTTCAAAAAGACCATCGGGCGATCGAAGTAAAGCCACTCGTAACCGGATGCGGAGATATCTCCGATGTAAAGATCGGATTGACGAAACCATGGCATAATATTTCCGGAACGGACGAGCCTGACACCATGAATGTCCTGTAATTTGTCTAATTTTTCTACGATGTTACGATCGAATAATTTACGTCTATGGTTGAATATGTTCGGGTGGGGTTTAATGATCAAATTATAATCGGCAACGATCTGCTCAATTACCGCGGGGTTATCCAGAAAAAGCTCGATAGAGCTGATATTGCCTTTGCGCCACGTCGGGCAGTATATCACAGTTTTTTTGTCGTTTTCAAAAAGCCTTGGGACTGTGATGGGATCGTCAAATTTAGGATAGCCGATTATGCTCCACCGCATGTTACGATTGTTACCATTCTGTTTAAGGCGATCCACCTGCCTCTGTCCTGCACACAGGCAACATATATAGTTATTAAAATCTCTTTTATATGTGAATGGCTTATCCGACATCCCATGAAATATCTGTACTGCACGAGTCTGTTCAGTGCGCTCTTCAGGACGGAGGAAGGTTGGAGTTAATACCAGATCGTAGCTATCCAGATCATGGTTATCTGTCAGCAGGTGAGAGTAGCCATTGTACTCCTGAAGTTCTTCACAGTCGGAACTGAGCTCGCGAACGACAAGAAAATTATCGTGGATGCCCTGCTCCAGGAAATAATCAAGGTAGGGTTTAATGGCTGCAAAGTAATGCAGATTCCCGCAATACCTTAAATAATAGGCTATTTTTTTTGATTTTATTTTGGCTTTCATCACATTCACCTTTGATCTGAATAGATATGTCGCCACGTCTCTTTTGAAAAAGTACTCCATTCCGGCATTAGTAATTCGCCGGCATTTTTCCCTGCTTATCCAGGTAACGCTCATTAAACCAGTTCATCGCGGCTTCTGTGGCGCAACCGTGGTTGTAAAAAAGATCTTTGGCAATCCTGGTGCGGATTTCCGAGAGAGCTTCCGGTTCGGCAAGACTTTTTGCAACAGCATTTACCACCTCTTCGGGTCGTTCCACCAAAATACCACCCCGGCGACCCCAGGACTCGTTATCGATTAAAGCAAGTTTTTCTTTCGTTACTTTGATCAATTCCGGGACATCGAGAAAAACAATGGGCCGGTTGAGCAGGGTGTATTCATTAGCTACCGAAGAGGCATCGCTAATAAGAAGATCTGCAAGATACAGCAATGGGATAACGTCATGCTCACGGGCGAGGCGGACATGATCTCCCTCCAGGGGAGCCAGTTCCTCGAACCAGTCGATGGTCGCATTTTTAGGATGATCATGTGGTTTAATCAACAGATCGTACTTACCGGTCTCGGCCAGGCGGCGTATCACTTCTTTACCCATGGTTTCGAGAGAGTTATGAACTTCTCCTGTCGGGGCAAAAAGCAGCACTGGTCGATTCCCCGTAAATTTGTACTGCTCAAGTAGAGTCTTACGGTCAAGTTCCCCGTTAAGTAAAGGATCTGTCTTTGGAAAACCAATTGGAACTGCCCGTGGGTCATTTTCCAATAAAAGTCCCGTCTCGTTAAATAATTTCTGCATATGAGGACCAATCAGAAACAAAACATTGTAGGCGAGATTTTCAGCCTTTACAGCGCGGTTACGAAAAGATACCCCATGAAACAGTTGAACCCGGGTGGTGAAATTCATCAGTGGCACGAGAATAGTTGAGCTGGCAGAAAAGAGAAGGTCGAACTTACGATTTTGCACATCCTCAAGAGAGAGGATTTTTTCACCGGAAATACCGAAAGGCTCATACATCTTTTTGGCGTTGTAAACTTTTTCATTTCCGATTTTTGTCCGTAAACCTCCTGATACAAAAATTTCAACCTGGGGGATCTTAACCAGACGGTCGTAGATCCGTTTAAAACATACAAAGTGTACCGGGGCGTATCCTGTGAATAATACGGTTATTTTTTTTGATCCATTCATGTCGTAATCTCCTGTTTAATAGTTAGTACCCATCCATCTGTAATCATTAAGCTAATAGTAAAAGGCTAATGCGCACTTTGGGTATTAAGGGCAGGCAGGTTCATGTACTGGCTGCGGCCATGCACCAATCGTTCAGCTTCTTTTACTACAAAGGTCAACTGTCCGATCCAGTCTTTGGGCAGTTTTCTTAATGATGAAATTTTGCCGCGCATGAGAAGCTGTGCAGTCACGTGCCAGCTAAGCCATTGTCGATTAATCTGTTCTCCTACTTCGTCCTGGTAACCCCGAAGCAGCGCGTTAGTACAACTATTTACATCTGAAGAAGCCAATCCTTCAGTGCCACCAAGAAAAAGGAGATGGGCGATTAACCGTCCGACGTCATAAAGTGGATCTCCACAGCAAAAAGCATCCCAATCAACGATTCCAATATTTTTTTGTCCATAGAGGATCTGATCACCAAAGAGATTACCGTGGATGGGCATTCTTTTTGGGACAGGGAGATACTGATATGCATCTGCAAGAATTGCTGTAACTGCATCGAGTTGTTCTCCAAGTTGAGGCAGAGCCAGCTTAACTTCACCCATATGAGTGCATATAGCGTTAATTTCCTCTTCCGGACTTCGCAGCATCTCAGGTTTAGCCTCGGCTTTATGCAGTTGCCCCAGAATTTGTCCAACCCTGGCAAAGGTTCCTGGAATAGCCTTTCGCATCTCTTCCGTGAAAGTTTTGCCCGGAACCTCTGTCATTAAGAGCGCTCGACACGACGGATTATAGGAAATTAATTCGGGGACAATAAAGTCAAATTTGCCTTGTTTTGAAATTTGCATGATATGCCGGTAGTTATTTGAAGCTCGCAACGCGTCAGTCTTGTTAAACAGCTTGACAAAATAACGGCGGTGAGTTCGCGGGTGCTTCCAAGTAAGAATTGCCCGTTTTCGTGGCACAAAACGGAATAATTCGAGAGGGGAATCACGAAACACTTCCGGCTTGTCTTCTGTTTTCGGTAAGAGGAGGCGGCGAAAATTAGCAGGCTCCATCAGCTCTTTGAGCTTTCGCAATCTGGGAACATTGGGCAACATCCAAAGTACTGCCCGCCATTTTGGAATGAAAAGTGGCGGCCGTTCATGGTTACGAGAGCGCTCTTTTTCGACTCTGGCTCGAGCGGCTTCAATATCAGCATAAATCTGGAGAAATAAATCAATTTCTTTCTGCGATTGGCCCCCGTTTCTAGAGATGACAAAGGCCTGCAGCATTACCCTGCCGCCTCTGAAAGGTCTGTAATGAGTCAAATTCGATTTTACTTTCACAATAGCAATCCTCTTAGACCATTGTATCCATGCACTGGAAATTACTTCCTTCAGTAGTTCCGGATTCCGAACTTGCTGAATGGTTTGGAAGATTGAATCATCAGTATGAGACATGCTTACCCCCCTTAAAGTCGTTCCGAATTCGAATGGACCGGCAGCTCAAGTGCATGATTGTAGGGTGGTGAATTAATGGCCTTCCATATCTTCGGCCAAACATTTCCTGTTGCATTCTTCAGATCTTCGACATCATCAATTTCAACCCACGGTAACCCAGCGATATCTATGCAGATGATCGATTTTTTGCGGGCAAATTTCTCGAAAGCTGCCGGTGCCCATTGATTAACGCCTCCTGTTGATATCGCTTTTTCAACGGCACTGAAAAGCAGTTTGGTCTCTGATGCCTGAAATTTCAGAATACCAAGACTTTCACCTTTTGATTTCTTTATTACCGCAAACGATTTATTGATATGCCTTAGTTTGCCTCCTTCCACTTCCACCTTCATACTCTCATCGTCGGTGCCTGAAGTTGAATCGTATACAAGTAAATTCCCGGGATTAACAGCCAGATGCCAAAAAATATTCGGGTGTGCCAGCACATCACTGTTAATTACAACCAGATCATTATTGATGCCCCAGTCTCGAGCCAGCCACAATGAGTAGAGACTGTCCGTCTCCGCATATCTTGCGTTGTATATATAGTGACAATTATTTCCGACAATAGATCGGATCATGTCAGCCTCATATCCAATAACTATGCAGATGTCTTTGATGCCGAAATAGCGAAAAATTGAGAGCTGATAATTTATAAGGTGAGCTTTATCCAGTTTTATCAAGGCCTTTGGCTTGAAATTATTGTACTGCTTCAACCGTGAACCTTGTCCGGCTGCAAGAATGATAGCTTTCATCATATTACCTCCTGTTACCTCCTGTACCTCATCATGGTGAGCTTGAGTGCTTGTTTTGTAAAAAAGCGTCTTACCTGAGATAACGAAGGAAGCAGCAAATTATTCCATTTTATTTTTGAAAAGTTTTTTGGATTTAGAGATGTAGACCTCTGCATTAAAGGCGCTTATCTCCACTACTTAGGGCTTCCTGAAAAACAGACAACTTATCGAAAATACGATAAAAACTAAGCATCTATGTAGTAAGATATGCAAGGAAAACAGCTAAAATGAAGTGTCCCCCTTTTTCGACACTGGGTATTGTTCGCTTTCACTGTTTGATGTAATGGAGAAATAACAGTGAAAGGAGAGTAAAGATGGCAAGGAAGAAGTACAGTGCTGAGTTCAAGACCAAGGTGGCAGTGGCTGCCATCAAGGGGGAAGAGACCACTAATCAGATAGCTTCGAGGTTTGGCATTCATCCAGGTCAAGTGAGACAATGGAAGAGGCAGATGCTGGACAATGCCCCGCTGGTCTTTGAAAGATCCAGGAAAAAGGACAAGGAGCAGCAGGCCCTTCTGGATAAGCTTTACAAAGAGATCGGCCAGCTGAAGGTGGAACGGGATTTTTTAGCAAGAAAGTCCGGTCTGATATGAGCCAGAAGGAAAGAAAGGCCATGATCGAGCCGTACAATGCCAGGATAAGCAAGAGTCGCCAGTGTGCTCTTTTGGGCATCAGCAGGAGCTCTTTGTACTACAGCCCCAGGCAGAAGCTCTCCAAGAGAGATCTGTCCCTCATGAGGGCAATTGACAGGCAGTATCTCAAGACCCCCTATTATGGCAGGAGAAGGATGCGTCTTGCCCTCAAGAATCAGGGATACCAGGTGAGTGAGAAGAAGGTGAGAAGGCTCATGCAGATCATGGGGCTTAAGGCACTGTG
>Ga0256914_1004250_pt1 | contig 10862 bp, 8 predicted proteins | sample HulkmetaG_FD_191571 | JGI IMG/M metagenome (GOLD analysis project Ga0256914, IMG submission 191571) | Hydrothermal chimney microbial communities from Main Endeavour vent field at the Juan de Fuca Ridge, Pacific Ocean - Hulk | ecosystem: Environmental > Aquatic > Marine > Hydrothermal vents ...
ACCCCATTGCGAGGTTAATAAGACAAAAGATGTGATAACTAACGCACTAACAATCAAAAAAGAAATACTTTTCTTCATTAAGACTTTATATTTTTTTACAGATTTTTCGTGAGTTTTTATCATAATAGGATATAACGCATTCATAAAAAATGTAGGAATTATTATAATTACCTCAAAAATTTTAAATGCAATATAATATATACCTACCGATTCTGACGGTGAGTATATTGATAAAATCCATCTATCTGCGTACATCATTAGCATATTTACAACCATTGATAAACCAATTGGCAATGATAATATAAATAATTTTTTGTAATATTTAAAATCAAATAGATTAGTATTGGTTGTAAAATAATTTTTAACTAAAATTAAAGCAACTGATAGAACAGCTAATATACTTAATGAATAAAATAGCGACAAAGATAATAAATCCGCCCTATTAGTGTTAATAAGCCAATAAATTGATACTATTGCAAAAGCACTACCCACAACAGACGCAATTAATCTTTTTTCATATTTTAAGAATGATTGAAAAATTACATTTGGAACATTTGCTAACGATTGAAAAAGTATTACTGGCAATGATATTAGTATCGCTGTTTTTACTTCTCTTGTATATGGTAGTAAAGTTAATATAACCAACCCTAAAAGCATTAAAACCAATCCATACAAAAATTTAAATACAAAAACTTTAGAAAACACCTCACTAGAATCAACCTTTGGTTTTACAAATTCTTTTACTAATATGGAATTCATTCCAAAATCTGTTAAGACAAAAAAAGTACCTACAAAAGTTAAAACAATAGCAAAATCCCCCATCATTTGATTCCCTAAATTTCTTGTAACCAATATTGTAACTAAAACAGTTGCTACAGTAGTAGATAACTTCGCTATTATTTGATAAATAGTATTAAGTGCAATTTTTAATTTCATACAAAAAGGACAGTTTGGTGAGCCTGAGTGGGGTCGAACCACTGACCTCTTCGATGTGAACGAAGCGCTCTACCACTGAGCTACAGGCTCTAAATTAAACAAAGTAATTGTATATCTAAACTGGTAGTTTAATCAATAACAACATATTTTTACATTTTTTCATTTCTTTTATTGTTATATATTTTTGCATACTGTAAAATACTAATGTTATGGATTTTGAAGGAATCAAAAACTTTTTACTAGACATTATAGAAACCGTTGTAATAGCGTTATCTATATTTGTTGTAATATATTTGCTAGCATTTCAACCCCATGAAATAAAAGGGCAATCAATGGACGGCATTGCAGGGTTTCACGATGGGCAATATTTATTAACTGACAAACTAACATACCGATTTAGGGAACCAGAAAGAGGTGAAGTTATTGTTTTTAAATATCCATTAAATGAATCGGTAGATTATATAAAAAGAGTAATCGCTATACCAGGTGATAAAATAATGCTAAAAGATAATAAAATCTACTTATACACAGATGAATGCCCTGAAGGTGTTATAGTAAATGAAAGCGCATATATTGCGCCAACTGTACAAACTAATCCAAAAACTTTTCTTAAAGAAGGCGTATTAGTTAGAGTACCAGAAGATAATTATTTCGTGATGGGCGATAATAGAGAACATAGTTCAGATTCTAGAGCTTGGGGATTTGTTGAAAGAGACGAAATTATTGGTCGTAGTCTTTTTAGATATTGGCCTCCAAATGAAATCGGATTAATAGACCATCCACAAACTATACCTGAAAAATGCATGTCTTCATAGAGTAAATAATAATAAGTGAAAAATCTCATTAATAATACTATTTAAAGGCATTAATAATATTAAATTCTTAAAATATGCGTGCAAATCACTTAAAAGAAAGTTTAAAGGATTTTTTATTAATTGTTAAATGTGAGCCTTTGAAAAAGTTACACGGTTTTATAAACGCTAACGGTTTTTTTATCTTTTCTAATGTTTTTATATTTTACAAATCCATCAATTTTAGCAAATATTGTATAATCCCTACCCATACCAACGTTTTCTCCAGGAGCAATAACTGTTCCCAATTGAGTTACTAAGATTGTTCCTGCTGTTACAAATTCACCATCATATTTTTTTACACCTCTGTGTTTGCCTTGTCTATTTCCTTTTTGTCTGGTTGAACCTGATGCTTTCTTATGTGCCATGATTTATTAAAACTATGAACTACTTAATCAATTCTCTTAATTTATCAACTGCTTTTTGCCCTACTCCTTTTATTGAGGTTAATTCCTTATCTGTGGCTTTCTTTACTTTTTCCACTGTATCATACCCTGCCCCAATTAATTTCTCTTTCATAGAATCACTTAAACCTTCTACATCCTTAATTAAGTTTTGTGTGGTCTTCTCAACTGTTTTAACTTCTTCTTTAACTTTTTTCTCTACTTTTTCTTCTCCTGTTTTTTCTTTACTAATATCTGTGTTCTTTTCTCTTATATTAAGCACAATTTCGGTTTTTACCCCTTTTCCTAGTTTTTTTACCTTAACAACTGAAATTGGTTGTCTATGCCCCTTATTCTTTCTATATCTTGATTTTGCTTTAAATCTTCTTACAGAAACTTTCTTGTCTTGTTTTTGCTCTACTATTTCCAAAAGTACGCCAGCATCATCAACAGACGGCTCACCAACAAGTGTATCTTTACCGTTATTTAACAATAAAATCTCAACATCAGATTTAGGTGTTATTCTGTCTAACACAAGAGTATCACCTTCGCTGACTATAAATTGTTTTGAGTTCACTTTTATTACTGCAAATTCCTTATTATTCATCACTGCAAAATAGTAACAAAAAGTTAATAAAATATCAATAACTATATTAACATAGCGTTACATTAAAAAATTATTTTAGCAAAAATAGATTTACCTTTTTGTAAACCTATGTGCACTTAAAGTCTACTTAATTCGAATTTATCGCCTGGTTTTAACTCTTTAACAAATGTCTTTGATTTTATTTCATCGCCAAATTTTTCTACCACTGCGCCATAATCATCTTCTTTTGGATATGTAACATTCACTATTTCATTCCACTCAACATCTGCTTGTTTTCTAAGCTTCTGTATTTCTCTAACCATTTCTCTTGCTTTACCCTCTAATCTTAAGTCATCTGTTATTGTTGTATTTAGCCCAACTTTTAAATCTCCTTCTTCTTGTGTAGCATATTCCTCAGAAACATCATAATCAACATTTCTCTCAAATCTAATATTCTTAACATTTAACTCGTCTTTAAGTAATTGTTGGTATTCTTCATCCAAAGGCTTAATTCCCATTACAATCATTTCTGATAATGGTTGTCTAACCGGTATTTGAACCTCTTTTCTTATTGCATTACCTAAAGATGCAATTTTTCGCACGATTTCCATATCGCTTAACATTTTGTTTTCATCATTTGATAATTCGCTATATGTGGGGAATTTACACATATGTACTGACTCAGGCATTGAATCATCAATAGATACTAAGTTTCTATATAAACCATCTGATAATAATGGCATATACGGAGCCATAAGTTTAGTAAATGTTAAAAGCACATAATATAAAGTTTGCAGTGCATTTTTGTCGCCAGAAGATAATCTATCTCTAGATCTTCTTATATACCAAGTTGATAAATCTTCAACAAATGGTGCTAATTCTCTAGCCCCATACATTACTTCATAACGACTTAAATAATCATCGATTTTATTTGCAGTTTGCTTTAATCTGGCAAGTATCCATCTGTCTAAAACATTTGTTGCATCTAAATCATCAATATCTTTAACAACATCATTTTTATTAAATCCATATAATCTAGCATATGTAATAAAGTACCTATAACTGTTCCACAATGTTGTAAAAAATGATTTTCTTGTTTCTTCTAAATATCTATATGAGAAATTAGCAAATTCCCCTCTAGCAATTTGTGCGGATGCTAAAAAGTACCTCAACATATCTCCACCATATTTTTCAAATACTTCCTCTATCGGCGGATAATTTTTTGTACTTTTTGATAACTTTTTACCAGATTCATCACCTAACATGCCTGTAACAATTACATTTTTAAATGGTGCTTTATCAAACAATGCTACTCCTAAAACATACATTGTATAAAACCATAATCTAATTTGATCATCAGACTCACTTATGTAATCGGCAGGGTATCGTTTCTCAAATAATTCTTTATTTTCAAATGGATAATGATATCTTGCAAATGGCATAGACCCACTATCAAACCAAACATCAATAACCTCAGGTACTCTTCTAAATACACCACCATCTTTACCTTCCCATGTAATATCATCTACAAACGGTTTATGCGGATCAAAGTCCTCAGACAGTTTTTGCCCACTTAGTTTTTCTAGCTCTTTAAATGAGCTAACAAATACCTTTTCCCCGGTCTTATCATTTATCCATAATGGTAGTGGAGTTCCCCAAAATCTTCTTCTGCTCAAAGACCAATCTCTGGCCCCTGCGATCCAATTTATAAATCTTTTTTTCATTCTTTCTGGAACCCAATTTATAGTTTCTGCTTCTTCTAATAACCTAGGTTTTATTTTATTTATAGCAACATACCAACTCTTAATTGGCTTATATATAAGTGGTGTCTTGGTTCTGTAACACATAGGCATACTATGTGTATATTCTTCGTGTTTAAACAATAATCCTTTCTCTTGCAAATCTTCTATTATTTTTTTGTTTGCTTTTTTATAAAACAACCCAGCATATTCAGGAATTTCATCAGTAAATTCCCCTGTGTCATTTAAATAATCAAACAATTTCATTCCCATTTCTAAAAAGATATTGAAATCTTCCTCGCCATAGGGTGCTAAATGTACAACTCCAGTACCTTCTTCAGTATTCACATGGTCAGCATATATAACTTTAAATGCACCTTCTTTTCTTTTGCTTTCATAATATGGAAACAATGGCTCATATTCTTTTCCAACTAAATCTTCTGGTGGAATATTTTCTAAAATTTCGTAATCGGCGTCTTCACCAAAAACTCTATCTAAAGCCTCTTTTGCTAATATGTAATTTTCACCATCTTTTTTAACTTTTACATATTCTATATTTTTCCCTATAGATAACATTAGATTTCCCGGAAGTGTCCAAGGAGTTGTTGTCCAAGCCAATATATATGTATTATCTTCATCTTTTAACTTAAATTTAAGAGTAACTGTGTCATCTACAATATCTTTATAACCACCTTCAGCAACCTCATGGGCAGAAAGCGTCATACCTGCTCTTGTTGAGTATGCAACAACCTTATGCCCTTCATATAGCAAACCTTTTTTATACAATTCAGATAATGCCCACCACATGCTTTCAATATAGTCTTTATCCATAGTTGCATACTCATCATTATGATCAATCCATCTACCCAATCTAGTTTCGTATTCAATCATATCCTTTCTATGATCCAAAACAGATTGCCTACACATAGCATTAAATTTATCTACACCCATTTTTTCAATATCACTTTTATGCTTAAATCCTAAATTCTTTTCAACCTCAAATTCAACCAAAATTCCTTGGCAATCCCAACCAATATTTCTACTCACATATTCACCTTTCATAGTATGATATCTAGGCACAATGTCCTTCATTAACCAAGTTATTGCATGCCCGTAATGAGGCATACCATTAGCAGTAATTGGCCCATCGTAATAAACCCATTCCTTTTTGTTTTTGTGTTGCTCGTCAACCTTTTCGAAAATTTTATTAGTTTGCCAGAAATCTAATACTTGATTTTCTAATGACACTAAATCAAATTTAGCATCAACAGGTTGAAATGTTTTTACATCATCAGACATATTAATTTTATGTGGAATTCAACCAAACATCTGATTAAATTCCATTAAACAAAAAAGCCCCTATACTTTTGCTAACTCATATTGATTTAACAAAAATACAAGGGCCTTGAACTAACAAGACGGTACCACCTTGCTTACCAAAAATGGTATCTCATTACAGCTGTAACGGGCTTACCCGAGAGATTCTACTAAGCATAAGCCGTTCTTTCTCTAGCGTATAGCAAAAACTAACTATTTGTGGTTGATTTCCACTCAAACGCTTCTAAGTGTTATGATAATATATCGAGAATATTAGTCAAGAATCGCAAAAAACAAACTACTCGATAAATAAAGTTACAATTTAATGTATAATATTATTAATGCCTCACTCAATATTTGCAAAAACAAATGTACATTCCGTTTTTCCAAAGCTAGAAGAATCTCCAGCGTTATATGCAACAAATACAATAAAGGGATTTGCTTTATCTTTAGTCGGAATATTTATCCCCGTATATATTTATACATTAGAAAATAAACCAATAATATATTCAGATAGTCATATAAATTCTGTAGGATGGGTTCTTATTTATTATTTAATAACCGGGATAACGCTTTTGATTTCCTCATCAGAATTAACAAATTCAATCTTCGGTTTTTTGACAATGAAGAATTCAATTTTTATAAGCACTATATTACAATCAATAATGCTTTTATCTTTGAGTTTAGCTGATAAATACTTTTATTTGATTTTTTTAGCGGGAATTCTAACAGGTTTGGAGTCATTTCTATACTGGATACCGTATCACACATTATTTATAAGAAAATCGCGAAACAAAGAAAAAGGGCATTTTGGAAATACTGTAGCAACAAGAATTTTACTTGGGAAACTAGCAAGAACAATAGGCCCAATAATGGGTGGTTTTATTATTTCAATATACAGTTTTAATTTATTGTTCTTTATTGGAATTCTATTATTATCATTGTCATCAATTCCAGTATTGGTAAGCGTAGATGAATCAAAACACGGCAAACACAATGTATGGCATATATTTAAAAAATATATTAGCCGAAAAGAGTTGCGTAAAAAGTCCGTAGCAATGGCAGCAAATGGAATCGAAGATATAATTTATGCAACAATGTGGCCAATACTATTATTTGTAGCATTAAAATCTTTTTCTAAACTCGGTACATTGGTTTCAATATCTATTTTTATATCATCGTTAACTGTTGTCTTGGTAGGAAAATTTATTGATAAACACGGAGTAAGAAAAGTGTTAAAAATCGGTTTAACGATAGATTCGTTATTGTATGTATTTCGTATGTTTGTAACAACTCCATCACTTTTATTTGCAATCGATATCACAGATAGAATAAATGGCCCATTAAGAGCTATCCCGTTTTTATCTGTTTATTACAACATTGCTGAACAAGAAGGTACAACAACCGCAGAATTAATTATATATAGGGAATTAATTAAATGGTTGTCAATAATCATTGTAATACTTTTAATTTTGATAATACTACCCTTGCTTCCAACCTGGCAGTACATATTTATTGTTCCAGCTATAGTGGCTCCATTTATGTATCTTATCGTTAAATAATAGTAAAACCTTTGAAAGTAACAGGTACAAAAGATTAGTTATCTTGTACTAATGGCTCTTCTGCTTTTTTATGTTCAAAATATAATTGTGCTCTATATGCTCTAATAATTAAAAATATAATCGATAAAAACAGTAATACTGACAATAGGGCAAATGTTAAATATACCCTTAATTCTCTTTTCATATTAGATTTCTGATTAATAGGTTAAACTTTTCTTTTTTTGATAAAACTCCAAAAATCGCTAGATGTTTTTCTTTCTGGTTTATCATCTTCATCTTCTTCATTCGCATCAGCTTGGTTATAATCAACATCACCATTATCTGATACATCATCGTTATCATCAGATGAGTTATTGGAATAATCCGTTGTATATCCAAAATCATAATCTTTATCTTCATTTTTTTTGTCTTCATCCTTTTCAGACTCTTCTTTTGAATGCTCCTCAGTTTTATCAGAGTTATCCTCTTCATCTAACTCTTTTATTGCCTCGCGCATACTATCTATATCAAAATCTGAATCTTTTTCGTCTAACGACGCCATGGTTGACGAAGTTATTATATCTATCTCAGCTTCTTCTGTTTCTACAACACTTTCTTCTGAATCAGAACTTTTAGATTTAAACCTTGAATCAATTTGATCTAACACTTGTTCATCGACTGGAGATGTAATATCAGGCAAACCTAATGAAGCAAAATCAGTTTCAAAACCTGTTGCTATAACAGTAACCTTTAACCCATCAATACTTGGATCAATATTTGCACCAAATATTATATTTGCTCCTTGATGTGCAGCTTCTGATATAATTTTCGCTGCTGTATTAACTTCATGCATAGTTAAACTAGTATCACCAACTATGTTTATCAAAACCCCTGTTGAGCCACTGATATCAACATCAAGTAGCGGTGATTCAACAGCCATCTTGGCTGCTTTTTCTGCTCTACCATCGCCTTGTGCAAATCCTACACCCATTAATGCTGAACCAGCATTTGTCATAATTGTTTTAACATCAGCAAAATCAACATTTACTAACCCTGTTGAAGTTATCAATTCTGAAATACCTTCTACAGCATTACCAATGACTTCGTCAGCAATTAAAAACGCATCTGTTAAAGGTACTGTATCATCGACAATATCTAGTAGCCTTTCATTTGGAATTACAATTAATGCATCTACTCTTTCTTTTAATTCTCTAATACCCTGTTCTGCTTGATTCATTCGCCTTTGTCCTTCAAATGGAAATGGTTTAGTTACTACACCAACTGTTAATGCACCAGCTTCTTTTGCAATCTCCGCAATTATCGGTGATGCACCGGTACCAGTACCTCCACCTAAACATGCTGCAATAAAAATCATATCAGCACCTTGCAAATTTGTTTTTAATTCTTCTACAGATTCTTCAGCCGCTTCTCTTCCAACCGTTGGATCTGCTCCAGATCCTAAACCGCGTGTTCTTTTTTTACCTATTTGAATTCTTGTAGGAACAGGCGATGCATCTAACGCTTGTTTATCAGTATTTACTGCAATAAATTCAACACCTTCTAAATTTTTTCTATTAACCATTGAAGTGACAGCGTTTTGTCCACCACCACCTACTCCAACAACTTTAATTCGAGCAAGTATTTCTTGTATTGGTTCTATAAAAGCCATAATTTTATATCGTTAAGGCAGAAACGATTTGAATAAACTAACAACTCTGGATCCTATACCACTTATATTACCACTTTTTCTTTCCATAAATCTACTACTATCATATCTCATAGCATCAGCCATTATCATTAACACCCCTACAGTTGTAGAATAAGATGGAGATTGAATTTGGTCAACTATCCCTGAAAGTCTAGTTGGATATCCAACTCTTACTGGCAGTTTAAATGTATGTTCAGCAATTTTTTCTATTCCCTTTATTTGAGCTGTACCACCCGTTAAAACCACGCCCGCTGGCAATTTCTTATCATAGCCTGCTTTTTTAATATAAAGTTGAACAAACTTAAACGATTCTTCTAATCGTCTAAATATAATATCGTTAATTACATTTTTGGGTACGGTTTCCATTCCAATATTCATATCTCCAACATACAATTCTCCTTTTGGTACCTTTGATTCTCTACCGTCTTTATCTATAAAAATATTTTTTTCTGCTAAACTTTCTTCTTTAGATAACTTTAATTTTATCTTTTCTGCATCTTCTAAAGATGATCTTAACCCGATTGCTAAATCATTTGTAATATCTTGCCCTCCGATTGGTATGACTGCTGAAAATGCAGGTCTTCCACCCGAATATATAATCATATCTATGGTTCCGCCACCTATATCAATAAGCATTGTGCCTAATTCTTTTTCAGTATCGGTTAATACAGCCTCAGCAGAAGCTCTTGCAGAATAAATAAAAGAATCGACATCAACCCCAACTTGGCTTATACATTTAGTTAAATTTCGTATTGCTGTTGTACTTCCATGAATTATATTAGCCTCAACTTCTAGTCTAACACCAATCATTCCTGTTGGATCATAAATACCTCTTTGCTTATCCACAACATATTCTCTTGGTATAACTTCAATAATTTCTCTAGATGATGGCAAAGAAATCGCCTGAGCCGCTTCATTTACTCTCATAACATCACTTTGCGATATCTCTGATTCTACCCCCGCAACAGCAACAACACCTTTAGAATTCAACGATTCAATATGCGCTCCACTTATAGACGACACAACAACTGATATTGGATGCCCCGACATCATTTCTGCCTTTGTAAATGTTTCACTTATGGCTGCAACAGCCTTATCAATATTATTAACAACGCCATTTTTAACACCAGCAGATTTATGGGAATATGTACCAATTACGGAAATTTTGGAATCGTCTACAGATGCAACAGCACAAGATATTTTTGACGATCCTACATCTAATGCTGCTATAATTTTATCTTTTGCCATGTTATTTATATTTTATACTTAATTAATGGATCAGAAAACCGCAAATCTATATTTTCGATTTTCTTATCTTTAATCGTATACTGTTGTATAACTTTTTGCAACAAACTAACCTTACGGTTGGCTTCTTCCAATGTTTTTACCACTGGTAAATATATTAACACATTTTCAACAGTTGTAGTTAAAACATCATCTTTTATATTTATCGGCAATTCATGTTGTGCATACCAAATTGCACTTTTTAAAATATTAGAATCGATATACGTTCCAACTTCTATATCATCTCTATCATATACCACTGTTGTTAATTTATCGGGATTTGTTGCCGATTTAGAAATAACAAAGCCATTTTCATCCACTAAAAAATTCCCGTAACTAGACTTTATATAATACTTAGGTTGCCTCTTAACAAGATAAATAATAAGTTGACTTTTTATATAATCTCTTTTTAAATTCTCAACTTCATATTTAGAATTAGCGTCTTCTACTATTTTTTTTATATAATCATCACTAACATTTACCCAGTATTTTCCCTGCAACTCATCTACCACAGATT
>Ga0256914_1004251_pt1 | contig 10860 bp, 7 predicted proteins | sample HulkmetaG_FD_191571 | JGI IMG/M metagenome (GOLD analysis project Ga0256914, IMG submission 191571) | Hydrothermal chimney microbial communities from Main Endeavour vent field at the Juan de Fuca Ridge, Pacific Ocean - Hulk | ecosystem: Environmental > Aquatic > Marine > Hydrothermal vents ...
TTCGGTCACCTTGGCCACCACCTCCTCGATCCGGGCCGGATGGATACGGCCGTCGGAGATGAGCTGTTCAAGGGCAAGACGGGCCACCTCCCTGCGGATGGGATTGAAGCCCGAAAGAATGACAGCCTCCGGCGTATCGTCGATGATGATATCGATACCTGTTGCCGCCTCTATCGCCCTGATATTTCGACCTTCCCTGCCGATTATCCGTCCCTTCATCTCCTCGTTGGGCAGGGGGACCACGGAGACGGTCTTGTCGGCCACGTAGTCACCGGCATAACGGGCAATGGCCAGGGCCAGGATATTCTTCCCCCGCCGGTCCGCCTCCATCTTCATCTCGTTTTCGATGCGGGCCAGCCGCTTGGCCGCATCCATGCGGGCCTCGCTCTCGATGGACTCCATGAGCTGCTTCTTTGCCTCTTCCCTGTCGATTCCGGCAATCCGCTCCAGCTTGTAGCGCTGCTGATCGATCAGTTCGGCGACCTCGTCCTCTTTTCTGGTAAGTTCCTTTTCTCTCTCGGCAATCCGTTTTTCCCGTTTGTTCAGCTCAACAGTCCGTTTTTTCAGGACATCCAGTTCACTCTGGACCTGATCCAGCTTCCGGTCCAGACGCCGCTGTTCATCCTTGATTTCCTGCTTGCTGGCCTTGATCTCCCGCTCAGCTTCCTGTTTGGTGTGGTAGGCCTCCTCCTTGGCCTGCAACGAGACCTCTTTCTTTATCTGCTCGGCCTCCTGGATGGCATTCTCGATTATCTGCCTTCCCTGGGCCTCGATGTTGGCCTGGTTACCTTCCAGCAGTTTCTTACGCAGGTAAAAGCCGATCACAGTACCGACGAGCAGGGCAATCCCTGCCAACAGTACGGTTATCATACTGATATTCATAACAAATTACCTATATGTTAGGCAGATGTCTTCCAGTCGGCTACAGGCAGACTCTGCGGTAAAAAAAATGGGTCTGAGAGAAGAGATGACAGAATCAGCCGAAAGCGCCGACCAGGATGGTCGGAACCTCGACTGCAGGCTGGAACAAGGATAGGAGGTTGCCACTCCTGCCCATTGACCAGAGCCGGTTACTCCGGACAGCAGGCAACGTACTGGTAATCATGGAAAAATCTCGGCACCAACAGACAGCCAAGCTTTCCCGGCTCATCGAAAACCATCACCACAGGGAACGGCCCGGCCGCACCATTGGCCGTGAACTGCCACTCTTGCAGACGACACCCCTGGATTCTCGACGAACAGCGATTACCGCACTGAACAATAGATCACGCATATATAGTGAACCTGATCTCATCAGAATTGCCCACTCCTCATCTGACCTTATCCTGCCAGCTCCATTCCGCCTCCGGCAGCCGGCCGGAGGCGGTTCATCTATCTCAAACAGTGCTTTCCACTGGTTTTGCAAAAGTTCCCCGCCCTGCCGTGTCAACGCAATGATTAAACCTAATAGAATTAGGTGGGCAGTGCTCATGTTATCTTCAGGTAATCAAAAAAGATTTCCTTTGAATAACAGTGGAGCTACCCTATCAATGGGAGTTGGCTCAATACTCCGTTGATCACCAACAGCGCAGGGAAACCCGACAATCTCTCAGATGCCTGTGTAGTATAGCAAAGGCCCCTTAAAATGAAAATCTTTTTATCCGAAAATCGTTGCCGGCAATCAACGGAATATCAGACCGAAGCCCATGCCATTTCATCCCCTTGGAGACCGGGGAGGTCCGGGTCGGCGACCAGTGGCTTTTCCGAAACTTACCCTGTCTTTATTGGGCAGGTATGAGGACGGAACAGAGGCTGAGTTCCAGTAAACGTTTGGAGAACATCTTTTCTATTGACGTCATTGGCCGTTATGGGTATGGCAAGGATTTCGACACAACGCCTTCTTTCCCTTCCGGCCGGTCCTGCAGACAACACCCGGCATCCTGCCGGTTAGCTGCCGAGCAAGGCCTGCGAGGAGAAGCAGAGGGACCATGGCAGAAACCATGGATCAGAGGAGAACAATGAAATTTTTCTTTAGAGTACGGGGCAGGATTGCTTGTCTGCTTTTCCTTGTCCTGTACACCACCCATGCCGTCGCCCGCCCGGTCTCGCCGGAAGAGGCGCTGCAGGTCGCCCGCCGCTGGATGGAAGTCAGGATGGGCCGGATGGAGGAGGCCGTACCGGACACTGGCCCGGCTCTACCGAGCGGGACAGGCCGGTACTATCATATCCTCCACCTTACCGGCGGGGGGTGGATCATCGTTGCAGGCGATGACGTGGCCTATCCGGTCATCGCCTTTTCTCCCACAGGTCCCGATCCGACCCAGGTGGATCCCCCGATTCAGTTCAGCGCCTGGATGGAAACGGTCAGCAGGGAGATCGGACTGGCCATAGAGGAACATCTCCAGCCCCTGCCCGAAACAGCAAGGGCATGGGAATATCTCCGCAGCGAGACAGGACTACCGACCCCCTGGCCCGATACCGGGGCCGATGTTGCCCCCCTGCTGACGACCACCTGGTCCCAGGGAACCTACTACAATGCCATGTGCCCGGAAGATCCCGACGGCCCGGACGGCCACGCCCTGGTCGGCTGCGTGGCAACGGCCATGGGCCAGGTGATGAAATATCACAACCACCCCAAGATCGGCAGAGGGGAACACACCTACACCCACGCCACCTACGGCACCCTGTCTGCCGACTTCGGAGCAACAGTCTACCAGTGGTCGGAGATGGCCGACACCCTTGACGACTACAACGACGCCGTGGCCACCCTGCTCTACCATGCCGGCGTGTCCGTGGACATGAACTATGGCCCTCACGCCTCCTCCGCCTATGTCCAGGAAGATGTCGTCCGTGCCCTGAAGACCTATTTCAGGTACAGCCCGGATCTCCACTTTGCCGCCAAGGTGGACTACTCTGATGAAGATTGGACCGCCCTGCTGCGGAGCGAACTGGACAACGGCCGACCGGTTCTTTACCGGGGCTCCGGGAGCAGCGGTGGCCACGCCTTTGTCTGCGACGGGTATACAGGAACAGCGTATTTTCACTTCAACTGGGGCTGGGGCGGATCATATGACGGTTATTTCTACCTGAACGACCTGACCCCTGGCGGATACCCCTTTACCGACGATCAGGGTGGGATCATGGGCGTGATACCCCTGGTCTCCGCTCCAGACCTGGAGGTACAGGCCCGCTCTGTCAGCGAGCAGCTTCCCCTGCCTGCGGCAGAAATCAATTTCACGGCCTGGGTCGAAAACCAGGGAGAGGTACCGGCCGAAGCAACCACATTGTCCTTCTATCTCTCCGGTGACGCCGATATTTCCGTTGCCGACCGGCCGATCGGATCAGAGCCCCTTCCTGCCCTGGCCCCCAATGATTCGACATCGATCGGGATAGCATTTACCGTCCCATCCGAGCCCGGGCCCTACTGGATCGGAGCCTGCGCGCCAGCCATTGCCGGAGAACTGAATACAACCAACAACTGCTCCGATGGACTCCCCATCGTGGTGAGCCGGACGAGCCTGGCCGAGGCCCTGGACACCACCTTCCTGGCCTGGCAGAGCAGCGGCGACATGGGCTGGTTCGGACAGACCGATACCTTTTTCTCCGATGGAGATGCCGCCCGGAGCGGCTATCTGGCAGACAATGAAACCTCGATTCTGGAAACCGTGGTTCAGGGACCGGGCAGGCTCGATTTCATGTGGCAGGTCTCTTCCGAACCCCTCTTCGACACCCTCTCTCTCTCCGTAGACGGAGAGGAACCACTGGAAAAGATCAGTGGAGAGGTCAAATGGGAGGAACAGGTTCTCGACCTGGGCCCTGGGACGCACACAATACGCTGGACCTATGCAAAAGACTTGTCGATCTCCCAAGGAGAAGACTGCGCCTGGGTGGACAGGGTGGAATGGCATCCGGACGCCCCGGATCTGATCGTGGAAAATGCGGCTATCAGCGAGATGCCGGCAGCACCGGGAGAATCCTTTACCTACGTCATCCAGGTAAGCAACCAGGGACAAAACCCGGCGGCACAGACCATCCTGCGCTATTACCGTTCAACAGACCCGGAGATATCGGGAACCGATACCCAGATCGGCCTTTCTGCCATTCCTGAACTGGAAGCCGGAGACTCATTTCCGGCAAGTGCAGAGCTCTCTGCCCCGACAAGTCAGGGGCAATACTGGATCGGAGCCTGCGTCGATCCAGTGGCCGGAGAGGCAGACATTGGCAACAACTGCTCCCAGGGCGTCGGGATTTCCATTTCCTCTGGCGCTCAGAGCCGGAGCAGTACGCTGTTGTCCTCTTTTCTGCCTGCCCTGCTATCGATCATCCAGGGCCGCTGACCAGCGCTTTCCACGCCAGCCCGCCCCCGGGGACTTGCAGCCAGCCTCATCTGCCCCCGGCAGACAGATCCGGCTGCACAGCGTTAAAAAAAGATCTCCTCAACCCGATTCATCCAGGTTGGCCGAGACCTTTCTCACCAGCCGGTCGATGTCCTCTTCCTGTCCCTGGCGGAACCTGCGAAACCGCTGTTCCAGCTCCACGTACCGGGCCGCAATGCGCAGGCAGCCCAGGACCAGCATTTTGCTCGAAGGCACGGTGCTTTTGCCGAAAAGAGCTGCATCGCTTTCGAACTCCTGCCGGAGCAGGGCCACCGCTCCTTCGACCTCTTCTTCCGGCGCATCGGTATAGAAAGAAAAATCCTGTCCGAACAGCGAAAATTTGACTAACCGTTCCTCCACGACCCGGTTCACCCGCCAGCAATCCTGTATCTTCTCAGCTCATACTCTCCCGATCAGGATGAAAAAGCTGCGCCTGGATCCCTCCCTGTTCATCACTTTCCGGGATCCCGGTTTCCGCGGATTCAGGAACAGCCTGTTCCTCTTCCCAGGTTTCGATGCGCTCGATGAGACGGGCGACCTGGCCTCCAACCTCGGTCCGCTCGTTCTGCAGGGCAGCGATTTCCTCTTTCAGGGCAGCACACTCCGCATCCCGTTCTTCAAGAGTCTTCTGCAGATCGTGGTAGCGTTTCTTGAGATCATTGAACCTGGTCAGCAGGGTATCGATAAACTGCTCCAGACGGCTCAGCTCTGCTTTGTTCTCCATGATGATTCTCCAGCTAAAAAAGATGGACCAGGCGGGACGCCTGCTCCTAACCACTTGATATTTAAACTAAACAATTTATCTAGTATACAGATCCAAAGCAGCGAACGCAAGGTTTTTCTGGAAAACTTTCCCGCCCCCCGGTACATTGCCGGTCAGGGGAAAAAAGCTGTTGCAGAACAGCCTGAGAACATCATCCGCGCCGGTAGTGCCAGCTCACCGGACGGCCGTTTCGGTAGGGCATGTGGCCGTGAAAGATTCCCGGCTCACCGTCAAAGACCAGGGGCAGAAAATAGCGGTCCCCTTCCCACATGGGTAGCTGATCCAGGCTCTCCAGGGCATGCCAGGCCAGCTCGCCCTCCTCGTTGCCGGCGAGACAGGTACCGTGAAACCGGGTGACAAGGAAGACGAACCCCAGCCAGTCCTCACCCTGGGGCCCGAATCCCGGCCAGCTGATGGTACCCCTGAGGATCATCTCGTCCACGACGAGACCGGATTCCTCACGGATTTCCCGTTCCATACAGCCATAGACATCCTCGTCCGCCTTCATCTTGCCGCCCAGGCCGTTGTATTTCCCCAGGTGATGATCGTCACTGCGTCCGGTCCGATGGATAAGGAGCACCTGTCTTCTGTCCTGCGAGAGTATGTAACCCAGCGTACCGATGATCGGTCTGTACATCGTTGCCTGTCTCCTCCTCCCGGCTTCCCGTTGCGTCCGCCATGCACTGAACCGCAGGAAAAAATGGGGATATCTTTTTCCGGAAAGCCAACATTTGATAATTACGAAAAATATTCTTCTCGGAACTGAATCCGATGTGATACAATACCAGTGCATTGGCCCGCAGACAAGCAATCTGTCTGTCACTGCGCCTCGAGGGCAGCCTGGAACGCCGAGATTTTTCGTTCGGGAGAAGACCAGACGAAAGAGGAAACATTTTATCCTGGCCATCTGTATGATATTGCCGGGATAGAATCTGTCGCCCCCTACGGGGATCGAACGAAAAGACTGTGTTCCATGGTGGTTACAAGCTGAAATTTCCCATGCTGTTACAGGACCATGTATTTCCGAAGCCTGTGGTTTATCGTTTCCATCCTTGTCTGTCTCATGCCGGCGGTCTCCCCGGTGCAGGCGGAAAACCGGTTTCCACTCTACGACTGTATCAGGAAAAACGTCCAGTTCTGGGAAAAGGTCTACAGCCAGTACACGACCCGCCAGGGGATCCTCCATGACAAGAACGACCTCTCCATCATCTACACGGTCATCGACCTGGTGGACTGGCGCACGCCCGGGGCGGGGCAGATCAACAGAAAGATGATCAAGATGGCCAGGCTGCGCTACAAGGCCATTCTGGCCAACCTGGCCAAGGGGAAAAAGCCCAGGACCGCAGAGGAAAAACGGGTGGCCGCCATGTTCAGGGGAAAGGGGCACAAGGCCATGCTCAGGGCCCGCAACAGCATCCGCCTCCAGATCGGCCAGAAGGACCGCTTCCTGGAAGGCGTCATCCGCTCGGGCGCCTACCTGCCCACCATGAAGAAGATATTCCGGGCCAGAGGGTTACCGGTTGAACTGGCCTACCTGCCCCACGTGGAATCCTCGTTCAATCCCAGGGCCCACTCCAAGGCGGGTGCGGTGGGGATCTGGCAGTTCACCCGCAGCACGGGAAAGGACTACATGACCATCGATAATGTGGTGGACGAGCGGTACGACCCCTATCTTTCCACCCATGCGGCGGCAAAATTCCTCAAGGAAAACTATCAGCAGCTCGGTTCCTGGCCGCTGGCCCTCACGGCCTACAACTACGGCCGGGCAGGCATGCTGCGGGCCGTGCGCAAGAACGGCAGCTATGAAAAGATTTTCAAAAGCCACCGGACGAGACTGTTCCAGTTCGCTTCCCGCAACTTTTACCCGGAATTCCTGGCTGCCCTCCGGGTTGCCCGGCGGCTGGAGAACGATCCCTCGATCATCAGGGACCGGCCGGTGGCGACCGTGACCATCCGCCTGAAAGGTTATGCTGCCGCCCGGGACCTGCGCCGCTTTTTCGGCGTTTCCCTGGAAGACTTCACCAACCTCAACCCGGCCCTCCAGAAGCCGGTCCTCGACGGCAGAAAGTATGTCCCCCGGGGCTACCTGCTCCGGTTGCCGGCCACCAGCAGGATCCGGGCCAAGGTGGCAGCCATGGATCCCGGCCTGTACCATGCCAGCCAGATCAGAGACCGGTATTATACGGTGAGAAAAGGCGATACCGCCGCCTCCATCGCCAGACGATACCGTATCTCGCTTCGGGAGCTGAAACGGGCCAACAACCTGAACCGCAAGGCATTTATCCGCGTCGGCCAGAGATTGAAGATCCCCAGACCGGCAAGGGCAACTTCCCGCTATGCGGATGCCCGGAAAAGTATTATAACACTGACACCTAATTCCAAACAGAAACCGAACCGATAAGAAAGAGCAGGAAGAACGATCATGGACATCACTGGCACCATTGCAGAGCTGAAACAGCGGCCGGATTTCAATGATCATGTCGGCATGATCCTCATCCACAACGGCGTGGTCCGCAACTGGTCACGACAGGACCGGAAGCAGGTCAAGGCCCTGGAGGTCACGGTGGATACCGACACCGTGGAACGCCTCAGGCAGGAATACCTCAAGAAGCCGGGCATATACGAAATCATCATCGAGGCACACTCGGGTCGGTTCCACCCGGGAGACGACCTGCTCTACATCATAGTGGCCGGCGACCTGAGGGAAAATATCAAGCCGGTCCTGGCCGAACTGCTGGACCGGGTCAAGGCAGAGGCGGTCAGCAAGCAGGAGATTACGGCCTGAGCATCTGCTGCATGTGGCATGGTTGCTGTCGTCGCTGGTTCTTCCTCCCTGGCATATCCGGATAGACTCTGCTGAAATCGGCTGTCCGGCCGCCGGAACACCGTGAGGATCTGCTGCAAATTCGGGAGGCATGACGATGGACGACAAGGCACGCGAACTGATCGACCGGTTCAGGCAGGTCAGAACACTTCCCCAGATCATCAGCCGTCTCACCAGGCTGATCAATGACGAACATTCCACGCTCCAGGACTTCGAAGAGGTCATCCGCATGGATCCGGCCCTGGTTGCCAGGCTCCTGACCCTGGTGAACAGCTCCTACTTCGGCCTGAGCAGAAAGGTCGACTCCATTTCCAGGGCCGTTGCCCTGCTGGGGATGAAGAACCTGCACAACATCGCGGTGACCGATTCCCTGAAATCACTGTTCGTCTCTGGCCGGGAAAAAGACATCTTCTCGCCCCGGCGGCTCTGGCTCCACTGCACGGCCTCGGGCATCTGCTCCAAGATGATAGCGGAGCGGATCTTCTCCATCAACGGGGACGATGCCTATCTCTGTGGAATCATGCATGACATCGGCCTGATCGTCGAATACCAGGTGGCCAAGGAACCGTTCCTCCAGGCCTTTGCCGCCTGGGTGCCGGACGGCCCGGCCATCACTGCCAGTGAACAGGAATTCCTGGGCACCGACCACTGCCGGATCGGTTTTCTCCTTGCCGAGGAATGGCACATGGCCGAGTCCATCTGCCAGGCCATCCGCAGCCACCACAGCCAGGATGACGAGGTGGAGCCGCAGTCACCGGATGCCATCCTCAGAATGAGCGAATACATCCTCTGCCAGCTCGACCTGGCCCCCAAAGAGGGCGCCGTGATCACCCTGCCGGAACGGCTTGCCACCCATGTCCGGGAAAATATGGAAGAGTACAGGGTGGTGGCCGAAGACCTCCCGGAAGAGCTGGAACAGGTCCAGGCGATCTATGACTCCTGAAATGTCTCACCAGGGCCCGGACATCCTGTTTGCCGATCTCGTGGATCCCGGCGAGGAGCTGGGAACATTTCGTGCATTCCTCGAGCAGGAAACCAGCGGCCTCCTCTTTTTCTGCCGTCACAGCCGTTCCGACGACCATGACCGTTCCGACGATTTTCCGCTACATGCAGACGAACTGGCCGCCCTGCTGCCTCCAGTGAGCCCGGACCAGCCAGAGGCGGGCTTTCTGCACAGGGGCCGCTTCTTCCAGTGCTGCCTGGTGGAGGAACTGGACTGCCTGCTGGTGGCCACGCCAGCAGAGGAGGCCCATTCTTCCGTTCCCTGCCTGGCCACCACCCTGCGGTTGGCCGCTTCCCTGTATCTGAGCCGCCGGGAACACAGGGAGACCCGCAGGCGCCTGGCCATCCAGAAAAAACAGTTCGAGCGCAAGGCAGCGGTCCTGGAAAAGAAATTCCAGGACATAATGGTTGAAAACGAACAAAACTACAGGAAGATACAGGAACAACAGCTCACCTACTCCAAAAGACTCCAGGAAGAGATCAGAAAACAGACAGCCCAGCTCAGACAGGCCAAGAAGGCCGCCGAGGCGGCCAACATCGCCAAGAGCGAATTTCTGGCCGCCATGAGCCACGAGATCCGCACGCCCATGAACGGCATCATCGGCTTTACCGATATGCTCCTCGACACCAGGCTCGACGAGGAACAGGTCGAGTTCGCCAGGACCATCAAACGAAGCGGCGAGGCCCTCCTCTCCCTGATCAACGACATCCTGGACTTTTCCAAGGTGGAGGCCGGCCGGCTGGAACTGGAAGCCATCCCCTTTGATCCCGAGATCACGGCCCAGGATGTCTGCGACCTGATCCGGCCCAAGGTGGCAGGCAAGAACATCGAGGTGCTGTGCCGCATCGACGATAACTTGCCGGCAAATGTCATCGGTGATCCGGGTCGATACCGCCAGGTCCTCATCAACCTCATGGGCAATGCCTCCAAATTCACCAGAGAGGGCGAGATCGAGCTGTCCCTCCAGGTAGACGAGGAAACCGATTCCACCCTGGTCCTCCATGCCCGGGTCCGGGATACCGGGATCGGCATTCCGGCCGACAAGCAGCGGCTCATCTTCCAGGCCTTCAGGCAGGCCGACGGCTCGACAACCAGGGAGTTCGGCGGCACCGGCCTGGGATTGTCCATCTGCCGGAAGATCGCCTCCCTCATGGGTGGCGATGTCTGGGTGGAAAGCGAGCCCGGCAGGGGCAGCACCTTCCACTTCACCGCTGTCCTGGGCAAGGCCGAAACACCGAGGCCAAAGGTCTTCAGGCCGGTTTCCCTGTCCGGGAAAAAGGTGCTCATCGTCGACGACAACCGGACCAACCTGGAGATCCTTGGCCACGTGCTCGCCTCGGCAGGCCTGCAGGTGACCGCTGTCCGCCGGAGCAGCCAGGTGGAGGAGGTGGTCGGCAAGGCCATCCGCAACGGCGACCTGTTCGATCTCGTCATCCTGGACATCCAGATGCCTGCACCGGATGGATACCACGTCGCCCGCATGCTGCGCACCGGTTTTCCGGAAACCAAGCGCATTCCCCTGCTGGCCTACACCTCCTCCACGGAACGGAACGCGGCCCGGTGCCGGGAGGCGGGATTCAACGCCTTTCTCGCCAAACCGGTCCGCAGGGAGATCCTTTTCAAGACCCTGGAACGGCTCCTGGGCAGCAAGGAGACCGACAGCGCCGGACCAGAGGGCGGCGGCCTGATCACCCAGTATTCGGTGCGGGAGGAACTCAAGCAGTCGGTGCGCATCCTCCTGGCCGAGGACAACCCGGTCAACCAGCGGTTGGCCACCCTGATCCTGACCAAGGCGGGTTACCAGGTCACCACCGCATCCACGGGCCAGGAGGCGGTGCGCCTGTACACGGGCGAACCTGACCGGTTCGACCTCATCCTCATGGACGTGCAGATGCCGGAGATGGACGGCCTGACA
>Ga0256914_1004252_pt1 | contig 10854 bp, 7 predicted proteins | sample HulkmetaG_FD_191571 | JGI IMG/M metagenome (GOLD analysis project Ga0256914, IMG submission 191571) | Hydrothermal chimney microbial communities from Main Endeavour vent field at the Juan de Fuca Ridge, Pacific Ocean - Hulk | ecosystem: Environmental > Aquatic > Marine > Hydrothermal vents ...
GAGGAGCCAGCCTGATAGAAGCGTACCTCGCGACCCGAAATTTGCAAGTAATCTCTGAGTGCGTCCAGGAGTCGGAGTGTACCGGTGGCCACCACGTCGGCCGTATACTCAGGCTGATCAAAGGAGACTTTTACGTGCGACTGTGCCCCCAAGTTATAGATTTCGTCAGGTTGCACCCGCTCAAGAATCCGCCGCAACCCTGTGCCGTCGGTAAGGTCGCCATAGTGGAGGAACAGCCTAGTATCGGGCTCGTGCGGATCCTTATACAGGTGATCGATACGATCTGTGTTGAATGTAGACGCTCTGCGGATGAGGCCATGGACTATGTATCCTTTTTGGAGCAGCAACTCCGCGAGATATGACCCGTCTTGACCGGTGATGCCCGTAATCAGCGCTTTTTTCATCTACGCCTCCTTAAAACTTTCGCAGGCCCAGGAGCTGCATTGTGGCGAGCAGAACAAACCGCGGGTTGTGCTTTGCATACCTGCGCCACAATCTCCGGGGCTCGGTTATTAACCTGAATAACCACTCCAACCCGGCGCGTTGCATCCACGCCGGAGCTTGCGGCACGCGCCCTGCATGAAAATCGAACGCAGCGCCAACACCAAGCATTACAGACTGCACCCTCCCCCTATGGGAGGCCATCCACATTTCCTGCTTAGGACAACCGAGGCCAACGAATAATATACGTGCCCCGGACACGTTTATTTCTTCAACGATTCTTGAGTCTTCATCAGGGCTTAGCTGACGGAAGGGCGGGCTACATGAATACGCCACCTCGAGTGTGGGGTACTTCATTTTTACACTTGCCACAAGTTTATCTAAAGTCTCCTGCGCGCCACCATAAAAACCTACCGGGAGCCCCTCGCGCGCCGCCGCTTCACACACCCTCAACATAAGTTCGGGACCGTACACCCGCTCCTGATCCGGCTTACCCAACTTACGCAGCATCCAAACCAATGGCATGCCATCTGGGGTTACCAGGTCCGCTTCGTTGACTATGCGCCGGAATTTGTCGGAGTCGTAGGCTTCCATGGCCATGTGTACATTGGCCACACATACGTATCGGCTTTCTCTCTCCCGCGCCCAAGCCACCACGCGACGGGTGGCATCATCGTAATCAGTGGCGTCTACTCTCATTCCGAGAACGTGCCGATTCATAAGAGATGCGCTGTGGTTTGCCTCAACGACCATCAACTAAGAGTAGCACTTCCACGCCAAATCAACATATGAAAATAGACATTAGCCGCCACTTCGAGCCACGCTAATTGCACGTTCGTAGATCTCCATAAGCATTCGATAGTTCCGCTCAGCCGTATACTTGGCCTCGTATTCGGCGCGGGCCTCTTTGCGCATGTTAGCAAGCTCAACAGGGTGGGACAGCAACCAATCCACTTTATCCGCTAGATCTTCCGGGTCACCGGGGCGGAAGTGGAGGCCGGTTCTGCCGTCGTCGATAAGCGAAGCCATGGACCCCAGATTGCTCGCAATTACCGGAAGACCCGTTGCGTAGGCTTCAGCGATGGTCATAGGGAAGCCTTCATACCATTCCGATGGGAAAATCAAAAAGGCAGCACGTTTCATTAGGTCTATTACTTGCTCTCTAGGCCTTCTCCCCAAGTACTCTATCCCTACCATTTTATTTGCTGCCGTTGCAATGTCAGATTCCATGGTGCCGCCCCCTATAATGGTTAGCGGCATCTTGGCCCCAATCTTTTCCCAGGCGGCGATAAGGGTTCTTACGCCCTTTTCCGGCGAGAGTCGCCCCACAAAGAGGGCGTACCCCCCTTTTCCATTTCCCTGCCCCGGATCTGGATAAACAAAATTTGGCTTAACAACTATTTTTTCTTTTGGCAATCCCCCCTCGATGAACTTATTTCGTGCAAACTCTGTGAGGGCAATGTAAACGTCTACCATACGCGACCAAGTACCGATCGCTCGATGCAATGTCAGCATACTGGCGACTACAGCCGATGCCGCCCGGCTGTTTCTATAGCATGCATGCGCCAGGCTCGGCCATGGGATATACTTACCCTTACATAATTCACAAATTTTGCCTTCGCGATAGAACAAAGCATTTGGACAAATTAAGCGGTAATTATGTAGGGTTTGTACAGTGGCTATGCCCTCCGCCCGCGCAGCGTGGATTACGGCTGGCGAAGCCAGCGGAAACGTGTTATGGATATGGATAACGTTTGGCTGGACTTCTCGTATTCTTTGCCGTATAGCTCTGTATACCATCGTGTTCCATAAAGTGTAGATTGCAGCCCTCACTCGGGGGATCCTTTCGAGCTGCCGGTTTTCGGGAGTGCAGATAAACACATTATTTCCCTTTTCTTGTAGCATTTTTAGCTCTGCCGCAAATACTTGGTCTTCACCACCTGGATTTATATAATAGTTATGTACTAGCATAATTTTCATTGCTATTTTACCACCTCTTTATTGTTAATAATTTCTGGTTGATTTTTGTATATTATTATTGCTGCCATCCCAGTACCGTATATTACCCAGAACCATATGCCTCCAACCGGGCCTTCTAGAAACACATCGAAGCTGGCGTTCACAATATATGCGGACCAGCATGCCAACAAGAAAAGAAATATTCTGGACCACTGTGTTCGGCCACTCATTCGTGACATTACATAGTAAATGAACATATATATTGCCCATGATATTTGTACCATGGACCACAGTAACAAACCAGGCACGCCCGTTCTGGCTAATATATTCAGATGAGCGTTATGAGGACTTCTTAGCGAGTGATCTCTAAATACTTGAAAACCATCGTCATCCGCTAAATTTATACCGAATCCCTTACCATACCATAGATATTTACCATGGATGGTGTATTCTACTATGTGGCGCCACCATTCTAGTCTCCACTCTTTTGTGCTCTCCAGCTTTGCATCGGTAGTAGCTGTAAATATACTTTCCACATTTTGTATTATTTGGTTAAATGATAATTGTCTTCTTCCCATATCTATCTCAATTCCTGTGGACCATAAAATGCCCAGTGCTAATACGGCCATTCCAATAAGACGCCACGGGCCTCGGCCTAACGGTTTAAGCATTAGCACTATAAAAGCAGATACTAAATATGAGAGCATTCCGGCTCTATTTTCAAATGCGACAAAAACAAAAACTAGCGCTATCATTAACAGTCTTGAAACAGACGGGCTGTTTAATCCCACTAGAACAAATGCTGTTACGCCAGATAGCTGCACTAATACGTCACCAGGCTTTAAATATATGATTGGTATGTCTGTTCCTGGTATCTTTGGTAGTTGATTACCAAATACCCTCGCTATAATTATGCTTATTGGTACTATTGTTATGTATACAGTCGTATATATTGCGTAATACTTAATCAATACCTTCATTCTTGTCGGCTTATCTATGATAATAACCGCCACTATGATTGAAAAAAAGCTATATCCCCAAATTACCGCGTCTCTAAGTGCATGCAAACCATACTGTGGCAAGTACGGTATTGTGCGAATGCCGCCCCATACGACTAAGGCCAAAACCAAATATGTAATGGGCATTTTAAATAAAGATAATTTTATCCTTAACCTTCTTTTTATCCATATATAAACTAACGTATATATTCCTAGCGCCAACAGAATTTCTCCTATATATATATTGTGAATTCCTATATATGCAAATCCTTTTCCTAATACCGCATATCCCAAAAGTGACAGTGATAAAATCAACAAATACAAGTCTGCCACCCTTTTACTCCCATTTCGATTTCGTTTCTACTAGTGACTGGATCTTTCTAACAAACCATTCTGCGCTGAAATTATCAACACGACTCAATAGATGCGACAATTTATTGTCTTCGAATAATTCCCCTACTTTACCCCTTGTGCCCAAAGAATAATCAATGCCTATCGTTGGCACTTGTTGAGATAACGAGAATATGCACGCATGGAAGCGCATTGCCACAACCGCGTCGAGGCGCCGTAGTAGATAAAGCACCGCGTCTACACCAGGCTCAATTTCCCATACTCGAAAGTCTATGCTATCGTCCAAAAAGTCCTGCAACTTATATGCCACCTCAAAATCTGAAAAACCGAATTGATCTGCATTCATTGGGAAAAAGACATATGACACTTTTCCACCAATTGCATCTGAATATCTCTTCATTCCTTCGGCCAAATGTCGCAAAAAGCCTTCCTCAGTTTTGCGCACTTGCTCGCTGCTCATATTCCTTGCGTACTTGTGCCACAGGGGACGAAGGTTAATACCCACCAACCGCCTCCCATCTGTTTTTGATAGCAAAGCGTTGAGTGTATCCATCTCCTTTTCAGTTATCTTGGATAGATTCGCCCGGCTTGATAGATAATCAAAAGCTGGATCTCTTGTAGCAATAGCCTCGACTCCTGTAAGCATGGGTGAATTCATGCTACTGGATGTTCTAATACTGATTTTGTCAGCTAACTCAATCAGTCGCCTTGTCATTTGCCTACTGAAAGTAGATTTAAAAGGGCCTAGTCCTACACCTTCAATAATAAACATCTTATTTTTGCTTACGGCATTGGCGGCAGCCTCTACGTGTTTTACAAGCAGTCTTGGCAACTCCATCAAAGGTCCGCCTCCGTATACCAACATAGATCGCCCAGCCAATGCACCTACTACATCGTTTACTTTGTACTCGATCACCTCTACTTTAACAGGTACATCGAGACTTCTAACCCACCTCTTTGTGCGATGTGGGCGTATACTAGCTACGTATACCTTTCTAACACCATATTCTAGGTGCAATCGCAGTATAACACCTCCTAAAATGGCCGCATCACCTACATGCTCTCCTCCATAGGCGCCTATTATTACTGCTTGATCGTAACTGCTCTTCCTGCTCCCGATCGCGTTCTCCGTCATTTGTTTCTTCGATTTGTGTGTTGCTTTTGTCTTTAGCGCTTTCTTTACTCGATATGTCAGTTGCATATATTTCATTAATAATGTCAGAATTTGGTACGTTTTTGTTAGGGCATTTCCTATTATGCTGCGCTCATACATATTGCCGATTATTGATAACGGCGGCCAGTAACCAGACTGATCGTGCATACATATCGGACATGTTCTATTTATGAGTTCTTTTCGAATTTTCTTGCTATTTGTAGAGAAATATAATTTATATGCGCTCTCATGTAACGCATTTCCTATTGGTTCTTTGCTCAAAGAGCAATGAAAGAGCTGACCTTTCGCCGACAGTAATATCCCTTCTCTTTGGAACGCGCATGGCGCCATACGGGGCTGGCCTGTGATTAGACGGTTTGCTAGTTCATGATAAAACAGGCGCCTGGCCGGAGATGCGGTTACGCTAAGCAGTGCTTCCGACTCCAGAAAATCGGCGAAAAAAGATTTTTCATCCTCATTTAATGCAACTTTGTTGATGTCACCATTATTATCTAGGCGAGTAATCTCGGTTGCCAATCGAAATACTATTTTATCCTTCATTTTTCTAACCTTGTACAATATATTAACTATACTATATATATTATACGATAATACAGTAGTCTGAAACTCTATTTGGGTACCCAGTTGCCTAGCGAGTTCTCTCGTCTTAATAAGCCTGTCATAAGCACCAGGTATTCCACGAACCGTGTCGTGTACGCTACCTATTCCGTCCAATGATAGGTTTAACGTGAAATCTACGTTAGCATGCTCGCATATGCGCATGATTGCAGGTAAGTATCGCTCCCAGCGCTTTGTGTGGTATCCATGGGTTGTTATTGAAATGGAACGCACGCTTGGTAAAGTTGATATGATGGCATCCACCACTTCCACTAGATCGGAGCGGAGGGAGGGCTCCCCACCCGATATACCTACGTGGCGAACCTTGCTGAATAATCTGTCAGCAAGCAATTCGCTCAGCTCTTCAACCGATATTTCGTTTTTCGAATGCGTCTTCCATACAGAACACATAACACAACGAGAATTGCAATTATCTGTAATCGGGAGATTTAAAACCGTTGGATAGGTTGGCGCCTTGCGGAACCGCGCTGGATTGACGTACCATTCATATACGTAACTTATGTACTGTATGTATCGCGATACATTCTTTTTTATTCGGTATATTTTCTTCATTTTATCCCCCATTATTCGTAGTTCCCTTATACGTATACCATGCTAGGAATAGCGTTATCACCAGATAGTTAAAAAGAGTTCCTAGCGCGCCACCGTATATACCCAACTTGGCTAAGTAAGTCAATCCCAGCAGTGTAGACACGAGTGAAGCGGATGAATATGCCCAAAATATGGCCCTAGGTTTAATCTCTGCTCTTAAATATGCCCCTAATACTGCAATAACCCCTGTAAATATAGGCACGGTGCCAAGGATATATAAATATTGTGCATATTTTACATAGTATTCACCATATATATGCAATAGTAAAGTTGTACTACATACGCTAATTATGATCCAATATATCACTGATATACCGGTAGCAATAAGTAGGGAAGATGTAATTGCTTTTTTAATGTATCCGCGTTTTTTTGCGCGCGAGAAAAACGGGATAAATAACATTGCCAGTGCCGTGTTTATTTGCAATGCAGGCATGATTAAATTCATCATAGCTTTTAATATACCGCTCAGTTCTAAGCCGGACCATACGGGTAGCAATACATAATACAAATTTCCGGGTATCCACATAAACACACTTCCAGGTATTGACCAACGAGCATACGACCAATGATCTGCCCATGCTTGTCTAGGTAACAAAATCTGGCACTCGCTTGTATCTGTACTCCTAAGAAAAACAAGCAGTAGGAGAAAGCCGATTAATGCGCTTGCGGATCCCAATATCAGCATTGAAGCAATAGGGGTCAATAAGCCCATCATATGTACTACTGCTACACCGCCGAGTAGTATAACTGCATACGCCAGCCCTCCTACGGCAGAATATTGAAAATGCATTTTTATATAATATAATCTCCTAATAAGCCATAGAAACAACACCATTAATCCGCTTGCAGTTGTTACAAATATGAGCATAGCCAATTCGTGTAATTCCGAGATCCACAGCGTAATGGATATGATGCCAATGAGCAATAAGAGAATAGCCGAGAAACCGGCATGCAAATTGAGCAAAAAAAGCACATAAGGCTTTAGGTCCTTACTGTACTTGCCAGCGCCGAAAACCAACATCGGTTCGATAACCACTGCAGTATGGATGGTACCCAATAGGAGTATAGCTGAATACGCTATTGTAAATATTCCATATTCCTTGGGAGGCAGTAGTCTAACGAGCAATAGATTAAATAGGAAATTAGAGCTTGCGAATAGTCCTTGGTCTGCAATTGCCCCTATTCCTTTGCCAATTAGCGTAGGAATGTATGCGGCTACAGTTTTTGTTGTGGTCTTGCCTTCAAGCATTCTTGTCCTCGAAACTTATAGCAGTGCCTTGGTTACATAACGCCTCATTCACAGCCCTATGCTTCTACCGACCAACATATCAATATGTAGCACGCTTTACCTAGACGCCAGCTAGAACTTGGGACCTCTACAGCTCAAATCAAACCCGTGCCTATCGCTAAAATGCGTGCCCATCTATTCGCTCCCCGCGAAATATGCAAGTGTTCTTAAAACCCCTTTTCTCAAAGCCACGCCTGGTTTCCAACCAAGCAGGCGCTTGGCTAGGTCTATATTAGGTTTGCGCTGCTTGGGGTCATCTTGAGGCAATGTCTTAAAAACAATTTCGGAAGAGCTGGCGGTGAGTTCTTTGACAAGGCGGGCAAGCTCAAGCACCGTATATTCCTCCGGGTTACCCAAATTCACCGGACCCGAGTAGTCCACATTCATCAGTCGCACGAGCCCCTCAATTAAGTCTTCTATGTAGCAAAAGCTTCGGGTTTGCGAGCCATCGCCATAAACGGTCAGCGGTTCGTTGCGAAGAGCCTGGTTGATGAAGTTAGTGACCACTCGCCCGTCCTCGGGATCCATGCGAGGGCCGTATGTGTTGAAAATGCGCACGATGCGTATTGGAAGCCCATGGTGGCTGTGATAAGCAGTGACCATTGCTTCGGCGTAACGCTTCCCCTCGTCGTAAACGGCGCGCGGCCCAATAGGGTTGACATTGCCCCAGTAAGACTCATCCTGTGGGTGGACCAAGGGATCTCCATATACCTCGCTAGTCGAGGCCATGAAGAAGGCAGCTCCTTTTGCTCGCGCCAGCTCCAATAAACGGAATGTCCCTTCGGAGTTTGCCCGCAGTGTCTCAATTGGCGCTGCTAAGTATTTGGGTGGCGAGGCAGGACTGGCAAAATGCATTACCCAGTCCAGGGGGCCCTCAACCTCGAAAGGCTCGATTACGTCATGCTCAATCAGGCGGAAATGGGGATGAGAACCCAAGTGCGCAAGATTTTCAATCCGACCTGTGATCATTGAGTCGACGCCGATTACTTCGTGACCCTCACCAAGTAGCCTGTCAACCAGATGGCTCCCTATGAAGCCGGCCGCGCCCGAGATTAAGATTCGCATATTCGCTCCTTACTGGGTTATTGCGTTTGATGCCGGACGTAAGCTACCGATACCCATGCCCATGTATTCGAACCCCAAATCGAGCATCGCCTGAGGTTCCAAGAAGTTACGGCCGTCCAAAACCAGCGGTCGCCGCATCAGGCTGCGTACGTGAGACCAGTCGAGGTCGCGATACTGAGGCCACTCTGTTACCAAGATAAGGGCGTCGGCATTTTTAGCCACCTCCTCGGCCCTATCGCAGTAGCAAATTCCGGAATCGCCAAGCTCCTTCCGGGCATTCTCCAGGGCCACCGGGTCGTGCACCTTGACCTTGACCCCTCGCTCTATGAGCTTCTTGGCAATATCTAGTGCAGGTGCGTCGCGTAGGTCGTCAGTGTGGGGTTTGAAGGCAATGCCCAATAAACCCACCGTACGCCCTTTCAGGATCTTCAGGGCGTTCACCAACTTCTCAATTACCCACTCCCTTTGCTGGTAGTTCACAGTCCGCGCCGCTTCAACGATTGGTGTAGGTACCCCGTATTCGCGTGCGGTAGCCACCAACGCAGCGGTATCTTTGCCGAAACATGAGCCGCCCCAACCAATCCCAGCCTGCAAAAAACGCGAGCCGATCCTTTTATCCAAGCCGATGGCCTGAGCCACACGCGTCACGTCTGCTCCTACTTTCTCAGCAAGGCGGGAAATCTCATTGATGTAGCTGATCTTCAGCGCCAAAAAAGCGTTTGCGGCGTATTTTATCAGCTCGGCCGAGGGGATATCGGTGGTGATAAAAGGCGCCGCCGAGAGCCCTTCGGGACGCGGTAGAAAGTTTGGCGCCGGGAATGTTTGCTCGATTATCGGTTTGTACAGCGCGTACATTACCTCAACTGCCCGTGGGTCTTCAGCGCCGACCACGATTCGATCGGGATAAAGGGTGTCGGCAAGGGCCACACCTTCCCTGAGGAACTCGGGATTCGAGACCACGGCGTACCGGCCCGAAGGAACGCTGCCGTTCCTGGCCTCGAAGGCATCGCGCACCAGGCTTTCCACCCAGTTCCCACTCCCTACCGGTACCGTGGATTTATTTACTATGACCGTAAAACCATCGCCCAGGTGGCGCCCAACCTCTTCAGCCGCGCTCCTGACGTAGTGGAGATCGGGGTTGCCATCGTTAAGGGACGGGGTGCCCACTGCAATAAAGACAACATCTGCCTGCGGAATGGCTTCTTCGTATCGCGTAGTAAAAGAAAGCCGCTCGCTGGCCAGCTTCATGAGCTCGGTAAGGTGGGGTTCAAAAATGGGCGGTGTTCCCTTCCTTAGGCTTTCGATTTTACGTTCGTCAACGTCAAGACCTACAACCTCATGACCTAGGTAAGCAAGGGCAACGCCTGTGGTCAAACCAACGTAACCAGTTCCGATGATCGTGACCTTCACTGATTCTCCTCCTAATTCTGCCGACCCTCACCAAACCGCGGACATCCTATCGCCCGTTGCAACCGAATCCGATCGCTACCCAGATGCGGCACAGCAGATAGTATAGCGCAACAAATAGCTCGGGCGGTGATTTTGACCTCACTTACGTTATGTCTTTTCTTTTACTAAATGCATAGTATTATTTTTCGGACATTACTATCTTTTTACGCATTCATATGCTAACAATTCATATTGTTACATGTGTTCATACCAGTACTACTTCCATACGTGTACTTGTTGTTATTGTAGGTTTCTTCATCCGGACGCCGCGATTTCCCCTTAGCTCTCAAGTAACCTAGCGCCTCCCAAAATCGGGCAGGGATAGCGAATTAGCTGATTCGTATATTATCTATGGAACAGCTACGGTAAACCACGGGCCGTTATTCACACGAGTTTTCTTGCCGGCCTTTAGCACTAGGCTATGTTCACCACGTTCTGCGTGAATCAAAGCAAGCATACTGCTGTTTGGTGCGCCTATTTCTTCGGTGCTTTGCAATGAGAGGGCGAAATGGGGGGTGTCTAAGAACAGTCCCGGGTGTAGACGAAGTCTTTCTATTTTTGCTGGCTTTGTTTGAGCAACAGAAAGAGCTTTCTCCAGGTGTAGCTCCCTGTCTCTACCGTAGTCGTAAAGGCGATACGTTAAATCAGAGCGCTGTGATACTTCGTAAATCAGCAAACCCGGACCAAGTGCGTGGATAGTGCCGGGGGGGACGTAAATAACATCGCCCTTTCGCACGGGCATAAAATTCAGCAACTCAAGGATTGAACCATCTCGAGCAGCAGCTAGTAGCTCTTCTCGCTCAACCGACTGCTTAACACCATATACAACCTGTGCACCAGGCTCTGCATCTAGCACAACCCAGGCCTCCGCCTTTCCCAACCATCCCGTATCGGATTCGTGCGCGCGTGCATAGGTGTCG
>Ga0256914_1004253_pt1 | contig 10853 bp, 7 predicted proteins | sample HulkmetaG_FD_191571 | JGI IMG/M metagenome (GOLD analysis project Ga0256914, IMG submission 191571) | Hydrothermal chimney microbial communities from Main Endeavour vent field at the Juan de Fuca Ridge, Pacific Ocean - Hulk | ecosystem: Environmental > Aquatic > Marine > Hydrothermal vents ...
GATAGACGGCCGTGAGGTATGGGAAGTGGTGAAGGTCGAAGAAGGAGAGGAAGAGACCACAGAAACGGAAGGGGAGGAATAATCCGCCTCTCCTGCCGGTACGTCCACTTCTTTTCTCCTTGCCTGTGGTGAGGTACTTCTTGCAGGATTTCTGAGGAATGCTTAATTTTGTAGACCTTTTCAGGCAAGAGGGTCCAGTAGCTCAGTTGGATAGAGCAACAGTCTTCTAAACTGTGGGTCCCAGGTTCGAATCCTGGCTGGATCACCGACCGGCTGCGGCCGGTTTTTTTTTATGGGTTCACGGTGCTGCCTGGTCCTCCCGTTGTATTTTTCAGCAATACTCCTTACCTTGGGTCACCGAGCGAATCAGTGACCTATGATGACCTTGTCCGGCCTGTTCTTATCACTTTTCCCTTCCGGGCTGAAGCTTAGCGGGATCTCACGTTGTTGTCGCCTGCGTCGCAGGTGTTTTCGTGGCGGAGCGGCAGCACGTGGGACCGGTGGCGGCCGGCTTTGCCGGAGGGAACAGGAACCTTTTGCTGTATTTTGTTCTGTGATTCTTGGGTTCACTCTTCCTTCATTCTGTCCGGGAGGGTTGTACCCGAGGGTGATGCTTTCATGGGAATTTGGAAAAAGCGAGATATCATGAAAATGAAAAAAACAGGGATTCTTTTCGTGCTGGTGGTGCTGTTCCTGCTGCCGGCGTGTGACGGGGGCCGGCAGCCTGCGGCCGTCCGTGAAACGGAAAAGGATACGCTCGTCCTGCCGGCGTTCACGTCGTCGGTGGCAGAAGGCTTTGTACAGCTGGCTTTGCGTTGTGTGCAGAAGGAGTATCCCAACAAGTTGTCGCATGTGATGAACGGTCCGGAGGAGGTACGTTCGCCGCGTGAGTTGCATCCCGTCTTTTTCGGTTGTTTCGACTGGCATTCTTGTGTGCATGGTCACTGGCTGCTGGTGAGGGTGTTGAAGCTCTTCCCCGCTCTTCCTGAGGCTGATTCGATCCGAGGTGTTCTGGATGATCATTTCACGTCTGAGAAGGTGGCGGTGGAGCTGGCCTATCTTCAGCAGCCCAACCGTCGTGCCTTTGAGCGTACCTATGGGTGGGCGTGGCTGTTGAAGCTGCAGCAGGAGCTGCTCACCTGGGACGATCCGGACGGGCGCCGCTGGGCGGCCACCCTGCAGCCGCTGGCCGATGCTTTTGCGGAACGCTACCTCGACTTCCTCCCCAGGCAAGCCTATCCCATTCGTCGCGGGGTACATCCCAACACCGCCTTCGGGCTTATCTTCGCTCTCGACTATGCCCGCACGGCCGGACGCGGCGATCTGGAGGAGCTGATCATCCGGCGGAGCAAAGAGTATTTTCTTCACGATGAGCAAGCGCCGGCACGGTGGGAGCCCGACGGCGATGACTTTCTTTCGCCAAGCCTGCAGGAAGCCTCACTGATGCTGCGGGTGTTGCCGCCGGACTCGTTCTCTCTCTGGTTCCGCAAGTGGCTCCCGCAGGCTGCCGAAGGTCGCCCGGCCAACCTTTTTACCCCTCCTGACGTCACCGACCGCAGTGATCCGAAGATCGTTCATCTCGACGGCCTCGACCTCAGCAGGGCCTGGTGTATGATGGAGATCGCCGATGCCCTGCCGGACGATGATCTGGCTGTGCCTGTGCTGAGGAATGCCGCGGTGCGTCATGCCATGGCCACACTGCCCTACATCACCAGCGGCAACTACGAAGGAGAACACTGGCTGGCCTCGTTCGCAGTGTATATGTTCTCAGTGGCTGACAAGGCAGCAGAACATGCTCAATCTTCCCCGTTGCCCTGAAAAAGCGAACAAAATGATCCTTCTCCCGCCAGCCCTCCCTTACGGGCGGCTTTGAACTATCTGGATATTTATATACTTTTATATCCCGGTATCCCATTAACCCATAAAACTGTTGTAACATGTCAGAAAGTGAGAACCTTAAGAAGATCTATCCTCCTTCGGAGGAGGTCATCCGGCGTGCCCGGGTGAAGGATTACGATTCGATGTACAAGTACTCGATCGAGCACCGGGAAGAGTTCTGGGCGAAAGAGGCGGAAGAGCTTGCGTGGTACAAGAAGTGGGACAAGGTGCTGGATGACAGCAACAAACCTTTCTACAAGTGGTTTGTAGGGGGCAAGACGAACATCATCCTGAATGCTTTGGACCGTCATCTGAAAACGGCCACACGCAACAAGGTGGCATTGATCTGGGAAGGTGAGCCGGGCGATATACGGGTGTTCTCTTACCATGCCTTGTCGCGTGAGGTCTCCAAGTTTGCCAATGTATTGCGCGCGATGGGGGTGAAAAAAGGCGAGGTAGTGACGATCTACATGCCACAGATACCCGAGTTGATCATTGCCATGCTGGCGTGTGCCAAAATCGGGGCTGTACACAGCGTGGTATACGGAGGTTTCAGCGTGGAGGCGCTGGCCGAACGTATCGAGGATGCCAACAGTCGTGTGCTCATCACCGCCGACGGCGGATGGCGCCGAGGCAAGAAGGTGATCCTGAAGAAGATCGCCAACGAAGCGATGAAACGTTCCCCCACCATCGAGGTGTGTATCACCGTCAAGCGTGTCGGCATAGAGGATTGTTACATGGAGAACGATCGCGATTTCTGGTGGCACGAGTTGATGGGCATGCCCATAGCCAGCAGCAAGGCAGAGACGGAGGTGATGGATGCCGAGGATCCTCTCTTCATCCTCTACACCTCGGGCACCACGGGCAAGCCGAAAGGCCTGGTCCACACCCATGGCGGTTATTCGGTATACACCATGTCCACGTACAAGTATGTTTTTGACATTCAGCCGGAGGATCGCTGGTGGTGTGCTGCCGACCCGGGGTGGATCACGGGTCACAGTTACATCGTTTATGCTCCGCTGATCATGGGTGCCACGATCATGAGCTATGAGGGGGCGCCCAACTATCCCTATCCCAACCGCTGGTGGTCGATGATCGAGAAGTACGGCATCAACATTCTCTACACGTCGCCTACGGCTATCCGGGGGCTGATGCGTTTCGGCTCGTCGTGGGTGGAGAAGCACGACCTGAGCAGTCTGCGTCTGCTGGGTTCGGTGGGTGAGCCCATCAACCCGGAGGCATGGCGCTGGTACTATGAGGTGGTGGGCAAAAGCCGTTGTCCGATCATGGACACCTGGTGGCAGACCGAGACGGGCGGTTTCATGATCACGCCGCTGCCCGTCACGCCCCTCAAGCCGGGATCGGCTACCAAGCCTTTCTTCGGCAACGAGGTCGCTATCGTCGATGAAGAGGGCAACGAGATGAAACCCGGCGAGGAGGGTACGCTGGTGATCAAGAACCCCTGGCCGGGGATGGCCCGTACCATTCTCAACGACCCCGACAGGTACGTCGAGAAATACTGGAAGGCTTATGAAAAACAGGGATGGTATCTGGCCGGAGACTCAGCCCGGAAAGATGAGGACGGTTATTTCTGGATCATCGGCCGCATGGATGATGTGCTGAAAGTGAGCGGTTACCGTCTGGGTTCGGCCGAGATCGAGAGTGCGCTGGTAAGCCATCCGGCGGTCACCGAGGCGGCGGCCATCGGTCTGCCCGACGAGCTGCGCGGCAACGCCATCCATGCCTACGTCATCCTCAAGCAGGGGGTGGCCCCCTCCAAGGAACTGGAAGAGGAGCTCAAGGAGCATGTGGTCAACGAGATCGGACCCATCGCACGACCGCAAGAGATCGTCTTCGTGGAGAGCCTGCCCAAGACCCGCTCGGGTAAGATCATGCGCCGCGTGCTCAAAGCCCAGGCCCTCGGACAGGACCCCGGCGATATCACCACCCTCGAGGACTGACCTCCCCTCAGACCATATCATGTGAACAGGCCCGGAACTTTCCGGGCCTTTTTTTGTCCTTACGGGAGATTACATGAGATGCCGGAAATGGTTGCGGATGTCTTCGAACAACTCCTCGTTCGCATTTTCCACGGTGATGGCATTAATATAATCCTCATCCAGCCCTATACAGCGTAAATGTTTTTTCAGGATGCCGATGTTTTCCGGCGTGATAAAACCCTTTTCCATGGTGATGGGCTGGTAGTCCCTGAAAGCACACTGATAGATATAGCCGTCACAGTATTTGTCGAGGGTGAAGTCCGGGTATCCCAGGGCATAGTATGAGTCGGTGCTGGTAAGCCGGCCGAAGGGTGTCCCCACGACGTCGAAGCCGACACGTTTGTCATCGAAATGCTGCATCACCCTGTCGATGGCACCGTTGACGGGCAGGACGCTTTTCTTGTTCCACCCCCTGGCGGAGGTCCAGGCAGCGTGGAGGTAGATGTTGAACACCCTGTCGCCCAGAGAGTCGTATACAATGTTGCCCATGCGTTTGGTAGAAAAATGGATCAGCGAATCGTGTTTGAAGTCCCACACCGGCTGATGATAGCGGGTGAAAGCATGATGATTGCCCGAGTAGATCAGTGCTTTCGGCGTCCTAGCCACGATCTCGCGGAAGACCGTCCCGGCCATGTAGACGTCGGGGTCGATATCTTTCCAGGCACCCCCTTTCTTGCAGGGGTCGTAATGGGCTGCGAGATTGACCACCCGGAAAGGACGGCTGTGGTCGAAGGTGTCGCAGTGGTTCACCTCCCACGCCATCCGGTAGAGGTCAATGTATTCCTTGTAACCCCAGAGAGGATCGTTGCGGAACATGATCTTGCGGGCCAGGTCTTCATCGTACTGTGGCAGCGCAAGCAGCGAATCGACGAGCGGCTGGTCGCGGGAGTCGCCGAACTCAATGCCCAGCGTCGTGATGCCGGCGGCATACATCCGTGGGATGAGATGCTGGATCAGCAGGACATCATGCCGGATACGATGATACTCGCCGATGAAAATGTAATCGTGATCCCGGAACTTTGACATGACATAATCCTCAGGACTCATCCAGTGCTCCCGGAGATATGCGGCCAGCTCCTCGTCACTGACGGGTTGCTTGGGCTGACACCCGGTGAAGAGGAGCAGAAAGAACGAAAAAAGATACAATGAATATTTCATGACGTCGGGTTGTTTGTCTGTAATGATAAAGTTATGAGTTAAATAGCAAAAAATCCATCTTTGACTGCATTTTTGTCAGTAAGACGATAAAGGTATGTTTATTGTTACTCCGAAGATCAAAAAAAATGGATAAAGGAGGAATAATATGAGTTCGTTCAATGATATCATCAACAGTGACAAGCCGGTTTTGGTGGATTTTTCGGCCGACTGGTGTCAGCCGTGTAAGATGATGCCGCCCATTCTGAAGGAGGTGAAGGATCATTTCGGGGACAGGATCCGTGTGATCAAGATCGATGTGGACAGGAACCCGGCGTTGGCGCAGAAGTACATGATTCGCAGCGTCCCAACGCTGATGATCTTCAAAAAAGGGGAGATCCTTTTCAGTCAGCCGGGGGTCATCCCTGCAGCACAGCTGGCGGAGATCGTCCGGCGTTTTGTTGACTGACGAGTGTTGAAGGGAGTGAAGGTGTTCCTTCCCGTGGACATTCCTGACCTATGTGCGGGAAAAATGGCTATCTTTCCGGTAAAAAGTGTTTGGCCGGATGGATGAGGAGAGAAAGGATATTGCCGTATGTCTCAGTGGCGGGGGTATGCGGGGTGCGGTGCACCTGGGGGTGATGCAGTATCTTCAGGAGCGGGGTTTCCGTGTGCGGGCGATGTCGGGTACCAGCATAGGAGCTTTGCTGGGCAGTCTGCTGGCGGCGGGGCATTCGCCCCGTGAGCTGCTCAGCCTCATGCTGCATGAGGATATACGCAAGCTCTTCCTCCCCGTGGGGCGCATCAGCCGCGGGCTCTTCACGCCGGTGAAGATACGCCGTCTGCTGGAGGAGCTCATCCCGCACAACAGCTTCGAAGGGTTAGGAATACCTTTTTACTGCTGTGCGGTCAACCTGCAGCGGGGCGAGGCGGTGATCTTCGGCGAGGGTACTCTCCATGACAAGGTGATGGCATCCATATCCATACCGTTGCTGTTCCGTCCCGTGACCATCGAGGGCGACGACTATGTTGACGGCGGGGTGCTCAACAACCTCCCCGTGGAGCCCCTGCTGGGGCGCGGCATGCCGGTGGTGGGAGTACATGCCAACAACTACCTTATCCGTAAGATAGATACCGGTAAAGATATTTTCCGCAGGGTGATGCAGCTGACCGTACGTCAGTCGGTGCTGCGCAACAAAGGTTATTGCGATCATTTCATCGAACCGCTGCTGGAGAAGGATTACAGGCTGTTTGACCGCAAGGTGGCCGGCGAGCTCTATGAGGCAGGCTACCGGGCGGCACGGGAATATTTTGAAAGGAAACCATTCACAGGATCATGAAAAGGAAAGATTTTCTGGCATTTTCCGGTTTGGCGGCTCTGGGTGCGCCGCTGGTGCGCGGCATGAAACCTGCCGGGGTGTCGCTGAGCGGGAAGAAAACCGGCGGCGAGGCTGCCGAGATCACCTACGAGAAGGTGCGGCTGGAGCTGTACCATCCCTGGACGATCACGCGCGGTACGGCACAATACAAGGAGAATGTGCTGGTCTATTACAAAAAGGACGGCGTCACCGGCGTGGGGGAGGCCGGCCACATGACCGCTGCCGGACAGAGCGCCGACCGTACCATCCGTGAGCTGCAGCCCCTCATCCCCCTATATCGCGAGACGGATCCTTTCCTCTTCTACGACCTGCCTGCGCGGGCACGCGAGATCGTCCCGGGCCTCTCGCCGGCCAAGGCCGCCCTTGACATCGCCCTGATGGACTGGATCGGTAAGAAGCTGGGGATCCCCCTTTACCGTTTTTTCGGTGTCAATCCGGTGTCGGAGGTGAAGACTTCCTATTCCATCGGTCGTGATACGCCGGAGATGATGAAGAAGAAGGTGAAGGAGGCGGCGCCGTATGCCATCCTGAAGGTGAAGCTCACCGGCCGGGGCGACAAGGAGGCGATCCGTGCCATCCGCAGTGTCACCGACAAGCCTGTCCGTGTGGATGTCAATGAGGGGTGGACCGATAAGGAGAAAGCGCTCAGGGAGATCGAGTGGCTGGCGAAAGAGGGTGTGGAGTTCGTCGAGCAGCCCATGCCGGCGTCGATGCTGGAGGAGACGCGTTGGCTGCGGGAGCGGTCGCCTCTCCCCATCGTCGCCGACGAGGCGGTGGAGACCTCCGACGATGTGCTGCGCATCGCCGGCGCCTACGACGGCATCAACATCAAGCTGATGAAGTCGGGCGGCCTCCTCGAGGCTTACCGCATGACGCTCCTGGCACGGCTGCTGAAGATGGACATCATGCTGGGCTGCATGATCGAGACCACCGTCGGCATCGCCGCGGCGGTGCAGCTGCAGAGCCTGGCCCGCTGGGTCGACCTCGACGGTAACCTGCTCATCAGGAACGACCCCTACCGGGGACTGACGTTCAAAGACGGCCACTGGGTGCTCTCCGGCCGTCCGGGCATCGGTGTGGTGCCCCGGAAAGAGGCGTGACACTCCGTAGATCTCAGAGGTTCTCCAGAACGAAGTCGGTCATGCGTGTGTAGAGGTGGTAACGGGTGTTGCCACCGTAGATGCCGTGGTTCTTGTCGGGGTAGATCTGTACCTCGAACTGTTTGCCTGCCTGAATGAGGGCTTCCATCAGTTCAACCGAGTTCTGGAAGTGAACGTTGTCGTCGCCTGTGCCGTGGATGAGCAGGAACTTTCCTTCCATTTCGTCGCAGAAGTTGATGGGGCTGTTCTCGTCGTATCCTTTGGCATTGTCCCGGGGGAGGCCCATGTACCGTTCGGTATAGATCGAGTCGTAATAACGCCAGTTGGTGACGGGGGCGACGGCGATGGCCATGCGGAAGACGCCGTGACCCTTGAAGAGGCAGCTGGCAGCCATGAATCCGCCGTAGCTCCAGCCGAAGATGCCTATGCGGGAGGCGTCGACATAGGGCAGGCTGCCGAGGTAGCGGGCCGCCTCGATCTGGTCGTGTGTCTCGTACTTGCCCAGCTGGCCGTAGGTGATCTTTCTGAAGGCCTCACCCCTTGCGCCGGTACCGCGGTTGTCGACCGAGACGACGATGTACCCCCGCTGGGCCAGCAGCTCGTTCCAGCCGTAGCTCCAGAGATCACGGACGGTCTGTGAGCCGGGGCCGCCGTATACCGTGAAGAAAACGGGATACTTTTTCGAAGGATCGAAGCCGGGCGGCTTGAGCATCCAGCCGTTGAGTTCCACACCATCGGAGGTGGTGAAAGTGAAGAACTCCTTCGGCCCCACACCGTATTCCTTCACCTTCTCTCGCAGATCCCCGTTGTCTTCCAGTGTGCGGATCAGCTCCCCTTTGGCGTTGTGGAGGGTGATCACCGGCGGGGTGGTCACCGAAGAATGATATAGGATGTAGTATTTGAACCCTTTGCTGAACACGGCCGTGTTGGTACCCTCCTCGTTGGAGAGCTTCTTCTTTTTCTTTCCGTCAAGAGAGATGACGTACACATCCCGGCGCAGGGGGGAGCTCTCCGAAGAAGTGTAATAAAGCTGACGTTTTTTGTTGTCGATGCCGAGGAACTCGTCCACATCCCACTTCCCGCGTGTGATCTGGTTGATCAGGTTGCCCTCCATATCATAAAGGTAGAAGTGCCGGTAGCCGTCCTGTTCGCTGTAGATGACGAACTCTTTGCCGTTGTCGAGGAAGACGGGATAGTTGTCGTCGATCTCTTCGATGTAGTACTTGTTCTTTTCGCTGTAGATGACATGGGATGTGCCGGTAGCTGCGTCGGCCAGAAGGATCTCGATGTGGTTCTGCAGCCTGTTCTCCCGGACGATGGCCAGGGTATGCGGATCTTGGGTCCATTTGATGCGGGGGATGTACTGGTCGGTCTCTTTCCCGACATCCATTTTCACCTTCTTGCCGGTGGTAAGGTCGTAGACCCAGATCTCCACGACGGAGTTCTTCTCGCCGGCCTTGGGGTATTTGAATGTGTAATTGACGGGATAGAGCTTGTGTTCATAGAGGGTCATGTTGAACTGTTTGACCTGGCTTTCGTCGAAGCGGTAGTAGGCGAGGTAGCGGCTGTCGGGCGACCAGGCGTAGCCGCGGGTGATGGCGAACTCCTCTTCGTACACCCAGTCGGTGGTACCGTTGATGATCTCGTTGTGCTTGCCGTCGGTGGTGACCCGTTGTTCCTCGCCCGTGTTGAGGTCGAAGTAGAAAAGATCATTGTCGCGGACGAACACCACTTTGGTGCCGTCGGGCGAGAAAGAGGCGAGCTTCTGTTTGCCTTTGGCGGAGAGTTTGAGAAAGCTGATCTCCTTGCGGTCGTAAATGTAGTACTCGGCCAGATAGGAACGGCGGTAAATGGGCTCCCGCGCCGTCTCGAAGAGAATGAGCTTCTCGTCGGGGCTGAAGGTGTAATCGCTGAAACGTTCAAACGGCGGTTCTCCCATCAGGTCGAGGTTGAAGATCGTATCGACCACCTCGCCGGTCTTGTAGGAATACATCACGATCTTGCGTCCTCCCAAAGAGGAGGTGTAGTGGACTCCGTCGTTCATCGACCGCAGGCCATAGACCGAGCGGCTGGAGAACGTGCCTTTGTTGGTGATGTCCTCGATGGTGATCTCCTTGAAGTCTTTCCCCTGGGCGTAGATACGATGGCTGGGAGCAGCAAGGAGAAGGGTGGCGGTCAGGAACAACAACACTTTTTTCATTTCCCCGGGTGTTTAGGTTGGACGATGGCAGGTCAGCACTCTTTTCTCTTGTAAAAGTGCCAAATTTTGGGCAAAACCGCAAGAGCTCTTCTCATTGCGGGCAGTGGAACAGGGCACCGGGCGGGATCTCTTGTTCGGGATGCCGGTCGTGTTGCCAGTAGATCCTCAGTTTTTTGGCCAGGCCTTGCTGGAAATATCTCACTTCGAGGTGATGCCATCCTTTTTGCAGGCGCACCTTCATGTCGAGTTTCTGGGCGCGGTGGCCGCCGTCGTTGTTAACCACCTCGTGGCCGTCGAGGTAAAGGATGGCGCCGTCGTTGGCTTCGACGGCAAAAGTGTAGATGGCTCCTTCGGGTACGAGGAGGTAACCTTCGAACCATTCCCCGAAAGGACGTTCATCCTTCACCAGGTCGACCCGTATCTTCCGGGTGATGCCGGAGCGGGTGACGGGATATGTCTTCACCGTGGCGGCGTTCTCCACGGGGCGGTCGACAAGATGGTAATGCAGGCCGGGGACAGGTGAGCAGGGTGGCTGCCGCCCTTCCAGGGTGACGATATGATGGAAGCGTATGCGCCGGTAACGGCTCGGCAGGAGAGGGGCATGGTAGGCCCGTAGGGTGAGGGTGAGCGGCTGCCGCAGCAACAAAGGACCCCGGTAGCGTAAGCTGTGACGGTCGGGCAGGGTGCCGTCGAGGGTGTAACGGAGGGTGTCGCCCTGCCGGGCGGGAGTGAGACGTACCGTGAGGGTGTCGGAAAAATAGATGTCGGAAAAAGAAGGTACCGGCGGATAGCTCCATCGCCGGCGATGACCGGCGGCAGGAGGACGTGCTTCGTGTGTGACGGCCCGGGAAGGATGGGGACGGTCGTCCATCCACAGTTCGAGGAGACCTCCCGAGAGGAGGCTGTCGGCAGGAAGGTAGCTGCGTTCCCAGGGCCGGCCGTTGAGGAGAACGGCACGGATGTAAGGCCTGCCCGGGCTGTTGCCGTGGGCCGCCACCGTGAACGTGCGGCCGTTCTCGAGGTGAAGGGTCACCCTGTCGAAAAGAGGACTGCCCAGCTCGTAATGGGGCAGACCGGGTGTGACGGCATAGAGGCCCATGGCACTCATGACGTACCATGCCGACATCTGGCCACAGTCTTCGTTACCGGCGAGGCCGTCCTG
>Ga0256914_1004254_pt1 | contig 10852 bp, 12 predicted proteins | sample HulkmetaG_FD_191571 | JGI IMG/M metagenome (GOLD analysis project Ga0256914, IMG submission 191571) | Hydrothermal chimney microbial communities from Main Endeavour vent field at the Juan de Fuca Ridge, Pacific Ocean - Hulk | ecosystem: Environmental > Aquatic > Marine > Hydrothermal vents ...
GAGCTTGCGTTGGGCGATGGGATAAAGAGGCCTTCTAAGTCAGAGGAGAAAAATATTGTTATTGCGCGCAAGAGTATTGTAGCATCGCGTCAGATAGAGGTTGGCGAGGCCTTCTCTGATGAAAATATAACGTGTAAACGGCCGGGCAATGGCATAAGCCCTATGAAATGGCCAAACCTTTTGGGCAGAAAGGCCAAGAGAAAATACTTGCCCGATGAACTAATTGACGCGTTTGAATTGGAGTGAGTTTCTTATTTTCCGCGCATGTCTTTTGTTATTCGCACTATCCCCTTGTTGAGTATCTCAACAGGCATTTCTTTTAATGAGACGCTTGTATAGAATGGCGCTTTTATTTCTTCGGCCTTTGCATTTTTCGCGCTGTATTTTACGTTGTATATTATCTGCCAGTTTTTCGTGTCAATAGTCGGCGTAAGAGAGAAAGATACATTTTCGGAGGTTATGTATGTGTTTTTGTTTATCTTTATGGGAAAGATAAAAACGTTATAGGGGTTTTTATTAAATATAAATTGGAGAACTAGATTCGTCTGGCTGATGTCAAATTCGTATTCCGGGTCTTTCTGCGAGATGTTATATTTAAAGATTACCTCTATCAATGGTTTGTATTCGGAATTTATCTTATTTAACAGAGAAAGCATGTCCTGATTGGTTAGCCTCTCAAACATTCGCTCTATAAGCGCTCTGCATTCCCCTTGTTTCCATATATCGCTTTTGAATTGCGATATGTCGTATGCGCAGGCAAATATGGTTGAGAAAACGGGCGCGATGTTAAAGAATCCCTCTTTTGTATTTATATCGCAGATTAACATTGCGCTGATTCTTCTGTTGTAAAACCTGCCTTTGTTTGCAAAGATTATACCTTGAAACATATTTTCTATGAGCGCAAAATTCATCTCGTAAATCTTGTCTATATCGCTTTGGGAAAGCGTTTGTTTGATGTCCCATTTGTTAGTTCCCGTTTGAAAATATACCTGTTTTCGGATAAGTCCTCTCAGTATATCTTGCGCCTTTGCGCTTTGTTTGAATATGTGCGGATATTTTGTGTAAAGGGCCTTGTTATGAAGTATGCGGTTAAAGGCATTGGCAATTGCTTCTTCATAGCTTAGTTTTAGGTCTATGGAAGATGCGGCATCCACTATCTTGGATAGTTTTTCACCATCTATGTAGTGCCATAATTCCTTTATTATAGCGTTGCTTTCTGTGTTCTTAAAGACCACGAGAAATGCGTCCAAGTCTTTTATGTCGGTTAGGTTTATTTGAGTTGATGCATCTTCGTTTAGGTTTTCTATCAGTATATCCGCATACTTGCCAAAGGCCTGAGACCAGTCGGTAAATGGATATTCTATGATCTCGGATATGGAACGGATGGGCAGTATCTTTTCTTTTACGTATTTGAAAAACAGTTGCGCTGCGAGGCCTTTGTCAAGGCGTGATAGTTTTTTTATAGAGGCCTTTATGTAGGCGCTTCCTCTTTCTTTTTTTATTGCCTTTATGATGTATTTTGTTGCCTTGTCTTTATCTATTGCAAGTAATGCATCTTGGGCATATAGGCTTTCTCTGTTGTCTGATGATTTAAGCCCCATAATTGCGATAGGCAAGAGTGTCTTGTCTTTTTTGGAGATGACTGCCTTTAACACAGCTATGCGCGAGGCATATGGCATATCATTATAATTTTGTCTGATTTTTGTAAACAGGGTATTACTTGCGGTATTAAGATATGGTATCGGGATAGGGTATTTGCCCCTGTATCTTTGAGGCCGAAGCAGTGTGTCTAATACAAAATCGTCCAAATCTTCTGCCGGTGTGTTTTCTATCTTGAATTTCAAGGATGTTAATTCTGTTTTTTTGTCATTGCATTTCTTTGCAATAGAGCTTAGGAGTTGGTTAAGCTCTGACGGCGGCTGATTGTTTTGTGATAGAGGCGCTTTTATACATGAATTTTTCAACAACAATATGTCCTGACTAAGCTCGTTTAAGATAACGGCTTTATATGCGCCCTGAGCAAAACAAGAGATGTTAATTAAAAAAAATAAAGGGATGAATAAAAACTTAAACATATGCCCCTCCTTAAAAAATTTATGCGCCACCTAATTACATATTATATAATAGCTCTTGAATGTTGTATAATGTTTTATTGTAGGCCTGTTGGAAGAGGGGAGTTTTTATGAAACAATGTCGTTTTTTAAAATCAGCTTTTACTTTGATGGAGCTTTTGGTTGTTATAACCATCATTATGCTATTGGCCGGTTTGGTCATGGGCGCAAATCAAGCCGCTCGGCGCAGGGCGTCAGTCCACAGGGCAAAGGCTGAAATCGCTGCGATAGATTCGGCGCTTTCTATGTATGAACAGGATATGGGAGATTATCCCCAAGGAGATAACAAGGCAATGATAAAAGCGTTAACGGAAAATGAATCCAATGATGCAAACTGGTACGGCCCTTACATAGAACTAAAAGAGGACAGTTTTGACGAGAATGGCAATTATATCGACCCGTGGGGAGTCCCTTATAAATATGTTTATCCCGGGCAACACAATAAGTCAAAGTATGATTTCTATTCATTCGGGCCTGACAGGAAAGACGATAATGGCGGAAAAGACGATGTCAAGAACTGGTAAGAGGGCATTTACCCTTGCTGAGATGCTTATAGTTATTGCCATTGCGGTTGTTTTGCTTTCCATTGGTTCGGTTTTTTGGCGTTCTGCCGGGCAGAGGGCTGCGATGAAGGGCGCTTTACAGGGCACGATTTCCTTGTTAAATTACGCCAGAGGAAGGGCTGTGAGTTTGGCCGGCGAGGTGCGTGTAGGGTTTAACGGAGAGTGTTTTTATCTGGAGAGAAAAGATGATGATGGCGGGTTTATATCCCTTGATAGGCATTTTTGCCCGAGTCCTCTGGTGAAGGTTGAAATAGAGCCTGGCGATGGTATCGTTTATCTGCCGTCGGGAGGCGTTGAGGAGAAGGCCTATATTTTTATGCTGGATAAACTCGGAAGGAAGCGAAAAATATCCGTGTCGGAATTTACGGGAAAGGCGGTTGTTTCCGCTGTGAAAAATTAAGGGGGCTGAATTGCCAAGGTTTGAATACGATGAATTTCAATTAAAGGCCATAAAAGAGATAGATAAAGGCCATTCTGTTTTGGTTTCTGCGCCGACAGGCGCAGGCAAGACCGCTATTGCCGAATACGTAATTGAGAAGTGTATGGCAAGGCGCATAGGCGCTGTGTATACGGCCCCTATAAAGGCCTTGAGCAATCAGAAGTTCCGCGATTTTAAGGCGCTATACGGAGAGGACAAGGTCGGGCTTTTAACCGGGGATGTTGTCATTAATCAGGATGCGCCTGTTCTTATTATGACGACAGAGATATTCCGCAATACTATATTGGATTGCCCTGAGAGGCTTAATGGAAAAGAGTGGGTGATATTTGACGAAGTTCACTATATAGACGATGAGGAGAGGGGAACGGTTTGGGAGGAGTCCATTATCCTTTTGCCTGATCACATGCGTATGCTGGGGTTAAGCGCAACCGTACCTAATATAGACGAGCTTGCCGGGTGGATTAGGCAGATACATAACCACGGGCTTTCCGTTGTGTTGAAAAAGGAGCGCCCGGTTCCATTGAAATACCTGTTCCAGTGCAATAATAAAATTTTCTCTTCTATGCAGGAGTTAAAAAGGTCGTGTTATCCAGAATTAAACCGCAGAAAACGCATATTTCCTGTTATGGAGCCTTTGCCGAATAAGCTAATGAAACTCGTCGGCCATTTGAGAGAAAACAATATGTTGCCGTGTATCTATTTTTCTTTTGGACGCAGGCGTTGTGAAAACCTTGCTTGGGAGATGTCCCGGGTTGATTTTTTAAATAAAGAGGAAAAAACACGGATATTAGAGAAGTACAGGAATTTGTTAAAGCAGTATGATATGGAGTCCGACCGTTTTGCCCAACATATGGAGACGCTTATCAAAAAAGGCGTTGCGTTTCACCATGCGGGTATGCTTCCGACGATGAAAGAGATAATAGAACAGCTTTTCACCTCGCGTCTCGTGAAGATGATATTTACGACAGAGACCTTTGCATTGGGCATAAATATGCCTGCCAAAACAGTTGTGATAGACGAGTTGAGAAAGTATTTCGGGACGCATTTTGGTTTTTTGCGCAATCGCGATCTGCAACAGATGGCAGGACGGGCCGGCAGAAGAGGTATTGACGAGATTGGTTATGCGCTTATCAGAGTCAATCCAAGACAGGTCTATTTTAAGACCCTAAATAGGATTTTATACGGAGATCCCGAGGATGTTATCAGCCAGTTCAATCTCTCTTATGCATGCATTTTGCATCTATACAAAGACCTTAAAGAAAGGATAGTGGACATCTATCCAAAGAGTTTTGCATATTATCAGTCCGATTCCCGTCAACACCACGCAGACATAATGATGATTCGCGCCAAATTAGAGATGTTAAAACTTTTTTCATATATAAGAGACGGCGATCTTTCTGAGAAGGCCTTTGTCGCATCTCAAGTGTATGGTTATGAATTGCCTATCACAGAGTTGCTTGAGGCCGGATTGTTTAACAACCTTTCTGTTAAACATATTGCGGCGCTTTTATCCGCAATCGTCTTTGAACCAAGAAAGGGGCAGCACAAACCAAAACTGGCAAAAGACCTGAATCGGATTTCTCAAAAGGCCACTAAGGAAATCAGGCGCATTATACAGGTTGAAAAACGCCTTGGTATATATCCGAGGACAAAGCGTCCGCATTTTCATTTGGCTCCGGCTGTAATGGCATGGGTGGAGGGCAAGTCATTTGACAAGCTCAATAAATATACGGATATTGACCCGGGAGAGATAGTAAGGAACTTTAGAATGATAATCCAACTTTTAAGACAATTGCATATGATAGAGCAGGTTCCAAAGCAATTAAGGGATAAGTTTGCCTCCGCTTTGGATAAGATAAACAGGGACGAAGTGGATGCGGAGAGGCAATTGAGAATGGAATAATTTTTTATTGGAATTGCAATAAATGGGTTGACAAGGGATTATGAACGTGTAAAATAGGCGTAATTTTATTAAGCATTTTTACTGGGGACGGTGTATGGTTATAAAATTTTTGATGTTTTTTCCTATTTATGCCTTGGTTGTGCTTTTGGAGATGATTAAGGCCAACCTTGATGTTGCCCTGCGCGTTATAAATCCCGCTCTGCCCATTAATCCCGGTATCGTTGAAATAAAAACCTCGTTGAAGTCCGATTTTCTCAAATTCGTTTTAGCGAATTCTATTACACTGACTCCCGGTACGCTTACTGTGGATGTTAAAGGAGAGTCTTTATTTGTCCATTGGATAGATGTAAAGGGCGGTAACGCCGATGACTATAAAAAAGCTATTTGTGGAAAATTTGAAGGTATATTGAAGAGGATGGAAGAATGAGTATTTTTTTGGGTTTGGTTATAGCCGCGGTTTTATTTGGCGGGATAAGGTTTCTGGGGGGGCCGAGTTTTGCCGACAGGATGGTGGCGGTTGACATATTGACGACTGTGTTAATCGGCGCGATGGTGGTTTTGGCGCTTGTCTTTGACGAGAAGATATTCTTGGACGTGTCCCTTGCATTGGCCGCTGTCTCCTTTGTCGGGATGATAATTGTCGGAAGGTTTATAGAGAGGTGACAATGAATATGATAGCGGTAGTGTTAATTATTACGGGAGGGCTGTTCTTGGCCTTGTCTGGGCTGGGAATCCTCAGAATGCCGGATGTGTTTGACCGCTTGCAGGCAGGCACGAAGGCATCTACTTTGGGGACCATTTGCACAATATTAGGTGTGTTGATTGCTAAACCGCAATGGACGGTTGAATTGATGGTTATTATAGCGTTAGTTTTGCTTGGTGCGCCTGTTGCATCTTCCGTGCTTGCAAGGGCGGTCTATTTTACTGACGATGCCCCGGATAATCTGAGTAAGGACGATTTCAAAGGGGTGGTTGAGAAATGAGTATATTGTCTTTGTTTATTATTATATTGACGGTTGTTTCTGCTCTTGTCGCGGTGTTTTCCAAAGACAGAGTGGTTGCCGTGTTGGCCTTGGCGATTATGAGCATCGGTTTGACCGCTGCTTTTTATTTCTTGCAAGCGCCTGATGTTGCAATGGCAGAGGCCGTTGTTGGGGCAGGGCTTAGCACAGGGCTTTTCTTGTTTGCTTTAAAAAAGATGGATGCGGAAAAGACGAAAGAGGATTGATATGCTGGAGGGAATGAAGAATAAATACAACCTTTCAGGGATCTTGGCATCAGTGGTTGTGGTGTTGTTTGGGGTGCTTTTGTTAAAGACTTTGAATACGCATATGCCTTTTGGCAAGGATAAGATGCAGGTTGCTGCGCAGTATGTTGAATTGGGAGGAAGTTCCACTGGCGCGCAGAATATGGTTACCTCTGTTGTGCTTTCATTTAGGGCATTGGATACCTTGGGAGAGGTGACGGTATTGTTTGCATCTGCTATGGCGGTTGCGCTGTTGTTGGCTCCCGGCGCTGTGTTGTGGAGGAGAAAAGAGAATTTTGTGTTAAAGGTAGCTGCAAAGTGGATGCCGTATTTGGTTGGATTAATAGGAGCGTATATCGTATCGCAGGGGCATTTGACCCCGGGCGGCGGTTTTCAGGGCGGTGTTATTATAGCAACAGGCGTGATGATTATGCTTTTGCTTGCGGGCAATAGAAAGCGCAATGAGTTGTTCCTGCATAGTTTGGAGGCGTTGATGGGGCTTTCTTTTATAACCGTTGGCATTATCGGCCTGATAAAAGGAGGCTCTTTCTTGTATAACTTTTTGCCCAATGGAAAGGTTGGCAGTTTGTTTAGCGCAGGTATATTGCCGTTGCTCTATATATTTATAGGTATAAAGGTTGCCAGTGAGTTTGTTTCTATATTGGATAGATTTACGAGTAAGGTGGAGAAAGATGCAGATTAATTTCTATACACTCAGCGTATTTTTGATAGTTCTAGGGCTCATTGGGATATTTTTGAGCAGGGACTTTATAAAAACGCTGATAGGGATTGCAGTGCTTGAATCCGGGGTGAACCTGCTTTTAATCAGCATTGGGTATATAGACGGCAGGTTGGCGCCGATTTTGTTTAATGATGAGCTTAAAAAAAGCGCAGTAGGTATGGTTGTTGACCCATTGCCTCAGGCTCTGGTCCTGACTGCTATTGTTATTGGCGTTGGGTTGTTGGCATTTGGCCTTGCAATGGCCGTGTGGATGAATAATAGATTTGGGACAACAGACGTTTCGGAATTAAAGGAATTAAAAGGATGAGCATAGAGATATTGCCTGTATTGTTGTTCATAGTGCCTTTGGCCGCTGCATTTGCGTTGTATTTTCCTTCAAGAAGGGGGAATAAGCCGTCAAAGATATTTACGTTTTTGTCATTGGTTGCAAACCTTATAATCGCGATAAAATTATTCAAGTACGTGGTTGTCTCCGGGCCTGTGATTACCGTGTTTTCAAAATGGGTACCTCCGTTGGGGATTAATTTTTACGCAGACTTTATGGCAGTAATCTGGCTTTTGTTTGGGAATATGCTTGCAATGTTTGCTTTGTTTTCCAGCAGGCTTTCCTATACGTGGCGGTTTCATGGCCTGATTTTATTGATGAGCGCCGCGTTAAACGGGCTTATATTAAGCGGCGATATATTCAATATATTCGTCTTCTTTGAGATTTTGTGTCTGGTCTCTTTTGCCTTGGTTGCTTATTATAAGAGAAAGGAATCCATAGAAGCCGGTATTAAGTATTTCGTGTTGGGCAGTGTTGCTTCTGCGATGTTATTGATAGCAATTGCCCTTATATACGGCAAGGCAGGGACATTGAATCTTGCGGGTTTGTCGCTTGCAAGCGCGTCTTGGCCAATTGGGTTTAAGATGTTGGTGTTTGGTTTATTGTTAATAGGTTTAGGCGTTGAGTCAGGGATATTCCCAATGAACGGATGGCTTTTTGATGCGCATCCTGCCGCGCCTTATCCTGTTTCCGCAATGCTTTCAGGAATCGTCATTGAATCGTCTTTGTATGTATTATTAAGAGTAAAGGCGTTGGTCTTTCCCGAGCCTGTGTTTGCAAAGATATTGCTTTTACTTGGCGTCTTGACGTTTGTGATATCCGAGGCAGTGGGATTCTTTCAGAGAGATGCAAAAAGACTGCTTGCCTATTCATCAGCAGGCCAGATAGGGTTGATGTTGATAGCCTTCTCTATTAATACAACCTTTGGATTTATAGCGGGCTTGTTGTTGTTTGTAAATCACCTTTTGTCAAAAGGCCTGTTGTTTATCTCTGTTGGCGCTATGTCCGACAGGTCCAATAGCAGGGATTTGAATTCCTTTGCTAGTGAATCTGTCTTTGCGGATAAAGTTGCCGTGATAACCGGCGGGCTTTCGTTGTTGGGTGTGCCGCCTTCATTGGGATTTGTCGGCAAGATATTGCTCTTTATAGGTTTGGCAAAGGCTTCGCTGTTGGGGGTTGCGTATTTATTGGTGCCGTTTATTGTGATAGAGGCGCTATACATAATGAGGCTTATCAGCAGGGTATATTTATCTGATGGTAAAGGGCATTTGGAATGCCCGGGCCAGCTCGTTGCCCAGTGGTTGTTGAGCCTTTTGCTTTTGGCTTTGCCTTCAATAGTGTTGACAAACGGCCAATTGAAGAATAACTTTGCAAAGAAGATAATCAAACCCATAAACGCAAGGCAGTATGTTGCCTCAGTGAACGGATTAACGAGGAAGGGTATTGATGGATAATTTAGCGGTATTTTTTGCCGGGTTAACAGTAATCTTTTTTATAGCAAATGCTATCTTTACTTTATCTGCCGGATTTAAGAGGCCTGTTGCAATGCATATATTATTATCCTTGGTGTTGACAGCGGTTTTGGTATTGCTGTATTCCACAAAGAACCTTATAGTCTTTTTTGCGCTATGGGAGGTCTCAACTTGGCTTACGTATTTTATGGCGAATAATCCTGATAAGTCCCGTAAATATTTGTGGGTGTCCTTATTCGGCGAGTTTTTGATGCTTATCGCCGTTGTCAGGACAATAGCCTTTACCGGGTCTATGAATATTGCGTCGGTTGCCCAGCTTGGCGTTGTAAACGTGGTTATGTTCTGCCTGCCGTTTGTGGTAAAGAGCGGAATTTTGCCGTTTAACTTCTGGGTGGGGGATATGTATACCGGGGCTGATAAGCGATTTGTTGCATACCTTTCAGCTATAATAGGGAAGTTGGGTGTATTTGGATTTTTGAGATTCTTTATAGAAACAGGGATTGTTTCCGTTGGATTGTGGCAGAACGTAATTATCTATTTGGCCGCTATTACGGCTGTATGGGCAACCTTTAAGGCTGTTGCGAGCGAAGATGCCATAGAGACGCTTTCTTTTTCCAGCCTTTCTCAGGTATCGTTTATAGTTGCTTCGGTATTGTTGCTAAATCAATATGCTATGTTGGGCGCTGTTTTGCATTACCTGAACCATATGTTGATTAAAACAGGTATGTTTATGTCGGTTGTTTATATATGGAATAGAATAGGTTCTACTAAGTTTGTGGATATGGGCGACTTTGTGATGAGGATGCCGTTTACGTTTTTATTCTTCCTTATGTTAGGGATATCCTTGGCAGGCGTGCCTCCGATGGGAGGGGTTGTTTCCAAGTGGCTTATGTATGAGGGATTTGTCAGCCAGGTGAGGCTTCTGCCTGTGTTGTTATTCTTCGTTGCGGGTGTTGGTTCATTCCTATACGTTTACCGTCTGCTTCATTCCATATTCTTGGGCAGGAAGAAAAAGAGTATGGAACAGATTTCAGAGATGAATTTCATTGCGATATTGCCTGTTGCTGTTTCCGCTATAGCGGCGTTTTTGATTGGCGCATACTCAAAACCGTTTGTGGCGCAAGGCAGTAAGGCATTAGGCTTGGACATAGACAGCCTTAAAAGCGCCATAGGTTTTGCGGATATCAGTATAGTGAGTATTGTCTTTGGGGCATTGGTCGTCTTTGCAATCGTGTTGTGGTGGTTATTGCCAAGACACAGATACGTGCCGGATACAGAGGGATATACTGCGGCCGCCTATTTGCCCGAAAAAATAGAATTATGGGATTATAGCTATAATTTTTATGCGCCTGTGGCGCGTTTGGGTGAGAAATTTGTCAAATTCTTCTCATTGGATTGGCTCGGCGCATTTTGGATGGAGTATGTATCTGAATTGGGGCAGGTTGTCAGGGGAATATATAACGGCGCGTTGCACGTTTATCTGATGTATATCGCAATAGTGCTATTTTTATCACTTAATCTATGGGGCATTATTAAGGAGATATTGAAATGAACAGCGTCTTATTTTTGATATTATTGCCTTTTATATGTTTTTTGATAGGCATTTCCTTTATGGGAATAGGCACTCGTATAGTTGCGAGAATACAACGCAGGATAGGCCCGCCTCTTTGGCAGCCGTTTATAGATGTCATAAAACTCCTTAGCAAACAGACAACAGTTTCTTATGGATGGGTATTTGATTTGGGCGTTTGGATGGCATTGGCAGGCGCGGCATTGGTGGTTTATTTTCTGCCTTTTGCAGGCAATCAGGTGTTTTCAGGCAAGGCGGATATAATCGTATTGATGTACATATTAACTATTGCCCCGCTGGGTATGGCCTTGGGAACGGCTCAGGCAAAGAACCCATATGCAAGTATCGGAATATCAAGGGCATTGATGCTTATGTTGGGTTATGACCTGCCGTTAGTAATGGTGATATTGGGCATAATTACCTATGCTGGAAGCGCGTCTTTCTCAGATATTATTGCGGCCCAGCAAGGAGGGATAAGCAA
>Ga0256914_1004255_pt1 | contig 10851 bp, 8 predicted proteins | sample HulkmetaG_FD_191571 | JGI IMG/M metagenome (GOLD analysis project Ga0256914, IMG submission 191571) | Hydrothermal chimney microbial communities from Main Endeavour vent field at the Juan de Fuca Ridge, Pacific Ocean - Hulk | ecosystem: Environmental > Aquatic > Marine > Hydrothermal vents ...
AACGAGAATTTCATCAAAGCCGCTTTTGCTTCGCTGATGTACGATTTTAATAAAAACCGCCTGACATTTTCGAACAGTGTTTGGGAAAACATAGGTTATTGGCGGAACAGTATGGTAATACCCGTTGAGGTTGAAAATCAACTCTTTGAAATTGAAGTGAAGAATAAAAAAGAGGGCATGTGTCATCTTTTTGCAGGCGGAAAAAATTATGAATTGCGTCTGAAAAACATAGAAACAGGTGCTGTTGATTTCAGTATCGACGATGTTTTTTACAAGGCAAAAATTTCAAAGGGAGAAAAGGGTGTTGTCTTTGTGAGTTTCGATGCCACTGTTTTTCAAATAACAAGAAAAGATTTGCTTGTTGAAGACGAAGATTATTCGCAAGGCGGACAGGGTGGGGGTGAAAACAACCTGTTTGCCCCCATGCCCGGAAAAGTTATCAAAATAAATGTTGCCGAAGGTGAAAAGGTTCATCGCGGCACTATCCTTTTGGTGGTCGAAGCCATGAAAATGGAAAATAATATTATTGCAACCGAAGATGCAGTGGTAGAGAAGGTTAATGTTAAAGAGGGAGAAATGGTGGATACCGATTTGCAATTGGTGTTTTTGAAAAAAGTTAAGTAATTTTACACAAAAAATATTATAAAAATGAATTTTGATTTAACGGATGAACAAAAGCTTATCAGAGAGACGGTACGTGAATTTGCCGAAAGAGAGATTAAACCCGTGGCAAGAGAGTTGGACGAAAAGGGAGAATTTTCGTACGAATTGACCAAACGAATGGGTGATTTGGGACTTTTCGGAATGACCTTGCCCGAAAAATACGGGGGTCAGGGATTGGATACCCTTTCGTATATTATTGCCGTAGAGGAACTTGCCCGTGTTGACGGTTCTCATGCAGCCACTCTTGCTGCGCACAATTCGCTGGGGATAAGTCCCATTTTCGAATACGGAACCGAAGAGCAGAAGATGAAATATCTGCCGCAACTTTGTACGGGTGAAGCGCTTTGGAGTTTCGGTCTAACTGAACCCGGTGCCGGTTCCGATTCCCGCGGTTCGAAAACCACAGCTGTTTTGGAAGGTGACGAGTGGGTTATTAACGGATCAAAAATATTTATCACCAACGGAGCATCCAAAATATCAAAGGGGTGTACGGTACAAGCGGTATCGGGCGAAAAAGACGGTAAAAAACTTTTTACTGCCGTTTTGGTGGAAGCCGGAACGCCGGGATTCCGCCAGGTGCCCATGCACGGTAAGATGATGTGGAGAGCATCGGATACTTCGGAACTCTATTTCGACGATGTCCGTGTGCCGAAAGAAAATCTGCTGGGAACCGTCGGCGAAGGCTCTCATATTATGCTGCATACCTTGGACGGCGGACGTTTATCCATAGGAGCCATGGGACTCGGTCTGGCACAAGGAGCTTTCGAAATGGCTCTCGCTTACGCCAAAGAACGCAAACAGTTCGGAAAACCCATCTCAAAATTCCAAATCAACGCTTTTAAACTTGCCGATATGGCTCTGAAAATCGAACTCGCCCGTAACCTTCTGTACAAAGCGTGCTGGTTGAAAGACCAAGGACGCCCTTACGGAAAAGAGGCTGCCATGTCGAAACTCTATTGTTCCGAAGTGGCAAATCAAGTGGCTTTCGAGGCTCAACAAATTCACGGCGGTTACGGATTAATGAAAGATTACGATATCGAACGTTTTTACCGCGATCAACGACTTTTGCAAATAGGCGAAGGTACCTCGGAAATTCAACGTCTTGTAATTTCGAGACACATCGGTTGTTAATTGCAAAAAAAGAACAGCATAAAATACATTAACTAAAAAATAACATTATGAATAAAGTTGTGAAAGATGCTTTCGAAGCCATCGAAGGTATGAAAGATAATATGACATTTATGCTTGGAGGCTTCGGACTGTGCGGCATTCCCGAAAAAACCATTCAAGCCCTGCACGATTCCGGAATTAAAGGACTTACTTGTATTTCGAATAATGCCGGAGTTGATGATTTCGGACTGGGCATTTTGCTGGAGCGTCATCAAATAAAAAAGATGATTTCTTCGTATGTGGGCGAAAATGCCGAATTTGAAAGACAATTGCTTTCGGGTGAACTGGAAGTGGAACTCATCCCTCAAGGTACATTGGCCGAACGTTGCCGCGCCGGTGGTGCCGGTATTCCGGCTTTTTATGTTCCGGCAGGTTACGGCACCGAAGTGCAGGAAGGCAAAGAGGTTCGCGAATTTAACGGAAAAATGTATTTGCTCGAAACGGCTTTAACCGCCGATTTTGCCATAGTAAAAGCATGGAAAGGTGATACGGCAGGCAACCTTGTTTACCGGCATACTGCCAACAACTTTAACAATATGATGGCTATGGCGGGAAAAATTACCATCGCCGAAGTTGAAGAACTTGTCCCTGCGGGCGAACTTGACCCCAATTGTATTCATACTCCGGGAATTTTCGTTCAAAGGATTTTCAAAGGCGAAAACTATGAAAAACGTATCGAATTTGCCACCACACGCGATTAGTGGGTTTGTATTTTTATTAACGAACAAAAAAATTGAGAAAAATGAGTTTAGATAAAAACGGTATAGCCAAAAGAATAGCACAAGAACTTCGTGACGGTTATTATGTTAACCTCGGTATCGGAATACCTACACTTGTGGCAAATTTTATCCCCGAAGGCATGGAAGTGGTTTTGCAATCGGAAAACGGACTGCTCGGTATAGGCCCTTTCCCTTCAAAAGATGAACTTGACCCCGACCTGATAAATGCGGGTAAACAGACTGTTACTTATGTGAAAGGAGCTGCCTTTTTCGACTCTGCTACAAGTTTTGCAATGATACGCGGCGGACATATCGACCTTACTGTGTTGGGTGCATTTCAGGTAAACGAACGCGGCGATATTGCAAGTTGGAAAATACCGGGAAAAATGGTGAAGGGTATGGGGGGCGCTATGGATTTGGTGGCATCGGCACGGAATATCATAGTGGCTATGACACATACCGACCGTAAAGGTAATCCCAAATTGCTTAAAGAGTGTGACCTCCCGTTAACGGGAGTAAACTGCGTGAAACGTATAGTTACCGATTTGGCGGTGGTTGATGTTACACCAGGCGGTTTTAAATTGATAGAACGTGCCCCCGGTGTAACGGTTGATGAAATAGTTGAAAAAACAGGTGCAAATATTATTGTTGAGGGAGAAATTCCGGAAATGAAACTTTAAGGTGCTGTTTCGTTAAATGCCGCTGGTTGTTCTAGTAATGCCCGTATAAGGACTTAACAACCACAAAACAAGTATCGCACCTGTTTGCTGCTTTGTGAAGCCGGGGTGCTGCGGCGGGTATGCAAATAACATGCTTAGTTCTCCGCGTGGTGAAGGAGGAAAAAACGGTCGGGGATAAAAACCGTTGTAATTTATGTTGGAAATCCCGTAGTTATTTTAATTGTATATCCGGTTGTCTGCACTGCACTTGTGTTTTATTCTATTTCTTCGAGGCGATATAGAACAAATCGAAACAGTTGTCATCGGCCTCGTTTAAATAATAGTCGTTCATCGATATTTCTTCCACAAGTTTTGTGTTGTTTTTAAGTAATTTTTTCCTGTTTATCCTGTTTAATATGTCGTACGGTATTTGCAACAATTGCCTCGGCAGATTGTATTGTAAATTAAATATGTCGAAACGTGTGATTTTTTCTACCGACTTTTTGTTGTTTTCATAGTACTTCATTATCTTATCGTTTCCGAAAATACCTGCTTTTTCAACATCTTGAAATTTGGTGAGGAGCAGTTTTTCCAATTCGTCAACAGTGTATTCTCTTATGTGCCAGGGGTTTCTGGTTAACGACATTTTTTTGTTTGGGGTTGTTACAATTAATTTCCCGTTCTTTTTCAGTACTCTGTAAATTTCGTCGATAAATTTCTTGTCGTTTTTTATATGCTCTATCACTTGAAAAGTGATGACAAAATCAAAACTGCTATCCTGAATGCCGGTGAGCGGGGGAACTTTTATGTTAATAAATTCGACATTTTTGTTTTGTTCCAATTTTTCGGCGGGGAAAGCGATATTTTTATCAATTGTGACAAATTTGCGGGCTTTTTTTGAAATTATATCAATTCCGTAGCCGCTGCCGGTGCCTATTTCCAAAACATCTCCCGATACCAATTTTGCCGTTTCGATGTATGCCAACAACGACCTTTGATAAACATAGTTGTCCGAAAGGTCTTTGTCGGAAACTCTTTCAGCTGTTTGTATTATCTTCATATTTCGCTTTTTTCTGCGTTACACAATAGGGTTTGCCTTGCCTCAGCAGGTTTATCCCCGTATCTATTGTCTATTGGTTGCCAATGATTAATAGGTTACCCCCCTTTATTTTATCCGGTTGCGGGTGCAAATGTAAAAAAATCATTAATACTCTTATATTTGCAATGTTTGACAATAAAAATTATTTAAACATATACAGCAAGCAATTGTGCCGGGCATTATTCCGGGAAATGACATTTAGAGATATTAACCAGTAACAATAAAATTATGAAAAGAGGAAACATAATCGGTATTTTGGCATTGTTTGGCTTAATGCTTGGTTTGACAAGTTGTAAAGACAATCCGGAGCTGAAAGCCGGAGAGGGATATATAAATGTTCCCGGAGGAAAAGTTTGGTACAAAATAGTAGGCGAGGGTGATAAAACCCCTGTTTTGATGCTGCACGGGGGTCCTGGTGCAACATCATATTATTTACGTCCGCTTGAGGCTTTGAGTTCAGAAAGACCGGTCATCTTTTTCGACCAGCTCGGTTGCGGGCGTTCCACACACAAAATGGATACAACGCAAATGAATATAAAATTTTATGTTGATGAGGTATACCGGGTAAAAAAGGCTTTGGGATTAAAAGAGTTTTATTTGTACGGCCAGTCGTGGGGAACCATTTTGGGGGTAGAATACTATTTTGCACACCCCGAAGGAATTAAAGGGCTTATTTTATCCAGTCCTGCTTTGAGCGGTAAATTATGGATAAGAGATGCGCAACTTTTGTTGAGTCAACTTCCCGATACATTACAAAAAGTAATTCGTAAATACGAAAAACTAAAAGAGTTTCATGCTCCCCAATATGTAGAAGCCATGATGACTTATTACAAAAAACACATTGCAAGGAAGCAGCCTTGGTCGGCCGACATCGACAGTACTTTTACTTATCTCGGCGAAGATGTTTATACCTATATGAATGGTCCGAGCGAATTTACCTTTACGGGGACAATGCAATATTACGATGCCACGGGCAAACTAAATAAGATAAAAGTTCCCGTTTTGTTTATTTGCGGCGAATATGACGAGGCAAGACCCGAAACAACGAAGTATTATGCCGGTTTGGTGCCCGATTCGAAATTTGTAGTGATAAAAGATGCCGCTCATATGACCATGCAAGATAATCCTGAAGAAGATATAAAAGCTATTGAGAGTTTTATCAATGAGATAGAAAAGCGTTAACCTCTAAATACCATTATCCCGCAAATGGAATATTTTGTTTTGCCGCGATACTATTTTTCTGATTTATCTTTATTTATGCGGTAAATCTTTTTGCCGCCGTATGCGGCACTTAAACCGAGCAGAATAAACAGTCCCTGACCAATGGGGGCACTACCTCCGTTTTGGTTTCCCGTGGCACCGTGTCCTGCACCCGAGGGTGGGGGCGGGGGCTGTGTTTGCCCGTTTATTGCAAAAAAGATAAATACAACGATATACAGTGTTTTTAACAAATATTTTTTCATTTTTTTACCCGTTTGTTTTATTTAATAATGACCTTTTTGTTTATAACACGGTTGCCTGTAACAACAGACACTACAACCGTCCCTTTAAGTGTTTTTGTGTCGATACTTATGGTTTGTTGTTCTTTTACAAATGTATTGGCAACTTTTTGTCCAATCATGTTATAGATATTTACCTCTGCCGTTAAGGGGTTTTTGCTTCTGATTTCTATGGAGTTTTTCCGTGTAAAAATATTTATGTTGTCAGTATCGATACTGTTGTTTTCAATTCCCGATGTGCCGAAAACAAGTTCGAAACGGTTTGGGTCGTCATCTTGTACCGAGGTAAAATAGTATATGGGGTTATCGTTAAGTTTTTGTCTGTTTCCCGTTTTTACATCATTGAGGTAAACATCAACATAGGGGATGAGTGTGTTAACACCTTCGGCTTTTATGTAAAAATCGGAGGAGCCGTTTTTGACAAATACGAAAGGTATTGAGTTGTATTTGTCAACACCGGGTATGGTATTGGTGGAAACTGCAACACCGTCGGCTGACAACGAATAAAATTGAGGTGCATATCCCGGCAAAAAATGGGAATCGTATTGAATGTCGAAACCGGTGGTTGATTGCGGGTCAATTGTAACAATGCTCTCTTGAGCCGTTTTGCCTTCATCGTCGTAAACGGTTAATTTAATTCTGTTTGTGATTATTGAGTCGCTTTTATACCATTTATGTTCATTGTGGGTTCTGTCGCTTGCATCTATTGTTAACGAGCCCGAGCTGCTACCCGGCGTTGAAACATGCACCATAAATCCCTGCATTGAAGGGATGATGCCTGAGCCTGAAGAGATGTCAGTGTAGCTTCCATTCGATTCATCCCAGATTTTTGCGGTTCCGTCAATATCGGAAAGTCCCCAGGCTGTCTTGTTCCAATACAACGCACTGGTGTACGGATTGCCCAAAAGGTGCCAACCGGCATATGTGTTACCGGCGGTATTGGTTAAACCCGATATTGTTACGTCGCCGGTTATAAGTGTTCCGTTAAACTCTTTTAAATTGTCGCTATGGTATGCAATAAGATAACCCGAACCGTTTTCAAAAACGGGACTTGCATCATTGGAAAAGTAGCCGCTTCCCGAACCTTGATTGTAACCGCCGCTGCTGTTTTTTATGTTAATCCAGAGGTCTTCGGTTTCGCCCCACCTGTAAAAATCGACATCTGAACTTATTGGCGAGGCCGAAATATCTACAAATTCGGGACTAATAGCTTGGTTGGTTACCGGAGAGCTGATAAAATGCCAACCGTGATAGCTGTCGCTCCACGCGTTGATAAAACGTTCCACTTTGGCACTTACCGAACCTGCTCCCAGGTACATGAATGATGCATTGTTTATAGTGCCGTCGTGGAGTTTGCCCGAGCCGATTATGAAATTCGAAGAGGTAGCGCTGGTAATTCCGTCTTTTACCGCCAGGAACGAGGTTGTGTCGAGCCGTAAGATACCAGAATTGATAACCAGATAATTTATGGTGTCGTATTTGTCGTAGTCGTTTACAAAACGGACGGTATCGGCAACATCTAATTCCAATTTGTACAACGGCATATCTATTTTTGCCAACAAGTTGAAGTTTTCCGTTTCTTCAATTTTCAAGCTGCCGCCGTCAAAGTTTGATGTTGCAGGCGAATAGTACACTGTATATCCGTTACCCATATTACCGTTTTTAATAACTATTTGCACGTTTGAGCCTGCTGCAACATTAAATTCGCCTGTTCCCCTTACCAGCATATTGAAATAGTCGTTGTCCTGGTTTGCAACGGTACAGATGTTCAATTGGGCGTTGCCCGACAAATAAGCGCTTCCGCCTTTAACCGTCATGTACCTTCCGCCGACATTTATTGTTCCTCCCGAAAAATTCAAAGTGGCGACATTATCATGTTCATTACCGTTTATATTTAAAATGTCGAACTTTTCCGTCCCGACGTTGAAGGTGCCGCCGCTAATGTTCAAAGTGCCGTAAACGGTAAAGTCGATTTTGCTGTTAAAAGTCCCTGTTGACATTGTAAATACCCCGCTGCTGTCAATACGGTTTTCGTAAACGTTATCGTTAACCGTTGTGCTAAATGTATAGGCGGAGTTCAAAATAAGTTCTCCGCCGGTTTTGACAACAAAACGCGAACAACTTTCGTCTGCATCAATAGTGACCTGATGTTTGATTTCTACGGTGTCGTTGGCGCCGGGAACGACTCCTCCCGCCCACGTGGCGGAATTGCTCCAGTTGCCGTCACTTGTCGATACAATGGTGGATTGCCCTGACAAATTTTGAATAATCAGTAAAACAACAATAAATAAAAATGCCTGTTTCATTTTTATAAAAATTATAAAAGTTAATAATGCGGTTTCCACATCCGTTTTGAAAAATGTGTAAACCGGAATTTTTTTTTTCAACCCCCTTTAAAAGTTATTTTACGTTACGATATTTTAAGCCGAATACCATCCCCGGTAATAAAAACAGTATAAATTTCTATCTCTTTTACTTCGGCTTTGCAACTATTTTACAATAACCGTTCCAAGCCATGTGCGGAAACAGATATATTATTATATGTGTCAATGTGACAATAAGTTATAAATATGGTTTTCGAAAAGTATTTTATTAACTAACGGTAAACATTCCCAAAAGAATAAATTTATATTCATTTTTAGATATGTATATGTAAAATTATGATATTTAAAAACGGAGGATAACAGATGAGCGACATTAACGGTTTAAAATAAGAAAGGGCATAAAACGGCGTGAAGTATCATACGATACCTTGTTTTACATATTAAAAGGTAGTGTTATTGCGCCTGTTCCCCTCACCTGTTAATTAAGTCCCCGTTTTAATTTTTTAGTTTATTTTTGCCCTGCATAATAGATATGTGTAATAAAAACAAAACATAAGACTGAATGAGGGATTTGGGGATTTTTATTGTGTTGTTTATCACTTTGATATCATCTTCGTGCAATAATAAAAGCGGACAAAAAGTACAACAGGCTTCCAAAGGCGAAAACAGACTGGCATCTGAATTTGAAAAAACAATAAAAGGCATTAACAACATAGATACATTATACTATTTGACCGATAAATATGAGAATAAGCTGCTTGAGGAGAATACCCCGCCTTTGATAATGGCAAAATTTTACCATACGGCGGCTAACAGGTTTTATATGTATTCGAAATATGCCGTTTCGAAAGAGTACTTTAAAAAATCGGAGGATGCATACAGGCGAGCCGGAGATACTTTGATGAGCATCAAGATGAGGGGAAATCGTGCCGTACTACTTGATTTACAGGGTAAATACAAAGATGCCGTTAAAATATTTTTCGAAATATCCGATTATTTTAAAAAAACCGGCGACACCCTTCCGCTGGCATTTGCATACAGTAACATCGGTGTCATTTACGAAGAGATGAAAAATCCGCAAAAGGCGATTTTATACGGTAAAAAGGCACTTGAATTAAAACGGTTGGCCGGCGATACTTTGCATATGGCAACCAACCTGAACAATATAGGTGTAAATTATGACGAGTTGTTGCACAATCCCGACTCGGCAATATATTATTACAAGTTGGCTCTTGAAATTTATAAAAAGTTCAGGAAAATTGACGATTATGCAACGGTATTGAACAACCTCGGCAGAATGTATCTTGAAAAGAACGATTTTGATAAAGCGGAAAGTAGTTTTGCCAAAGCATACGGCATATTCGACTCTTTGGGGATGATTAACGATAAAGCTTCCGTTATGAGAAATCAGGGGCAGTTGCTCTTTAACCTCGGGAAAATAGACCCGGCATTAAAAAAATTAAGGGAGTCATACGATATTTACAAGCAACAAGGCCTTTCGAAAGGGTTGTTGGAAGCAACCAGATTAATGTCAGAGATATATATGGCTAAAGGTGCTTACGGTGATGCCGCCGAAATGATGAAACAGTATAACGGATATAAAGACAGTTTGTTGAGTGCGGAAAATCAAGCGGTTATTGCCGAGATGGAAACGAAATACCAGGTAAAAGAAAAAAACAGAACCATTTTGATGTTGCAACTTCAAGAGCAGTTGCACACAAAAAAGATAAAATTACAGAAGATGTTTATTGTGTTTTTGTCGATTGTCTTCATTTTGTCGGTGGTTTTGTTTTACTCGCACCATAAACGTAACGTTATAAAACAACAACAATTACGGCTTGAATTGCAAAATTATCTGCTAAGGATGAATGAGATGCAAAACAAATTGGAAACCTTTGAGGAAGATTGCCAAAGAAGCACCACTCCCGGTGTAGAACAACTGAAAAAATTTAATCTTACAAAACAGGAGATGAAAGTCATTGAACTAATTGCCGAGGGATACCAAAACAGCGAAATTGCAAAGAAATTGTTTGTGTCGCAAAACACCGTGAAAACACATATAAAAAACATCTATTTGAAATTGGATGTTAAAAACCGTGTGGAAGCATTAAAAAAGGTAAAAGCCGGATAAAATTTAACTTTTTTTCTTCAAATACCTCTCTTTATTGGTAAAATCACCCGAAAGGGTGATATATATTCCGGATAATTGAATTTGTTTTGCAGCATGAAAACGGTAAAAAGCATTGTTTTGTTTTTGGTAGCGATAATCTCTTTTAACGGGTTTGCCCAACAGCCATCCTTGCATGGTTTTAAAATTAAATCGGGGATAATCGAATATACCTTTAACGGCGATTTTACCGGAAGTGAAGTTTACTGTTTCGATAATTTCGGAAGTTTCGAAAGTATTCAAAAGCGGATTTTCATTAACAGTGGCAATAATCTTGTTTCCGACACCAAAACGGTTATTACTCCCGTCCAAAAGATAACTATAAACATGGAGAACGACTCCGTTATCGCCACGGAATCGGGAGGTGCGCCGGCAATTGGAACGGCGGTGGAAACCCAAAAATTACTCGAAGCGGGAAATTTTAAGAAATCGGGCAAAGAGATGATTGCCGGTTTGATGTGTGATAAATATCAAGGCGATTTCGGCAAACTTTGGATATGGAAAGGTATTGTCCTGAAGTCGCAAATAAAGGTTATGAATAAAAATATAAT